>Ga0307511_10000481_pt1 | contig 43338 bp, 40 predicted proteins | sample 13_EM_MG_FD_200266 | JGI IMG/M metagenome (GOLD analysis project Ga0307511, IMG submission 200266) | Populus trichocarpa ectomycorrhiza microbial communities from riparian zone in the Pacific Northwest, United States - 13_EM | ecosystem: Host-associated > Plants > Roots > Unclassified | place... | reverse complement strand
TCATTGGCGTCGTCGAAGGGGAAAGCCACACCGCTCACCACGGCCCAGCCCTGGGGCAGTTGATCCTCGACAATCGCCCATAGACGCTGGATGGTTCGTCCGTGGAACGCCCTGACCGGGTTCAACACGATGCTGCCCTCGACAATCTCCGTCAGATAGCCGGGGAACATGCCCTCCAGCTTGCTGAGCTGCGAGTGCAGGCGGTCGATGCCCGAGACGGTCACGCTGGCCTCCCTGGGGTCCTGCCCTCGATGGGTAAGCCGGACGCTACTCACACGGTCAGACCCCGAACCAGCAGATCCAACAGCGCACACACGAACAGGGCGATCCCGATGAACCCGTTGACGCTGAAGAACGCCCTGTTCAACCGCGAAAGATCATGCGGCCGCACGATCGAGTGCTCGTACAGGAACGCGCCCGCGACGATCAGCAGCCCGAACCAGTAGAAGGCACCGGCGCCGGTCGCCGCGCCGTACCAGGCGAGCAGGGCCGTGGTGATGGCGTGGCAGACCCGCGCGCCCCAGATGGACGCCGGGATGCCGAAGCGGGCCGGGACCGACATGACGCCGATCTCGCGGTCGGTCTCGATGTCCTGGCAGGCGTAGATCAGGTCGAAGCCGCCGATCCAGATGCCGACGGCGAGACCGAGGATCACCGCGTCCCAGGACCACTCGCCGGAGATCGCGAGCCAGCCGCCGACCGGGCCCATCGCCTGGGCGAGACCGAGGATGGCCTGCGGGAAGTTCGTGAACCGCTTGCCGTAGGGATAGACGACCATCGGGATCACCGCGATGGGCGCCAGCGCCAGACACAGGGGGTTCAGGAGTGCGGCCGAGCCCAGGAACACGACGAGGGCGACGAGCGCGCCCGTCCACGCGTGCTTCACCGTCATCGCACCGGTGACCAGTTCGCGGTGCGCGGTGCGCGGGTTACGGGCGTCGATCTCGCGGTCGATGATCCGGTTGACCGCCATCGCGAAGGTCCGCAGCCCCACCATGCAGATGGTGACCAGCAGCAGCCGCCCCCAGTGGATGTTCCCGTCCAGCTGGAACATCGCGGTCAGCGCCGCGATGTAGGCGAAGGGCAGGGCGAAGACGGAGTGCTCGATCATGACGAGGCGTAGGAACGCCTTGGTGCGCCCCGGCTGCGGGATCGCGGCTGATGCGCTGCTCACGAAAGTCCGTACTCCTTCCACCGGCGGTCGACCTTCGCCGCCGTCTCCGGGTCGGACAGCACCATCTCGGGCCAGCCGCCGTCCCGCGTGTAGCCCTCCTCGGGCCACTTCCTCGTCGCGTCGATCCCCGCCTTGCCGCCCCAGAACTGCTGGTAGGAGGCATGGTCGAGATGATCGACGGGTCCTTCCACGACCGACAGGTCCCGGGCGTAGTCCGTGTTGCCCAGCGCCCGCCACGCGACCTCGTGCAGATCGTGGACGTCGCAGTCGGCGTCGACGACCACGATCAGCTTGGTCAGGGACATCATGTGCGCACCCCAGACCGCGTGCATCACCTTCTGGGCGTGCTTCGGGTACTTCTTGTCGATGGAGACGATCGCGCAGTTGTGGAATCCGCCCGCTTCGGGCAGGTGGTAGTCCACGATGTCCGGCACGATGATCTTCAGCAGGGGGAGAAAGAAGCGCTCCGTGGCGCGCCCCAGCGGTCCGTCCTCCGTCGGAGGCCGCCCTACGACGATCGACTGAAGCAATGGCCGCTTCCGCATCGTGACGCAGTCGATGGTCAGCGCGGGGAAGGGTTCCTGCGGGGTGTAGAACCCGGTGTGGTCGCCGAACGGCCCCTCCGGCAGCATCTCGCCGGGCTCCAGCCACCCCTCGATGACGACCTCGGCCTGCGCCGGCACCTGCAAGGGCACGGTCTTGCAGTCGACCATCTCGATCCGCTTGCCCGCGATGAACCCGGCGAAGAGGTACTCGTCGATGTCACCGGGAAGCGGCGCGGTGGAGGCGTAGGTCACGGCGGGCGGACACCCGAAGGCGATGGCGACCGGCAGCCGCTCACCGCGTCTGGCCGCGACCTGGTAGTGATTCCGGCTGTCCTTGTGGATCTGCCAGTGCATGCCGATGGTGCGCTTGTCGTGCCGCTGCAGCCGGTAGAGCCCGAGATTGCGGATCCCGCTCTCCGGGTCCTTGGTGTGCGTGAGTCCCAGATTGAAGAAGGACCCGCCGTCCTGCGGCCAGGTGAACAGCGCGGGCAGCGCGTCGAGATCGACGTCGTCCCCGTGGAGGACGACCTCCTGCACGGGCGCGTCCTTGACCTTCTTCGGCGGCACGTGCGTCATCGCGCCGAGCTTCCCGAAGGCGTCCCGCACCCCCACGAACCCCTGCGGCAGCTCGGGCCGCAGCAGCCCGCCGATCTTCTCGGAGATGTCGCCGTACGACTTCAGCCCGAGCGCCTTCAGCAGCCGCCGGTCGGTCCCGAAGACGTTCATGGCGAGGGGCATGCTCGATCCGCGGACGTTCTCGAAGAGAAGCGCGGGCCCACCGGCCTTCTGGACCCGGTCGACGATCTCCCCGACCTCCAGACAGGGGTCCACCTCGGCCTTGATGCGCTTGAGGTCTCCCTCGCGCTCCAGTGCCCTGAGCAGGGAGCGAAGATCGTCGTAAGCCATGTGTCCAAGTATCTGCCACCCGCTAACCTGACCCCGTCACCGGGGCCGTCCCACCACTCAGGAGAATCTCGCCGCCATGCTCAGGTATCTGCCCTTCCTGCTGGTCCTGGCCCTGTGGATCTACGCCTTCGTGGACTGCCTGAACACGCCCGAGGAGGACGTGCGGGGCATGCCGAAGCTGGCGTGGGTGTTCGTGATCCTGCTCTTCGGCGAGGTTCTGGTCGGTCCGGTCGCCTGGCTGATCGCGGGCCGGGCGCGGCGCACCCCGGACGGGGAGACGGCCGCGGAGGGCCGGTGGGTCGCGCCTGACGACAACCCCGAGTTCCTGAAGTCCCTGAACAAGGACGACCCCAAGCCGGACCCGAAGACCGAGTAGACCGAGTAGTACGTGCAGGTTGTACGCCGGTGAGCGGCCCGGTACGGACATTGCGCCTCTGGGCCCGGACCGGCAGGAACCGGACACTTACCTCGCATGACGACTGCTCCCGCCGACTCAACCGGCACCCTCGCCCCCGAATACGGTGACAAGGTCATCGCCGTCGAGACGGCCGGTGCCGAGCCCATCCCCGACGCCGAACGCCACGGCAGCCCGCTCCAGCTGCTCTGGACCTGGGCCTCCCCGAACATCGAGTTCGCGACCGTCTACATCGGCGTGATCTCGGTCCTCTTCTTCGGCCTGAGCTTCTGGCAGGCGACCGCCGCGATCGTCCTGGGCACCGGCCTCGGCGCGATCACACAGGGCTTCCTCTCCCTGGACGGCCCGCGCTTCGGCGTCCCGCAGATGGTGATCGGCCGCTTCTCCTTCGGCTTCCGCGGCAACATCCTCCCGTCGGCGGCCAACGGCCTGGTGGCGGGCGTCGGTTGGTTCGCGGTGAACAGCGTGAGCGCGGCGTTCGCACTGAACACACTGACGGGCCTACGTCCCCTGCCGTCGCTGTTGCTGGTGGTCGTGGCCGAAATCCTGATCGGCTTCATCGGCCACAACTTCGTGCACACCTTCGAGAAGTACGCGTTCCCGGCGCTCGCGCTGATCTTCCTGCTGGCCGGCGTATGGACCTTCAAGGACGCACACCTCGGCGGAAGCGGCACGGGCGGCGGCGTAGGCGGCTTCCTTCTGGCCTTCAGCGCGGCCTGGGGCTATGCGGCGGGCTGGAACCCGTACGCGACGGACTACTCGCGCTATCTCCCGCGCACGGCGAACAAGTTCAAGACCATCCTCTATCCGGCGGTCGGCCTGTTCGTGTCGGTCACGCTCGTCGCCGTCATGGGCGCGGCCTCGGCAACGCTCGTCGCCCCCAAGGACGCCACCCCGACGGCGGCCTTCACCGGCCATCTCCCCGGCTGGCTGGGTGACTTGGTGCTCATCGCGATCATCCTCGGCGCGGTCTCGGCGAACGCCCTGAACGTCTACTCCGGCGCGATCTCCCTCACCGCGCTGGGCCTGAAGCTCCCCGCGTGGCTCAACCGAAGTGTCCTGGTAGTGGTGTCGGGCGTGGCCGGTACGGCGGCGGCGTGGGCGTCACTGTCCGACGCGGGCTCGGCGTACGAGGCGTTCCTGCTGGTCATCGCGTACTGGGTGGCGCCCTGGCTGGGTGTGGTCCTGGTGGAGCGCTGGTTCCAGTCCCGCATGCCCACCGAGGAACTGGCCCCCCGCCTGACCGACCCCACCTTCACCAACTGGCCCGGCCTGGCAGCCCTGTTGATCGGCATCACGGTCTCCGTCCCGCTCTTCTCCAACCAGGAGGACTACGTCGGCTACGTCCCGAAGCACTGGCCGTCGTTCGGCGACAGCACACCGATCGTGGGGTTCGTGCTGAGCGCGGTGCTGTATGTGGTGCTGCGTTCGGCACTGGGAGCGAAGGGGCGGGTTCAGGCTCAACCGGTCAAGGCCGACGCCTGATCCACGTGCTCGACCTTGATGTACCGGCCGTCCTCCTCGCCGTAGGCCTTCTCGACGATCGGTCGTGCCGTGTCGGGGTCGTCGACCCCGACCAGCACGAACCCCCGCTCGTCCACGCCGACTTCGCGCATCTGGAAGGTGCCGTCCCAGCGACTCATGTCGTCGGTGACGCGGTCGAAGAGCTTGTCGAGGCTCTTCCGGCTGATGTCGGTGTCGTGCAGGCGGACGGTCACGCCCTTCAGCGCCGCGCCGCAGACGTCGGCGTCGAAGCGGGCGGAGGGGACGCGCCAGACGTCGAGGGTCTGCGTCTCGTTGTTCACGGCCATGCCGGTGTAGACGGTCGCGTAGCCGCCCGCCGCCAGCTTGTCGATGTGATCGGCGACGCGGTACATGGGGCTGTTGTCGTCGAGAGTGGGGAGGCCCCGGACGGGTCGGGTGCCGACGCATGTCCGGCTGGGACCGGGACTGAGGCTGAGTTTGGGACTGGGGTCGGGGCTGGTCTCGGACTTCGGCCGGGCGCCGGTCACTGAGTCGGAGCCGGAGCCGGAGCCGGAATCGGAATCGGAATCGGAGCCGAAATCAGAGGCGGAATCGGAGCCGGAGCCGGAGACGGAGTCGGCGCCCAGATTCGTCAGCCCGCGCAGAGTGAGTGCCACCACGACGGCCACGGCGACGACCGTGACAGCCACGAAGGCCCACAGGTACTTCCTCATGCCCCCTCCTCCGGTCCGCTCGGCTCGGCACTGTGACGCCGACGGGGGCGGACGCGTTCAGTCCGCGCGCAGCACGAGGTCAAGCAGCCCCGGGAACCGGCCCTCGAACTCGTCCTTCCGCAGCCGGTTGACCCGCTTGGGCCCTTCGTCGCGCTGCTCCACGATCCCGGCGCCGCGCAACACGGCGAAGTGATGACTCAGCGCGGCCTTGCCGACGGGCACGTCGAAGCTGCCACAGGTACGGGTCCAGTCGTCGGACTCCGCCAACTCCCTTACGAGGGTGAGGCGTACGGGGTCGGCGAGCGCGGCGAGGGCGGTCTGCACGGGGACGTCGTCGGGGTGGGTGTGTTCGGGGGCGGCCCGGTGACTTCCGGTGCTGCTGACTCTCTGCGCCATGCAGGCCTCCCTCTCGCTCCCGCTTGCCGAGTGTTCGATGAAAACCATACACTCGCGGGTGTTCGCTTTTCGTTGAACAGTCGAGCGGGGAGTCCGGCATGCGCGCGGTCGAGATCCAGGAGTACGGCGGTCCCGAGGTCCTGAAGGTCGTGGAGACGGAGATACCGCGCCCCGGCCCCGGCCAGGTGAGCGTCGACGTGGCGTACACCGGCGTGAACTTCGCCGACCTCAAGGCGCGGGGCGAGGGATACCGGGTGCCAAGTCTCCCCTTCGTACCGGGACTTGAGGTCTCGGGCCGCATCCGGGAGGTCGGCGCCGGCGTCGAAGGCCTCACCGTGGGCCAGGAGGTGGCGGCCCTGACGGCGGGCGGCGCGTACGCGGAGGTGGCCGTAACCGACGCGACGACGACCTTCCCCCTCCCCAAGGCCATGGACCTCCGCACGGCCGCGACCCTCCCCACGGTCCTCCCGACCGCCTACGCCCTCGTCCACACCGTCGGCCGCCTCCAGCCCGGCGAGACGCTCCTCGCGCAGGGCGCGGCGGGCGGAATCGGCACAGTGGTGGGGCAGTTGGCGCGCGCGGCGGGGGCCGGGGCGGTGTACGGGGTCGTATCGAGCGCGGCGAAGGCGGAGTTCGCGCGGGGGTACGGCTACGACGAGGTGTTCGTGGGCGAGTTCGAGGCACCGGTGCGGGTGGCGACGTCCGGCCGCGGAGTCGACCTGGCCCTGGACCCGGTGGGCGGCGACACCCTCCGCGCCGCCCTGGCCTCCCTCACGACCTACGGCCGCCTGGTCTCCTTCGGCAACGCGAGCTCGGCACCACCGTGGCAGGTGGGCCAGCCCGACCTGTACCCCGGCGCCCTCTCCGTCTCCGGCTTCTCGATCCTTACCCTGGCCCAGAACGACCCCACAGCCCTACGAGCCCTGACCGAGCGAGCGTTCGCAACGGTGGCCGACGGCACGGTGTCCCTACCGGTGACAGCAGAGTTCAGGCTGTCGGAGGCGGCGGAGGCACACCGGCTGATGGGGGCGCGGACCAGCACGGGGAAGCTGCTGCTCAGGGTGGCGGAGTAAGCCCCCACGATGAGCGTCTGCTGATAAGGGCCGTTGGGCCACTCGCTTCTTTGCCAGTGTCGTGCTTCCGCGGACCGAGTAAAGGGCGCTCCCTACGGTCGCGTCGCCTACGGCGATTCCGCTGCGCTCCACCCTTGACTCGCTCCGCTCCAGCCCGTCTTAGAAGCGAGCGAGCGGCCGGGGAGGAATGGGGGGCCGAGGCACGCCAATCCCCTGCCTGTACTGCGTTGCGGGCCAGCGCTACGGGGCGCGCCAGCGTCTCGCCAGCACGCCGCGTCGGCTTAGCGGCCAACCGCCGGTGGGGAGTCGGCCCCTGGGGGTGTGGGGTCTTTTCTAACCGGTCACGGGGGTTGAGAGTGGTTAGTCCAGCACCCATCGCTGGAGACCCCCCACCCCCGAGAGCCGCCACCCACCCAATCACCCACCCACCGTTGGCCGCTGAGCCGGCCCGGCGTGCTGGCGAGACGCGGACGCGCTTCCGCTCCGCCGGTTACGGACGCAGCCGACGTGAGGGGTTGGCAGACCTGGGACCCCCATTCCTCCCGGCCGCTCGCTCGCTTCTTAGACGGGCTGGAGCGGAGCGAGTCAAGGGTGGAGCGCAGCGGAATCGCCGCAGGCGACGCGACCGCAGGGAGCGCCCTTTACTCGGTCCGCGGAAGCACGACACTGACAAAGAAGCGAGTGGCCCAACGGCAACCATTCCAGCGGGCTCTCACCGGACCCACGGCCGTCCGTTCCGTGAACACATCGGCGTGATCCGCCGCCGTCGCCGCCGACCCGGAGTGAAGTGCCCCTGGACTATGGACAATCCGGGGCGAATTTTGACACGGTTCGGTGTCATGCCCCTCGACTTCCGCACCTTCTACGCCACCCAGAGCACGTACTCCGACCCCGGCGCGCTCGCCGACCGCTACGCCGTTCTCCCCCGCGACCCAGCCCAACTCGCCCGCATGACACGCGACTTGATCGTCCATCGCCTGGAAGCCGGCTTCTACGACCACGTCCACCCCACCGACCGTCTGCACAACGACGCCGAGACCCGCTACATCGACGACATCCTCCGCATCCTCGTCGACCGGAACGACGCCCCGCTCACTCAACGACGCGAAGTAGGCGACCGGTTCGTGGGGACCTGCCGGGACTTCTCGTTGCTGCACTGCTCGTTCCTGCGGCACCTGGGCATCCCGGCCCGTATCCGCTCCGGCTTCGCCGACTACTTCAGCGAGAACGGCTCCGGCCGCTTCCACGGCGATCACGTCGTCACCGAGTACTGGCACGACGACCGCGGCTGGCTCCTCGCCGACTCCCAGCTCACCGACCCCGTGATCACGGACCACTGGAACATCGACTTCGACCCGATGGACGTACCCCGCGACCGTTTCCTCGTCGCGGGCGAGGCCTGGCAGGCCATACGAACAGGTGGCGCAGACCCGGCGACCTTCGGACTGCATCCGCCGGAGGAAGGACCGTTCTGGGGAGAGCGGTTCGTCGCGGGCAACATCCGCCTCGACCTCGCCGCCCTCAACAAGGTCGAGACCCTGCTCTGGGATGTGTGGAGCGAGGACGAGGGCAAGCCCGGGGAACCGTTGCCGGAGCGCTCACGCCTCTTCTACGACCGTGTCGCCCCGGTCGTCAGCGGCGAGGTCTCCTTCGACGCCGTACGGAAACTGTTCGCCGAGGACGACATCCTGCGCACCCCGCCGACGGTGACCTGCTACGCCCCCTTCAACGGCCCCGGCCAAGTCACCCTGCGCCCCAGCAGCGTCTAGGCCACGGTCCGCAGCCCCCGCACCTGAGCCGCCCCCATCCCCCGCACCACCCGATGCGCGCACACCGCTGCCAGCAACTCCCCCAGCAGATCGGGGTCGTCGATCTCCAGGCCGAGCAACGACTCGATGCGCTCCAGGCGTTGGTAGAGCGACTGGCGGCCGATGTGCAGCAGGGCCGCCGTCCGAGTGGGCGAGCAGCCGTGTCGTAGATGGACCTCCAACGTGCGCACCAGGTCGCTGGGATGGGCCGCCTCCCACGCCAGCAGCGGGCCCAGCGCATGCTGCACCAGCCGCGCGAGCCGGTCCCGGTTCGCGTCGACGCCGCCCCGGGTCAGCTCCCGTTCCAGCGCCAGTGCCCGTGCCGAGGTCACCAACGGGCCTTCCGGTGCGGCGGGTTCGGCGGCCGGGACCGTCAGGGCGAGTTCGAGGGTCGTACGGGCCGCCCGCAGCGTGTCGCTCCAGCGCAGCCAGCCGCTGCTGGCGTCCACCACGTGCCCGACCGCGACGGTCAGCCCGGGGTCGGCGGCCGTACGGAAGGCCTCCTGGACGGCGCGGATCGGGTCGCCGGAGACAGCTCCCGGAAGCGCCAGCAGCGCCAGTACGTCCCCCGGGAACGCCGCCCGCAGCACGCTCGCCCCGCCCAGCAGCCGTACCGCCCGGTCGACGGAGGAGACCTCGCGCGCACCGTGCACCGAGACCCCGATGAGGCGGGCGCCGGGGCCGGGGTGGAAGCCGGCGAGTGCGGACCGTGCCTCGACCTCCGGTTGGTTCAGCGCGGCGCGGTCCGCGAGGTCGGCCAGCAGGGCGGCGGTGTGGTCGTCGCCCCAGGGTCGTACGACGGAGCGGCCGGACAGGCCGCGGGCGACGATCGCCCGGTTGGCGGCCTCGGTGATCCGTACGAAGGGGACGACCCGGTGGAGGGCCAGCAGGGGGAGGCCCAGGCGGCGGGCCTCGTCGGTGACCTCCGGCGGCATCGTGGGCAGGGAGCGGCCTATCTCGACCGCCAGGCCGGACGCGCCCCGGGCCGCCAGTTCACGGACGTAGCGGCGGCGGATCTCGGCTGCGGTGTCGGTGAGGCCGAAGCCGTTGGTGAGGAGGAGTTCGCCGCCGTCGAGGAAGTTCGCGCCCTCGTAGACCTCGCTGGAGTGGACCCAGCGCACGGGGCGGTCGAGGGCGGCCTCGCCGGCCAGGAGTTCGGGCTCGGAGGCGCGGACCGGGTCGAGGGCCAGGACCTCACGGAGGGTGAGTGCGGGCACGGGAACCTCCAGAGGCGCGGACAGTTCGTCCGGGTACGGGTTGCGGGGAGAGTACTTTCCGCACGTTGCCCTCGTGTTTCGGCCACTGGAGAGTGAGCACATGAAGCCTTTGGATCAGGCACGGGCGAGCGCCTGGCTCGCCACCGCCGTCGAGGAGGCCCGCGCCGGGCTCGGCGAGGGCGGCATCCCGATCGGTGCCGCGCTCTACGGCGCCGACGGCACCCTGCTGGGGCGCGGCCACAACCGGCGCGTCCAGGACGACGACCCCTCGATGCACGCGGAGACGGCCGCCTTCCGGGCGGCGGGGCGGCAGCGGTCGTACCGCGGGACGACCATGGTCACCACCCTCTCCCCGTGCTGGTACTGCAGCGGGCTGGTCCGGCAGTTCGGTATTTCGCGGGTCGTGGTCGGTGAGGCCGTCACCTTCCACGGCGGGCACGACTGGCTCGCCGAGCACGGTGTGGAGATCGTTCTGCTCGACGATGCCGAGTGCACTCAGCTGATGCGCGACTTCATCAAGAACAACCCGGCACTCTGGAACGAGGACATCGGTGACTGAGCCCCAGACCCCACCCCGCATTCCGACGATCGACCTGCGTCCCTGGATCGAGGGGGACGAGGAGATCCGCAAGGACATCGCCCGTACCGTCGACAGTGCCCTGCAGACGGCCGGGTTCCTGCTCGTCACCGGGCATGGCGTCGATCCGGCGCTGCGGTCCCGGATCCGGGAGGCCGCGCGCGCCTTCTTCTCGCTGCCGACAGACCTCAAAGAGCCGTACTCCGCCAAGGTCGGCGGGCGCGGGTGGCTCGGGCCGGGCGCCGAGGCCAACGGGTACTCGGAGGGGACCGAGACGCCGCCGGATCTGAAGGAGTCGCTGACCTTCGCGACGCACCGGCCGTTCGAGGACCCGGTGATCAACGCGGAGTGGTACGCGCCGAACGTGTGGCCGACGGAGATCCCGGGGCTCCAGGAGCTCTGCGAGGAGTACCTCGACCGGATGGGCGAGCTGGAGAAGCAGCTGCTGTCGCTGCTCGGGGAGGCGCTCGGGCTCGAACCCGACTTCTTCTCCCGGCACATGGACCATCCGACGTACGGGTTCAACATCAACTGGTATCCGGGGGCGGAGGTCGTCGGGGAGCCGGAGCCGGGGCAGTTCCGGATCGGGCCGCACACCGACTTCGGGACGGTGACGATCCTCGACCGGCAGGCCGGGAAGGGGGGCCTTCAGGTCTTCACCGACGAGGGCGGGTGGGAGGACGCGCCGTTCGACGCGGCGGCGTTCACCATCAACATCGGTGATCTGATGGCCCGTTGGACCGGTGACCGGTGGCGTTCGGGGCGGCACCGGGTGCTGCCGCCGCCCGCCGACGCGCCCGCCGAGGAGCTGATGTCGCTGGTGTACTTCGGCGAGTGCACCCCGGGCACGCTCGTGGAGTCGGTGCCCGCGCCGGTCGGGCGGGTGGCCTACGAGGCCGTCGACTCGCATGTCTATCTGCGGGAGAAGCTGGACTCGATCACCGTCGAATAGGCCCCTGTTCCGACATTTTCGTAACCCAACGGACACCACGTGACCTAGTCCGAACCAACTCCCCCTATTTACCCTGGTGTTGATAGACAGGTTCCGGTGTGCAGGGCGACCGCTCAGGGGGAGATGCGGTGGGTAGAGGGCTGCACGGCCGCGGGGCGCTGTTCGAGGCACAGCCGCCCGGTCTCGCCTCGCGTCTGACCGGGCTGCGCCCCTACCAGCTGCTCACCTCGCCGTACGAACACCCCGAACCGCCCTTCGCGGTGTTCGCGGGCGCGCGCGGGCTCGGCAAGAGCACGGTGCTGGCCGAGCTGCGCACCGCGTACCGCGGGCACACGCCGGTCGCGCTGATCGACTGCGAGGCCGACCGGCTCGTACGGCTGCCGGACGGGCGGCCCGCCGCGACCTGGTCCCCGGTGTGGCAGGCGCTGACCACGATCGCGGAACAGCTCAGGGAGCCGGTGGTGCACGGCGCCGGCGCCATCGACTTCCCGCGCCTGGAGGCCGGGCTCCTCGCGGTGTGCGCCACCGGCTGGGACGCCCGGGACGAGGACAGTGCCCGCGAGGAGGCCCGGCGGATCCTGCTGCTGAGCGATCCGGCCCGGCGCTGGTCGGTGATCGCGCAGGGCTGGGCGACCAGGGTGGCCTCCCGGCTGATCGCCAATGTGTCGGGTACCGGGCCGGTCGGCCAGGCCTTCATCGAGGCGACCCTCGACACCCTCTTCGACCTGGTGTGGACGCCGAACGGGCTGCTGAAGGCGGGCGCCGAGTGGTACCGCGACTATCCGGGCGCGAGCGGTGACCCCAAGCGCGGGCTGATCGAGATCGCCCGGGACTTCCGCGCCGACGGCACCTCCCGCACGGACGCCGAACGCTGGCTGCTGCGCGCGCTGCTGGCCGACCTGGGCGACACCTACCGCCGCCGGTGGGAGCGGATGCGCCGGGTCGGGCGGCCGGTCGTCCTGATCGACAATGTGCAGTCGGGGCCGGGTCCGGGGCTGATGAAGGCCGTACTGAAGGAGCGTTCCGACGGTGTCGGCGACCAGGTGGCCTTCTTCGCCGCGCTGCGCGGGGACCGGCACCCCGATCTGCCGGACGCGGTGCGTCATCCGCTGCCGGAGGTGGGGCGGGCGAGCGGTTGGGTGCCGGGGGCTTCGCCGTCCTCGCGGGCCCTGCTGGTGACGCTGCCGCCGCTGACTCCGGAGGAGACCCGGCGGGTGATCGCGGACGTGTGCGCGACCGAGCCGATCCGGGTCGAGGTCCCGCCCCAACTGCCGTACGCCATCCACCGGTTGACGGCGGGCAGTCCGCTGGGTGCGGCGCTGCTCGGGGAGGCGGTACGGCAGACCCGGCCGGCCGGGGCCGTGAGTCCCGGGGAGTTGCTGACCGCCGGGCTGAAGCCGGAGGGGGACGTGACGAGTGATCCGCGGCCCGTGTACCGGGAGTTGCTGGACCGGCTGGTGGCGCCCGGGATCGCGGAGGAGCTGGCGGTGCTGGCCACCGCGCACGACGGGGCCTCGGCGCGGGCGCTGGCCCAGGGGCGGCGCCTGCGGGACAGTTTCGGCGCGTCCGGGGTCAACCGGCTGCGCACGCAGCTCACTTCGGAGGGTCTGCCGCCTGCGGCGGGCTACTTCGTGGGCGATCCGTTCCTGCGCACGCTGCTCCTGCTGCGGCTGCATCTGGACGACGCGGACCACGGGCGGTGGCGGGCCGTGCACCGTTCGCTGCTCTCGCACTACGAGGGACTGCCCGGCAGCCCGGACGCCCCGGCCCGCGCCCGCTACCGGCTGCACCACGAACTCGCGCTCGGCGACACGGCGGACGCGGTGGAGTATCTGCGGGACAACTTCCGCCTGATCCCGCCGCGGGCCTGGCTGGAGACGCTGCTGTTCGTGACCGCCGCGCCCTACTACCACGCGCACGATCCGCACGGCCGGGACATCGGCGCGGCCGGCGACCACCGCAAGGCCGTCGCACTCGCGCGTACGGACGCCGAGGAGCAACCGCCGGACGGCGTGGACCCGGTCCTGCATCTGACGGTACGGCGACTGCTGCACGCGGTGTGGCAGGTGACGGATCCGCTGGTGCTGCCGGACGGGGAGGTCGCGGACCGGATGCACTTCGATCTGGAACAGCTGTCGACGGTCTGGCCCGCGGGCAGCGAACTGCTGTACCGGGCCGCGCAGCAGTGGCCGGAGAACGCGCTGGCGGGGCGTCCGCTGCGGGTGCCTGCAGGGGCGGACGACGACGGAATCGGGGGGCTGCGGTGAGGCGACGGCTGCGCGAGCTGTTCGAGGAGATCCGGACCATTCCGGTCTACCGGTACACCGCCCTGGTGGTGGCGGCCGTCCTGGTCGCCGGACTGGTCGTGCTGATCCGCACGGCGCTGCACGAGGACCGGTCCTGCGCGGCCGGGGTGGCCCGTCCCGAGGGCAGCGACGAGTGCGTGGGGGTGTCGACGTCGGCGTTCGACTTCGGGCAGCGGCGGCTCGCCGACACGATCAGGGCGGTGGCCCGCGAGAACGGCACCCTGAAGGCGGGGACATACGTCTCGGTCGCGCTCTTCGAGCCGTACACCGCGACCGACACCGACACGATGAACGATGTGCTGCACGAATTGCAGGGCGCCTATCTCGCGCAGTACGCGGCCAACCACGACGACAACGGCGAGACCCCGTACATCCGGCTGGTGCTCGCCAACCCCGGTGCCACAGGCGCCCATTGGGAGCGGGCGGTCGACCGGATAGTGGCGATGACGACGTCGTCGGACCGGCTGCGGGCGGTCACCGGGATAGGGACGAGCACCGACAACAACAAGAAGGCCGTGGCGGAGCTGACCCGGCTCGGCGTCCCCGTGGTCGGCTCCTCCATCACCGCCGACGACCTCGCCAACGGGCAGCAGGGCAAGGACCCTTACCCCGGTCTTGCCCGGGTCTCCCCCACCAACACCGACGAGGCCCGCGCGCTGGCCTCGTTCGCCAAGGTGACGGCGGACCGGGCGCTGCTGGTCTACGACAAGCCGGGCGACCCGTACACGAAGACGCTGCAGCAGGCCTTCAACACCCTGCTCAAGGGATCGCCGTACGGTTCCTGGCCGTTCACGCCGCCCGCGGACCGCAGTCAGGAGGGCAGTACGCCCAACACCTTCCGGCAGATCACCGATCTCGTCTGCGACACGGACGCCAAGCTGGACACGGTGTTCTTCGCCGGGCGGCACACCCAACTGCGGCAGTTCATCAACGCGTTGGGCCGCCGCGGCTGCCAGTCACGGAAGTTCACGGTGCTCACCGGCGACGAGGGCTCGTACCTGACCGGCGACAGCCAACTCGACGCGAGTGCCCTCCAGCACGGGGTCTCGGTCCGCTACACCGCGCTGGCCCACCCGGACGCCTGGCTCAAGAACGCCCCGCCGGCGACCGGGGGTTCGGCCCAGGACTCGCAGGAACTCGACAGGCTCCTCGCCGCCGCCAAGGCCGCACCGGTCGGCCCGATCGGCACGGTCGCGCTCGCCGACGGGCAGTCGATCATCGCCTACGACGCGATGCAGCTCGCCGTCCACGGCGTCCGCGAGGCCACCCCGGCGCAGAAGAAGATCCCGCCGTTGTCCGACGTCGGCCTCCAATGGCCGCAGGTGAAGGGCTCGTTGCGGGTGAGCGGGGCGAGTGGCTGGATCTGCCTGGACGTCCACGGCAACCCGTACGACAAGGCCGTACCGGTCGTGGAACTCACCCCGAAGGGCGCCGCCCGCTTCGTGAAACTCGCCTGGCCGGAGGGCAGGCCCCCGTCGAAGGAGTGCCTGCCTCCAGCCTGAACACCGCTGTTCCCTAAGGCCGTTGGCCCTCCTTGTCGACGACGGCCCGGCGCAGCACGGCCGTGTTGGCGGTGACCGTGCCCTTCTTCACGCCGGCGTTGTCCTTGGTGGCCACCTCGCGCTCGCCGAGGAACTCATAGGTCTTCGCGTCGAAGATCCACTCGTCCCGGAGCGGGTTGTCGGGGTCGTTGCGGGCGACGGCGATGCCGGGCCGGCCGACGGCGTCCACCACGTGCTCGACCGTGGTGATGCCGGGAATCCTGGCCACCGCGCGGAAGAGTGCCGCGCTCTGCGCGGGCGGCACGATCGCATCGCGGAGGAGATCGCCGACCAGCACGAACATCGCCTGGTCCTTCTCCTGACCGCCGTACTTCAGGGCGGACTTGGCGAGGTAGTCGTACATCGCGTCGGCGTCGGTCGGCAGTGTCCTGACGTGGTTGTAGAAGGAGGAGACCTCCCAGCCCGCCTTGCCCGGCTTCACGTCCGGCGGAACGGAGTGCTCCCCCAGGCCCGCCTCCCGGACCAGCCCGGTGTGCAGGCCGTCCACCGACATCCACACCTCCTGCCGGTGCAGCGGATCGACCTGGGTCTTCGCTCCCTCGCCGGAGTGGGTGTACGACACCTTGCTCTCCACGTACACGAACTGGTCGTCGCGGACCGTGCCGTAGGACTTCTCGTGCTCGGCGGCCAGTGCGATGTCCTCCAGGAGGGCGACCGTGGAACGGCTCGGCGGTCGTGCGGGCGTGCCGGAGCCGGAGGACGGCAGGACGACGAAGGCGACGGCCGCGGCGGTGGCGACGGCGGTCGCGGCGAGCGCGGGCCGCAGCCACTTGACCTGCCCAGGTACGGGCTTCTCGTGCCGGATCTCGGTCATCAGATGCTCCTTGAGGAGTCGGTGACGGCCCGGCGGAAGGTCTCTCTCGGGGAGTTCCGGGAGCTGGTTCATCGCTTGTCCTCCCTCAGGGGCCCGACCGCACTGCCGCGGTCACCTTTCATCTGTCCGTCCCCGGCGGGGAGTTCCGCGCTTTTGACATGTTTCGCGAGCTTTGCGCGCGCCCGCGAGAGCCGCGAGCGTACGGTCCCCACGGGCACCCCGAGCGCCTCGGCGGCGGCCCGGTAGTCGAGGCCGGACCACACGCACAGGGCCAGCACCTCGCGTTCGGCCCGGCGCAGGGTGGTCAACGCGGTCTGTACGAGGGCGAGTTCGGCCGCGTCGTCGAGGCGGGCTGCGACCTCGTCGGCGAAGTCGCGCTCAGCCTCGGCAGGGGGCAGCCGGGACACGGCCGCCGCGTGTCTTCGGGCCGCGCGGCGGGTGTTGCGTGTGACGTTGGTGGCGATGCCCAGCAGCCAGGGCCGTAGCGAACCGCCCTCCTCGTCGACCGTGCCGCGCAGCCGCCAGGCGTCCAGGAAGGTCAGGGACACGATGTCCTCGGCCTGTGCCCAGTTCCCGGTGAGCCGGAAGGCGTGGTTGTAGACGGAGCGTGCGTACGCGTCGAAGAGCTCACCGAAGGCGTCGTGGTCCCCCGCGCGGATGCGGTGCCTCAGATTCGTATCCACACCCTCTTGGCTGTCCGTACGGCGAAGGCCGGTTCCGGTGACCCCCGTCACACGGAACCGGCCTTCGCCGTAAGGGACTTCAGACGCCGGCGTAGGAGTGCTTGCCGCCGACGAAGATGTTGACGCCGTAGTAGTTGAAGATCCAGCAGCCGAAGGCGATCAGGGCCAGGTAGGCGGCCTTGCGGCCCTTCCAGCCGGCCGTGGCGCGGGCGTGCAGGTAGCAGGCGTAGGCGACCCAGGTGATGAACGCCCAGGTCTCCTTGGGGTCCCAGCCCCAGTAGCGGCCCCAGGCCGACTCGGCCCAGATCGAGCCCGCGATGATCGTGAACGTCCACAGCGGGAAGACGGCCGCGTTGACGCGGTAGGAGAACTTGTCGAGGTTCGCCGAGGCGGGCAGCCGCTCCATCACGGAGGTGGCGAAGGCGCCGGGCTTGCCGCCGCTCGCGAGCTTGTTCTCGTACGAGTCCTTGAAGAGGTAGAGCAGTGTGCCCACCGCGCCCACGTAGAAGACCGCGCCGCAGATGATCGCGGTGGAGACGTGGATGTACAGCCAGTACGAGTGGAGGGCGGGAACCAACTGGTCGCTGGCGGTGTACAAGACAGTGACGGCGATGCCGAGATCGAGGAGGACCGTGGTGACCAGGAACAGGCCGAGCCAGCGCACGTTCTTCTTGAACAGCAGCAGCGTGAGGTACACGCCGACGGCGACCGTGGAGAAGGTGATGTTGAACTCGTACATGTTGCCCCAGGGCGCCCGCTCCACCGAGGCCGCGCGGGCGAGGACACCGCTCAGCTCGACGATGAACGCGAGCACCGTGAGGGACACGGCGATACGGCCGTAGAGGTCGCCCTGTTCGTCCCCGCCGTGCGCGCCGGGACCGTCCGGCACGTCGCGCGAGCCGGACGCGGCCCGGACGACGACCTTCGGCCGCTCCAGGACGGCGGTGCCGCCCGCGTTCTGCACGGTGACGGCGGGCGCGGCTGCCTTCTTCGCGGCGGCACCGGTCAGCGCGGCGGCCGTACGGCCGATCTTGCTGCGGCTGCCGAAGGTCCACTCGGCGATGTACGCCAGGAAGGCCAGGGTGTAGACGGCCATCGAGGAGTAGATCAGCGTGTTGCTGACGTTGGCGAGGTGTTCGTTGGTGGCGGCGGCGAGATTCACTGCTGCTCAGCCCCTTCGGGGGGTACGGAGGGTTCGTCGTCGGTCTTCGTCGGGGCCCGGTCGTGCACGAGTGCCGCCAGGTCGCCGAGTTCCTCGGGGAGTTTCGCGGACTCGCTGCGGCCGAGCCCGGCCATCTCGACGACGGTGCTGCCGTCGTCGCCGGTGGTGGCGCGCACCCAGACGCGGCGGCGCTGGATGAACAGGGAGCCGGCCAGACCGAGGATCGCGGTGAGCGCGCCGGCCAGCGCCCAGTCGGTGCCGGGCTGCTGGACGACCTGGAAGCCCGCCCATTCCTTGATCTGCTTGTCGAAGGTGATCGACCCGGCGCCGTTCGGCAGGGTCATCGTCTCGCCGGGCAGCAGCTGTTGCTTGAGGATGTTGCCCTTGGAGTCCTTGAACTGCTTCAGGTTCTTGGTCTCCAGCTGGTACACGTTCTGCGGGATGCCCGCGTTGACGCCCAGGTCGCCGTGGTAGCCGGTGACGTTGAGCACCGGGTAGTCGAGGCCGGGGTACTGGGAGAACATCGTGCCGCTGCTCTTGGCGTACGTCGGCACGAACACGGCTGCGAAGCCGAGCTGTTCGGCGACGCCCTGGGCGTTCTTGTAGCCGTCGAGGACCTTGATCGCGCCCTGCGAGGTGACGTTGGAGTCGATCGGCAGCATCGGTACGGCCTGGTGGAAGACCACGTTGCCCTTGCCGTCCCGGACGGTGACGACGGGGGCGTAGCCGTGGCTGACGAGGTAGACCTTCGAGTCGCCGATCTCCAGCGGCTCGTTGACCTTGATGGTGTGCTTCTTGGCCTTGCCGTAGGCGCCGAGGCTGTAGGTGATGTCGGCCTGGAAGGTGCGCGGGGTGCCCCGGTTGGGGCCGGTGCGCTCGTAGGTGCCGACGAAGTTCTTCAGGTTGAAGCTGAAGGGGACGAGGTCGTCGTCGCTGAAGAGGTTGCCGGACTTGAAGTCGTCGTACTGGGTGAGGGTGTTGGAGAAGCCGTCGCCCTCGACGATCAGTTTGTCGCCCTCGGACTTGAAGAGCTGGCCCCAGGCGAAGGCGATCAGCATGACGATCAGTGCGAGGTGGAAGAGGAGGTTGCCGGTCTCGCGCAGATAGCCCTTCTCGGCGGCTACGGCGTCCCCGGCGATGTGGGCGCGGAAGCGCCGCTTCTTCAGGACCGTGAGGGCGACCTCGCGGACCTGCTCCGGTTCGGCGGCGGTGCGCCAGGTGGCGTAGGCGGGAAGGCGGTTGAGGCGTTTGGGGGCGCCCGGCGGGCGGCCGCGGAGCTGGCCGACGAACTGCCAGGTGCGCGGGATGATGCAGCCGATGAGGGAGACGAAGAGGAGGACGTAGATCGCGCCGAACCAGGCGGAGCCGTAGACGTGGAAGAGGCCGAGCTTCTGGTAGATCGGGCCGAGCGTCTTGTGCGCGGCCTGGAACTCGGACACCTTCAGCGCGTCGGTGCCGGACTGCGGGATCAGCGAACCGGGGACCGCGCCCAGCGACAGCAGGAACAGCAGCATCAGCGCGACCCGCATCGAGGTCAGCTGCCGCCACATCCAGCGCGCCCAGCCGAGCGCCTCACGGCCGGTCCAGGCGAGCCAACCGGTCAGGCCCGGCTTCCGGTTGCCGCCGAAGGAGCCGGGCATGGCGGTCTCGACGGGGGCGGTGGAGAGCTGGGAGCCGGCGGCGCCGAGGTCCTGTTCCTCGGCGGCGGACGTGTCGGTGGTCGTCTTGCTCATCGATCAGATCCCTACAGTGAAGCCGTCGGACCAGCTCTGCATGTCCTGCACCAGCACGTCCCAGGCGCCGGTGAGCAGCAGCACGCCGGTCACGATCATCATGGTGCCGCCGACGCGCATCACCCAGACGTAGTGGCGCTTGACCCAGCCGAAGGCACCGAGGGCCTTGCGGAACGCGACCGCGGTGAGGACGAAGGGGACACCCAGGCCGAGACAGTACGCGACGGTCAGTATGGCGCCGCGACCGGCACTCGACTGGTCCATGGAGAGGGCCTGCACGGAGGCGAGGGTCGGACCGATGCACGGGGTCCAGCCGATCCCGAACAGGGCGCCCAGCAGCGGAGCCCCTATCAACCCGGTCGTCGGCCGCTTGTGGAAGCGGAACTCGCGCTGGGTGAGCCAGGGCATCATCCCCATGAAGAACACGCCCATGAGGATCATGAGCACGCCCAGCACCTTGGACAGGACTTCCTTGTTCTCCTGCAGCGTCTGCCCGAAGTAGCCGAACAGGGCCCCGCCGGAGACGAACACGACGGTGAAGCCGAGCACGAAGAGGGAGGCGCCCGCGACCATCCGGCCCCGGCGGGCGTCACCGAGATCGGTGCCGGTGACTCCCGTGACGTAGGAGAGGTAGCCGGGGACGAGAGGAAGGACACACGGGGAGAAGAAGGAGACGAGTCCGCCGAGGACCGCGATCGGCAGCGCGAGCAGCAAGGCCCCGCTGCGGACCGTGGTGTTGGGCTCGGTAACTGCGGCGAGCAGCACGTCAGCTCACTTCTCCGCGATGACCGGGTCGAGCATCTCGCGCAGCTTCTCCTCGCTCAGTGCCTGGAGTGTGCGCGCAGCGATCTTCCCGTCCCGGTCGATGACGATCGTGGAGGGGATGGCCTGCGGGTTGAGGGTGCCTTTCTTGAACCGGAGCATCAGTCTGCCTGTCGGGTCGTACAGGCTGGGGTACGGGACGCCGTACTTCTTCTCGAAGGCGACGGCCGGTCCGGTCTCGGGGTCGCGGGTGTTGAGGCCGACGAACTGGACGCCCTTGCTCGCGGTGGCCTTGGCGACCTGGACGAGGTTGTCCGCCTCGGCGCGGCACGGGGAGCACCAGGAGCCCCACACGTTGACGACGAGGATCTTGCCCTTGTAGTCGGCGGTGTCGAGCGTCTTGCCGTCGATGGTCTTGCCGGACAGGTCGGGGGCGGCCTGCCGGTCGCCCTTCTTGACGGTCGCGATGCCGTCGGAGCCGGTGATGAAGTTGGTGTTGCCGGAGCCTCCGGAGGTTCCTCCGGAGCTGCACGCGGACAGCACCAACGCGGCGACGGCAACGCCGGCGGTCGACAGGACGGCGCGGCTACGGGCGCGACGGGCGGCACTCATGTGAAAAGTTTCGCATGCCCGTTCTGGGGATCTTGCGCGCCCCCCTCAAGGGTGCCGGGCGGGCGGAAACCCGCATTTCAGACGACGTATCAGGCAGCGTCTCCGGTGGCGCTGGAGGAAGTGCTGGGGCTCGCGGCCAGGTACGACTTCCAGCCGCCGGCCGGGGCCTGGCCGACGTCGAGGCCGCGCAGCTTGGCGAGCACCTCGGGCTTCTGCACGTCGATCCAGTCGGTGAACTGCTTGAAGGAGACCATGCGGACGTCGGCGCCCTTCTCCTTCTCCGCGGCGATGTGCTTGAAGGCCTGCTCGACGGCGTCCATGTAGATGCCGCCGTTCCAGTGCTCGAAGTGGTTGCCGATGAAGAAGGGCGCGCGGTTGGTCTCGTACGCCCGCTGGAAGCCGGAGATGTAGGCCTGCGCGGCCTGGGTACGCCAGCCCGGGTAGTTGTAGGCGGGCGCGTTGGTGGAGTTGACCGACTGGTTGGCCAGCATGTTGTAGTCCATCGAGAGGACCTCGAAGCTGTGCCCGGGGAAGGGGACGGCCTGGAGGGGGTAGTCCCACACGCCGTTCTTCTTGTCGGGCCAGACCTGCCGGCCGCCGGGGTTGGAGGCGTCGTAGCGCCAGCCGAGCGCACGGGCGGTGGGCAGCAGGTTGTTCTGGCCGAGGAGACAGGGCGTACGGCCGCCGACGAGTTCCTTCTCGTAGTCGAAGGGCAGCGACGGCAGGTCGTGCCAGCCGGTGTTGGTGCGCCACTCCTTGACGAAGGACTTGGCCTGGTCGATCTCGCTGCGCCACTGCTGGGGAGTCCAGTTGCCGACGGTGCCGTAGCCGGAGCAGAAGTGGCCGTTGAAGTGGGTGCCTATCTCGTGGCCCTCCAGCCACGCGCGCCGGACGTTGGTGAGGGTCGCCTTGACGTGTTCGTCGGTGAGGTAGCCGATGTCGGAGGCGCCGCGCGGGTTGTTCGGCGGGTTGTACAGGCGCTTCTTCGACTCGGGCAGCAGGTAGAGGCCGGAGAGGAAGAAGGTCATGCTCGCGCCGTGCTGCTTGGCGAGGTCGAGGAAGCGCGGGAACAGTCCGTTGCCGACCTCGCCCGCGCCGTCCCAGGAGAAGATCACGAACTGCGGCGGGGTCTGCCCGGCCTCCAGCGGCACGGGCTTGGCGGGCTGCTTGGGCTGGGTGCCGGTGAAGGACGTAGAACCGTCGCCGATGGGCTTGGCGCGGGGCTCCATGGACTTGCTGGGGCCGCCGGAGTTGCCCTTCTTGGAGCCGCCGAACGGGTCCGACCCCTGCGAGCCGAGGGTGCCGCACCCCGCGAGTCCTACGGCCGCCGCGGCGCCGGCACCGACTCCGAGCATTCCCCGTCGAGTGAGACTCCGCATTGCTTCCCCATCCGTCGCGTTCCTCTGTGGTCTACCTGTGAGAGGACGCGACGGACGGGAAAGTTCGCCAGGAACCATCTGGGTTCCGAAACAAATGTCACAGGCCCGTCTCAGCAACTGACCCTGACGAGTGGCCGGATCGTGATATCCACGACATTCAGGCGCCGAACGCCTTGTCCTTCCCCTTCACCGGCTTCGCGCCCGCGAGGAGATGCGCCGGGACGAGATCACGGGCCGGCTCGGTGTAGCCGACGGACACGATCTTGTCGCCGCGGTAGGTGAAGGTCGTCAGGGACGCCAGCGTGCACTGCCGCTTCCGCGGGTCGTGCCACAACCGCCGCCGCTCGACGTAGGACCGCACGATCCAGATCGGCAGCTGATGGCTGACCAACACGGCCTCGTGCCCGCGCGCCACGTCCTTGGCGGCGTCCAGCGCCCCCATCATCCGCACCACCTGGTCGACATACGGCTCGCCCCAGGACGGCTTGAACGGGTTGACCAGGTACTTCCAGTTGTCGGGATTCTTCAGCGCGCCGTCGCCGACGCCGAAGGTCTTGCCCTGGAACACGTTGTCGGCCTCGATGAGCCGCCCGTCGGTCGCGAGGTCGAGCCCGTGCGCCTTGGCGATCGGCGTGGCGGTCTCCTGCGCCCGCTCCAGCGGGGAGGCGACGACATGCGTGACATCGCGGGAGGAGAGGTGCTCGGCGACCCGGTCGGCCATCTGCCGGCCCAGCTCGGAGAGGTGGTAGCCGGGCAGCCGCCCGTACAACACCCCTTCGGGGTTGGCGACTTCACCGTGCCGCATCACATGCACGACGGTGATGTCACTGGTGGCGCTGCTGCTCATCGGGTGGCCTCCGCCGCCGCTCTGGCCGCCGCCGGAAGGGCGTCGGCGATCCGCTGGATGGCCCGTTCGTCGTGGGCCGTGGACACGAACCAGGACTCGAAGGACGAGGGGGGCAGATAGACGCCCTGCGCCAGCATCGAGTGGAAGAAGGCGGTGAAGCGGTACGACTCCTGCGCCTTGGCGTCCTCGTAGTTGCGCACGCTCCGGTCGGTGAAGAACACGGAGAACATGTTGGAGGCGTTCTGCAGCCGGTGCGCGACACCCTCCTTGCTGAGCGCCTCGGTGACCAGCGCCTGGATCTGCGCCGATACGGCGTCCACGGTCTCGTAGGCCGCGTCGTCGAGGAGCCGCAGCTGCGCGAGACCGGCGGCGGTGGCGACGGGGTTCCCGGAGAGGGTGCCGGCCTGGTAGACGGGCCCGGCGGGAGCGAGGTGCCCCATGATGTCGGCGCGCCCGCCGAACGCGGCGGCGGGGAAACCGCCGCCCATCACCTTCCCGAAGGTCAGGAGGTCGGGGACGACCCCGTCGATCCCGAACCACCCGGCCCGGCTGGTCCGGAACCCGGTCATGACCTCGTCGGAGATGAAGAGGGCACCGTTCTTCGAGCAGGCGTCCTTGAGCCCCTGGTTGAACCCGGCTGCCGGCGGCACAACGCCCATGTTCCCGGGCGAGGCCTCCGTAATGACGCACGCGATCTCACCGGGATGCCGGTGGAAGGCCTCGTTCACGGCTTCGAGATCGTTGTACGGCAGGACGATCGTGTCCCCGGCCTGGGCGCCGGTGACGCCGGGGGTGTCGGGCAGCGCGAAGGTGGCGACACCGGAACCGGCGGCGGCAAGCAGCGCGTCGACGTGACCGTGATAACACCCGGCGAACTTGATGACCTTGGGCCGCCCGGTGAACCCGCGGGCGAGCCGGATCGCGGACATGGTCGCCTCGGTCCCGCTGCTGACGAGCCGCACCTGCTGCACGGGCTCGACCCGGGCGACGATCTCCTCGGCGAGCGCGACCTCGCCCTCACCCGGGGTCCCGAAGGAGGTCCCGCGCGAAACGGCGTCCTGCACGGCGGCGATCACGTCGGGCTGGGAGTGCCCGAGGATCATGGGCCCCCAGGAACAGACGAGGTCGACGTACTCACGCCCGTCCGCGTCCGTCAGATAGGGACCGTTGCCGGACACCATGAACCGGGGCGTGCCGCCGACGGCGCGGAAGGCGCGCACCGGGGAGTTCACGCCGCCCGGTGTGACGACCGACGCACGGTCGAAAAGAGCCTGCGAGACGGGTGCTTCGTAGGGATAGGGCAGTGCGCCGGGCGACGCACTGGGCGTTCCGCTGGGCGTTGCGCTGGGCGTTTGGCTCATGACCTGCGACTTCTCCGACTTCTCGGACTCCGGGACCTCAGTTACCTCCTCAGGGTAGGCGGCGGGAGCGCGGGCACGGGCCCCCACCCATCTGCGAGACTGGGAGGTGATACACACAGACACACACAGCTCATGCGGGCGCCGGTGTACAGGGCTTGCGCAGATCCTGCGGACAGGTGTTTCAGCGCACGTTTCGGCGGGCGGCCGTGGGGGAGGTCACTGACACGATGATCGGGTTGCGCGGCTGGGGCCACGCGTCCTAGAAAAGCAGTCGGGTGGAGATATGCATCGCGGTGGCGGACTGGGCGAGGGGACTGACGATCTGGGTCCTCGGCGTGCCCGGCGGGGGAAGCACCGGCGCGACGAGGAGGAAGCCGCCGAGGCTCGGCGGGGAGGCGGTCCTGGATCCGGCTTGGGTTCGGGGGCGGGTTCAGGTTCGAGTTCGGGTGCAGGTCCTGGTTCGTCCTCGGGCCCGGGTTCGTCTTCTGGCCCGGGTTCGGGTTCGGGTGAGTCGGATCGCGATGAGCGACGTATCGAACGTCGGATCGATCAGTTGCGGGCGGGGAGCAGGAATGGTGGTCGGGTGGGGGTGACGTACAAATACTTCGGCGCGCCCGACGGCGCGACCGCGGCCCGCGTCCCGATCTCGATGCGCCCCGAGGAACTCGGCGGCGACGAGCTCGGGATGAACGGCATGTTCACCAAGATCAAGCCGGAGACGATGGCCGCGATGGTCCTCACCGGCATCGAGGGCGTCCCGCTCAACAAGGTGCCCCCGCTGGAACTGGTCGTCCTCCACCCCGACTACGCCGTCGTCAAACTCCCGATGACGGTCGTCGACCCCCTCCGCGGAATCGGCGAGGAGGCGGTGGGCGCGGCAGCGTTCATCTGGTCGACGGTCCCGGACCGGGGCGGGCCTCGGGACGCGTTCAATGTCTACCAACTCCTGCACGAGTGGCAGGACTTCAGCCACCGGCTGCATGAGGCGGGGCATCAGCCTTATTGCCTTGTCTGGCCTTGAGTTGGGGGTTCGTGGGTGCGGGCGGGCGGGGTTTTCGGACCCCGCCTTTTTCATGTCGCGGGTCCCCGTGTCTTTTGTCTTTGGCCAAGGAAAACCGAGGTGCGTCGGGTCAGCGGTCGGGGCAGCATGGCGGGGTGGCCGACCTGCTGTGGGACGACGTGAAGTGCTTCTTCGACCTGGACTTGACGGGGTCGCTGCCGGACGTACGTGTCCCGAATGCCTCGCCGGAGGACTGGCAAGCGGTTCTCGATCTTGTCGCTGAGAAGGGCTGGAAGTACCAGTACTCCGAGGGAGAGACGGTGCTTTCAATGCCTTGGGCGGAGACCGTGCTGTCCCGCTCTACGGATGCCGAGTGCCCGGAACTGCGGGTCTGGCCGACCGCCGATGTGCTGGCGATCTTCCGTTTCCACGCCGATGACGAAGTCGACTTCGACCTTGATCTGCGGGAGTTGCAGGGCCAGGACCGACTTGATGTGCTCTGCGACTTCCTCCGGGAGATCGGGCGGCGGTTGGGCAAACCGGTGCTGATGGACCCGGAAGGCGACTATGGCCATCCAGTGCTCGGCTTCGACATCGAGGCTGATCGAGTCGTTCTCCTCGCAGACCTTCAGGCCCGGTGACGACCGACGACCTCACGCCGGATGCGGGTGTCCGTGGCCCGCTTGACCTCGACCAGGGTCGGTACGCCGTCGGCGTCGGCGAAGAGGTGGTCCAGCCAGTACGCCGGGGCACTGTCCGTGCTCGTCGGCACCCCCATCTCCCGGGCCACCAGAACCAGCCGCAGCGGTCGGCCGTCGGCCGGCGAGCCGAAGTCCAGCACCCGTGGCAGCACTTGGCCATTCCGGTCGAGAGCGGTGAGGAGGGCGACCGTCGAAATCCTCGGCAAGTCCGCCGCGCGGTCCGTGTTCCCGGACCGGGCGGGTTCGACATCCCATCGGCTCCGACGGCCGAGTCGAGTCGCTTTCGGGACCTGGGGGACTGATCGTCGAGGAATGCGGGGCGCCGGCCGGCGTATCAGGCCCCGCCGCTCCTGCCCTGCCATTCGCGCGGCGACATCCCGTACGCCGCCCGGAACACCCGGCTGAAGTGCGCGGGGTTGGCGAAGCCCCAGCGGTGGGCGACGGCGGACACGGTCGGGCTCATGCGGCCGGGGCGGCTCAGCTCGCGCCGGCATTCCTCCAGGCGGCGGTGCTGGATCCAGCGGCTGACGGTGGGGCCTTCGTCCTGGAAGAGCCGGTGCAGGTAGCGGACGGAGATGCGGTGGGCGGCGGCGATCGATTCCGGCGAGAGGCCGGGATCGGCGAGGTGGTGGTCGATGAAGGCCCGGATCCGCACCAGCAGCGCCCGGTGGGCGGCGTCGGTATCGGCGGTGTCCCGGCCGAGGTGCTCGGCGATGAGGGTGGTGAGCAGGTCCACGGCGTTGCGCGCGAGCATGTCGCCGACCGGGGGACGGCAGGAAGTGGCTCCGGCGGCGAGACCGGCCAGGAAGGGGGCCACCAGGGCGGCCGGTCCCTCGTCGCCGCGGAGGGTGATGCCGGTGATACGCCGCAGGTCGGAATCCCGGAGTCCGAGCGCCTGTCGCGGCAGCTGGAAGACCTTCATCTGGAAGCGGTCGGGGAAGTTCAGCGTGTACGGCCGGGTCGTGTCGTAGAAGGCGAAGTCGCCCGGCCGCAGGAGGGCGTCCCGGCCGTCCTGGGTGATGACGGCGGGGCCGTACCCCTGCAGGCCGATGAGCATGTACTCGGCGCTGTCCCGAGCGATCAGCCGCGGGGTACGGAAGACCCGCTCCGGGTCGGCGTCCACGGTGGAGATCTGGAGGTGGCCGAGGCGGTCGGTCCTGACCGCTCCGGAGAAGGGCGCGTCCGCGGGGTCCTTCGGGGTGGAGACGTCCAGGGGTACGAACGTGCGCCAGACGGCATCGTGCCAGTAGGCCCGCCGCTCGCCCGCGGGCACGGAGTCCGTAGAAAGGACAAGGCTCACGGCGCCTCCTCCACCGGATGACCGACTTGCTCGTCCTATATAGCCTCGCCCAGCGCTTCTCCGAGGTCACGTGCGCGTATCGGTTTTGTGACCCACCGGCCCGCGAACCCACAAGTGCACTCTCGGGCAAGTTCCGATGCGCTGCGGGTCAAGCCGCGCCCGCCGGGCGGCCCACGCTTCGAGTCACGGACAGTTCGTCCAGTTCGTCGAAGGAGCGCGCCATGCCGAGAACGGCCCCACCGGGGCACACCCCTCGTTTCACCGCCTACAGTGCCCGGTTCCCGGAGGGCACGGACGCCTTCGTCTTCGCGCAGTACGGCTGCCAGGCGCCGTCCCGGGAGGAGGCCGAGCGGGCCGCGGCGGGCCTCGCCGCGCTGTTCACCGGGCCGGACGGACCGGACCTGGTCGACCGCGGATCGTTCTGCGACACCGCCGGAGCGCACAACGTGGCGTTGCTGGCGTACTGGTACGACCCGAGCCGCCACCGGCGCTGGCGGGAGTCGGAAACCGTCCGCGCCGCCTGGGACGGCCTCCCCGCGCAGGGGCCGGTCGGGCACTGGCGCGAGGAGTCGGTCGTCCCCGTCGAGCGGAACGAGACGCTGCACACCCACCGCCGTGAGGACTACGCGACCAGCGGTCTTTCACAGTCCGGCGCCCTCGAACTCCCCGAGACCCAGGTGCACGACTACTGGGGCGCCGCCCGTGACCGCATCGCGGCGTCGGCCTCCGAGGGGCTGGAGCCCGCGATGCCGGCCTTCGAGCCGCAGGATCCCGGAGCGCGCGAGACTCGTGGCCGGCGTGTCAGCGTCGACGTACCGGGAAACGTGGCGCTGATCCGCACCGCGCAGGACTGGTCCGCCAGCACGCTCTACCGCGAGACGTACCTGGCCGACGTCAAGCCGGTCAAGGACCGGGGCGTCGACTTCCTGGCGGAGAACGCCGGATCCGGCTGCATCGCCGCCCGCAACCTCACCGAGGAGGCCGCTGACGGCGCGCCGCTCGACCGCGCCTGCACCATCGCCTGGTTCGCCTCGCTCGAACACCTGATGACCTGGTGCCGGTCGCACCGCACGCACCTGGACATCTACGCCAGCTTCTTCCGGATGGTCGGCGGCGGCGAGGGCCCGCTGGACGTCGCCTTCTGGCACGAGGTCTCCGTACTGCCGAGCGGCTCGGTGACCGCCGAGTACGTCAACTGCGATCCGCGCACCGGCTTCCTGCCGCTCGCCACCCGCTCCACCACCCCAACCACCTGACAACAGAGGAGAGTTGACCATGGTCGAGTACACAGGGGCCTTCAAGGCGGCCGCCGTCCAGGCCGAGCCGGTATGGCTCGACGCCGACGCCACGATCGACAAGAGCATCGGCCTGATCGAGGAGGCCGCCCGTGCGGGGGCACAGCTCATCGCCTTCCCCGAGACCTTCGTTCCCGGCTACCCCTGGTGGCTGTGGCTGGACTCCCCGGCCGCCGGCATGCGGTTCGTCGGGCGCTACCACGAGAACTCGCTGACCCTGGACGGCCCGCGCTTCCGGCGACTGCTCGATGCCGCACGCGCGAACTCCATCGCGGTGGTCCTCGGATTCAGCGAACGCGGCGGCGGCAGCCTGTACATGGGCCAGGCGGTCGTCTCCGCCGACGGCAAGCTCGTCGGAGCCCGTCGCAAGCTCAAGCCCACCCACGTGGAACGCACCATGTTCGGGGAGGGCGACGGCTCCGACCTGGTGGTCCACGACACCGAACTCGGCCGCGTCGGTGCCCTGTGCTGCTGGGAACACCTCCAACCGCTCACCAAGTACGCCATGTTCAGCCAGCACGAGCAGGTGCACGTGGCCGCCTGGCCCAGCTTCTCCGTGTACAAGGGGGCGGCCTACGCGCTCGGCCCGGAGGTCAACACCGCCGCCTCCCAGATCTACGCCGCCGAGGGCCAGGTCTTCGTACTCGCCCCGTGCGCCGTGGTCGGCGAGGCAGCCGTCGAGCTGTTCTGCGACACCCCCGTCAAGCAGCAACTGCTGCAACGCGGCGGCGGCTTCGCCCGGATCTACGGTCCCGACGGCAGCCCACTGGCCGACCCACTGCCCGAGGACGCCGAGGGCATCCTGTACGCCGACATCGACCTGACCGCGATCCCGTTCGCCAAGGCCGCCGCCGACCCGGTCGGGCACTACGCCCGCCCCGACGTCACCCGGCTCCTCCTCAACCGGGCCGAGCGACGCCCCGTGGAGTACGGCACCCACGCCGCCCTGCCTGCCGAGCACTTCGACGATGCCGAGGCGATCGTCACGGAGCGGGAGCGGGAGCGGGAGCGGGAGGCGACAGCGGTCGGCTGAGGCCCGGCACCACCCCGGCTCAGTGCGTCGAGGGCACGTACGCGACCCCGAAACGGAACTCCCGCCGCCGGCCCGGCTCCAGTGACAACGCGGTGGCGAGTTCCGGACGGTTGAAGGCGTCCGTGGGTACCTCGACGGGCTCCAGGGCAATGGACGCGCGCCGGTCGCGGGCCAGGGTGTCGCCGGTGAAGACGTGCAGGTAGCCGCCGTGCTGCCACACCCGTAGTTCGGCTCCGGTCGCGGGGTCGCTCAGTACCGTCTCGGTCCGGCCGCCGGGTCCGGGGGTCAGGTCCGCGAAGCAGGCGTCGATGACGGCGTCGCCTAGCCTCCTGGGCGTGCGGAAGTCCATGTCGGGGCAGCGGTCCAGGGGCAGCAGGGCGTTCTTCCCTCGCAGGGGGATGAGGGAGGCGTCGGTGCGGATCAGGGTGTGGGCGGGGATCTGCAGGACGAGGTCGTCGATGGGGCGGGGGCGGGAGAGGGTGAAGTAGGGGTGCCAGCCCGCCGCGTAGGGGGCGGGGATCTCTCCTACGTTCGTCGCCCTGACCTCGATGCCCAGCTCGCGGCGGCCGATCGTGTACTCCACGTCGAGGTCCAGCGCGAACGGGTAGCCGGGGTACCGGCCCGGTCGGATGGTCGTGCTGCGCAGCAGCAGCCGTGCCGATTCGGGCGTCATGGTGGCCGCGACGAGCCGGAACGGCGCTTCGCGCGCGAAGCCGTGGTAGACCGTGCGGTCTCCGAGGCGGCCGGGCAGCAGGTCGTGGTCGCGGCCGCCGTGGTGGTAGCGGCCGTCGGCGACACGGTTGGGGAACGGGGCGAGCAGGCCCGCGCGTACGCCGTCCTGCGACAGGAGTTCGGCCTCGTCGCGGTAGCCGTCAGTCAGTTCCCTCGACTGCCCGGCCGCTCCGCTTCCGACCTGCCAGCTCAGCAGCGTCGCCCCGCGCAGGGCGAGGACGACGCGCACGGCACCGTCCGGCGCGGAGACCGTCACGGTGGGTTCGTCGCCGAGGCGGCCCTCGGCGATCCGGAACGTGTCGGCCGTAGCGCCACCGCCACCGCCCCTGCCTGTCACCCGGCTTCCGGAACGAGCCTCCTCATCCCCGCCATGGCCCGTCACCCGGCTTCCGGAACGAGCTTCTTCGCCCCCGTCATGATGGCCACCGCGTCCTCCATGGAGTGCGACTGCGGGGTGATGACCCCGGCGCAGCCGCCGAGGCGCTGGATGTGGATGCGGTCGGCGACGTCGAAGACGTTGGGCATGTTGTGGCTGATCAGGATGATGCCGAGACCCTGGTCGCGCAGGTCGCGGACGAGCTTGAGCACCTGGCCGGTCTCGCGGACGCCCAGCGCGGCGGTGGGTTCGTCGAGGATGACGACCCGGCCGCCGAAGGCGCCCGCGCGGGCGACGGCCACCGACTGCCGCTGGCCGCCGGAGAGCGTCTCCACGGCCTGGTTGATGTTCTGCAGGGTGCTGATGCCCAGCCGCTTGATGTGGTCGGACGCCTGACGCTTCATCTCGCCGGTGTCGAGCATGCGGAACACCGAGCCGAGCACGCCCTTGCGGCGGATCTCGCGGGCGAGGAACAGGTTGCTGGCGATGTCCAGTGCCGGGGCCACGGCGAGGGTCTGGTAGACCGTCTCGATGCCGGCCTCGCGGGCGTCCTGGGGCCGTTTGAAGTTCACCTCTGAGCCGTCGACCAGGATGCTGCCCCGGTCGGGGACGAGCGCCCCGGAGAGGCACTTGATCAGGGTGGACTTGCCGGCGCCGTTGTCGCCGATGACGGCGAGGACCTCGCCGGGGTGGAGGGTGAGGTCGACGTCGTTGAGGCCGACGACCCGGCCGAAGACCTTGACCAGGCCCTTGGCTTCGAGAACGGGGGCGGTGGGGGTCGTCACGACTTCACACTCCGGATCCACTGGTCGACGGAGACAGCCGCGATCACCAGCACGCCGACTGTCAGGACTTGGTAGTTGGGGTCGATTCCGGCCAGTGCCAGACCGTTGACGAAGACCTGGACGATGAGCGCGCCGATCAGCGAGCCGAGCACCACGCCGCGTCCGCCGAACAGACTGGTGCCGCCGATGACGACGGCGGTGATGGACTGCAGGTTGGCGTTGAGGCCGCTGTTCGGGTCGCCGCCGCCGACCCGGCCGACCAGGATCCAGGCGCCCACGGCGATGGCGAAACCGCCGACCACGTAGGCGCTCAGCAGCACCCGGTTGACGGAGATGCCGGCCAGGCGGGCGGCTTCGATGTCGTCGCCCACGGCGTACAGGTGCCGGCCCCAGGCGGTGTAGCGCAGTGCGTAGCCGACCACCGCGTACAGGGCGATCATGAGCAGGACGCCGGTGGTCAGGTTCAGTTGCCCGATGGAGACCGTGTCCGCGCTCCACATGAGGATGTTGCCCGAATCCAGGGACACGGTCTGGCCCTTGGCGTAGATGAGCGTGATCGCGGTGAAGATGCTGAGGGTGCCGAGCGTGACGATGAACGGCGGCAGCTTGATCCTGGTCACCAGCAGCCCGTTGACGGCCTGCGCGGCGATCGCGACGGCGGCTCCCGCGAGCAGGGCCAGCACTCCCGGCAGGTGGTTGTCCGCGACGAGCTTCGACATCAGCAGCGAGGCCAGCACCATGACCGCGCCGATGGACAGGTCGATGCCGGCCGTGAGGATGATGACGGTCTGGCCGACGGCCAACGAGCCGATGACGGCCACCTGTTGGGCGACGAGCGACAGGTTCTGCAGTGCGTAGAAGCGGTCGTTGATGAGGGAGAACACGATGGCGGCGAGCACCAGGACGATCGCCGGGCTGAGTGCCGGCTGACGGTGCAGCACCGACTGGATGCGCTGGGCCGGCGTGGCGGGCCGGTTGAGGAAGTCCTCCGCCGGCGCCGGTGTCGCTTCACTGTCCACGTGGGTGGTCACAGGGGGTCCTTCCGGTTCTGTCCCTCGTGCGGGCCTTCGTACGGCTGGTGGGCTCGTGTGGTGCGCGTGGGCTGCCGGTACGTGTACGGGCAGCCCACGCGGGCGTCGGGTCAGCTGCCCCAGCAGGCGGAAGCGGCCTGCGACGGGGACTGGATCGTCAGACCCCCGATGGCCTTGGCGGCGACCAGCGCGGTGCCGGTGTCGTAGAACGACTTGCCGTTGGTGACACTGGGCTTGCTGCCGCCGCGGGCCAGCTTCGCGATGGAGCTGACACCGAGGGCCGCCATCTTGCCCGGGTACTGCACGGCGTCGGCGGCGAACTCGCCGCTGGTGACGTTCTTCAGGCCCGAGCAGCTGCCGTCGATGGCGTAGATCGCGACGCTCTTCTCCTTGTTCGCCGCCTTCAGCGCGTTGTACGCGCCCTCGCCCGCCGGCTCGTTGATGGCGTAGACGACATTGATGTTCGGGTTGGCCGACAGGCAGTTCTCCATCGCGGTGCGTCCGCCGTCGATGGCGCCCTGGGTGGGCTGGTGGCAGGCGATCGTGTACGTGCCGCCCGTGCCGCCGGTGTACTTCCCGGTCTTGGCCTCCTTGCCGTTCTCGGTCTTGCTGCCCGGGTCGATGCCCATGCCCTCCAGGAAGCCGTGGTCGCGGTCGATGTCCACCGAGACGACCTGGTTGTTGAACAGGTCGAGCATGGCGATGACCGCGGGCTTGCCGTTCAGGGCCGCCGCCGCGTACTGGCCGTCGAGCTTGCCCGCCTGCTCGTTGTCGGTGGCGTAGGTGATGTCCGCGACGTTCGCCGGGTTGGGCGCGGTGTCCAGGGCGATCACGAAGAGGCCGGCCTGCTTGGCGCGCTTCAGCGCGGTGTTCACCGCGTCGCCGTTGGTGGTGATCAGGATGCCCTTGTCGCCGCGCGAGACGGCGTTGTCGATGGCGGTGATCTGGGTCTGGGTGTCGCCGTCCGACGTTCCCGCCGCCACGGTGAGGCTCACCTTGTCCTTGGCGGCCTGTGTCTTGGCGTCCTTCTCCATGCTGACGAAGTACGGGTTGCTCAGCGTCTTCAGGATCAGTGACACGCCCACCTTCCCGCTGCCGGACGACGAGGAGCCTGAGTCGGAGGAGCCGCAGGCGGCGAGGGTGGCGCCGAGGCAGATGGTGACGCCGACGGCTGCCGCGCGGGTGCGCCGACTGCGGAGGCCCGACGCCTGGCTGGAGGAGAGGTTCATGACGTGATCCCTTTCGAGCCGTCCCTTGGTCGACGCTGAGACAACGTTGACTCGACGGGATAGTGAGCCCGTATGGACGAGCGCGTCAAGACACTGGTAAACATGCGTCGGCAACAAGTCGGTAACGCGCAATCAGTTGGAGACAACGATGACTCAGGGCGAGCCGCCGTCGCCGTCCCCCCGCAGCCGCCCCACCATGCGCGAGGTGGCGGCACTGGCAGGAGTCGCCATCAAGACGGTCTCTCGCGTGGTCAACGAGGTGCCCACCGTCGATCCGGCCATTGCCGCCCGGGTGCGTGACGCGGCCGACAAACTGGGCTACCGGCCGAACCTGACCGCCAGCAGCCTGCGCCGTGGGGACGGCCGGACGGCCACGATCGGGATGCTCGTCGAGGACGCGGCGAACCCCTTCTCGGCGGCCCTGAGCCGAACCGTCGAGAACGTGGCACGGGCGCGCGGAGTGCTCGTGCTGGTCGGAAGCCTCGACGAGGACCCGGCCCGGGAACGGGAGTTGGCCCGTGCTCTCATCGACCGGCGGGTCGACGGCCTGGTGATCGTGCCGGCCGGCCGCGACCACAGCTATCTGATCAGCGAGCAGCGTTCGGGCACCTGCGTGGTCTTCGTCGACCGCGAGCCCAGCCTGCTCGACGCGGACACCGTCGTCTCCGACAACCGGCAGGGCGCCGTCACCGCCGTCAACCACCTGTTGAAGTCCGGCCACCGCCGCATCGCCTACCTCGGCGACCGCGCGACCATCTCCACCGCCGCCCAGCGTTTCGACGGCTACCGGCACGCCCTGGAGGTCGGGCACATCGAGTACGACGACGAGATCGTCCGGCACACCGGGGCCAGCGAGGAATCCGCGATCGCCGCGACCCGGCGGCTCCTGGCGCTGCCGAACCCGCCCACCGCGCTGTTCACCAGCCAGAACTTCGTCACCATAGGAGCCGTGCGAGCCCTGCGCGCACTCGGTCTGCAGGACACCGTCGCCCACGTGGGCTTCGACGACTTCCCCCTCGCCGACATCCTCAGCCCGGGGATCTCCGTCATCGCCCAGGACGTCGAGCAGTTGGGCCGGACGGCCGCCGAGATGCTCTTCCGCAGACTGGACGGCGACCGGTCACCCACCCGCGCCGTCACCATTCCGACCCGGCTGATCGAGCGGGGATCCGGCGAGATCACGGCCAGGGCCTGAGGGGGCTCGCGCTCCTCAAGGGACGCGGGCAGCAGGCCTGAGCGCACCGACAGCGAGCCCCGTCAGGCTCCGGCCGCGTCGCGCGTCTCCTCCGTGAGCGGCGTGCCGGTCCAGCTCGCGAGGATGGTGATGGCCTCGGCGGACGGTGAAGCGGGCTCCGGGGTCAGGATGGTCAGGTTCTGGTCGGGGTCGCCCTCGACGGCCAGGACGACGAAGTCGAGGGTGAGGTCGCCGACGAGCGGATGGTGGAGGCGTTTGGTCCCGGTCGTGTGGGCCAGGACGTCGTGGTCGGCCCACATGCGACGGAAGGCCTCACTCCGTACCGACAACTCCCCGATCAGATCAGCGAGTTGGGGATCCCCCGGGTGCCGCCCGGCGTACAGGTGCAGCGAGGCCACGCAGTCGGCGGCGGCCGTCTCCCAGTAGTCCGCGTACAGGGCGTGGGCGGCCTCGTCGAGGAAGACGTAGCGGGCGAAGTTGCGCTCGCGGTGGGGCCGGGCCTGGAAGTCGGTGAAGAGGGCGTGGCCCAGCCGGTTGGCGGCCAGGACGTCCATGCGTCGCCCGAGGACGATCGCGGGAGCACCCAGTGAGTCCAGGGCCCGGTACATGACCGGCCGCACCCGCTGCGGGCTGAGCGGACGCCCGCGGCGGGACCCGGTGGCGGTGGGCCGCGCGAGGTCGAAGAGGTGGTCGCGTTCGGTCTCGTCCAGTTGCAGGGCGCGGGCCACGGCCTCCAGCACGGCCTGGGAGACGCCCTGGGTGCGGCCCCGCTCCAGGCGGACGTAGTAGTCGACGCTGACCCCGGCGAGCTGTGCGACCTCCTCGCGCCGCAGCCCCGGGACCCGGCGGACGCCCGCGTGCGGGGCGAGCCCCGCCTGCTCGGGGGTGACCCGGGCCCGGCGCGTGCGCAGGAACTCGCGGATCTCGGTACTGCGGTCCATGAATCCACCGTACGGCCGCTGCCGTCCCGTCGGCTGCCCGGAAAGGGGTACTGCCGGACCCCCGGTGGAACGGTGCCCTTTATGGCGGCCCGGGCGGGGGGCGGCGGTGGTTGTCTGGAAAGCGAGCCCGCCGCACCGCACTGATCATGAAACTGCCGGGCGGCCTCTCTTCTGTCCCGGCGCGACGTCCTCATCGCCCGCGCCGCACATCCAGAAAACCCCAGAGAACCCCAGAGAACTCAGGAACAGGACCTCCCCCATGTCCCCCATGGCAACCCGTCTGACCGGCACCGTCGCGCTCGTCACCGGCGCCAGCAGCGGTATCGGTGCCGCCACCGCCCGCCGGCTCGCCGAGCACGGCGCCTCCGTCGCCCTCGTGGCCCGCCGCGGGGACCGCCTGGACGACCTCGCCGCCGAGATCGGGAAGGCGGGCGGTACGGCCCTGGCCGTGGCGGCGGACATCACCGACCGCGACCGGGCCGAGGCCGCCGTACGAGGGACCGTCGAGCACTTCGGTCGGCTGGACATCCTGGTCAACAACGCCGGGCTGATGCTGCTGGGCCCCGTGGTCGGCGCGGACGCCGAGGACTGGGAGCGCATGCTCGCCGTCAACGTCCGGGGCCTGCTGCACACCACCCACGCGGCCCTCCCCCACCTGCTCGCCGCCGCCGAGGAGGGTCCGCGCCGGGTCGCCGACATCGTCAACATCAGCTCGATCGCCGGCCGCGTCGCCTGGAACGGCTACGGCGTCTACAACCTCACCAAGTTCGGCGTGAACGGCTTCACCGAGTCCCTGCGCCAGGAGGTCACCCGGCGCCATGTGCGGGTCGGCGTCCTCGAACCGGGCGGTGTGGACACCGAGTTGGGCTCGCACAACAAGCCCGGGATCCAGGACGCGATGATCACGCCCTTCTACGAGTCGACCGAGGTCCTGGCCCCCGAGGACATCGCGGACGGCGTCGCCTACATGGTCACCCGCCCCCGCCACGCCTCGGTGGGCGAACTGTGGATCATGCCGACGGACCAGGTCTGACGGCGACCGCCGAGATCACCTCACCATCGCCTCACCACCCACCTCACCACCCACCTCACCACCCACCTCACCATCGCCTGACCATCGCCTGAAAGGGACCCCCATGAACAGCAGCAAGGTCATCTTCGTCACCGGTGCCGGACGCGGCCTGGGCACGGACATCGCCCGCGAGGCCCTCGCCGCCGGCCACCAGGTCGTCGCCACCGGCCGCCGCCCCGAGGAGGTCGAACGGACCCTGGGCGGACCGCGGGACAACCTGCTGGTCACCAAGCTGGACATCACCAGCCCGGACGACGCCGAGGCCGCCGCCCACGCCGCCGTCGACCACTTCGGCCGCATCGACGTGCTGATCAACAACGCCGGCAATTTCTTCGCCGGCTATTTCGAGGAGATCACTCCCGAGCAGATGCGGCAGCAGATCGACACGAACCTCTTCGGTCCGATGAACGTCACCCGGGCCGTCCTGCCCGTGATGCGGAAGCAGCGGGCCGGCCACGTCATCACGCTCTCCTCCTCCGCCGGCCTGATCGGCCAGGAGTTCTGCGTCGCGTACGCCGCGTCCAAGTTCGGCGTGGAGGGCTGGATGGAGTCGCTGCGCTACGACGTGGAGCCGTACGGCATCCACACCACGGTCGTGGAACCCGGCTTCTTCCGTACCGAGTTGCTGGTGGACGGCTCCACGATCTGGCCCGAGCCGACCATCGACGACTACGCCGAGCGCACCACCGCGACCATCGCGGCCTGGAAGAGCATGAACGGCCGGCAGACCGGCGACCCCGCCAAGCTGGCCCGCGCCCTGCTCACCATCGCCGGCCAGGACAAGCCGCTGCTCCGCTTCATCGCGGGCGCCGACGCCATCGAGGGTGTCAGGGCCAAGGCCGAGGAACTCCTCGCCCAGGCCGAGGCCTCCCGCGAACTGGGCGACGACCTGGGCTACGACGACACGGTCCCGGCCGGGTCGTAGATCGAAGCCGTGGATCGAAGCCATGGTTCGAAGCCGTGGATCGAAGTCGTGGATCGAAGTCGTAGGGCCCGCCCACTCGTCGCCATGCCAAGATGATGATCTGACAGCCACTCACCAAGACGGAGCCTGGCCTCATGACCTCTCCCAGCGGCGGCAGCAGCGGTGCGCTGCCCTTGCAGATCGACACCAGCAAGCCCCACCCGGCCCGGATGTACGACTACTTCCTCGGGGGGAAGGACAACTACCCCGTCGACCGGGACGCCGCCGAGCAGTTCATCAAGGCCGCGCCCGAGGTGCGGGAGGGTGTCAGGGCCAACCGGCGCTTCATGCACCGGGCCGTCCGGCATGTCGTGGAGGAAGGCGGGGTACGGCAGATCCTGGACATCGGTACCGGGCTGCCCACCGAGCCGAACGTGCACCAGATCGCGCACGCCGTCGCCCCGGACACGCGGATCGTCTACGTCGACAACGACCCGATCGTCAGCACCCACTCGATGGCCCTCATGGAGGACACCGACACCTCGGTCATCCTGGCCGACCTGCGCGATCCGCGCTCCATCCTCGACCACCCCGAGGTGCGCGCGGCCATCGACTTCGACCAGCCGGTGGCCGTACTGCTGGTCGCGGTCGTGCACTTCCTCGCGGACGACGGGGACCCGTACGGCATCGTCGCCACCCTGCGCGACGCGCTGCCGGCCGGTTCCTATCTCGTCCTGTCACACGCCACCGGTGACGTCCACGAGGACCAGCGCGAGGAAGCGGCGTCCGTCTACAACCGGGCCACCGCCACCCTGAACCTCCGCACCCACGCCCAAGTCCTGGACTTCTTCGGCGACTTCACCCTGGTGGACCCCGGCCTGGTCCGCGTCACCCACTGGCGCCCCGAGGAGACACCCGACCCGAACGCCGCGGCGATCGGCATCTACGGCGGGGTGGCGCGCAAGGACAGTTAGTCGCCGACCGTGATCGTCCGGCCCTCCCGGGCCGGCAGTGAGAAGCCCAGTACGGTGCTCGTGTCGCGCAGGGTTTCCGGGAGGGCTCCTGCCGCGCCGATGCCCCGGGCGCGTTCGAGGCGTTGGGGGCGGGTCATGGTGAGGCCGAAGTCCTTCGTCAGGTCGGCGCCGTCCAGCAAGTCGCAGAGGAACAGCATGTGTTCGTCCAGCGGCACCTGTTCGGCGCGGACGGCACGGACGCCGTCGATCAGGGCGGTGCGGAGGGCGGTGTCCGGGTGGTGGCGTGTTCTGGTGAGCAGGGTGCCGGGTCTGTGGCGCAGCAGGCCTCGCTCGACGAGTGCGCTCGTGTGCAGCGCGAGTGCCTCCCGGCCGCGTTCCCTGAGCCAGCGGGTCACCGTGAGGGGGCGAGGGGTGAGGGCGGTGGTGCGGGTCCACAGGGCGGACAGCAGGTCGTCCGCCCACGTCAGGCCCGTGTGAGGCGTGTTGGGCGACAGCTCTATCTCGCCGCGGAGTTGGTAGATGTCGACGCCCAGTTTCCTGGTCTTCCTGGGCCTGACCAACAGCCTTCTCCGCAGGGCCAGTTCACCGAGTTCCGCCGCGGCGCAACCGGCCGCGGTCTGACGGGAGTTGGGCACCCTGCCGTTCTCCCCGTACGACAGCAGGGTGAACTCCTCGGGCAGGGACAGGCGTTGAAGCGGCGCGGGTCCGAACATGCGCTGCATTCTGCACGGCGGGGCGGTTGTCCGCCGCCAGGAATCAGGAAGCGGTACCGGGCAGGTCGAACCACACCTCCTTGCCCTCCGGGCGGGACAGGCGAGGTGGCCCCCTGCTGATCCACTCGCGACGCGCAGCCGGGAAAACTCCGAGCAGACCAGGCCTCCGGAGTCACCCCCAGTGCACCCGGCGTTCACATCCCCCGCGAAACATGCAGCTCATGAGACGTGTCACCCTCGCCGCGGTGCTCGGCACGGCCGCGCTGCTGGCCACCCCGTTCGCCGCTCAGGCCGCCCCCGGCGGCAGCGCCCACACCGACAGTTACGGCACGAAGGCCGTGTACGCGCCGGAGCAGAACTCCCGGTCGTACCAGCAGGCCCCGGCCGGTTTCACCCCCGTCTTCACCGAGAACGTGTCCCGGCACGGTTCGCGCTCCGCGACCGACAGCTCGGACGGCGACCTGATCCTCGCGCTCTGGAACAAGGCCGAGGCTGAGGGCCAACTCACCGCGAAGGGGCGGGAGTTCGGGCCGAAGACGCAGGCCCTCGAAGCCGCCATGAGCACGATCGGCTACGGCAACCTCAGCGCGCGCGGCAAGGCGGAGATCCAGGCCACCGCGACCCGCATGGAGAAGCGGCTGCCGACCCTCTTCGCCTCGATCGCGAAGAACAAGGAGCCCATCGACGTCGTCAGTTCGGGTCAGGGACGCGCCGTCGACAGCGCCAACCTCTACGGCGCCGCGCTCGCCGAGACCGACCCCGATCTGACCTCCCTCATCGGGACGACCCGTACCGACAAGGACCTCCTCTACTTCCACAAGGCCGCCGGCGGTGCCGCCTACCGCGACTACATCGCCAACGACCAGCGGCTCGCCACCACCCTGACCTCCATCACGGACCAGCCGAAGACGCACCGCGCCGCCCGTGACGTACTGAGGAAGCTGTTCAGGCCCGCGTTCGTGGACCGGATCACCGCGGGCGAGTTCGCGTCGATCGGCACGGACGTCGAGGCCGCCACCGCCGTCTACAACCTCTACGCCATCGCCCCCGCGATGAGCGAGGAGAGCCCGGGCGGCAAGGGCTGGGGCATGGACCGGTACATCTCGGCGCGCGACGCCGACTGGTTCGGGTACCTCTCCGACGCCGAGGACTTCTACGAGAAGGGGCCGGGCTTCGCCGACAGCGACATCACGTACAGGATGGCCGGCGTCCTGCTCGACGACTTCTTCAAGAAGGCCGAGGCCAAGCGCGACGGCACGAGCGACGTGGGCGCCGAACTCCGGTTCACCCACGCCGAGGAGATCATCCCGCTGGCCGCGCTGATGGGCCTGCCGGGGAGCACAAAGGCCGTCACGGTCGAGCAGCCGTACACGTATGCCGGTAACCCCTGGCGGGGCGCCGCCGTGGCACCCCTCGGCTCGAACATCCAGTGGGACGTCTATCGCAAGGGCAACACCTACCTCGTGCGCATGCTCTACAACGAGAAGGAGACCGCGTTCAAGGCGGGCTGCCGTCCCGTCTCGAAGGGCAGCAAGTTCTACGACCTGAACGAGCTGGAGCGCTGCTTCGGCCGCACGACCTCCGCCGGCTGAGCAACACCCCATCCGTAGACACCAGTTGCACCGGCTCTACGACGGCCCCGCGCTCCCCCGGGCGCGGGCCGCCGCCGCGAACTCCCGGCCCCGCATCCCGGCCCGCCGGTACGCGGCGATCGCGGCCGGGTTGTCGGCGTCCACCATCAGCGCGGCCCGCCCGTACTCCCGTACCAGCGCGTCGACGACGAACCGCGACACGGCCACACCCAGCCCACGCCCCCGCGCCTCCGGCCGCGTCACGACCCCGGCCATGAACCCGCACCCGACCCCGGACCAGGCGTCCCCGGCCACCGCGAGCAACGCACCGGTACCGTCCGGGTCCTGGTCGTAGGCACCGGCCCAGCGGCGGGCTCCGGGGCGGCCGGGTCGGGCGTACGAGCCGGGGAACGCGTCCTCGAAGAGGGCCACGGCCTCCCGCTCCCCCTCCGCGTCGAGCCACCGCACGCCCTCCGGGACGGCGGACGGCGGCTCCGCCGTCTCCATCCACAGGAACCCCGGGCCACCGGCGGCCACGAGCCCGGGTGTCCCCCGGACCACCGCGGCGATCAACTCCGCGTCGCCGAACGGGCGGTGGCCCGGTCCGACCTCCGCCAGCACCTCGTCCCGTACGAGAACGAGCGCGTCGTCGACCTCCCCGTCGACCGCGATCCGGTCCCGCCCGGACAGCCCGGGGCTGACCACGGCGGTCGCCGAGCCGTGCCGGAAGACGCGGACACCGGGGCCGACGCAGCCGTCGTCGGCAGACAGTTGCGCGGCCCAGAGCAGATGCCCGGCGGCGTCGCTGTGCGGCCCCTCAGCCTCGGCCACGTGCCCCCGCCCCCGCGCGCGGTTCGACCACTCCCCCCACCGTGAACCCGATCACCGCGCCGCCGCCCTCCCGTCGTAGCGCGAAGGGGGCTCCGGCGTGGGCGAGGGCCACCTCGCGGACGATGGAGAGGCCGAGGCCCGAGCCGGGGAGGGAGCGGGCGTCGGCGGCGCGGTAGAAGCGGTCGAAGATGCGGAAGAGGTCGGTCTCCGAGACTCCAGGGCCTCGGTCCAGGACTTCTACGCGGACCGTGCCGGGGCGTGCCGGGCCGGAGACCGCGATCTCGATCGGGGTCCGGCCCGCGCGGTCGAACTTGGCCGCGTTCTCGACCAGGTTGGAGATCGCGCGCTGGAGCATGCCGGGGCGGCCGTCGGTCGTCGTGTCGCCGCTCGCGCGGACGGTGATGTCGCGGCCGGTGCGGCGCCGGGCCAGGACCGCGACGTCCTCCGCGATGTCGGCGAGGTCGACCTGCTGGGGCGGTTCGGTGTCGGACTGGCCTGCCGCGAGGTCCACCAACTCGTTGACCAGGTCGGTGAGTTCGCGGGCCTCCTGCGAGAGGTCCGCGACCAGTTCCTCGCGGGTCTCGGGCGGCAGTTCGTCCATGCGGCGGAGCAGGGAGATGTTGGTGCGCAAGGACGTGAGGGGGGTGCGGAGTTCGTGGCCCGCGTCCTGGATCAGACGGCGCTGGTCCTCCTCCGACTGCGCGAGGCGGCCGAGCATCCGGTCGAAGGCGCGGCCGAGGCGGCCCACCTCGTCGTAGCCGGTCACGGGCACCTGCACGCCGAGACGGCGGGTGCGGGCCACGTCCTCGGCCGCCGCGGTGAGGATGATCAGGCGCCGGGTGATGCGTCGGGCGAGCCACCAGCCGCACAGGCCGGCCAGCACCACGACCGCCGCCATCAGCACGAACGTCCGCTGCTGCAGGGCCCGCAGCAGGTCCTCGGTGTCGCTGAACTCCTGCGCGACCTGCACCGCCCCCTGCCCGCGGCCCAGCGAGACGGTCGCGATGCGGTACACGTCCTCGGCGACGGCGACGTCCTTGTGCTCGACCGTCTTCCCGGCCACCCTCTCGCCCGCGACCGCCCGGTCGTCACCGGTGACGGGCAGCGCCGGGCTGCCGCTGTCGAGGACACCGCCGGCCGGCCCGAGCACCTGCACATCCGTACGGGCCGGCC
>Ga0307511_10000480_pt1 | contig 43358 bp, 39 predicted proteins | sample 13_EM_MG_FD_200266 | JGI IMG/M metagenome (GOLD analysis project Ga0307511, IMG submission 200266) | Populus trichocarpa ectomycorrhiza microbial communities from riparian zone in the Pacific Northwest, United States - 13_EM | ecosystem: Host-associated > Plants > Roots > Unclassified | place... | reverse complement strand
AACTAGGCTAATTCACAGCCAGCAGAATACTCCCTGTTCAGGACATCCGGAACTACAAGCCTTCGTATTACCGGCAAAACCCAATAATCCCGCTCCAGGGCATCGGCCGCATACGGCGGTGGCACCCCTGACGCAGCTGATCGTCTAATTTCGTTGACCAAAAAAAAAAATATATATGGTCAGGACCTCAAGAGGACAAGGTATTCGCTTCCCTGAAACCTTAGTTTTCACTAGCGCAATCGCCTAAATTTGGGGTGGATGGTGTAGTTGGAAGCCATCTTGGTGCATGCTTATGCGTGCGTAGGTTCGAATCCTGCACCCCCCAAAAGGATTTTCTAACAGCCAAGGAGCATGAACACTTGGACAGAAGGAATCTTAATATTTAAAAATGTATGGCTAGATGGTGAGAAATGTAGGTCGCTTGGAATGAGAGCAATGGATATCAAGGTATCTATCAGTTCACAGCATCTGCAAACTACTCCAGATCCCGCGGTTATAGGAGCGCGACAGTCGCCACATCCATAAGTACATAATCTCAGCACCCAATGGGTGCTCGTCTGTCAAATGCTAGGCGATAAACGGAAGTGACTACCTGATTTAAATTAGGCTGGAATACCCCATATCCAAATTGAGTGATTACCCGATTGGGATTAGGTTGGAAGACCTCATATCCAAAGTACACGGGTACAAGGGAAAGAGATTGCTAGTGCTGTGGACTGAGACAGCCGAATTCTGCTAGGTAGTTGAAGTCCCATATGCACTACATATGCACTGATTTGTATAGGTTTTCATGGAAATAACCCTTGCCCGCCATTGGTCGAGCTAGCAATCTCTTTCCCTTGTACCCGTGTAGGCTTCATAAGTAGTTGGCACACTAACCAAACTTGGCACACGATGGGCGTCGACAAGATGCCAACCAGACTAGGGTGTCGATATCGATGTATGTACCAATTCATGCTGAATTCACCGATGGCCTTAGGTAATTAAGATGATCTTGTAATCGATCCCCCGATCGAGTACAACACGGCGCTGCAACTTCTCATAGATAAATGTACCCTTTAAGCATTACTCCAGTATGTTGAACCCATCGCAATAGCTAGACTAGGTAGTGTACATGGGTACAAGGGGAAGAGCTGTGGACTGAGACAGCGGAGTTCTACCAGTTGAAGCTCCAGATTCATCGTGCACTAAGGAACCCCCGTCCGCTACTGGTCGAATCCCTTTCCCTTGTTCGCAGAGCCTCGCTTATCTTTTACTAAGGAAGCTAGCAAGCACTATACTACTTAGGTGGGTAGTACTAGACAGACACATTTGCGCCAAGGCGTGCATTGATTTGTCCGATCTTTTGCGTTGCATATGTATGTACTTACTATGTACGGATCCGTATGTACATGTACATTGATTACCAATACGAATCTGCAAGACAATCACTTGGTTAAAGGCGGCTCATATGTTCAAAAAAACAAAACAAAAAATGTTTTATAGACTAGCCAAGCAATCATTTTTGACTAGGGCTAAACTAGTTTTTGCATCAATATTGTTGTTTTCCCTTTTTTAGTCAAGCGGCGGCACTGGCACCCATATCATTGGACCTCACATAATTTCATTTTGAAGTGTTAGTAACATATCAACACCAAAAGTAGCAAATCATGTGTACCACTCCGACATCAATTCCTAATCCCACAGATTATGCACAGTCATGACTGTTCCCAGTTCCCAACCCCCAAGAAGTTCCAATACCACGCGCAAACCAACATGTTATCATCATATAGAAATAGACCAAATTAGGAAATCAAGCTCAATGACTAATAAACAATCTCTACAACTTACTGACCCAGAAATCCGATAGTATTATGTTCAAAATCTATTAGTAGAACGCCAGCAAGGACGCAGCAAAAGCTAAAACCAATGCACTGGCAGCGTAACCGTGGCTCGCTGCAGCACCCGTCTGTGTCGGTGGGGGTCCCGTTTGAGTGGTGGAATTTCTCGGTGGTGGGGGTGGAGTGGTCGAATGACATCCCTCGGATGCAAAAAGTGGCTATAATTCAATGTTAGCCTTTATATGACCCCCAAAGGATTGTTGTGATGTACATACCCCATCAATAAAATGAATAACACCATTCTTCATCGGGACATTCGGCTTTACTAGGCTTCTGCCGTTGACGAGCCTCCCTCCATCTGGCGCCGCTGTGATATTGATGACACGCCCTGATCTTGTAGTAATATTGTTACCTGGTATCAGGTATGGACTATAATACAGTGAACTGGGACCAGTGAGAATGTAGGCGTCAGGGTCACATGCTGCATTAGTGTAGCTGCTGTCGATGGGTGCAAAGACTGTAATGGCAGGGGTCTCTTCGAAGATGGAAAGTTGGCTGGAGGAAACCACTGTGTTGTAGAAGTTCTGGGCAAGATTTATGTGTTCCATGGTCGTTGTGAACGGCTGCGGCAGAGAGAAAAATCTATCATAAGGAACCAGACAATATTAGTCTATGGAAATATAAAATCATGGTCTGAGGATGAAAGACTTACTGGTTGATTTCATAGATCACACCATTAGTGAACTTGAATGGCCCTCGGAGGGTGAACTGAGTATCCCCCAAGCCAGTTACAACATCAATACTGGGTGGGGTAGCAGAACCTTCATCCAAAGGAACCCCATAGTTCTTTGTAAACCGTGCTGGTTGATTGGGACCCAGATTCACATATTGAGGGTCTTGAAGGAAAGTGATGATAGTCTGGAAGTTAGTATCGGGATAGCCTGGCGGTCCTTGCCTGACCTGTCTCTTTGACGGGATAACATTTTGCGGAGGTGACGGCTGTGCGTCAACTTGTGCAGAGGTGCGGGCACCATTTGCATCGGTATCGTTACCCTCCTGCCTCTTAGCAAGTAGTGCGGTCACGAGAGCATTCCCCGGTGCCCACACAGTGATATCATTGCGTTTACCGATATCTTCAACGAGTGTGGGGTTATAAACAGCCAACATGTTTGAGAACCCATCAAGGCCGACTTCATCAAGGCGGGACAGGAGTCCCTGAGAGTAGGCTGGAGAGAGAAAGAGGGGCGAAAGCGCAAGGACCTGGAGAAGTCTCATGACGTACAAATGAGGGATGGGGATATGAACGAGGGGTGGCAATGAGAAAGCAGTATGCTAGAGGTAATACGTGAGTTAGTTTGTGAGAGTAGCAGCGGGTTCTAGCTTATTATACGCTATTCTGTTTAATTTTCAACTTAGTAGGTAGTGAATGTATGAAGTGGGGCGAGCCGCCATGCCGCCATGGGCAGAGGGGATGGACCAATGCAGGTAGACCTACGGATAGTGCCAATCCATAACCAGTAGTGGTCAAAGGAGTGTAATTGCCAATGCTTCATCATACGGAGGAATTAAGAATTGCCAATTGGAATTGAACCCCAGGTGGCAGGCATTGTTTCCAACATCGGCTGAAGTGCGAACACAATAATAGTTGGAAGGTGCTGTGCACGTGCCAGCTGAACTTGTCGACTACTATACCTCGTCTAGTAATGATGTGTCTATAATACTCGGCAATGCTTAACTAGGCACATGAGACATACATGGGCTAGGTACCGCAGCTGTCAACTCGTGGCACAGAGGCGCCGCTTTACTTACCGTGACACAAAATGAGGCTTTAACGAGAACAAGGGGTGGGCCGGCGTTGATGTACCTACATTCCAAGGCACACTTGTCCATGCATGTCCCCGAGGAGACTGGTGTAGGTAACTTAACCAGAATACATGTAAAAATAGTGGGCAACTCCAATAACCAACTGATCGCAGAGTATAATTATGGTACTCTATAGTGAAGTTGTATGTTGAAAGGTAAGAATTAAAAGGGCAAAAATGAGACAGATTGGAAGCAAAGGAATCCCGTATAACATAGCTATTTTTGCCCAGACCCCAGTACAACACATTTTAATATTTTTCCAAGTATAATTTTACCTCTCGGCATTGGTGTGACTTTATTAATTATACTCTATGATCACTTCGTTGTGTTGTGGTTGGAGTTGCCCCACGAATTTTGGCACGTATCATATCATTGATGTCAGTTCTCAATCCATGATAGACCTCAGGTTGGAGGCCAACCAATCATGTGGATACAATAGCTACCGTGGGCATGTACTGCAAGCTGGATTTACCACAAGAACCTATCGTTGTACTCTCCCGAGTAGATACTAGGGGTAGTCCGTCACTAGTACTACATACGGGGGCTCCACATTCCGTACCTAATAGGTTGGTCAGATAGGGCCCCCATATCAATATCATTTCACCAGTGCATACCGTATACTCTAAATATATTGGTTACGGTACCGAAATACGTACACAACTTATTATTACTCTGTATGCTGCAGACACCTCCGAGCAGCTGTCTAGAATACACTAGGTCACCATAGTACGTCTCTGATTGGAGGCCACGAAAACGGTGTGGCGAAATAACCGAGCTGGGACACGGACTGGTTTTGCATTTTTAAGGCTAGTGGGAGGAATAGCCATTATCGCTCAATCAAGAACCTCATGCCAAACAGGGTAGAGCGCAGCTCTGTCAAGTAAAAACATATGCCCACTTCGGTAGTCTTGTTGGCACACAATTGTAGGGATTGGATGCACTCCGCACCACACTACCGCATGGACTCAAACGGCAAGGAATTTGATATGATATGGTATGTTGTACACGAGCATCCGGAAGAGTCAATTGCTAGCACGCGTGATTTGTTCATTGTCTCAATTAGCTATCCTGGTTAATTAGCAACTCTACCGGTAGTCTTATGTCAATTCCGTTTGGCTATGGCTCTTTGGGGCTAGATTAATAATCTTTTTTTTGTTTTGCATGTCTCACTTATTGAATCGGAACCTCCGCCCATTTTGAGGTAATTTGGGATTTAGGTGAGGCTCTGCAGCGTGACTGCGCTAGAGAGAAGTAGCTGAATGAACCTCCTCACTCGGAGACATCCTGATATTGATGTAGGAAGCTTTGGACAGTACCGGTACCCCGCTTCCCCTTTCAGGCCACATAATCCCCCCGCCGCCACAATTTATCCATGAGTTTCTTCGACCTCCCTTTGAACTTGAAATTTCGATCATATCGAATTTACCGCAAATAGTATCCAGAACTCTTGATATTGATTTTGGTTAGTTCAACTTGGGTAAGTCAGTCCACTCGTGTGAATACAATAGCTAATGGCTCTTACAGAGCATCCACTCCTCTGGGTTTAATTAAGACTTGCAGTGCGCCTGGGGACTATTCACTTCCAACTAGCACCATCGCAACAAAGCCTGTGATGGACTTCTACAATGCCGGGCAAACGAACTTCTTCCTCACTGATATTACCAAATGGTGGTGGTATCCGCAGGATGCAGACGGACAAAGGACTCTCGTAGTTTCCGTGACGGAGTCTCAAGCACAACTCTGGGTTGTTACATACACCATTCTTGTGGGCCTGATCTTCATGATTGCCTGTGAGCTCGCTACCGCAATCGTCCTGACTATTTTTCCATTGGGTACCTCGGGGACCCGTCATGCCATGCTTGTCTCTTATTATAATGGGGGACGTCCGACAAGCAATGTCAAACCTATGTTCGGTTACTTGTGGAACGCACTCTGGAGGTGCAGAAAGGGGGGGCGGTGGATCATCGACTGGAGCGCCGTCTGTGCCAGCCTTGTTCTTTTGCTTCTCGCCGTCGGCCTCATCTCTGGGGATGTTATCACCAAATTTTTCTTGGGTGGCAAGCGGTTGATCGTAGCGAATGTGGCCCAAGCAAATCCAAATGCCGTGTTCTACCCATCCATCAGTGTACCCAACCTTGATGAAACCGGCGAGATTCCTTTTGATATCGTCTACGCATTCAAAAACCTTGTCCCCCAAGCTGTTTACCAAGCTAGTGCAAGGAAGACAAATGCCCAACAACGTGTCGGGAAAAGGGTCCAGTTCAATCCAAGTTCTTCAAAGGGCGGAGTTCAATTACCCGATGGAAGTCGGACTGGGCCTGGGGCGCGGTTCGAATATCAATATAATCTCACCGGCTTCGAAATGGGGCTCCGTGATGCACCGAAGCTAGTGTTTAAAGTCCACGGGGTCTGTGAAACCCACTACGGAAGCGACGCCATTGGAAGCCTCTCATTTCCGTCTCCGGCATATCAAAATGTTTCGGAAGAATCGGATCTCTACCCATATTTTGAAGATGATATAAAGAGCAAATGGACTACGGTCGTTTACATAAGCAGAGAGAACTACACCGCACCTTGGGCTCAGTTCGTAACCAAGTACGACCAAGAAACTTTTACACAGAACAAGGAATCCGGTGGGTACAGATTCCTGATAGTCCCTCACGTTGCCTGGAGGCAATCCGGTAATTCGAGTTCCCAGCCGGACCCATGGTATGACACAGAAGAGAGCCCTGCCTTTGTGTCAACAACGACATATAATCCCCAATACAGAGTCAAACGTGGCCGACCTGCACTACGATGTACCCAAAACGACACTTATACATATAATGGAAAAACAGTGAATCACGTCACCAAGTTGCCAGAGCTCCCAGGCCTGAATTCGACACTATCACCTTTTATCATGAATCACGTGTTCGGGCGGGAATTCGGATCACCGGTATTCAGTAAATTATTAGGAAATCTTCCTTTCGGGACGATCGCATCAACTGCCCACTTTATTCCTCAAAACAAAAGATTGGACGTAACCCGAATTAGCCTTGAGGATGACTTCAGGGGGCTTGTTGATATGAGCTTTGTGTATTCTCGCGAAGTTGTCAGGAACACAGTACTCCTGTACTCGGGTCTTCGACAAGGAAACGACTCAGTCTTCAACAATGCAGCAGATATAGGCGACCCCGCTGAAAATGCCGACTTCTTCCTCGAAGGTACTGGAGTTGCTTCTATGTCTGTATTTGTGCTGGTAGTAACACCCGCGGTTTGTGCATTATTGGGGATTATACTATTTGTGTGGAGGAAATGTTTCAATCCGGAATCAGGCCTTGACAATAAAAGCGCCAACGCACGTCACGGCCTCCGCCGTTATGGCTTTTCAGCTGTCCATCTTTTCCGATACCTTGACGAAGAAATCAGCAGGGAGCGGAAATGGTCAGGCAGGAATTCAGATAGCCCATACATCCGTGACCTGGATGCCGAACATGCTGTCAAACAGCTTGCAAAACAGCCTGCTGAACAAGTTGCCGCTCCAACTGAGGGCAGAAGCCTATACATTAGACCCAAAATTCTACCAGCCCAAGCGCCTCATGAACCGCCGCCACCCGCAGGTTTCGTCAAGTGGGTTTGGAACAAGGTAAAAGAATGTATTCGTGGCTCGCCGGAGAGACCCGAATGGATACAATTCGAAATCGGAATGACCAGGGTTTGGGATCGTGATATCCCTCGGACAGAATGGAAGAACATCCGCCGAGGTGTTTGATTAGGTAGCTTTGGTTCAGTGCAACTGTATGATTTCGGGTTCCGGTCAATCGTTATAAAGGTGGAAGCTTATTTCAAGGTTCATTTTCTTTTCTGCTCTATTCTTAATATTTTATATCCTGATAATCACCTCTTTTATTTTGTTACCACGCTGCTCGCGATTGGTTGTATGTGTTGCTACCTGTATCGTACTGTTCCTATCATTAATATGACCTGGCACCTGATTTGTTTTATGTACGTCAAACTAGGCGCGAGTGTTTTAGGGAACAGGGATGGGATAGGGGTCGGAATATGGGACAGGAATATGAGATGGGAATACTCCGTATGGGATGGGAACATGGGATGAGAATATGGGCTGGCTTGATTTTATGCTATGTGGAAGTGATACATATTGTATCAAGTTTGTTTTCTTCTCTCTGAACTCCGAAGGTAGTTCGAACCGTCTTCATATACTCCGAGGGGTTGCCTTTCGATCTAGAGTACAATGATCATAATACCTGTTTATCAAGCTTGGATCCTTTACCGTGTTCACCAAGTGCAAGAGTCAGTGCATGAATGCGGTATGTACGTGAGTAAACAACTACAGTGAAGGGCATATGGCTATTGTATTGTGCATAGGTAATGTGCACTGTGCCGCATCCACTGGCGAACAGCGTCCCTGGTAAATCCCTAAGACATAGGCCGCGCTCACGCAGCCTCACCATTTTTCATGTTAAATAAAGCCACCCTATGTCTTAGGAAATGACAGGGAAACTTTGGATGCCAGTAGCTAGCTGAGGCAAGTTGGCGTGGGACTTTGGTTGCTTTTTTGTACGTAGGGCTACTCCACTTGCAAGACTGAGTAATGACGTTGAGACCGAAAAAGTGGAACATAAGCAAATAGCAAATTACAAACTTGCTCAATTGCCTTGCTGCAATGGAACACTTACTCAATTCAATTGAGGCACGGGTTGAGGGGCCGGACTTCAGCTCCGGGAGGTTACATCGGCACACCCCCGAGCGACAACTCATATATATGTATGTACATATGTACAACCCCACATGCTGTGAGACGCCCGCGGCACCCGAGCAAAAGCGGCGTGTTGTAGGTACTCTACTCTACTGTAGGCAGCTACCTAACTACTAGTCTACTGTACCTAGATCGTCGTATGTCATTAGATAGGTCGAAAATAAAGACTGTCCCTAGTTCGAGCCTCATGTCTGAGACATTATTAACAGTTGACCTTAGACCGGTGAGAAACCGGCATGGATAGTGCGAGCGACTAGAGTATATTAGGATTAAGTGGGTTAAATTCAGGTCTCAGGTGCAGGTATTCTGAGTATTTGCGGTAGTCGGGAGAAAGTGTGTGTAGAAAGTCCGAGCGCCTTTCTTCCCTATCCGCCACATTACCTACCTTGTCATGTACACTGTAGAATACTGGCCTCGTATCCGCACATTCCCATACTCCCACCGACGCCCACTGTCACGCCCACTGTCACCAGTTACAAAGCAGAGAATTGGGCGCCATAATACTTATTATGTCGAGCAAGCCAGCCAGCAAGGCTAACCCACCTAATTAGATAGTGACGGTACCGGTACTATATGTCTAACCCTCAGCTAAAAGAAAGGACAATAAAAATTACAGAACTTGGCGGAGCCGACTCCGGCTTTTCTCAGACAAAACAAGAAACCACGGTCACATTGTGATGGCTACAATTGGTGTAATACCGGGGTATTTACTGTGTAAATCACTCTCAATCCAGTATATATACCGTGTGACCATTGGTTTAAGACTCCCTGCGAATAAGACTATCTCTTGACATCGTGAGACCTGCAGCTGAGGGCCCTCCTGTTCCTAAGCCTAACTATTTCATATTCTAGCCACTAGTTTAACGGGGATGCCCCTCGGCTGTAGATCTCACGACGCTAAGAAGTGAGGCCCCACCAAAATGTGAACACATTGGTATGGGTATGGGTATGTCTCTAACTGTGTCCTGGTACATGACAGGTGCCACTTGCAGACTGCAGCCTTGCAGCTTAATTGTTGGTATCATTGATGCGTGTAAAACGCAGGTACTCAATATGTATGTATGTATGTAGATCTAAGTAGCTCGTGGATACCGTTAACTCCGGACCGACCAGGCCCCTACCTAAGTCCTCCGACCCATTTTGGGGCTGATTAGGTCCAGGAATGTGCCTTGCATGTGCTGAGCGATACGGCAATTGGTACTTGTTCAGATCGTTCGGAAAATTGTCTACAGGTTGAAGGATTCAGCAACTGAACCAGCGATCAATTGAATTCCTGAGCCCATTCAGTCGAACGATCCAGGATGGCTCATATCTGTTACTATTTTGGGCAAAATTACCCAATATTATCAATGAGAAATATTGATATTGGTAGGGGCGGAAGATAAACCCATGGCCTTGATAGGTCTTTGCTAATTAGGTGTGGGTGGATGTTTCATTGACTGATTGTGCTTCAACAACACTACTTGCGCCCAGTAGGAGAAGTAAACCGATAGCAGTGAAGTAGAGAAACGGGGCGTTAAGGGGTCGAGCCTGATTCCAATTTTAGTAAATGCAACCTGAGGCCTAGGCTAGAAGACGAGATCACATACCATAGTTATCGTTTGCCACTAGACTGGTGAGCTAGGGATAATTTGAGTCGGTTTGGTTTTTACAGTGGAGTCTTGGACAACCCCAAACTAGATTCGAACAGCAATGGTTACGCCATTATATATCCCTGAAGAGGCTTCTACCATGGACACGGCCAAATTCGCACTGCAGTGATGGATAGGAGCCTCAACCCAACTTGCCTTGTTAAATTTGTGAACTCCCGATCTTGTTCTGGGTCGAATTACAAAGGAGGGGAGCCAATTAATTTTACACAGCTGCAACTAGTAACGGCCGTCATACTCCTGTCAAATCTCGATGTCGTCCATTACGGCCTCGATCTGGCGGTTGGTTACAGGGGCAATGTAATTGACAGCCCCGCAAAGAGTAAGAGTATGACTGTTGCATGTCATTTCCAAAGTGGGGATACCCAATGAATAACCTCGACTGAAACCATCACGAGGGTCTTGTATTTTCCATGCTATCTTCATGCAGCCGTAGCCAGGTGGCCCAATTGGGCTACCCATCTCTCAGAGGGTTGCAAGCACGAGGCTTTTTCTCTGTTCTGTAGATCGAGCTTCCTACGGTTTAAATGTCACCACGCCACACGCCTGCCTTACAGATCCACGATTAATTGGAAACTGTGTTATGTGGCTATTGGGTATGAAGAAATTGTGCCCGCGAGGACCATGTGACATGTGTTGTGAAAACTATCCGACAACATGAAAATGATACGTCTCGAACGGTTATGGCGAGGATTAGCAAATGAGGCTGGAGCCTGCATGAAACAAGGTACCTACTTGTGGGGCACAGTATCACCCTTGTGTGAGTTCAGGTGTCGTTGTTTTTTCCGAAGATATTAAGTATGCTGGTCATGGGGCAGCGAGGCGGCTCTAATCCACCAATAAAAATTCCTAAGAGGCTAGATACATAAAGCACGCAGATCTCTAAGAATCTCCGATGCCCCATCCACGTTAAAGCTACTTTGTTTCTACACAGCCAGATCTGGGTACCTTGCATAAGCTTTGCCAGACACGTGCAAATCTCGGTTACAACGGCGACGTTTCGATTCGTTTGTCCAAGCCTGACTTACAACGTGTGGTGATACCTAATGTGTCTCAGCTGCAGCATTCACGCACTGTGCTAAATGTACACGGGTACAAGGGAAAGAGATTGCTAGCGCTGTGGACTGAGACAGCCGGATTCTGCTGGTTGAAGTCCCATATGCACTACATATGCAGTGATTTGTATAGATTTGTATGGAAACAACCCTTGCCTGCCAATGGTCGATCTCAACTAGGCTAGCAATCTCTTTCCCTTGTACCCGTGTATGTGTAATAATCACGGGATATGTAGGCAATTCCCCGGCTACCCGACATGCGGGGCGGAAGTAAGGCTCTGGTTTTGACATGTACAGTACATACAGTGCATATGCATGTCTCAGAATTATCATGGCCTCCTCACCCTAATAACCACCGAAAAGCACCAGTGCTCTTTTCTGCGACACTTGACAGGCCAAAGCAGTGTTGAAGGATAGGTAGTGCTCTTTGGTAGAAGAGAGCTTTTGGACATCACTGAACGCTTGGAGCGCTTTAGGGTTGCAGCGGAACAAATGGCGGGAAACAGCAGCAAGGATAGAGGCGAGGTGATTGGTGGTAAGACACTGGCTAGGTTGTATCTAGATGAGAGACAGCAGATCTAAAGCAAGCTCGAAGAAAGGTGTTCCATACAAGCGGGGTTCAACCAGTTCCAACTCCAATCATGGATTGGAGCCACGGGATACAGATACGAGCTCTCTTGCACAAAGGTCATGCGCCTCATCGGAGGTCTTTGGTTCATTTCCCGCCTACTCTGCTCCCTTGTATAATAGATCTCGCTCAAAATGTGTCTAGGAACAAATTGATCCGTTTAACCCGCTTCCTGGCGATATATGGTATAGTTCTGTGTCAGTCCTCTCCGCCCGACTACCTATCAGTTTCACATGAAAAATTGCCAAAGCTGACAACTGCCCAGGGTTAAAATAAGTAGGAAATTATCTTATGCACCTGGAATTATTATGGAGAGGATTTTTATCCTATATCAAGAAATTAGGATGTTATATGACAAGTACAGGTCAGATCCATTCATGTGAACCATCAGGTAATTGGCTTCTACTTAAAGCTTCTATAACTTCAATAACTCCTAGAGACACTTTAATTCTGGTTGAACAATTCTACACCTTTGATCTTACTTCTGTCATTGTGTTTACACTTATATGAATGCTTATAAGCTCATATCTATATTCACTGAGTGGTGGTGGGGGGTGCGCTATTCTTTAGCTCCTGTAGCGTTAACTTGGGTGTCGGAGGTGAATTCAGGTCAACGCTACCATCTTACATACCTTTTAGATAGCTCGCGGGGCTGAGTTACTCACCTCCAGATCCGCCTCTCTTGTCTTCCATTGGTTTCCTTCTTCTCTTTTGTATGATAGGCCAAAAAACATAGAAGCATGACTCTCCCAACTAGACTACTTATACTAGACTACTTGCACTAGGGCTATGGATCCAGGGCCTAAGTAAGTACTACTCATCCGCGACCTGTTCCCATATACATCCTCTACTATATTAGAACGAGTAATACAGAGAATATATATACTGAATACAAACATATACCATATCAGTGGCTAATGTATATCATAATCCCTGAATGCTTAGTTCATATCGTTCCGAGTTTGCACCTATTACTCATTTTGATCATGATTGTCTGGAGGCCTACGGAAAGTCGTGCGATGGAACCTCAATCCTTATGCTTGTGATATATTAGCCTTCATCTATCATGATAAGTGGTATTCAAGTGGAGTGATATTTGGTTACTTATAGTTATATACATACATACTGTTTGAGCTTTTTTTAGGCCCTGTCTACCCGTGACTCATCCTGGTGTATCAGTTGGAACCCCGCTACTGTAGTGTATAAATGCAATTAGTGACCAGGGTACGGGTATTCCAAGTGGTGCTCTGAGTTGTCGAGATGCTTGAAGGTGTCTAGTGTGATTTCGTCTAGCTTGCTCTCAATCAATTGCCTTACAATATGGCGGCTTTCCAATTAAATATATCCTGTTGATGAAGCAGAGAAATATTTATGTGACAGGTGCACCTGGGTCCATGGATTAAATTTGTCCTGTTTCTGTTCATATCCAAATCATGTCTAGTGGCTCTTTATATTTGCGGATGGTGGTGGAAGAGTATGCCAATATCCTATGCAAAACTAAACTCAAGTCAAATCCCCCTCACGGACGTCACACCGAGACCTCGCCAGTTCCCCTGCTTCTGTGCGAGTTCGACTTTCGAGACCTAGCACTATGAGGTGGTCAACCTTAACCGAGATGTTGTCCTTATATAGATACGGTGCCCTTAGATATAGGCCCAGCTTGAGTTTTCAACTAGAAACCTGGTTCCATAGTTTGGTAAATTGAATGGTACTAATTTCCAAAGGTTTTCAGTAGGCAACCCTTGATATCAATTTCATTGGGATACATACTGCATGCCTCTTTGACAGATCCGTAATTGGATAGTTGACGAGAGCCCTGCCTGTAGATATCTAGGCTAGCTATTGATACCGGTGGAGGTGCTGGTGCATGATTCCTGAATCAATCAGATCATTGTACCGGTAGTTAGCCCCCAAGTATGCACATGCATCGAAGGGTGATTGTAGGATGAACCCCTGTTGATGGTGTACCATTTCTATGATAATGAGCAATTCCAAGCACTCTCATTGAACCAACAAATCCTCCGAGTCTATGCTTCTCTCGACTAGGACGCCCTTGAAGCCCCTTTCAGTTATTTATACACACAACTCGCAGGGCAAGGTCCCATCTTATTTTGCCACATCTCTATTGGAATTTCTGCCTTTCCATCCTATTTTATCGATTTCCTGTCACTTATGTATCTTAAATGCGTAGGCCGGTAGATTAACTTCCTTGGCCCTTGAATCCACCCAGGTTTTCCGGTGACTCCCCTTACTGGGACTGTACATGAGTACTGAGTCTTTTAAAGAACAATATTAGGTATGCTCTTCTCGACCCCCTAGTAGCATGGAGAGACCCCAGCTCCGATACCCCCCTCAAATGGTATCTTAATAATGAGGCAAAGCCACGGCACAAGATAGTGCCAGGGGTATTACTCTTTTGTGTACATGATAATCTCGTACAATGGCTAATAATCCCAAATGAAGGAATCCGACGTCGACGCCTCATGCTTTGTCCGCACTTGTGCCGGAGGAGACAGCTCTGTTCACGTGATCACATCGAGCACAGAACGGAAGCCTTGTCTAATAAAAAGAACCCCAACCAGACTACTTATTCTCGTACCCAGTATAGCTCACATCACTGTCTCTATGCATATGACCCCCCAAGACACCAGATGAACTCACTCCATACTGTACTCCTCGCTCTCGCAACTCCTCCCTTAATCTCTCCATCCCCGACCATCCACACCCCAGGAAGCTCACATTCCTCACCATACCCTCCACCGCCTCCGGATCCACGGGATACAGACTCACACCAATCCAAATTAGGACCACCTCCCTTACCACCTTTAAAAGCATCCTTACCCTACTCGAATCACTTCCCCAACCTCACCCCGATATAACCAAAAACCTCTTGCGGGGCAAAATGGGATGCCGTGGAGGAGTCCAAGGAGTTGAGGGTAACAACAACCTTATGTAGCCTCTCCTACCGCCCTATCAGAAGCTGGAATCAGACCCGCCGCGATCCCCACGAACCCTAGATCCCCAGGTCTAGGCCAACCATATGCACCCATAGTAGAGATGGCGGTAGCGGCGGCATACCAATCCATGAATACGAACCCGCAAGTGCGGAGATTTGAAGGTGTGGAGGAGGGGGATGGATTCGCTTTTTTTTGAGCAGGTAGGTAAGTCCGCGCTGCGTCATGGAATGGCCATCATCATCTCCACGTATAATTCTATCATAATATAAATCGTCGCTAGATTCACTACTCCCCCCATCCTCGCTATCATTATCCTCTACTTCGCAGGCACTCTCCTCGGGTACTGTCTCTTATAGGTCCCCGCGGAGGAGGTCGGTGGCGCCGCGGCTTGTGGGAGCTATGGAGGGCACTGTGGGGTTGAGCTCGAGGCCAGTGTTTTTGCCATTTTGCATGCTCCCCTGATTTGACATGGAAAATATGTGCTACGATGCTTGCAAGAGTGTTTTTCAGGGGCTATTCCTATACATAAAACACATACATGCATAACAGTATCAACCAACTCAGAATTGCATACTATATATTTGGCGGTTGCCTAAGGAGGGGGAAGATGAATCAAATGGTTCCATCTAAGTCCGTAGTCGCCCAATAATAACATAACTACACTTCCTTAGCGAGAGCTACGTATTGTACATACTGTACATATGTATGTACACCAGTATACCCACCTAGGTACCTAGGTGACTCATACCTAAGACATTATTAATATACCTTGAACTACGATAGTGAGAGACTTACATGGGTACAAAGTTATATCCAAGCACTATTGGTGGTCCCACGGACAACTAATTATATGTTTATAGGTATGGAGTTACCACTGAGGAGCCTGATGATTAAAAACTAATCTATCTACCAATGTGATGGATGTGAATACCAGGTGGTGGATGGGGATACGAGATAGACTGTATATGCGTGTACAAACCAATGTGAGGGGTATCTGCACACTGCAGCCTTGCTAGATACTACTGTACTTCAAAAAAGCGAATCAGCCTTGTATGTTTTCTGATCTTAATGGCAATCACGACGGTTGGTCAATTATTCGGCATTGGCCAAAGACCGAGCAATTCGGCAGCCCACGGCCAGCATATTGCTGAACCAAACAATTAGCAACAGTTAGCAACAATTAGCTAATATCATTCTATCAGAACTATTGGGATATGGACGGAAGATGAAGTGATGGCCTACTTAGGTCTCTACCAATAGGGCCACCAATATTATTGTGCAGCTACGCGCATCTATTAGCTTTATAAATATTAGAGATTCGATTGCACTGCACTCAGTCATAAGCATGCTCCATTCCACGCGGCTCGTCATGGCCCTCGTAGTGGGACCACATACAACTAATGGGGCTTATTAAAATACTGTACTCTGCTAATAATATCTTCGGATACCGTGATACTGGGCGTACCGTTAGATCAAGACTACCTATAGATGACTAGTACAGTACCATCTCAACAAAGCATTTTGCATCATGCCGAATCACCTATGATACTATGAGTTGACTCAATAACTGCTGAATTGTTTGGTCATTCGAACGACCCGTGAATAGAGTTGAACGGGTCACGACTGCCGTATCGCTCAGAACACGTGATTCGAAATAAACTGCGTATCAAAGGCTACAAGATCTATACACATATACGAGACAGGCATCACTACCACTAGTAATCGGAGGTTAGGAAAGCATTTGCTAAGTCATACACCTGATCATTGAAATCTTAACACCATCGAGAGTATAAAATTTAGAAAAAAACATAAGTGAAAATATACCTAGCACATCAATTAAGATGAGGCCATGTTTCCGTCCACGCAACCGAGTAATAGGCATCAGCCGGTAACTCACGTAATGCAATGAAACACTCCACCAACAGGAATACCCTCGCGAAGAGAACCGGAATAAGTGCCAGTCCACAACCAATGCCCCATAATTTAGTAAGTAAACACCTCAACTCCTTGTTACCCGACAATATATTCTTCAACAGTACCCCAATAAATAGGGAGAGAACAAGGGCACCCATTGAGACTGCTGTTAATATCGAACTAGACCTCCACAGCCACAGTTCGTAAACTGTCACAAATTTGTTATTCCAAGTGGATAGGTGAGCTCCCCCGTAGACGAGAGCAATAAGGGATAGGGCTAACCCCTCCTTCCAGGTTTTGTGAGACGACTCGATGAGTCGTTCAAAAGCTATATGCATGACCAGAAAGTAGGCTGAGGGGAGTTTTCTTTTATCGCAAAGTTGGATGTAGAGCAATTTCCCCAAGCCTGAGCGTGTAACCAGGTAGCGATCTTTATCCTGCTCGTTGGTGGGTTGCCCTCCGCACGGCGATTCTTCATGCATGGGGCTAGGGGCCGTATTAAGTACCGCTATTTTTTTATTTTTAGGTGCCTTGAAGGGATTTGTTGGGTTGTGTAACGCCGCTGGGCCTTGTACTAGTAGCTCCAATTGGGCTTTCGTAACAGGAACAGTTTCTTGCTTGTCGATATCGACAGGTTTACCCCACCATCTACGTGTATCAGAGGTTAAGTAAGCATCATGAAATATGGGTAAGGTAACTCACATAAAATACATGCACAGGCTGCATAGAACATGCAAAATGACATGAACCTCCAAGACTGCCACCGTCAGCCCTGCTGCCGTGCGGCAGAGCACCTGTATAGCCATCCAACTGGCCTGAGCGACCACAATGACTTTGGCCAACGTTCCAGCTTTGGATCGATCTCTGACCTGCGCCGCTGAAAGTTCGTTGCGAAAGCCACCTGGCTGTTGAGCCAGGAACAAAACTCCCTGTGGGGTAAGCGTGCACCCATATTTCCTCTCAAACTTCTTATTCTCAGGGTCGTAGGGTGGGCCCTGCTCCGTAGCAACACTCGTGGCAATCCCTTTCGGTGAATTATGGAGTCCTTGGGAAGAACCTCGATGTGGCTGCAAACTAACCTCTCCCGCTCGAACATCTCCCGCTTGAGTGACGGTTGGTTTTTCCGTAAAGCCTCCTTGTTCTGGGCCTGTGACTTCCTTTTCCAATCTCACTCTAAACCCCCCCATAATGACAAAGAACGAAAGTGCAAGATCTCCCCATTTGTCAGCTTTACATTCCTCCCATTCCTTTGTATCGGCACCTGATTCGTCTTTCAGTTTCTTCCCCAATTTAAGCATTTCCCTTTCCTCCAATTTAAGCATTTCCTTTTGTAGCATGTCTGCAGTCTTGTTCTCATACATAGCTATCATTAACGGGACCTCGGGAAACACCAACGAAACAATACTCCACCCAGACTTTCTTATCCATCGTTTTGCAAGCCACCCTTCAATTGTGCCCCATACTGTAGGGCTCTGATCAGTGCTTTGATCAAGGCTTTGACTAGGGTCTTGGAAAAGCTTGGAAATAGTTCTATTCGAGAGGCCCTCTGGCTCAATATTGACATGAATTGTTGTCCAAACCTGAATGGGATTCTGAGTTTAGCTCTACTACTTAAGGTTGGCAGAAGTTTTACTTACGCAAAGAAACAGAGTGATGAGGCAGTTTACCAAAAGCCCAAATGTCCCTCGTCCTTTAGGCTGCGCTTGCCACCCAATACGCGTGTCATTAGTTTGAGCATGAGGGAATGTTATGTTGAGTGCTCCAACAACACTCCTTGTGCCGAGTAGGAGAAACAGAGCAGTGAAGTAGGGAAAAGAGAAGTTAGGGAGTCGACCCTGGTCAATAGAGTTCCCACTTTAGTCAAATGCTGATATTAAATATGCAACCTCACCAATGTGAGGACTTGAGCTATGAAACGCACACATACCATAGTTATTGTTTGCTCAAACGAGCTTCTGTGGGTATGGAAGAGTAATGTGAACTGGGGATAAGTTGGGGATAAATTGAGCGGATTCAATTTTTTGGAGTGGGGTCTCAGTTCAGCGAACAATCCTAAACTACGAGTTCTAGCTATGCCATTATATCTCCCTGAAGAGACTTATACTATGCTCATCCAAATTCTCATTGCAATGAGGGATGAGAGCCTCATCCCAAACTACCTTACTGTTTACGGGACTGTCAAATTAATTGGCCTTTGTATTTCGACCTCAGATCGAGGTTGTTTTTTTTATTTTATTAAATTCTGTACGTCGATTCGACCTAATGTCATGCGACGGAGATCGAGGCTGTTAATGGACGGCATTGTAATTTGAGGCTGTTAGCTACATGACATTCCCAAAGTGGAAATATTCAATGAAACCCCTGGACTGAAACCATATGCATCACGAGGCTCTCGTATTTTCCATGCTATCTGCATGAAGCTGCAGCTTGCAACCTCTCGGAAGGTTGCCAACACGCAGTTTTTCCAGTACTTTCTAAGGTTTAATGCCACCGCGCCACACAGCTGCCTAGCGATATCTAACTACACTCCACGACCAATTAGAAACTGTCTTGTTAGCTATTGGATATGAAGCAATTGAGCCTGCAGCCGAGGACCATATGATATGGTCATGAAAATCATGAAATGATATGTTTCAATCTATGTATTGCTCCGATCCTTCAACAGAGCCGAGGCTGCAGACATAGCCGGTTATCGTGAGGATCTGCCAGTAATCATGAGACTGGAGCATGTAGGAGACAAGGTACATATGTGATATATGGAGAATTTTGTTTGTCTAAGTTCAGGTGTCTGTTTCAAAGATGGTTAGGTAGCCTGTACACTGCTCACTTTGTAGCTAAGTAAGACTTTGGTCATGGGACAGCGAATCGGCTCACCAGCAAAAAACCACCTTAATATTTTCTAGAAAGTGCTTTGTGTGTCTTTCTGGCCTACTCCCCTGATTCTCCATCCTCTTGGAAGTTGCTCCCTATTAGTTGGAAACACCCGTTTAAAGCACTTTAAGGAAAGAACGAGGAAATACCATCCTTTCCCAGAGCTAGCGCGGGAAAATCAAATCTCTAAGAATCCTTCCGTAAAATGGTGGTTCGAGCGCCTTCCCCATCACGTTCCAGCCAACCAGTGTTCGTAAGTTGTACAACTAAAAGGTACTGTACCTTGCACGGGGATGGTCGGGATCTGCCGGGCCGCTGGTTGGCACCACGATCGCACGCTAATGTACAGTCTGGTCATACGTGCATGTAATTTCAACGGCGATGCTTCTATTCGCTTTGTCCAAGCAGCGTAAATATTCTGATATTTGCACATGCATACCAGAAAATGGGCAACTACGTGCTAGGGTAGGTACATGCATACTAAGGCTCGAATGACCTATTGCAGAAGCTCGTCTCAAATCTTTCAAGCTACCGTACTCAGCACGGATACAGTTGCAAATCTGAGACCAGGGATCCGCTAGCAAATAACTCCAGTCTCCTGTCCACCCATACAAAGTAGCCGATTTCTAATTGAGAACTCGCATTAAAATTTGTACGGCAGACAGGGGACACATGCCTCCCCACCCCAAGTGATAGTCAAGATGGCATCTCATGGGCGAAAAGCCTTGCAGGTACGGATATTACCTGGTCTTAAACAAGAAGCAGGTCTTACTTACGAGATTTAACGGTACGTGGTTCAGCATTACCCACTATTTATGGAACCTTTTGCCAGCTTTATTTAGGCCAAGATGAATCCGCTAAAATCAATATTCATATTCACGGGGAATGAAGCCATGCCAATATCGCGATTCCCTTTGCTACCTATTATGTACTTAGCGGCGTGGGCTGGCAAGCTGACTTATCTCACCCTTAAATCCACCGGGACTCCGAATGGCTCATCTGGCCCTCAATTGGCTCACGCGAGTAATGAGTTTAAAAAAAAAGAAAAGGCTAAACCAATGGTAAATAGTAGCCTAGATATAGGCATAAGGAATAATGATCAACATTATCAAGTGCTCGTAGTAATTTTCTCTAGCCCCAATTAATCAATTCTGATTTTCAAGAATAAGGCAGAAGCAAATGTCTGCGGTCCCTAATCAAAGTATCTCAGAGAATATTTTAGTCATAGTATTTGTAAGGCGCTAGCCATGATCCGCAGGTCGGAATTTTGTTGTCAGATAAACTTGTATGAATTCTCCAACGTCTAGTTGTCTGGCGCACGTTTTTCAGACTTGCCCCACGCTAGTGTAATATGTATTCCAAATAATTCATTTACTATAGGGCCCTGCTAAAATAGTATAATGGTCATAAATATTAACAATGCGAAAAACTACCGCGCCTGGTAATTCATGTAAAATTTCAGATCACAGCAATCTCCCTTAAGGAGCTTCTAATATGCGCCACCGATTGAAATGCCCCTCATAGATTTCTAACTTAATGTAGCTTCTATGAGTTGTAGATCTAGAGAACTGGCAACACGGGGGAAGGATGTGTATCTCTCCCATACAAGGTTGTATGTAAAAGGTGCATCACAAACCAGCCATCTAACTTCACGAGCTTTGTACAGTACCATGCAATACTAATTTCCAGGGTTTGCCTTATCTAAAAGTAAGAGACTTATATGTGTAGCCTTTTTATTGTTAAAAACTCATTCTCATACTGGTCCTGTGAGGGTGCCATGATGAGCAACCTGGATTCCGAGTGGATTCAAGAGTCAGGCAAGATTAGTTGATGTTTCTACCCTCCACAGTGATACAGAAACGATTAAAGCGAGCTTCTATAGAGCAAAATTGTCCCGAGGGTAATCATACACAGAGATATCATGAAATAAGGCATAGGTAGGCGAAATACCCCTCGCTGCGTCTAATTTATCCCTGTCCCCTGCTTCCTCCATTTTGGTTCATCCAGCCCCTACTATGGCATTGATTCCCTGATAAGGTCGGCCTCCTGGTGTAGTGCCTTGGATAGTCAATGACGATGTGGTGGCTGTCCTCTGTGGGGCACTTGGAACCTGGTAAACAAGCGTCCTGGTCATTATGTTTTGATCTTTCCCTTTCGTAGTAGCAGCGCTACTGTGGGCAGGTTGGCGGCCTGCGTTCGGATTTCGACTTATTCTACAGTGATGCTTCTTATTGACCAGTTTTCCTGGTAGGCTGGGGAGCTTCATCTGGTAGCCGGTGTAGCCGCTCGCATTGTGGGCTCTAGTTTCTCCTTACCTAGATGCACTGACAGGCTTGCCATTATCAGTTAGTTTTATTGATACCGTGTCAGTGCATGGTCCTAATTTATTTTCAGGAAGCCCTTCCCACTGCTCGCGCGTTGCAGTTTGTTGATATCCTCGATCCACCGTCCTATCCCTGCCGCTCATGTTGCGAGTTTGGTGGCCTTTTCGCTGCCGGGGATCTCGGTATGCTAATGTCTGGCCTCGTTTAAATTGGCGAGTTCTGTCCAGTAGGTCTTAGAGATGTAAAACTGGTAGGCTGCGAATATGTACTAGTATGACCTAGCAATGTATGTAGCCTATATAGTTAGTAGACACCATTGTCAGGCTATAGGATCAACAGGACCAGCTGGCAATGACAAGCCATCTCAGCCTACAGCTACCACGACAGATAGGGGCCCCTAGCGCGCTGGTAACATCAATAAAGGCCGTAAGTGTGACTCTACTGCAGCTGTCCATGGGATGAATTCAATGAAGGCCATGTTGTATTCGATTACCTACGACACGAACCCGTGAAGGCCGATGTGATAGAGAGAGCAACAACGTGGGAAGGGCTGAACGAACCAATATGGAGAAGGGAAGAGAAAGAGGATAGATGGGGTGTGGTTGAGGCATACTTTGTCTACCTGTTTCGGACGATGGCGTAATTCCACAAGTTTACTTCGTTCAGCTACCTATCTATTGTCCTTTGAACTGGGTGCGGGCTGGCAGATCGGCTTGCCAGACCCTTGGATCCACCCTGCATGCCGGCACTTGCCATGGCCCACTTACTGGGGCCGCAATTCGCAATACGAGTGAGGTTTTTATTTTTTTTATTAAAAAATGGTACCATTGAGTAGTCTCTATGCAACTTACAGTCTCTTTTTCAAAAGTCTTCTGCATATTCACATAGTATCCGGGATGCATAAAAGTGCGTGCAGGCTGCATGCCGACCATTCTGCATATGGTCAAGGTAGACCCTCTTTTTGCATCCCTGAATGGTATACATTGCATTTGTATGCAGGGTATAATTCTTTTGCCACCGCACTGTATATTAATGAATACGAGTGACGAAGTTAACACTGCTTTCTCAGACCTCTTGATACGCCCACTGCTAGTCATTCTAGAGGCAGGATCAGGTCTTAGATTCGCCCACTTGAGCCCTTACTCCTTACCAGCTCTCCAATTGCCAGCCAATGCAGCAACTTGGGCTGCCTAGGTAATTAAACCTTGCCGCTAGGTTCATTCTAGATGTATACTTGAAAGACACCTAGGGTACATCTAAAAAAAATACCAAGATTAGAATTATACTTCGTCTGCTATATCACCTGTACCCCGAGCTTCATATGCACATGTGCATAATATGTGTATGCGTCCCCATTGGTGGAGGCTGTCTAAACCATGTCGCTGCGGGGAACTCGGGAGCTGAACACCGAGCTTATTGCAAGTACAGTTACCCATTTACCAAACACGGATATCAAGCACTCCTGGAAATAAGTCTGTACGTACAGTATATACACCTACGGCATAATGAATGTATCGATGCAATCATCTTCCACTTCAGCTCCATTTACTGCATCACTGTCAAGACTTCAGAAGATTCTGGACCCTACAGAGCAACAAGAATTCCAATGGACATCCCTGGAAGACCTATACCGCACAATTGATAAGATCCAACAGGAACAAGTGAAGAAACGACATTTACAGCATCTTAACAGGATCAAGCCCTTCATCGAATGCATGCTACAGTATGGACAGGTCATAGAAGTCTTTTCAAACACTTCAACTTGCTCGCTTTCATCTGGGTAAGCAACAAAACCTATCAATTAGGATTACCCAAGCTTTTACCAGACTGCAGTTAACTCTCCCGAAGGGGCCCATGAAATTTATCTTACAGGTACGCCATAGTTGTAGTGCGAGGAAGTACACGCCGATGTTTACATGCTGACGGGCGGTATGATGCCCCGTAAAGACTGCCTCTAACTATACCCAGGCTATGGAGAACATCCTTGATACTTATGAGGGCCTTGGTGAATGTCTTCCGCAATTCAAGCAGTATGAGGCACTGTTTCTAAGTTTGTACATCTTCCTCCAAAAATTCAGTACTGGTATTCTGTATAATAATTATCGTAGGTGGCAAATTTGTTCTGGTTATCGAGGTATTGGTATTTTGCCTTTTCAATTTTTCAAGAAAAGAAGAAGAGCCACTCAAATGCATTGTCCTGGTTCGTATACCACTGATGGATTAGACGCATGGGTGGCATTGCCATGCCGTGCATGTGCATCACATATACGAACTACTGTACAGCTAGCCTATTCAGCACTGTAGCTACTGTACAATTAAAGAAATTTACGTTGGTTGGGTTCATACTAGCTGGTTAACGGCCTCAGGCAAGTGTCGTTTCAATTGCCTAGCCATCCTGAATGATTGTGCGTGGAGTTGGTAGGCAAGAGCCCACGTTCATTTGAAGTTGCTAGTTCATGTTAATCCGCTTGACTATGGATCTCTAGATCACGAATTCTTGGATCTGACGTATTCTGCAGCTGAGATGTCACTTATTGATCTTGTGATTTGAGGAAGATAAGCAGTTAGTTACGGCCATGTAGGGATATACTCGGGGACAGGCAAGGGAGTGTTCTACCATAGTATGACTATACCAATCAGAATAAACAGGTTTCATTTGTCCGAAGTTTTAGTTTCCAAAATTCTGATCCTACAAGGTGAGGGAGCGTTCGTCCTGGTGCGGCTGTAGGCATGTTCTGACCCATACGTCAATACGGCCCATTCATCAATGGGCCCAGCCCACCCACCAATCTGACGGCTACAATAATATTTTAATATAATTATCTCATATATTCGGAATTATTGAGAAATACGGGACTATGGAGCACTACGGATAAATAGAAAAATCGGCTCCTGATTTGAATAATACATTGAATACTCGAGTGCTACGGAAGAGGCCTTGATCTAGTATATTTTATTTATATATCTCTGGAGGACTTGATTTTCTCGTATTTTCATTTATTTCTACATTATATTTTTCTACCTCTGGAGGCCTAGATTTTCTAGTATTTTATGTATTTATATCTTATTTTTTTCCATTTATCCGTAGTGCTCCATAGTCCGGTGATTCTCAATAGTTCCGAATATATGAGATAATTATATTAAAATATTGTTAGATTGATGGGTGGGCTGGGCCCATTGATGAATGGGCCGGCCATTAGCGCGATTGATGGGTGGCCATCTTTAGCGGCCCATTGATCAATGGGTCGACCCATTGATGAATGGGCCGTATTGACGTATGGGTCAGAACAGGCATACAGTATTCCATCGGTGTCTAGCCAAATCTGGCACCCAGTGAAGTGAACTGTCTTTTGCCAACCACTCTTCCATCCTCCCTTTTCTCCAAGATCAACTTCGACCTCCTTCCCCGATCTCTAACTGGCCTATAAACTGGAAAAGTATCCTTCTCAACCACCCTTAAAAGCAAAACAAGCAACAGACAACAAAGTAAATTCACAAAGAAAGTTTAACAATATTTTTGGTATTTTGTACATTTATGAAATATACCCAAATTCAAGTTCTGACCTCTGTGACTGTTTATCGTAGTCAATACAATTGGACTAATGACTATCCAAAAATGATCATTAGCACAGCCTCCGTCTCCACATGCTATCTTGCTTTGGAATATATAAAAGAATTGATGGTACTGCAGAAGAGCTTATCTGGGTGTATATGTAAAGTAGGGGGTTCACACCATAGTGGTAATACTTGGCAAGTATTACAGGACACTTGGTGGAAGGACTTAAATATCAAGAACTAACGGTGGCGCCATTAATCCATTAATATTTATACAACCACTGGCCAGTCACCATGGTTATTCAAGCAGGAAGAATAAAGAGGCACTTGGCCCGTAGGCCTCAGAATTATTGGGTATGATCTTTGATTCTTGTCCGCTATACTAACTTGGGTACAAGTAGAGATGTCTTGTACGAGAACTTCAAGATGGGGGGGGGCCATATGAAATATATGTCCATACGGTGTACAGGGATTAACAGGGTGTGAGTCACGCTTAACAAGTAACTGAAATACATGAGTTTTAACCTCTTGCTCATTCTGGCGGCTGTGCGCAGGCACTGCCACTTGCTGTTTCCCACTGGAAACCCACCCAGCAAATGTACGGGAAGAATATTTTAGCTGGTAAAATATAACTCCCTTATAGTATATCAGGTGTGTAGCTCTGAGAGAGTGTAGGTTCTTTGGTGTTTTACAGGCTGAATGAGGATGAGTGAGAGGAGCGACGAGCCTGAAGTTTAATGATAATCTTGACGTGGATTGTAGTTATCGGAACATCTTAAGTAGCGAGATCACCCGAACTACCGGCAAGCCATTTGTTATTGCCAGATAGTTCGATCTGCCAATTAATTGACCGAACCAGCAGCTTATATATAGGTATTAAAGGTGTATAAGTAGCAACAGCATACCTAGTGGTGAATAAACTTATGACCAATAAAGGATCATTTCACCCAACAACATAAAGTTGGGCAATTTCTGAAGAGTGCAAAAGATTCACAGAGTTAATGTTATATAGTAGCAATTATAATTGCATCCTATATAAATGCATAACCTCTAAATGCATAAAATCCAGTCCCTGCTTGGCTTGCATAGCTAATCAGTGCTAATATTGCTTACAAACGAGGTCACGTGTCGAATTCTCGGGATGCAATTCGGCCCTATCGAGGAGCCATGCCAAATCCAACTGACCCACCACTACCAAGCCCCATTTGGGACTAGACTCAGTATAAACTTCACTAGCTAAGCATGAGAAACCTGTTTAAGACAAACCAGGCAACATTCTTTATTAGGATATTGCCTTGAGGTTACTTTCTTAACATTATTACTTTCTTGTCCGCGAGTTCTTACGGTATCATCATGTATTGGGGACTCACCTATAGCACTATCATATAGCAAGTATCAGACAATAGCTATACTAAGTATAAAACCCTAGGTATGTAGCACAGGAGCCAGTGATCAGGCAGGGGTCATGGGATGTGGCCCTTAGCTGAGGATGTGTACTCAGGCCTTGCATTCGCTCTCTGGAGCAAAGCCCTAGTTGAGCCCAAGCTGCCCCGCCACGTTCTGAATCTTGCTTTGTAAGTTCCTTTGATATGTTGATCGTGTACTGTAATAATTCAAGCATAAGACTGCAGTCCTACCATCGATTGCTCTTTCTGAGGCTGGTACCGCATGCTTCTTACGATAGGGTACCATCTTACATTGTGTTAGGGGTGAGCCGGTGATAAGGCAATATCTATCAGAATATAGGTATTGAGGGGTATTACGGCTCGGGCCTAACTGGTTGCACGGTCGGGTGCGTAAAGAATAGATAATATTGACCAGAGCTACAAAACTTCGCTCGAGTCTTGAAGAACATATCTAAGTACAGGAGGTGCGTATATATATAGGAAAGCGGGGTCAGCGTCAGGCCTCCCACTATCACCCAGTGGTAACCCCCCGGTTTGCATCTCAGCCGTAACACATTGACATACTTTCTTATAAACCAGTTATCATAACAGATGTGGATGTACATGTGGTCAAGATGCCTCCGTGTTACCCCTTAAAAGCACCACAGGCCATATAGAGCACCCTGATAAAATCTCGTCTCCATGTCTGATTTTTGATTGGCCTGGAAAACTTGCAGGAGTGGGCACATCGTGGTGAATCGGTTTTTCACCCTCGTCGGTATAATCTAAAATATGAAATGGATCGGAGTCAGTTAAACTGGAGCTGTCTTCATTTCAAAGTTGTCGCTGCCTTTTAGCTCGTTGGATCCATAGGTATATATATATATGCAGACAACTCTCGTTATAAGCATACAGTCGGGACCATAGGTGACATGCTTATAGAATATATGCTTATATCGAGAGAAAATTACGCCCTGTTACATATGTGTGGGGACCACGATGGGCATGCATATACAGTTGAATCTCGATACAAGCATGTCCGTTCTAAGAATAAATTCGATATAAGGCCCGATGTTGACCGCCCTCATACAAAATAAGAATAAAAACTCTATAGGCATATTCTTAAATTTTCCGTGATATTCTTATAAAAAGTGGACACTAGCATGGTATTTTAAGCACTAGCCGCGGTAACTTGCTACAAGCGGGTGGCTAGTACAGGGCAACAAAGACCTCGAGGAACCTGAATAGACCAAAGTGTGGTCAAAGGAGACTGGGAAGCTGAATAAAGGAAACCTGTAATTAAGGACATTGAAAGCGGAACTGAGAAGCGATAAAGGAAGCATAGAAGCAGTGCATGAGGAGGATCTAGAGGCTCAAATCATCAATGCCTCCAACCTGTTCTGAATGAAGAATCGGAGCCTGAATTGGAGCCTCCCCCCCCAGCCGGCATCACACTTAAAGTAGCATTGGAAGCATAGGAAACCCTGACCCTATATAGACTGCAAACTGGGACCATGGATTCAACGCAACAGTAGTCATTCTATGGAGAACAACGCCGAATTGAGGGTGCGAACAACAGAAAGAGGCCAATAAAGGCAAAGGACATTGGAGAAGTGCATACCGGTGGCCGGAGGGGATGTTTAGGGGTATCCGCATATATATGTTCATCTTACTATACATGTTGTTATAAGAATGAGAGCCGACCGCCCGATGACATGCTTGTATCGAGTATGCTTATAACGAGAGTTGTCTGTATATATATATTTTTATGAATCAGTACTTGTAATCCATAGGTATATGTTCTGGACCCTTCGCGGACATCGGCCGCCCGCGGGCGGCGTATTTGCTATGCTCCTCTTTGATTGCATAGAAAATGTCCATGAGTGGCATAGATACCTGGTATACCCTCGTGGGTATATTAGGATAACAGATAAGGGTACTAAATTACTGTAATTAGCAATGAACACAATAGACTCTCTATATCAGAACACCCAATACGAGATGAGAATATTTTTAATATAAGAACATATCTCGGTCGGCTGCCTAAAGTATGAAATTCTGGGTAACCTGTCTCCAAATTTATGAGCTACAGTTATAAGGATGTCACCGGGAGGTAAAGAGTCATTCCTATAACCAATATATTCTTGTAACCAAAGGGGAAGTACCTACAATTTCATATCTGGGTGGTCGACCCATATTCCTACATGGAAGATAATTTGATATCGGATCTTCCTATATTAGAATTTATGATATCAGACAATCTCATATCGAAAGTCTGCTATGTATATGGCAATGACTCTCTAGTACCTTTGTATAGAGAGTGTATGGTCAATGCTGAGATAGTCCAAGTTCGATACTGAATGGCTACCTTCTACCATGGCCACGCCATCGTCGAACGGCATTAAGTCGAAAAATGTATAGACTTTTAAAAAATAAAATAAAAAACCCCCACGCCATAGCTGCAGATGTTTGGAGATATCGTCACTATAGGAATAATTATAGATACCTAGGGAGGGTCATCTAAGACAGACAAAAAATGCATATATTGCAAGATCATTGCAAATCCGCAGTCAGAACGTATCAATCTCTTTGCCAATAGTGTACCACCCCAGGAATCTTACATCCTACAAACGACCGATCGCATGATTGGAAGCGAGATAGACATTTCAGATACCAGAGAAACTCTAGCAACTACAGTAACTTTAGCCTGCACGGCTTTCCAGGCCTCAACCTCTTTTTTTATTTTTATTTTTACATACTCATTACTCATATGCGGCCCCGTAAAGGCCTCAACCGCTTCCCCTGGCTACCCCTGCACTTGTGTAAAATTCTGTTCTAGTCGTACCTAGCTGTCGTGGTATTAAAGTGAACCCGAAATGCCACATCTATGAATATTTTCCATAAGGTCAATGACTTAAATCTCCTTGCCACTTGCACACAAGCCAGGCGTTAAGAGCTAGCTACCCGTCCGCCATAGTTAGAGTCTTCATATTTTTATTTATTAATTTTTTAAAAAAACCTTAGTACTCGTATGAGGAGACTTCATAATTGTACTGATTGATAATAATATTGATAACCCCGTCTTAGCTTTATTTATTGTGAATTACAATCCTTGTCTGCATCCCGGTATGCCCGTGAGGGGCACACCAGGTATCTATTTTTTTTAATATTTTTTTTACATACTCATTACCATGCGGCCCCTTAAGGGGGCCATGATGAGCCCCCCGGAAACCCGGGAGGATTCAAGGGCGGACAAGTTAATCTGTCCGGCCCACGCGCGCTACATACATGGAACAGAACCTTGTCATAACACATCTCCAGAACTGCTTAGGAAAACTCGCTGTAAATGAGATCAAAGAACGCCTCGATAGTGTCCCAGTAACTATCGTCCCCTTCGTCCTTTCTCCAGTTGGGTTTGTCCAGGGCCTCCCATGTCCTCCGAGGTCCTAAGAGCTCCCTTCTCTCCTTCCGAAATCTGGGGCACTCAAAGGTGATGTGGTCCCCGTCCTGAATGGGATGGCCGCACTCGCACCCTTGCTCGTCCCCCTTCCCAATGTGTGTGAGCCAGCTCTTTTGTGGTCCCCTGTTGGTTCTCATCCAGGTATACCCCGAGAGGGCGTGTCTGTGTCCATCCGTCTTTCTGATCCCGAACCCTCGACCTGCCTGTATTATGCCCACCAGGTATCTATGCCTCCGTGGGAATGGTAAGTACACCGCCCACGGGCGGCCGATCGGCCCAGAAAATATATTCGAATCTAGCATTAGCCCATAGATTGAATATTCTTCTAGCCCTCGAATATTGATCTCATGATCTATTCATATTGCTATGGCGTTTTGTGGCGCAATGCGCTTCCCTTGTTCTTCTTTGATTAGACCCCAAAGACAATTGGCCTCTAGCGTTTCGTGGTGTTTCGGGCCTTTTTTATATATTTTTTTTTACATACCATACTTCACGGGGAAGCGGATCATCACCAGGAAGTGGATCAATTGATCGGCTATCTACCAGACGCATGAGATCTAGTTACACGGACCTCAGAAGCAATGCAGGAGGCTGAGGAGGGGCCTGGGGTAGGGGAAGGGGGTGTTTGAGGCCGTTCTGACCTAGCTGGGGGCCCTGTAGCCGGTGTAGCTAGCGTAATAGTAGATAAAATAGAACTAGACGAGTTAATAGAAAGAGTTTCCAAATCACTGTCCCATCCATCAAGCTCTTCCCCGCCGATACTCTCTTCCCCATCAGATGAACAAATAGTAATAAATGAAACTGCCTTGCGTTTTCCGGACTGCTTGCGGGTGGGGGGGGGGTCGGATTGCGGAGGTTTGCTGGGTTGTTTGGAGCACTTTTGCTGCCGTTTCTTCTTCTTTGCCTCTAATGCCTCTCGCTCAAGATATAACTCCTTAAGCGTCTTCCCATCCATAACCCTACCACGAGACCTTCCCAACTCCCTTTTATCAACCTTGGCTTTTTATCTTCTGTGCCTCTTGCCACTGCTGGAGCGTCCTTCGCTCTAGCTCCCTATCATTATCTGCTGCAATCCCAAACTTCTCAAGTTGTTGAATTAGTTCAGCAAGTTCTACACGATTAACCTCCCCTTGCTTAGATTTTAGTTGCAGGGTGGCCTGTCTCACCCGGCGGTGAAGCTCAGCAGTGTTGCGGGGTGTGGGAGGTTCAGATGGTGGGGCAGGAGCACGGGCTTTTGTTGGGGCTTGTCCGTGCGTCAACTTGTCTAAGACATGTCTTGGATTGAATGGAATCAGGCCTGCTCCTCGCCAGGCACCAAGGATATTCTTCTTGGTGTATGTTGCAGTGCGTGCTATAATGAGCATAGGCAGAAAGTTGCCTTTCGTAACTGCCACATTCCCAAATCGGACAAGACGGTCAACCTGTATTCCATAGGCTTTCTGCAGTGGTGAAAATAATCCGACATCGAGAGGTTGAAGTAGGTGTGTGGAGTGTGCTGGCAAACAGTAGGCAACAATATTCACACTGAGACAGAATTCCACAAACTCAACTGTTATATGAGACCCATGACCATCCACAATCAGCAGCCTCCACTCTCCACCCATTACTGTACTCTTTGTTACCTCATGAAAATGCTTGATCCATTCCATTCCCAACATATGACTGGTCCATCCTTTCTTTGAATAAGTAAACTTCCACTGATCACAATCAACTTCCGGATTTTTCAAAGATTGATACCACCCCTTATAATGTCCTGCTCCTTTGTATATAACCAAAGGGGGTTGCACAATGCCCTCACCAGATATGGCTTCCACAACCGTAATCATCTCTCGATTTCCGTCTGTTGCTAACTTGCCAGTCATACCCCGACCTCGCCGTAAACAGATCACCTTAGCTCGATCGGAAATCCCTTGCCTGAAACCTTTTTCATCCATATTGTATGTGGTAGCATCTGTAATTCGGTAAAGCCTCTTTAGTTGCAGAAGCTTATTGAAGTGATCTCGGATAATTCCTGGATTACTAGCTTTGATACGCTTCTTGTCGAACTGGCTGCTAAACTTCGAAACTAGATAGGGGTGACGATCCAGGAACCGAGTAATCCAATTACTTCCCACTGTAGACTTTTCATTCTACTTAATACCCTTTAACAGAGCAACACCCTCCTTCACATGTGAAATTCGTGGAGGGAATCCCCACTCCTCTAATTTCAAGATCCATCTCACAATAGCCTTCTCCTCTGCAGGCGTACACAACTGCTGTGCTATATGCGCCTTTACGCGAGATTCTCCACCATTCAACTGCCTGTGTAATGTAGTAAATGGAAGTCCAAAGGCTGCTGCTGTCTTCCGGATTGATGCGTATTTTCCCTGTTGAAATGCCAAAATTGCTCGTCGAATGCACAGCTCTCGTTGAGCTTCTGTAATTTGCTTTCGTTGCTTTAGCCTTCCCATTGTGAGTTCTAGCCTTGCACTGGTCCTATGTTAGCTCCTACATTCTACTTGGTCGGGTTTCCGGACCTCATATTAAGAGTAGATACATACCGAACAATTTTTTTGCAGCGTTCAAACCACTTGATAAATGATCCGAAATGTGCAGGATACCTCGGGGTTGATGCTACAAGCACTGCTGATTCTAATGTTACCGCTGGTGTTGAAATCCTTTGTGAACTGATGTTGTTGTAGCCGCGCAACTACCCCGCAATGGTGCGCCACTGATCGGCGTGGGGGCTGATCCACATCCCTGTGATGATCCGCATCCCCGTGCAGGATGGTAGGGTTCTAGGGTAAAACGTACGGAAAACCGAGGGACGCCTAATTCGGTGCAACTTTGGATTGAATAACATTATATTACAACAACCGTCATATTAATACTGAAGGTGTTCCATAAGGGAATAGTAAATACGATAGGCCACCGAACCTAGGTACCGTACTAATTCGAGTATAAGACTACTATCTTACAAACCATTTGTCTTTCCGAAGTTGGCACCAGACGCGCCTTACAATATGGTACTGTCTTACATTGGTATACTTACTTACAAACACTTTATAGTAACGAACATGTGGTCAACATGCGTCAGGTTACCCCTTAAAAGCGCCATTGGCGGCATAGAGCGCCCTGATCCCAACCTTCATTCATTGGTACGGAAGACCGGAAGGAGCGGGCACAAGAACTTAAACCGCTGATTTTGATGACGATAGTAGTCTTGCAGTAGGTGGATATTAGTCTGTATTTCTAGATGCATCGCCTGGCCGTTTATGACGGATAAAACATGCCATTTTGTTGGGATATACTCTCACATGGGGTAGGCAGGCATAGGACCACGGGAGATGCAGAAAGACAGATGAGGGCAATTGGGATGAAACTAGATTGAACCGCGATTCCTAATAGGGCCAATTGGAGATACCGCGAAAAAGATAAGGGAGCTGGATAATGGCCGCGAGGTTGAAAGGACAGGACACTAGAACCATAGTTTTCAGGACTACAGCATACGACGGGGTAGTGCAACACGACCGGGATATGCAACACAACAGCTGTAGGGTAGAAATCAGTGGCTGGTCCGTAGAATTGGACGACAGGGGTGCTCAAAAGAAGCACACGAGTTCGGAGAATCGTTTATGAACTGCCTAAGTGCCCTAGATCATGGGGTCAAGGAGGGTATATTGATATATGGCTAAACCATGGATTGCGTGATGTGAACATATGAGGGGGCTTTATATTGGAATAATGTGCTTGAGCAGAGTCTGGGTACATTTCCTGCCCATTTCTCATAGTGCAAAAACCATTAAGTCAAGCCCTCACCTGACGGTATGTTGGATAATACATGAGCATGCACCCAAAGTAGGGGGTCCGGTGGGGAACTGCAACATAGTGGGTGAAGGCTCAACCTCGAGGGGTTTTTATCAGAACCGGATAGTAGGGGGCTCAAGACGGATGTGTGAGCCCATACAATTATTTTGAAACTGCCCAAGAGCCGTGGCTTACGGAGCCAATAGCGTTACCCTGTATATGTTATGCCCAATATTTTCACGTTGCAACGAAGATTGGCCTCGTGCCTTTCAACGTGTATCAGCCCGTCTTTGTCCCTAATCGAACTGTGACCGTCTCTTATTTACAGTCCTTTGACCATTACAAACGTATACTGGCGTCCCCTTAGTCTTACTATTCAGTACTATCTTATCCGTAAGTACTTTCTTATACTCAAATTATTGTAAGTCAACCCAACTACATGAAGATACAAACCTAAAGAGATAGGCTAACTTACACATACCTTCCGCTATGCGGATACCAACGAGGCATAACAGGATCGGGGCGGGGCGGGGCTGCAAGGTGTGCCTTGCCTTCTCCCTGTGCTTCATGTGCATGTTCATGTTGTCGGTCTTCCCCTTACTCCTTGCCGAACATTCTTCTTCAATCATGCTGTGCCTGGCCCTCCTGGCTAAAGTTAGCCTAACTGCATTGCGCAGAGACGATACTTTGTACCTACATCCTAAAGAAAACCAAAGATGAAAAATCATCTAATACCCTCATCCATAATTGCAGCAGGCAACGAATGCCACTAGATAGAGTACCGTGAAATGTATGCATGTGGACATGAAAGGTATTTATGTAGTTGACGTGAGCTACGTCAACAACCAAACAAATCACAGTACATTACACGCATGATAAATACGATGGATATCCAAGGGCGAAACTCTGGAAGGACGTATGAACAAAGGTTCACCAAGGAGGGCTTCTTAACCTGCGGTGAGAACTCGCCGTTATTGTTGTTATGGTACCGGACTATGGTTGCCCGACTATACACCGTATTTCCAGCTACAGGAGTGAATTATAAAGAATTACCATCACCCGGCTGTAACATACCTGAATAGCGAGCGAGTAAGACAGCAGTCTTGAACGCGGGACAGGGCCGCAAGGGGTAGAGGACCTGCCCAATCCAGCGATACTGTCTGAAACACGCGACATGCGGTCTATTGCCCCAAATTGCTCCAAGGCTACACTCACGGGACTATTGAAGTCTTCTTTTACGAACATTGTGACTGAACGATTTATGGCAGCTCGGTAATATTTGTGCTTCTGCAAATGCCAGAAATTCTAAAAGATATGCTCCCCTTGGCATATCGGACCCCCCAATTCCCTTTCGAAATCCAAAAGAATATGAAACATATTCTTAGTATGCATGAATCCCTGACCCCGCCCTCTCGTAACTCTTATTTTCCATCAGCTTACTTTCGGTACCAATCCTTCCTGAGCTTAGACGCCATATTTGCCTTCCTCTCCGGTGTCCAAACATGCGCCACAGCGTTGTCCCACCACTTCCCGTCCCCTATATCCTCCACCTCCGTCAACTCCAGCATAAACGACATCACATCCTGGAAAAGCCCCACCTTAGCCCGCCCCTCCAGCTCGCCCTCCGCATACTGGGGTCCAACCATATAAACTGGCACCGCAACTTCCACATCCCAGTCCTCCCGCTTCGGTGTTGGTTGCGCACTTGGTGGGGGTGCACCGCGGATACCTTCCTTCCAATTCTCGACCCTCTCGATCAGGGTATCCAGCTCCGCCGCATTGAGGGTTTTATTCTTAGGTGTTTTTTCTACTTGGTGTGTACGGTATGGCCCCTCATCTAAGTGCGGAGCAGAATGATATTCCAAAGTTTTCCACCGAACTGCATAGCGTTCATTCTCCATAGCCTTCTCCTTGGCCATAACAAGTTCTTTCCAAGTGTGCCTTGCCGTAAGCTTTGCCCACCAACCGTAGTACAGTGGCTGCTTTATCACTAAAGTCGTCCAAACCGACAACTCCTCCACCCTGGTTAATATCTCAATGACACCTTTCCCAATCTGTAAGAGGTCTAGACATCGTTCCCAACTGACTGCCTGGTCCATTGTTGGCGGCGGGAAGTGGATCTTCATCCCACGGGTGTAGTACCCCATCTCCATACGGATCATGTCGTACATAAGTTCTGCCACGATTGTGATGTTGGTTTTGTTATCACAGGCAAGGTTTGGAGGGAGAATATGTCCCCCGAATCCCGTAGAATCAATTCCCGCTTCCTCAGGAACTGGAAGGGAATCCTCTGCGTGACTCAGATCGTTGAGTGCAAGATTTATAAACCGCTTGAATACCTGCAGGGATCGGGCGTGTCTCTGGAGGTATGGCTCCGGACCAAGATACGACTTGTGTTTGTGATCGCGGAGGAGAAAGAGGATGGTGTCGGAGGGTTGGGAAGTAGTTACCAGGGACATGTGAAGCCGATTATACAGGACGACGATTTGCGAGAAGTGGTTGGAGTACTCCTTGGGGATAGGGGGAACATGTGTGTCGTCGGGATGTATGGGACGGTTGTTTTCGAGATTATTCCCACATCCAGGGCAATTACAGTGTAGTTTGGGGGCCATGGATGTCGACATGGTTCATATGTCGCTGGCTGCAAAGGTATACTACGCCGTAGAGATTAAGGGGATTGCTGAATAGTTGCTTGGTAGGGGATTGCTTGGAGGTGTGGTTGTTTGGGTTAGATATGGAGGTGGATGGGTCGTACTCTTATCGGTGCTGAATCAGACAGTGGCAGAAAGATCTTTGTGTATGGTCGTGGGGGGAAATTGCCAAGAGTGCCCATTTGACTGGTAATTACTATAAGTTTCCTAGAATGTGGTTCACCTCGAATTCCACAAACCAAGGACGAATGTGACCCGCACAACCAGAAAAGAGTGTAGCCTGTTCAACCCCTCATATGTCTTGATATTATTCTGCACAAACTGGGTGAAACAAATAACAAGCCAGCGACCCCCGAGTGCCACTATTTCCGATCCTTCGCGTCCTCCCCGCCCCTCGCTCGATCCCGCTACTGGATATTATGCATACTCGCCCATTCAACCCCCACAACAACAGCAGCATTGACCAGTATGCCGGGGGCGCACTCGTGCGACTAATATCCAACTGGGCGGAGGTCAGAGCATATGTATTCCGGTGAACTAGTATCACCAGAAACACTACAGAAACATGTACGTTGCAACGGCACTCCCGGAGGGAATCCCCGAGGAGATCCCAACACAAGAGGAGGGGGGGAGGGAGTCATACACACTGGCCTCAGCAACAAAGACGGATGACTCTTGGGCTTTAGATTAAATAACGGCACTCCCAGAGGAAATCCCAACACGAAAGGAAGAGGGAAGGAAGTCATATGCACAGGCAACGAGTCAGGGGATACCAATAACGATCGCCCCGCCGCAATTAATGCCAGCAGCACACACGGTAGCTTTGGACGATTGGAAGCCCTATGAGTACCTAAGCGGCTACGAAAAGGAGGACAGCGGTTACGAGAGTGGAGGTTCGGGGTCAAACTGGAGGAGAGTCGGACGGAGGAGGGAGAGGGCCGAGAAGCCTACCACCGGGAGTCGGCCACATTCACAAGCCGTTGTCATACACGGCGTTCCCGTACTATAAACGAGGCAAGTTGGGTCGGTGGATTCAGGAAGATAACACAGGGCTCGAGGTGATGGGAGTGAGGTGGCTGTTGTCAGAGCACAGGCGACGAGGGAAAGAAGTCTCCTCGCTGGTCATATACACGAAATCCACGAAAGAGATAGCGGCTATGAGGGTAAGTGGGAGGTTTTTCTCAACAGAGAAATACGACTGGAATAGGGGTCACCCGAGGCAGGACAGCGGGATTTGAAGGAGATGGACGTCACACACGTTACACGCGGAGGGGTTATTTTCCGCATCGACAACGTTACACAGGTTGACACACGGAGTGAGGGGCTGGACGATGGGATACCGGCGGTGACGGAGTTTTTTTGTATATACCGAGAGCAGATGTCTTTTCCTTTTTCTCTTCCTTTTTAGTGCGGACGCTTCTACGGGGGGGTATCTGGTCTTGTACAGAGATACGGGGCAGAGAACTTCCCAGGGGTTGGATAATGCAGCCGGGTCCTCACTCGAGCATGCGCTCCCTCGCCATATCTGCATAGGATGAATACGAGTACTAATTTACCCCCCAAAAATGTACGTTGCAACGAACCTCCATATAACCTCTGTATTTCTTTACTCTCCTACTCTCCGTCCCTCACGCAACGTCTTGTATATACTCTCAATACATGCGTTCTTCTCATAGTCACAGATCATGAGAGGTCCCTGGAGCAATACCCTCAGTCCACGAACCCTTGCACCGTTACAGTAGCCCTCTAAGGCTTCATTTTTGAGGCTTTGTACAACCTTAAACCGTGGACATCATTCGTGCTAGCAAGTTGACCTGGGACAAAAAACGACAAATAAAATGGGTGACTGTAATCTTCCCCCAGGGACTGTATGCACTGTTTTTCTCTATATAGGCCGGTGCCTCCCTGTCTAACTCGGATTCATTCCTCCGCTCCTTACTTGTTTAACTCTGATCTATTTCACCCGGGTAGGCCTGGGCGCGAGACTTTCTCGAGACTCCATGATTGTGGTCTCGAGTCTTTTGGGCATCGAGCAACCGCAATCACAATCATATGATGTAGGTACTAGGCATTTGTAGCAAATGGGCGGCCAAAACCAATCTCAGCCTTTAATTATGTACAGGTTGCCACACTGTCTCACCGGCTGTTACACTCTTTCAACGGTTGCCGCACTGCTCACACACATATCTGCACGGCGTAACCAATTAAAGATTTTCATAAAAGTCTTTCTCGAGACTTTTGCCAAATTGTCTCGTGCCCAGGCCTATTTCACCGCTCCGAGGCCGGTATCTCATATTTTTTCAGTTCAGCTTCAGCCCATCCTTGCCCATCTCGGCTGTAAATATCTCTCGCATGGATGCGAATTTTTATAGGCCGCCGCTATGTTACTAGTTGTGCAGGCTTTATTCCCTGTGCTTGCCAGCGATGGGACCGGAAGATCGCTACACACGCTATTATAGAGGTATGCAATTATTACGATAGTCCCAAACTCGGACCCGCCGGCTCTATGCTATTACAGAGGTTATGCATGTATATAGTATACAAGTATGGAAGCTCGACTGTATGTCTACTAATATTGCTATCACATTGGGAACAAGCTACAACTGATTTCCCAGTCTTGTGTGGTTCTTCTCCCTTATCTCTGTGGACACAACTCCCACAACAACTCATGCCTCTATACTTCTCTACGTTCAATTGCATATGCCCTGGACCGCGATCATGAGCGCCGCTCGAAGAGTACGATGAGCACGCAAAACGTCTTGAACATGCATATGAGTTAATGTTGTACAAACTCGCGCTGATATGTACCCGTGACACTGTCCTTGTGCCCCTTTTAGAACAAGACCATAGCCATACTTGGGGCAAAAGGTAAAATACCTTGCAGGGTGGTTTGTGGGGGCCGTTTTCGCGGAATGGATTTGTTTTCATATGGCCAAGACCTGTGTTTTTGTGTACCACTTTTTGGCTCTGCTTCTCCGTTTTTGGCTTGAGTACCATGCACGAGTTGAAGTGCAGCGGGGGATATCTGTTTTCTGGGGATGGAATGTGCGTTTGGTTCTAGTTTTGGTTTCTGTTGTACTTACAAACTCTTACTACAGTTGAACCTATGTAAATGCATCCCGTCTAATCGTATATTCGGTCTAATTGCTGGTGACGATTTTATTTATTAGGGCAAGCGTGAATTATAAGAAAGCGGCGCACTACCGGGATCCGGCGCACTTCCGGGATTCAGCGCACTTCCGGGATTCATGTATTTAATTGTTAAAAAGTCGAATTATAATGCAAATGCAGATAGGCTCAAATTAAAATCAAAGTTTTAGTGTATACGTAGAAGCCATCTGCATGTGCTGCCCTAGGGTGAGCATTGCTATATCAGGTGGTGAAAAATGGAAGGTAGGAATTTGAGAATGTATGGAATATCAACTGATGTGACGGAATTGTGGCCTCAAAGGCCTTATGGGGCTCAATTGTGAGTGATGTATAATACATGTGGGCTCAGTATCTGGGCAAACCGCCTACCATGTGAAGAGATTTAGTGAACTACATAGCGGATTATGTTAAGAAATACATACCCTACAAAATATCAAAATCAAGGAGCCTTCCTGTGGGGTATACATATAGTCATATGGTCTGGTAAAACTTACTACTTGTAAGGAAACTAGTTACAGACATGAAGGGACCATGAGGGCACTTGTACAATGTTAAGTAATTGAGGGTAACAAATGCATTACTCCCGATATCCAGTGGGTTAGGTTCCTTAATCGGAGGCATAGGGCTAATATTATTGGTGGGCTTGCGACCGAGCAGGGGGAAGTGACCGAGGTGAGATCTGCATACTTGGCACGCTTCAGCAAGCCCCACGAGTACCCCTATGCAAATTCTATATTGCTTAAACTCATGCCATAACTATATCGAACCCGCTCTATATCATAGGCTTACTAACTCAGCTGCAAAACAAGTCCTTGAACTGCTACATATGAATCCGTGCAAAAAATTCTATCCTGTCCAGGCGTTAGCCTACTCCAATAGCTTCTATGGTTCTCTTAAGGCCCTATATATGTATTAAGAAGTAAGCAGGCACAAATCTCCTAGCCCCCCATGGTGCGGTCTACGTATCTCTAAAATTTCCCGATTTTATAAAATCCGCAGCTGCTCTTCAATTTCCACCTTGCCTATGTCCTCAAAGGCAGTGTAACCTTCTGTATTAATTTGTAGCACTACCTAGGGCTTTGTGTTATGATTGATGCCAGTTTCTGGTATCAGCAAACTTGTGGTAGAGCTGATACTTCCCGATTCCATTGCTTCCCCCCCACTTATTGCCTTCAATTGACAGTAATAGTATGTACTAATGCCGAGGGCTCTGATAATGTGCTTCTTTGCATTATTAGGAAGTCTGCCTATCCACGTTGTTTTAATGGTGTTAATTTAAGATAGGGCCAGGCCCTTGAGGGATAATATTGCTCGGAATATTCTGTGAGGCACTTAAAGGCCGTGGCCTAAGTAAAGATAATACTTAGGGTTTCAATCGGTTCATGTAATTTAGATAGTTCAGGGTAAGAGCTCACTAGGGGTAGAGAATTAACCAGTGGGGCTCTCAGATTGTTCCTTCTAGTTCTGTGTGTATGAATATCAGAGGAAAAACCTGGACATAGGGGGAAATTAAGGGGCATGTATATTACAAGATATATAATGATTAACACGTGGTGAGTCGACAACAACTTTGACAGGACGAGCGCTTGGTCGGAACTCAACTACCAGAGCAGCTACGGACAAGCGGACGGCACCACGAGATAGCCCTCGCCGCCCACAACACGAATATCTCCTCAGATCTCAGGGGAACAACTATCGCGACCCTTTCCCCCTCTTCTGAAGCTTTTTCCCTTCTCTTCCCCGCTCTCTTCTTCCTCTTTTCTCACGAAAAACTTCCTCAACGAGCATTGGTCCACGAATCCACCCACACCAAACCCACGAGTTCACCCACCCCGAGCAGGCTCCCACACATTACCAACCTAGCGAATAGCGGAATTTGTAATTCCCACACCACTCCCCAGCCAATCAACGCTCACCCCAACCAACCATGCCGCCCAAAGGAAAGAGAAAGAACAACCCCGGGAGGGACGACCGGACCTGCCCTCCCTTGTGCTACAGCCCCAGCCACAGGCAAGACCAGTGCCCCGATGTACACAAGCCACCGCCACCAACACCGCCACCCGCCCCACAAAAAACCCCCTCCCCCTCCGCCGCCACTCCCGCCCCTCCTCTCTCATGTTCCTTGTGCCTCGACACCGACCACACAAAAGACCATTGCCCACACGCAGATCAGCCTGACGATCGGTCAGACCACTCGAGCTACGAGGAGGTTGAGATCCATGACCTGATGTCAGCGGCGTTCTCAATTATCACCCAAAAGCCTCTGGCTTCCCCCCCGAATCTTCTCCTCTCCTTCCGAATCTCCTGGTCCATGACACGAATCCTGGAATTCATTGATCTCAAGCAGTCAAACCCCCGCATCACCGAGGAGGCGAGGGTTACCAAGCCTTATGCCAGCAACAGGCAGCTGACTCCTCCGCCTTTAAGAAACTGAAAGGAGTTCACGAGGATCTGATTATTAAGTCCCAGCTGCAGGCGGACCTCACCCAACGACAGGCGAAGACGATTCGGGATCAGGGGGAGATTCTCATGCGCCCACCCCCCCAACCAATGCCGCCTCTACCCAAACGGCACCCTTACCCCCTACCAACGGCGGCTCGACCCAGACAGCACCACTGGCACCACTACCAACCAACAGCGTCTTCACCTAGGCCGCACCACACGCTTACGCAGAGGCAGTTACCCAGACGCAACCCCCGGTCAAAAAAGGGAAGCCAAGCGCCGACCGGCGACCCCCACCACCAAAAGGCAAAAAGAAGGAGGAACCCTCATCCTCCTCCCCCATGGGCAAGAGAGCCCTCGCCCCACCCCCACCCGCGCGAAAACAACCAACAACGAAGGCTATCGTCGTACGCGCTCTCCCCACCAAATACAAAGTAGGGGAGCTACGACGGTGGATCAAGGAAGACAACAAGGACCTGGTCATTTCGGGAGCTCGCTGGCTCCTGACAGAGGACCGCCGTCCAGGAAAGACGCACTCCTCCCTGGTACTCTACCTAGCTGACTCGCCGGAGGCACCACGACTACGGATGGGAAAGAAGTCTTTCCACACCACCGCCTACGATTGGGACCGACCGCCCCGATCTCAACCAAGACCATAGAGAGGGATTGAGCCAGCTCCAGCTCTCCTCTTGTAGCCCCCAGCCCCCGTCTGGGTGTGCGTTGGTGAACATGCTTAAACGGTTTCCTGAAGTTGGATGGGCCTGGTGTGGGGGCGTTGCCTTGGAGATGGCACGTGAGATCGCTGTGTCCGAATATCTTGCAAAGGTTGCAGAATCGGGGTGGTGGATTTGGCCCCTTCGGGGCTCTGGTCAGCACCGCATCTCCTCCCTTCCCTCTCACCTTTCCCTTGCCCTTTGTCTCTGCCACCTCTCCCGGTTTCACCTCCTGTCTCCCCGTCCTGATCCCCGCCTCCTTCCACCCCTCCTCTCCCAAGTCTGATCTCTCAGTCCTCTTCTCTGTTTATTTCTCTTGCGATTTGGTTGCCCCCTTCCCTTCCCCTGAGCATTCCCCCTCCTTCCTCCCCTCCAT
>Ga0307511_10000479_pt1 | contig 43374 bp, 50 predicted proteins | sample 13_EM_MG_FD_200266 | JGI IMG/M metagenome (GOLD analysis project Ga0307511, IMG submission 200266) | Populus trichocarpa ectomycorrhiza microbial communities from riparian zone in the Pacific Northwest, United States - 13_EM | ecosystem: Host-associated > Plants > Roots > Unclassified | place... | reverse complement strand
TTGCAAACTCCTCACCCGTGACTCAATTTCAAAGGCTCATCTCTCACACCTCCTATGTGTGTTTGTTATTCATCGAGAAGCGGTCCTCAGAGCACTACAATGGCTATGCATACACAACAAATTGTACCGGGATGTTGTTATTGACGCAACTCGCATTTCTCTTTTGCCTGAGGAAGACGTGCTCAATTACAACATTGAGCACATACTGTTGTCTACAGCATCACGAGTCCTCGTCTCCCGGTACGATGTGCCTGAAACCGATCGTATCAGCGAGGCTTCAACCCCACCTGTACACGAGAGCGTACAGTTCGAGAGTGTTGTCATCACAGATGTTGATGCCCATATTCCAGCGTGCCAACTGAGGGCCGCAGCTCTTCGGCACATTAAACGGGGTGGTTCATTTATCCAGGTCCCTTTACTACAATCTTGTTATGAGTACGCTGCCGTCCCGGGCGCTGCCGCTAGTCGGCCCTGAACCTTATAGGTACGGCTGGTCGTTTGGTACAGCAGCCATCGTGCAAGTACTGATTCGGTCATCGGTTTCTCCAAATAGTGCTTATCGTTTACCATGGAAACATCCACCTCGCTTACGCCTTCCCCCAGTTTCCCGTGATAATCCCGCATCCACGCCCGACGCGCCATTTCCGGCTCTTCCTCCCCAGGCTCTCGGTTTGGATCTTGGTCTTGGTCGGTTGCTAATCAACTGTTTGCGGTAATCCCAGGCCGTCTCCACCATTTTCAAGATCTCATTCCTTGGGCTTTGTGGCCCGCGCTCTGTGGCAGCCCGGATTTCATCTCTGGACACCCTTCCTATTGCAGACCTCAACTGGTGTTTCAACACTATTTCGCCTTCTAGTCTGACCCTGGGAGAGCCGGTAGCCTCGCTTCTTCCCTCTTCTTCCTGTTGTCAATTCTCTTGGTTAACAGGACCGTCTGCTAGTGAATCTCGTCCCCCGCACGTCCGCCATATCCTGTAGTTCCATTTGTAACCCTTTGGTGGTGTCCTCCTGTGGGTTGCTTGTGGCTTGACCGGATATTTTCGCCTACTTTACTTCGCTCTGTGTCTCCCTTGCCAGCCATGTACCTCCTCCCTGAATTGTTTGTTTTTCGAAAGGTTGAGTGGTGTAGTCCTATATTCCTCTACCGATAAATGGCGAATCGCTTGGGGTGTGATTGTGAGCTGCTTGTGCGATCGGCTGGGTGGGCGGGGGGCGAATCGATAGTGACGTGCGCACCCGATAAATCCGTCGATGTGTTCCCCCTCCCACCACGTCCTCCCTCCTCACCCACCATGTCACTTCGAAGTCTCAACAAATATGCCCGCAGTCAAACGGCCAAGATCAACGAGAACAAAAAGTACTTCACTGCCGCTGATTCCTCCTGGATCCAACTCAGAGATTCTCTTTGGGGAAAGGGGTTGAGATCCTTGACGGTTTCACCCCGGGATCTCCAGAAGCTACGATCCTCACTGGATGAGGACCCTCTTCCAAACGTCACCCCCACCACCTACCCGGTCGTGAAAATCCCCGAAACGATGCCCGACTTGTGGGATTTGCGCGGCCAGCAACACCTATTGGTTCGCTCAGAATACGAGGAGGCTGAGAAAGCAGCTCTTTCGGCAAACGAGGAAGGTTCAGATATGTTTCTGATCACCGGACAGCCCGGAGTCGGTATGCCCCCTCTCGCCTTATCATCGCCATCGGCAGAACCCAACCTTTCATCAGGAAAATCCGTCCTTTTGATCTGGTTCTTCATGTGTCGACTCGCGCTCAGACTTCCTACGGTCCTGCAAGTTGAAGAGGACGAGGTCCTCCTCTTCTACGAGGGTGGCGCCCTCCAGCTTCTACACCCTGATAAACCCAACTCTTATCAAGGGCTGAGTTTCCTGCACTCCAGCCCCAGCAAGATTTGGGCCCTCGTCGATTCAAATCCCAGGCTCCCCAACCCCTCGCCGCTCTTCTCCTCGTGTGGGCCCTTCTTTGTTCTTTATGCAAGGTCTCCCCCTGAGCCGGATTTCGTATGGAGAATCAAATGGGTATGCTTCTGCGTGAGACTTTGGGCCCTCCCAGAAATCATACAAGCGTACGCGCCTCCACCCTCCAGGGATTCACGACGCTGACGTTATCTGCAGTCGCCCGTTCTTAGGAGTCGCGTCTGGTGGGCCATACACATCACGCCAGCTCCGCCACCTATACGACACGTACTGTGCATCTCCCAAGGACTTATCGTTATACAGTCACAAGCCGAAAACCTACCAGGACCTCGTTGACTCGCGGGCCCGGGCGACGCCGCCCGACATCTTGCGGTCCATTTTCCAAGGTTCAGGGCCTTGCATCACCTTCCACCTCGTCACACTTGTAGAACCTTCGCCCGGCTCGCGCTCCATTTGTAGGAAGAGGGTCGCCTCCCGACGCGCATTCGAGATCCTCTGGGGTCGCACCAAGTTCCGAGTTTCCGACATGCGATTCCACTATGAACTCCTGCTACGCAACCCAGATATGACTTATACTCTCGGCTGGGTCTTTGAACTACGAATGCATGATTTGCTCAGGGACGGGAATCCCATTCGACTGTTCCATATCCACGGCCACCGCTCAGAGGTGGACCCCGTTCACGAAAACCACAAGGTCATCCAGTTACCTAGTTCATTCCAAGTTCCCCTAGACGAAGGGGACCGGCTCTTTGTTGGCAACTATTACAATCTCCGAGCTGCCAACTTTTCCACAATCGATTCACTGTTCTTTGTCCACCCTCCCGATGAACCCTCCCCAATTCTCCTCGCATTTCAAATCAGACATGACGCGGTGTGCGATGTAGACAAGGAGGATTTGCGTAGGGTCAACAGGTTAAACTTCCCCCGCAACGTCCGCAAGTTTTTCGTAGCGGTCACTCCTGACAGCATCCACCCTGGAGCCGAGAGTCTAAAAACCTTTTTCGAGGGTGCAGGGAAGAGGGGGAGGGCGGTCCGACAGACGCCCGGAAAGGACTGGCAGGTGTTCCGCTGTCCAGTTAGTAACAGTATGGAGGGGCTATTCCGTGAAGATGAATCCGGTTGATGTAATAGCTCTGTATGGCATCGTGATTGTTGTTGAATATTGATACACGACGACGTGTTGGTCACCCAGACTAAGGGGAGGAAGTCAACTGTGGTCAACGGAAACGGTCCGACTCGTTCGCTAATGCGCCTCGGCGCGGCGGGTAACTTGTGTCATCCGCTTGGGTCACGTGTACGTTTGTGCTTCCCAACCCAGCACAATTTCAAAGAAATACGGATTTCCCTCAAGATCTACCCGGTCCACACCTTCTTAACAGACACCGTCTCGGCGACCGGGGACTATTGTTCAACTCTACCGCGCGAAACCACGGCGGTTCGAGTAAGCCGCTGTTTCGTTCCGCAATTGTCTCACAGAGTTCAACGCCTGGCCAGATGCAGATCGGATGGAGCAGCCACAGGTGATCATTCCAATCGCTCTGCCCGCCTTGAGAACTCGAAATGTCAAGGGCGCGGGTTTCGGTACCACCAAAGCCATCGAACTATCTTTTGTCTCCGGGAAGCCATCCACCCTCGCGACATGGGGTTTCACTCCTCAACTTGAGGATATCTCCCCGCCTTCTCAGGATAACCAAACGGCTCCCCTTCGAGGCGCCTCTATTGGGTGCGAGGACGGAAGCGTGTATATCTTTCACCCCAAAATGGGGGCTAAGACCGACCTTATCAGTCCTGTTCAATTCACCTTTGAGCTCGCAGACACGTTGCTACACACCCAACCATCCACCCCTTCCGTAATCTCTCATCTTGGTCGGAATCCGTCTGCATTTAGCTCCCAATCCTCGCTGAAATCAGCCACAAATCCTTTCCACCTCTCCAGGTCCCGAGTTGTCTCCGGTGTAACAGCCGAGGCTGTCGAAGCACCCAAGAACTACGTCGATTTTGAGGAAGAACAGGAGAAGTTGAAGGATCTATTGAAGCGCAAGAGTCCCACCAAGGAGAGGCACCACGCGGATGGTATCCCCCCTTCTTTGGAAAAGAACATTCCGATCAGCAAGCATCCACTTCAACCTTTGACCGCAATTACCACAGAAACACAGCCACGGAAGACGACCAAGAAAAAGCCCGAAAACCGTATCCACCCGCCCACACATTCCAGGACGCCCTCCCACCCAATCGACTCAACTTCCACACCGACCTCACCCACGTTTAGCCCTCCCCATCTGCATGGGCCTGGGAGTATCTACTCGCTCTACCTTCGCTCCCACACATTCCCATCGCGCTTCGGTCCGGGGAGAGCGGTTTCGCAGCTCCTCGTGGACGAGTCTCAACGATACATCGTCTGCCTCCAAGAAAACGGGTATATTCATCAACGGTTGACCCCGGATGCAGTCCTGACAACTTAAATTAGGGATATTTCCGTTTTGTCCACCACCGATGGTGCTTGCCACGTATCAGCCAGAGCGGATTCGCCCGTCTTGGTGCCACCCCCTGGAACGGTGGACCATCGTACGCTTCATTGTGTTTGGACATGGAAATGTCTCCATCTCGTGAAGACTCTGAATGTGAGCTAAGTCCCGGCCCCACCGTCTAACTCGCCGTTCTAATGTCCTCCTAAGTCCACGTTCATCGTATCTTTGGCCACAGCTGACTCCATGGCGTTTAGGAGGGACTCTTCGGAGAGTGACCTTCAGGACCATACTCGCGTCTCCGTACATGTTCTCACTCCGGAGTCCTCCGATAACCCTAAGCTGGAAAAGGTCGGGGAATGGCGCGTTGATGGATGCGCAGGAGCAGTTTCGTGCCAAAAACTCGGCGATGGTAGGTCCGAAGGTACTCAGGTGAATCAAGTCTGACCACCACAGATCAGATTCCTTCACACTCGTATATGTCGATTCTCTTCAGCGGATGATGTCGCACACCATCCGTCTGGTTGCTACTGCCGTGTTGCGGCCGCCTTTTTCCCGGCGGCCATCACGCAGCGGTGTCATTGGTCTACCAAACCCTTTCAAAGCTCTGAGGACAACACGCTTGGAATCGTCAGACATTGTCGAGATTGCAGAAGTAGCCGGGCGCGTCGAAGTTGACCCTCAAGTCGAGTTAGGTGTGGTTCCACTGGAGGGGTCCATAATAACTAACAGAACCGTCCCAACGAGTGATGGAAAGCGCGCGGTCTTTTGGACAGAATCAGGGCTCACGGTAGGTACCTCCGAAAGCGATCGCCTGCGTCAATTAACCCACCTCAGGTCGTTGAAACAAAACCCAGTGGCCTTAGAGAGATCTGGTCAAACGCGATGCCTCCCGCAGATGCTTGGTGGATTGACGCGAGTTCATTTGTGGTAGCCTATCCTGTGAGGATCGTTTCCGTGCTGTGTAACACATCTAATTCTTTCGAACCAGGGAAACTGCGAACTTTACACACTAACCACAGTCGATGCAGACGGCCTCCCCGCATATGGAGATAAGGCAGTCACCAATATCGCGTGCAACCTCACACGCTCTACTTCTGTACCGGGTGCCGAGATAATGTCATTCACATCGGCCGGAGACCTAGTATCGACAAATGCCACCCAACCATCGCTGAGATCGGTGAACCTGACCGTCTTACCGAAATCTGGCGAAATTGAATATTCACGTCATCACGCATTGTGTGAAATCAACGCACCTGTAGGCCCAGTTGAGGTGCGCGCCTCAGCGTCATTGATCCTGGAGGTCGATTCCCTCGTGATTGGATACAGTAAGTCCTGATTGACTGAGGTCCGGGGATTCTCCTTAATCCAGGACTTTCAAGGTGATGGGTACCTCCACAGCACGTCACTCTCCCGCCTATGTTCCTCTTCCCCTGTGGAAATCATCTCCGACGTGCCTCTTCGAGGCCCTATAACTGCCTTATTCCCCGCCGAGAATGAGCGAACCAAAGAACAACTGATTCTTGGAGGAGCAGACGATGGCAGCATAGCCTTTTGGTCCGCAGAGTAAGTGTCTGCCTCATCAGACGGTGATCGAGCTCCTTGACATCCGACAAGGACCCTAAAGATATGCGCACGTTGGACTTTATTCAACACCCCTCTAGCCCATGTAATCCATATCAAGGGAGACGCCGTGGGGAGGTTGAAGGGCTCCCTTCTGTGCATTGCCCAGGACGGGGCCGTCGCGGTCCTCTGTGTCGATGGCTTCCAGTTGTACGCACGATTTCGCATCCCCTTCTGTTATTCACTCACATAACGGCCGCCCCACATAGTTTGTACATTATCCCGACATCGATGAGCCCCCTTATCCGGGTATGCATTGGCGGAGATAATCTGTTGCTGATCTACGGTGATCGTCATGCCCGACTCTGGGACGTGAAAACACAGGAGTTCTGGAGGGCGATGACTGTTGATAAAGCTGATGAGCTGGTTGGTCAAGGCGGCTGGGCGGAGTGGTACGTCACACCCACCGCCACGGATGTGCCCATCCCATAACGATCCCCTCAGGTCCCTCGATAGACCCCCGAACAAGTCCCTTGTGCTTTCCGGTCTCGATACATCTCTGAGTACCCTTGATTCAGGTTTGTAACAGTGTGGGAACGCGCTCCAAACCATACTGATTGAACGCAGCTACGATCTTTCACCTAAACCTCGCTGCGTTCCTTGTGAGGGTCCGCCCGGCAATAGGACAACCCGCCGCACAGCTTCCGGAATCCGAGAAACGAAACGTCCGTTCGGTCCTTTCTATTTTATTAACTTGGGGCTTGAATGAGGGAATCGACGAGATCTGCAAGGGAAGATTAAATATAACCCCAGCTGTCGATGTCGGAGTTGGGTATTCGAGGTGACTCCTCAACGGTCCGTCCGTCTGTATTCGCGACTGACTGCAATATAAAGATCTAGCTCGACATCCTTGTATACTGGTTACGATCCCGCTAGCGGATGGACCGTTTCACCTGAACAATCCGCTAGTCGGGCATTGGCGATACTGGCATGTTTACAAGTCCTGTCAAGGGACCCCAGTGAGTGAATTGATCACTTCTTGCCGATGGCGACGTGAACCATCATCCCTATTCAGGTGTCAATCAAGACGTGGAAGTTGTGTCCACGTTTTATGCTGCTTCGCTCAGGGATTTAGTGGGTGAGGCGTACCATGGTCCTAGCCTCTCTTACTTGGCGATCGCGTGGGTGCGATACCCAGGTACACATCCAAATCCCACATATCAACAAAACCTCACCCCATTTGGTAGACGAGTTCAGGGAACCAGCGAAATTATTATTTAACGCTGGGCTCGCCCGTTTTACAGACCAAGAGGTAGCGGGATTGGCCGAGTCGTGGCAGCACAAACGTTGGTTTTTTTGGCACTCAGGTTCAACCGGGGCTGACGAAAATACTAGTTCCATGCCTACAACCTGACGTCGAGAAGTCATCACTGATTTCCGTGGTGGCTGCGTTCATCTGCGGCTCGATAGCTGTGGAGAAATATAGTTTATTGTCACCAAGGTCCGCATGGAGACCCTTATTTGACGCTGGAAACAATGCTGACATCGCTATTGAAGCTGCCTGACTGATATATCAAAGTCTATCTCGATGTATCTCCACGACGACAGGCCCATTTGCAAGATCCTTGCGATAGACCTCTGCTCTAGAGGCTTCGAAACCTGGCAGTCATACATCGACGTCATGGAGCTCCTACGATCCCTGTTCGCCCTGGCGACGCATACGAAGAAGGACGGGATCACAACGTTGAACGTGGGTGCTGTAGCGAGGAGCGCGGTTCTCCAGATCGCGTCGGACAATACGCCGCTGGTCATGACGACACTATCGATGGATATTTTGCACGTCACGGACGTTCAGAAAAGGAAGTCGTTGATGCAGATGCTTGCGTTTTTGATTCGAAAGGTATCGAATAGTCTCGAGAATTGCGTGATGTTCACTGATCCGATGGTGCCCCAGCGTCCGCTGGCGATCCAACCGAACCTTCCGCGATTGATTGAAGCGGTGGTAAAATCCCTCGACCCAAACGCTTCCAACAATCGCGAGGCCACCATTGACGCTGCCACGGAGATCCTCGTACACGTCGTTCAAACGTCAGCCCTCTAGTAGCAATCCCTTTCGTAGGACTGACAAATACGGTTTCCAGATTCCCGACTGTCGACTTCCATAAGAACACCCAACGTCTTGCGGTGGGAACATCCGAAGGAGCGATCATCATGTTCGACCTCAAGACCGCTACTCGCCTGTACGTTCTCGAAGGCCACAGACAAGGATTGGCTGCTTGCAGTTTCTCTCCGGATGGAAGAAGGTTGATCACCGTCTCGTTGGACGAAAACGTTGTGTTGGTGTGGAAAGTCGGGTCGAGCTTCTCGAGCTTCTTCAATCCTGGCGCACCCCCTAGACAGGGTCACGGGGACGGAGAGCCGTTCAAAACCTGGGAGTTCAACGTTGGTGATGCAGGTGAGTGCTCCTACCCCTGGGCGGATCAGCTCGCTGACGACTGTGACCAAACAGTGAAACTAACTCCAGCAGAGACCCTGGTCGAACTCAAGACGGAGTGGGCAGGCGACAGAAGCGTGAAACTAATGATCCGCGAGGTGACGATGACCTTCAGTACTTGATGTAGCAGGTCTGTTGATTACCTGTATGCAAACACGATTTCAAGCTTTATTTTCATGTACATGTTCGATCGTTTGAACGGCCGTCACCGGGAAAACTCATCAACTGAGAGAGTACTGGAACAGGAAGGGGGGGTGACGGTACAGTGATGAAAACAAACGTTCAGTGAAAAAAAATAATCCGGCAATGCTAAGGTAGATTGCGGATCTAGATGACAGCGTAGCGTAAGTCGAAAGGGGGAACAATATATAAGGAAAGAGAGTGGAAAGAGTTCGTGGGATTGATGAGAGAGGTGAAAAGGAGAAGGGGAAGAACTTTGTAACAAGTCGTTAAAAGTGGAATAAGAGATCGTTCCGGGGAGAGGTAACATGGGAGATGGGCGACCGTTTGGGATGGGAATCGCATGCGAGGTAGCAAACCTAATGAGGTGGAGGTAAACGAAGAGAGGAGTAGTCGTGCGTGAGACGGTATGCAGAAAGGAACCAGGGAGTACATCCAGAATGAAACGAGGAAAGAACCGAGGAAGGGAGGGATGAGAGAAAGCGAACGGGGGGGGAGGGTCCTGGGGTTTCTGGAGGTCACTTCCGCCGTTGTTGTTGCCACATCGCCAACGCATCGTCCTCGTCTCTCTGTACAGGATTCATGACCGCATGAGCACTCGTTCCCTTCCTGAGTTTCCCATTCGGTTGGTGTTGGAAGCCGGGATTGATGCCCATCTGCGGTTGGGTGGCATTTGCAGAGAGGGACCTCACGGGTGTGCGACCGGTCGCGACCTTCTCTATCGTAGGATTTTGGCCATACGAGATCTGGGGCGGTGACCTGGACCTCCTTGGACCGCCCTACAAAGAAAAGATCGGGAATAAGTTAACGTGCCAAAGCATGTTTGGGATGGAACTGAAACCGTACCTGACCCTTCCACTGGTCCGGGTTCATTGGTGGCATCGCTCCTGGCGGTAACTGGGGTGATAGCGACCTTTGAGACGGACTGCCCGGTCCCTGAGGGTTACCGGAGCTATAGTACATCATGTTGTTGGCCATCTGCGGTTGTGGCTGCATGGGTTGTGGGGCAGGGTTGTACGGAATCGGTCCTGGTCGGTTCTGGGGTTGGCTCCTCGGGTCGTACCCTCCGTACTCTTGTTCCATGACCCGGTGCTGCATCTCGTATTGGGGTCCACGAACTGGCATCTCCGCCTTCCTCGATCCAGGCGTACCGGGCGCTGGTTTCGTCAATGGTCCCCGTTTCGGCTCGCGTCTCTGAGCTTGCTGCTGCTGCTGCTGCTGAATCTGCAACTCTTCTCTCTCCCGTTCCTTCTCCCGCTCCTTCTCAGCTTCGATCCTCTCCCTCTCTCTCTCCGCCTTCTCCCTTTCTTCCTGTTCCTTCCTCTCCTTCTCCAGGTTAGAGTCAGTGTCCTGTCCACCCTGAGGTTGTTGCCCTGTCGTTTGTTGTTGTTGTGGTTCCTTCGCCTGGCTCTGGTTCTGTCCCGTTCCGTTTGTCTGACCCTTATTGTTGATGACGCCAAGGTACCAGAACATGAGGTTTGATATGAGCACCTGCTCGTAAAGCGGTCGTCGAGGATTCGCCAGCTTGATGTGACTGAGTCTGTAAATAGCCCTTTCGACATGGATGGGGTATCGCGCGTAAGGTCCACCCGCTTGAGGAGTTGGCGAAGGTGCGCGAGACTTGGCTTTGGAAGCTCCCAACAGAGCGGCGGCAGTCTCCCTCCCCGACCCAGATCCCAAGCCGGTGCCGGTATATTCTTCCTGCTTCTTCTTAGAACCTCCGAAGAGCGAGCCCAAGAACGAGTTGTCCTTTTCCTTCTCCTTCTCTTTAGGTCCTTTCTTCCCTTTCTCACCACCCCATCCGAAGAAACCCCCCTTTCTGCCCTTATTGTCCTTCTCCTTACCGTGGGATGAGGGAGGCGATACCGTGGGCACAGGGTGGTGTGTTTCGGATGATTGTTGTGGGGCTTCAACGGAGGTGACTGAAGGAGCATCCGGAGATGGTGTTCGCAAGGGGTACTGCGACTCGTTCGTAGGTATAAGATAAGGCTGCGGTTGAGGGTGGTGTAAAGGAGGTGTCGGGGGGATCGGGATGTTATGTGGTTGTGTGTGTGAAGGACGTTGTGGCTCAAGTTCGGCGACCGAGGGTGGGGAATGGGACCTGTTGTCTGGGGGAGGCTGGGATACCAATACTGGAACGATGTCTGCAGGGTCATCCAGTGCGTATGCGTCAAAGATAAACGCCTCGACGCTGAATGACTCTGGTCGTGTAGTTCCCGTTGTAATACCTGCCGGTCCATTAAGTCCAGGTCCAGGCGTAAGATCGAGGTCCAATGGCAGTGATCCTTTGTCGGGATGCGCATTGCTGCGGGAATCCGATATGCGGCGGGACCTGGTCTGGAATCTGTGTGCGCCTTCACCAGTCTGACCAGGCTTTCGAATTTTGGTTCTGGCAGATCTGCGAAGTATTTGGCCTGGCTTGGGGAGTATAATCGGTGCGTCCGCTTCGTCCCCCAGATCAGGCATGTCCATTTGATCAATTACTAAATCATAGCACCGCAGGGTTTTAGTAAAACGGCATAAGGCGGGTATACGGAAGGGGATAGGGTGGCCGGTGATAAGGGAGAAGGACACGCACCAGATGGCGACATATTGAGACTGAGGCTTCTTCGCAATACGCTTCTTAGTTTTGAAGGATCGTCGGACTGGGATGCCTCTTCTGCAAGCTCGTCGAGCTTTTGGAGATCGCTGATAGAGAGTTGAGGGCCCATGTTGTAGTAGCTGGTCCTATTCCTCCGGAGGGGCATAACCTGACTTTCGTGCTCCACGCCGTCGTTCGCAGAGGGCTTGTACTCTCTGTTGAGCATCGATTTCTTCCTACCCAAACCGCCAGATGACATGGAAAACGAGCGATCGAGTGAGGTCGAACCGTCGGCCGGAGTCCTCGCATGCTCCTTGATAAATGCTCTGAACTCTGCAGGGTCAATCTCTGGATGGAGGCGAGCAGGGACCCAAAAGAGAGAGGAGGGATCACCGCCATCGGAACCGTCGTCGTGGTCGTCGGCGCTGGAGCTGGATTCTTCCGCGGAGGAACTTGAGCCAGGGGATGTCTGGGTTGAATCCCAATAGTTGAGTTGGGCTGCGCCGAGGGCGGTCTGGTTTGGAAGGTCAGGATCGAGGACGAGTGCACCAGGCCCGCCTGCAGTGGAGCGTCTCCTAATGTCTCGGAGGTTCTCGACCTCGCGCTGGATCTCGAATGGAGAGGGCTGCATTTCCACAGAACATGCACCCAACGTCGCAGTCGTCGGGAGGAAAGAGTGAGCGGAAAGAGAGAGACGAGAGGGCGTAACAAGTCCGGAAAAGGCAAGCACGACCTCCAGCCATCCACCAAAAAAGATGTCCACGCAAATCGGTTCAGTATTCCTGGGAGATGTACAGAGACAGAGGATTCTATCGCCTACGCCCCCCTCCAGCCCCGACCCAATGGCCACCAAAAAGTTTGCGCCAACGAAGCAGCAGTCGACGTTGCAGAAACCCCCCACGATCACCCCGGAACTCTCGCTCGAACTCAGGCTCAGGTGGCTCGAAGCCCTCCTCTACGGCGTGAAGCAGAAGGACAAACCACTCGCAAAGGGCGAAACCCTCCTCCGGAATGTCCAGCAGATCCAGAAGAGGCTCGACGACATCGTCCAAAACAACGACAGCCTGAGGAAGTTCATGGACCAATGTACGCGTCGTCCGTCTGCATCTTCATCCACGATACATCTGACAGTTTTTACCCGGACAGACGACCAGTATGCCCATCTTCTAACGCTCTCAGGCATCATCCCAAATGCCCTGCCCTCCTACGAGAACATGACTCCGTCAGAGTTCGAAACCTTCCTTCAGGAGATGGAGCCGGACATTCGAGCCGCAGACCGCGACATGCGCGAAATCGAGGCACTCGACCAGAAGGGCGTCGCCGCGGTCGGAAAGTTGACTAGTGCGTGCCCCGCCCCCTCCGCTCGTGTTTGACCCACTCAAAAGATCAGCCCCACAGATTACCAAACTCTCCGACCACGCATCAAGGCGCTTCTCGAAGCTCACAAACAAGACATGGAACTCGCAGCGTGCCTGGAGAAACGAACTGCGGCTCTCATAAATCAGAACGGAGCGCACGTAAGTATCATCAGCCGAGAACTTGAGTTGATCTCTGAGTTTGCTTGACTTCGCAGGTCAACGCATTATCTGAGTTGTTCGTCGCGTGGGACGACGCTATTCGCGACGCCGAAGACCAGGTGGCCAAACTGGAACGCGACCAGGCTGAACGACGCAAGCTGGGATACGAATGAACGCCCAAAGCCAAGCTCTCAATGCAGACTTCCGGCGCCTCGCTCGTACTCTGCACTCTTTAATCTCCCGTCGCGCCCGCATATTCGCCGCAACCCTGTAGATCGTCACCCGACGGCAGGTCCCCAATAATTGGCCCAGAGGTCTGATCCAAAATCACCAATTTTGGGAGCATTTGGCCCGAATTGGGCGCCTACATGCAGCTTAGGCGAAACTTTGGCCTGGTGGTAACATAGATGGCAAAGACAAAGAATTTTCATTGCTGTTTGTCCTATTTTTGCTATTGGAAAGCAGTGCGTGTCGCTCGTGGAGCAGAGAAGAACACGGAAGGAAGGACTTCAAGCCCGTGAACAATCTGGGCGATCGAGGGCAGAACCAGGCGACACCGGCCACCTTCCGCCCGGTGCTGCAAGTCTGCTGGGGTCAGGAGAACCCCTTTCCTAATCATCGGGAGGCTTCTGGCGGCCCTTGTCCTCACGGTGTTCCCTACACGATCTCCTAATTGCGAGTGATCACCTTCCAACTTGGTATAGATTCCAATCAGCGTGAGCCAACCATCTCGCGTTATCCGTCCAGAGCCCTCGCAGTCGCCCCTTGACGGGGTCTTTCGAGGGTTGTTGATCTGCTCAATGACGAAAATGACGCATTGGGAGGGGCGAATTGATGAGGATCGAGGAACTTGATGTCTTTAATGATACTCCAAGGTCCCTTTGATGGAATAGAACTTTTTTTATTGGAAGTAGAACAGCCTACGGAGTGGGACCTAAGAGTGCCCATGGCCCGCCAGTGCGCTGAGGAGCAGGGGGGCAAACATCCCCGACACTATAAACACCAATCGTGTCTTCACGCTGATCTCGTCTTCGTGAGCTGATCCACTCGTGCTGTCAGAGGATACTGGTTGGAGGACGGTAGCAACGTAGAGGAAACTTCCTCCCTGTTTAATGCGGAAGCTCAGTCAAAAACCGAGAAACTGCGAGGCGACGTACAGAAATGAGCATCGCAATTCCCGTCCAGTTATTCTTCCCATCATCTGTGGACTGGAAGAACCACAGGAAAAGGTAGGAGAGAGCCGCGCCAGTAGGTGTAGAAGCGCTGAATATCGAGAGGAACTTTTTGCAATCTGTGCGATTTACCCCACTCGCCATCAAAGAGGTCGTCAGTGCAAGTGCAGTGGGCGCTGTGGGCCATTTGGGTTAGTAAAAGTTAATCACATGGTAAGCACTTATAACTGACAGACCTTTATGAATTATGAGAGCAGCAAAGATAACCAACGACAGCTCTTGTGACTCCGCACCAGAAACGATCGACGATCCCAGAGCAAGCCCGTCGGACAATGCGTGCAGGACCAATCCCAAGGTCAGAGTGAAGCCCTTCCCCGAGGTCGGGATCTTGAACGTGTCTCCAGTGACAGCCCTGGGCGTAGCGGGACGCTGGGCGCTAGTAGAAGCTGATCTGGGTGTCGTAGGACGAGCGGATCGCACAGGATCGCCCTCCAACTCCCCCAGTTCTACATCTGCATCAAACTCGACGGTAGAAACTTTTGGAGAAATCGGACCAGAGGGGGATATGTATGATCCGGAGTGAGAATGAGCACCAGGCAGGAGCTGCTCGGTAACGAGCATGAACGTGAATCCAATGAGGAGGGAGATCGCGACTGTCGTCGTGGGGAAATGGGCGTGCCCTGAAGACTCATCGCTTGTTTCTACGACGGCCCCTACGCCTCTGAAATATTCGTGTCAAGGAGGGATGTTACGGATTGGAACGATGGAACACACTCTGGAATGATAATTCCCAACCCTGCGCCCAGGAGCAGCCCAGATCCTAGAGCAGCCAGCCTAGACATCGAAGACCCTGCAACGAGTTAACGAGGCTGCATATCTCTGTCAAACCAACTGCCACTGACTCGAAAACACGAAGAACAAGGGTAACATCCCAATCGCGAATGAAGATGCAGCCAAGACAGCGGCCATAACGACCAACGTCGCAAGTCCGGACATGTTATCGCCGTTTTGTGCTCGAGGTCGTTTGACTGGTCGTCTGAGTCGGGTTCTTGTTCGTCGTCGTCGGTGTAGAGTTCATAACCGAACCTCGGTCGTGATCGCAGCCTCTTTCGAGGAGCGGGTGAGAGTGAACGCGTCGGGTAAATCCACACTTGAACTCGACCTCAACCAAGGGGTCCGCCCCCCTTCATCCTCTTTCACCCACGACGACCAATGTCCGGAGCCAAACACAGTCTGCGTATCTTCGCCCTGCCCCTCTCCAAGCAGAGTGTCACCGGCATCACCACCGGGACCGGGAGGAGCAGGACCGTACTTAACACTTATTATCACTTCGTGACCGCTCCGCCTTCGGAGGCCGACCAGGGGAACTCGAGTCTGATATCAAGGGCAACGGATAGGGCAACGGGCATGTGGGTTGATTGGGGGAAGGCTGCGCCAGGTACTTGGAAGGTGGGTATTTTAACCTTTCATCGTCCCCCCTGCGCATCGAGAAGGATTGACCCCACGCGTAGATCAGGGTGTTCAACTACGGAGAACGTCTGATAGACAGGCTTGATTTCGAAGAACTAGCACTGAAGAGTTTAGACCCTTCCCTCGGCCCGAAAATCACCAGCCCCCGCACCGCAGGAAGAGATGTAGAGCAGCCACAGGTATACCCTCTCACTTTCGGCCATGCTTTCTTGCAAGTTGCAACTGACCTCGCCCATGTATTAGATTCCATTAATCTACCCGCAGCATATAATCACGTCCCCTTTGCTTAATCTCCAGACACTAGTCGATAAGAGAGCACCAAGGCACAAAGGCGGCGCCTGGTTTTGGTTGCTCATCTCTCCGCTGACTGCTCCCTTCATGCTGATACGTGCGTATCCACTCCCACACTTTACTCAGATTCAAATGACGAACGTGGGGCCTTTCTAGCCATCATTCCCAACCTGCCCTTCTTTTTTTGCCTTTGGCGCAGTTGGCACCACTTTAGAGGTATGTGAAAACGATGTCTGGATGTTCGGGCGTTGTAACTGACTACACTCTACAGCATACAAAGCATCCCAATATCTCCAAGGCCTCCTCGCCCGCGGGGCGATTTCCCCACAACCAGACCCCCAACTTGACCAAATCTACTCCTCTTCCTCCGCGTCGATCACTTCGGGCTCTCAGGCGGCTGCCACCCCAGTGACTCATGAGCCTGAATCTTCTGATGCCGACGCCATGTTACTGAGCACTAGTGATGTGCCGAAGATCCAACACACCTTCAAGTTACCCAAACCCTTCGTAACGGACCTAAATCGAGCTCTCGCCCAGACTGATTCAAGGATCAATCAGCATAGGGAGGAAGCGGCTGCCTTGGGAAAGAAGTCATGACCCATACGAACTATCCTGATTTAGAGGATGGACGGATAATGCATTGTCTGTGTTGTGTGTTACGTGTTTTGTTAACTATACGCCCTCGAGCGACAGACCTTACACTATCAATTAACTATCACCATCCTCCGCGATGGTTGTGCACACCTGGTGTATCCAGCAGCGGGGGCGACAGCGCCGATCAACTCTATTACGCGACCCCTCGAATGACAGCAAAGGGGGATATGAGATTGTCAAGCAGAAGAGCAGATGACCCATCGGAAGCGAGGACCTTTGTTTCTTCCGCATCCCATTCTAACTTGTCGAAAAATTCGGCGGCACTAGACATATGGGCGACCCGAGCGCACGTCGCGTGAAGGGCGAGTAACTGGGGGTCAGGCGGAGGGACTTCCTCATATTTCGAAGTGAACTCGACAACCATAGGGGCACCATCGTGAGGTTTGGGACCCACAAAGTTGCGGCGAATATATCCCTCGTCTCCCTTGTGGAACACACAGACTTTATAACGATTGGGCTGCACACGTTGTTAGTTAGCACGACCGGCAAGTCTCTGAATAACGCACCTGGGGTGTACGTTCGAACCACAAATTCAGACGGTCGAACTTAGAGTGGAGGTTGGGTTCCAACGAAAGTAGGTTCCGGGCCCATGAACACCTGATTTCTTGAGGGCATCGGTAACAGCTGTTAGCCCAAAATGCTCCAGAATGGTCGTGGCACCGGTGGCATGATGCTCCTAGATAATGGGTGAATAGAGTGAGGGGCTGCGCGCTTACTGATGTCACCAATGCACCGTGGTCACCAGTCCCCTCAGGATCAATACATCGCGCCGCAGACTCCTTCAAAATGTGACATACGTGAACTGCGACTCCGTTGGCGCCATCGCGTTCTGCCGTGTCCTGCAGGGCTGCACTTTTGTTGAGCGATGTTTCATCGAACATGCCTGATACTATGCACCGATATCCGTCGCGAGCAAGCGCCTGATTAAGAATGAGCAGGGCAGAGAAAAGACAACGGGAACACGCGCACCCTCTTTCTGGAAGTTCTGTAATCTTTTCCAGTGGGTTTAATTGAGTCCATGATCATAGCTTCCAACGTGTCGAAGGAAGGACGAGAAGAGTGAGAGGACGGTGGAGGGTAGGGGGCAGCGGACGACCGAACTTTGAAATAACTGAGAATGTCAGGCGGCGTAGAAAAACCAGTCAAACGCACACACGCGGAGTAATTTATCGCGACACAGTTTGCCGACATCGGAGATAACACTGTGCTCATTGTATTCTTTGCCTCCGGTGTCCCGAGGTAGTGACCTGACCTGTCTGACGATTGACGCGCAGGGTCCGTCACCAAAGGTTCCAGACTGAGCGTCAAACTCAAGGAGGAGGTATCCGACGGCTCTGGCAGAGACTATGTCCTCCTCCGCCTGCTGCTGGACTGCGTGCTGTTCTGCTCGAAGTATCATACTGTAGGCGCTGAAGCGGTGGGGTCTGTCGCACAATCGCAGTTTCTTGATCCAAGAAGAATCAAGAGCGGGGAGGGGAGATGCCGCCGCCATCGTTTGCCGTCCAGCTGGAGCTCAGAGTCGGAGTGACCTGACGGGTAGGCAAGACCGGTGGGAGATCTTCGAGTTGGCGTGCAGAATCTAAACTCGCACGTGGCTTTTCCGTCCCTAAGTTTGAGTTCGTGGCCTGAGCAGCTAAATGTGCTATAAACGCTACATTCCCTAAACGTACTCCCATAGGCGTTATCTGTAAACCTAGGTATTGGTATACTTACTCCCGGGCCCGTGGTCCAACGCGCCGGGGTAGAGCAATGCAACAGTTCAGTAATAAGTTTGGTGTACAGACCCGATGAAGAGGTACAGGATGAAATAAAGGTGGGGTTCGTTCCTGGTTGAGCATCGAACCTAACAAGGTGTCCAGCGAAACTCGTCGGGACTGGGTTCTCCACCGCTAGCTGGATGGCCTGTCATTCCGCTCGGAACACCATATTGTAGGCGCTGGGTTCCGTCGCACGATTGCAAGGAGTCGAGACATCGTTTGTTGAGTGATCCCCCACCGCGTAGCTCCACCGAAGGAATGCCCTGAGCCTCGGAGAGACATCCATCCGTTAGACCGCAGTTTCGCGTGTACAGTTTCCAACCCTGCGAAAGACGTCACTGAGTGGGCTCTGAGTTCTGGGGATCCATTCGAAGTCCGAGGCTGCTGAGTTACCAGAGACCAGTAACGCACCAACAACAACAACAACAACAACAGTAAATCACGGGTGCAGTCAATGTGGGCTGGAAAAAATAAGCACTGTAGCATTCCCATTATTGACAAACAGGTACTTGCGATTAGGCGAGGATGTCCACGCCAGCTCGACTTAGCCCATCCTCACCATCAATAGGTACCTTGTGCGAATCTGCCCAACATCATACACGATATACTGCAACATGAGAAAAACAAGTTCAGCCACCCAGTTCGGTATCGGCATAACACTTCTTAAATGCAACAAACCTCGTTGTATCGCAGATTAGCACCCGGGGGGCGAACGTCCACACACTTTCCTATGAGATTTACAACCTAGATCAGTGTATGACCGGGTAAAGTAGAAATCATCCAAACCCTTAGGCATCAAGCATCCCCTCAATTCATCGTGTCCGAGGGCCTCACCGGCATCTTTCCAATCCACCGGTTGTGTGCGACCTACTCCCTTAGTGGCCCTACACAAGGTCTGTGAGTGGAAGTGAAGGGGACGAAGGGTAGAGAATGGTCATACAGTTTCTTCGCCTTTTTGACGTGCTCGCCGGCGTCATGGCGGCTGTCGGTTAGATCAAGCCATGGTTTAACGGCGACTTCGCAAAGTAATAACACGCCAATGTTCCCGCTTAAGCTAGAACGAAGCCCTATCAAACGGGCACGATGAATGAAGCTCGATAACCGACTTGCCTCGAGTGACAGTAGTTCGCGGACTGGGGGCGAGATGATTAGTAATATCCGTTCCGCTGGAGCGGGCCGTGGACGTACCTTCGACATTACCTAGTGAGATCATAAAAAGCCAACAATCAACGTTACTTATGCAGCGCCAGGGAGGATAACGTACGTCGGCGAAGTATACGCCCTTTCCAAACATGTAGCCTGAATGGCCGTGAGATCTTGGGATGTGTCAATGTTTGGGAAACTGACCGGAGGAAGGAGCTAAGCGTCGTTGTCAGCAACAGGAATTGAGCGCCAGTTATGAGAGCCTTCACCTTCTGGGGGAGCGATGCGCAATCCTTGCGTCAAGATACTAGCAAAATTGGTGGACCTCGAACCGTGCCAGAGCAACAGCCTATCCCCGTCCCCCAATCCGCTACACGCTGGAGAGGCGTTCCAGGCTTCGGCTTCCTCTTGCCTATAAGCCTAAATTAGGTCTCGGGAGGCCGAAACGGTGAAGAAGAGGTGCCACCTATCGATTCTGAACGCACACTCGATCCGCGTCCTGGTTGCGCGGTGGGCGTTTCTGGCGTAAGCATTCAAGGTTGCAAACTCGCTGCTGCTCCTGTCAATCGGGACCATGCTCGTGAGTTTGAGGGAGCGGAACTGTGCGTCGAGCGGGTTAATGGCGTTGCCGTCGCCATCCCTTGGCACAGATTCGACGATGAGCTTGGAGGCGATTTGCTGTTGATAGTCGGCTCAGTTCCAGTCCAAAGTACAGTGAGTATACACATACCATATCTCCGAGTGCATCAACGAGATCGAGCTCCTACGGAACATTGAGTTGTTGTGGTCAGCGTTCCAACAGCAGAGACAAACCCTCTCCAAGGCTCCTATGGTGGTGATGGGGGGTGGGGGGTTACGACCGAGCGCATGGGGAATAATACTGAAGGGCAACACATCAAACGCTTGCCCAAGAGGGCGCAGTGGAGACCCACGAGTAGTAACGAGAAGTGAGTTCTCCACACTCATACTCGAGATGGTAGGCACCATGAGCTCTGATGTCCCGCCTGCTGATGACTTCGGAGAGTTCTTTCAAGGCGGAGAACCCAGACAGGATTGTGGATTTAGCCAGCTTCCCTGCACGTACTTTCGTCAACGAAACGCCCCGCGCAGGATGAAGGGTGGGACGAACCGAGAGGGAGTTTGTTGGCGTCGTAGTTCATCTTGTGCAACGTGTTGGAAATGATCCTGTGATCTACATAAGTCTCGGTGCGGTGATCAACCGGGGAACCAACCGGCTTACTCCGAGTCGAAGATGAGCTTGCAAAAGGTCTGTAGGTCAGGCTCAAGAGTTGGTTCTGGGATCTTGATCTCTTCCTTGGGTTCCTTGGATCCTTCAGCCTGTGCCCCCTTTTCATCATCTTCGTTCTCAAATGAACGTTCTACCAGAACGTTAGAATACATTGCAGAGGGTGACTGCTTGACCAACCGATATACGTGTATCCGACTCAAGCGAATTGTTAGAAGCGCGCGCGTCATGCGACTTTCTCACTCTCACATGATTTGGCGGATACCGCCGATATGCGGTTCTCCCACTTCATGCCCGTCCTGTGTCTGAACCGTTTCTTAAACTCAGAGATAGCGATGGTAGGTTCGAATGGGCCCTGGAGGAAATAATCATAAGAAGTGGTTCCAGCGGCTACGAAGGAGAGTCTCGCCCTCTGCTGGGAAAAGCCACGCTCGCCGACACGACCCCAACGTGTAAACAGCACGCAGGTAGAGTAGTCACCAATGGGGTGCAGAACCTGCAACACGTAAAATCTACGACAGTGGACGTTGAGCCGACAGTATGGCTTTTGTGAAGTTGTTTGTGTCGCGTACCTGTTCATGTTGAAGCGCACGTAGGCGTGAATGAGAGTGGCATCCCAGACCTCCCCACCACTGGCATACACCTGATGGGTGGCTGCAGGTTACTCTGGCATTAACGGTAGGCAGACCCAACGGATGCGATCGGACACTGACCAACCATCCCGGAATGGGGATCAACGGGAACTGCACCACGCTCAAGCTGGACAACGGGCGCCTTGACGCAAATATCAGCCCGTGCGAACTACTGAGATAGCGTGGGCGTTACCGTCTCCTTGCCATCCTTAGTGTCTGCATCTCCAGGCTTTTTGGATGCCGGAGCATCGTCCCCATCGTCACCAGCGTTTGCCCCGGTATGCCTGGCTCCAGCTCTACCGGGTGACCTAGTGGTCTTTGACGCAGTGTTGGATTGTCGGGCGACGTTGGTTTTTGCTTTGGACGCGGGTTTGGAAGGGGTGGTCCCGTCAGTTGTCGGGTTCGAGTTCGCCGCCACCGCCATCCCCCGAGAGAAGAGTCTAGTGATCGACCTGACCGACCCGGTAGTTGGAGGGTCCTGTATTGTATGGGAGGTGCCATTAGCAGGCGCAACCTTCTTCCTGGGCGGTATAGTTGTAGTCGAGTTGGTTAGGGTTGTAATTGGGCGTGTACAAGGTGGTAACGCGAGCTGGAAGTGTCGATTTAGCGCACGGCTGACCTGATCGCAGGTTACCGTCGGCCTCACACGGATGCCACGCCATCGTAGGTGCATCCCGCTGGAATCCCCGTTGAAGTCAGACTCGACCCAAAGCCGAACGCACGGAGAGCGAATGGGTCGTGTGATCGATTGTATTCAACTCCGTTGATCATGACGGATGTGATGGCATTCGCCACCGGTTCTCCACTGGCTTTTTACCTTTTGACAGGTGACTGTCCCCACCACGGTACACATGAATCTGGGTGAATAAACAGGGAGTAAGCACGTTTGTTCCTGGGTCATCTCCGCTGTCAAACGCACTACAGCGGTTGTCCGAAGGTAGACCAAGCTACACTCGATACAATTCAAATCCCGAGGCGGGAGGTTGCTGCTAGCCGTCGATAACAGTCTGCCATCCGCGTAAAGAATCCATCGTCCGGTGGTGTCAAACAGCATCGGGGGCGCGTGGTATAATGGTCTCGTGTATTCACTGCATTAAAACCTCACAAGGCGATCTCAATAGCAGTTCAAAATATCACCCAACAGAGGAGTAAGAGGATTTCTCGTCGCAAACCGGGATTCTATGAAACAACCGATGTGGGGAGGTGGTGGGATGAACAGCGTCAACGGTGTCGAGGGGTCCGTTCAAATACTAGAGTTTGAGTCCCTGGTGGGGATGGGGAGATCCTTGGTCCCCTCGCAAGTTGCTCATCTCCCGGATCCGAGCGACCGACACACCATGCATTAACAACAACCGCAATGTATACAGCACTTATCACAAAAACCAGATCCCGGGCGTGATTCAAAGGAACAGTTCCTCCATACTGACGGGGTAATGGAACATCGAGAAAAGGTCTTCAGGTGCCTCTCCTTCCGTCTGTTCTTCGCCCTCAAAAAGTGCCTTGGGGACCTTTATCTCCGGCTGTATGTCGTCAGGGGTGATCACAACAAAGTATTTGCAGATGCTGGTGTGCGGGGGGAGGTTCAGCCCGTTGATCCTACGTAAATCCTCCCCGTTTAGGTTATATTCTTTGTTCCGTGTGATATGGAACGTGAGCAAGATGGGCGGGGAGTTACCCGCGTCGGCATCGGGATGGTCGATGAAGCATTGGCCAACGCAGAACTGGTCCCCTTCGACAAAGTGATACTCTCCCGACCCCGGTAGCTGGAGGTCCCTTTGATCTCTCTCCTCCTCGGAGGCAGTATAGTCGTTATAAACAAAGTCCACCGTAGTACGATGGCCGCGGATTGGGAATAGTCGAAGGAAACCACCCCGCCTGAGTAGCTCGTGTACCCGGAGTTGGAAAATTGATCCAGCGGTGGAATCTGTGTTCTGGCTGCCCCGGAAGAAGTCATAATAGAATCGCGCGTCGGATACTCGGTGTTTGATGTGACGGTCCCACAACATCCTGAACACATGTTGTGAGGCAACCCTCTTCTCACAAGAGAGGCGGGAGCTGGGCGACGGTTCTATAACTGCAATGAGGTCGGAGGATCGGTCAGGCTCCGGGGACTGAAGGGCGTGTCGCAAGGCTTCTGGGTTCATCTGCTGGACCTGAGCAAGGATGAATGCCTCGTACAGGTCCGGGTGATGAGCATACAAGGTCAGCGCCCTGGTGGACGCTCCATAAGTGTTGTATAAATACCAGAGTTGTTGTTGTGTGCAAGGACCAACAGCTGAGCGTAGGAACGGGTGGCTGCAGAAAATGTAAGCCTTATGAGCCCGTGGGGGGCTGGGTCGCTTACAGCTGCAGAACCTCAGCAAACGACCACGTCTTCACGTAGAAGTGTATGGCCAAAACTTTGGTGGTCCAGCGTTGACGCTTCTGGCAAGGAGACGCCGCTTCAACGACAAAGAAAGGGCCTGCACACGTGCGGAATATTGGCGCCGGTTCAAAGAGACGTGTGGAATCGACGAGAACCCAGATTCTACCATCGGGAATCTCAGCCCCTCGTAGTGGCTAGGTTCATTGAGGTGTTGAAACTTGGAAACGCCGCCCTCGTGGAAGAGGATCGCATTGTCCTGGTCGGTTTGCAGTCCCGTCGGGAGCCCGAGGGCCAGCCGCAGCATGAGCAGCCAGATCAGAAAAATGGATTTTCCTGATTGAGGGTCAAGTTCTGCCGACTGATGGAGTGCGAGGAGCCTGTCCGATTCCGGATTGTCCGGTAACAAGAAATGCATCTGCGCCTTGCGTGTTTGCTAAAAGAATTGCCCGTTCGGCTTCCACGTATTCGGAGCTCACCAGTATCTGCTGGTTCCTCAGACCCCAGATGCGGGGCATGGTTTTGGGGACATCACCGGGTGAGTAGTGGGGGACATGCTGGGAAGAGGTCCACCATCCTCCGATGATGCCAACTTCTGCACCACCGAGGGTGGTAACGTCAAGGAAGCCAGTCCCTTCCCCCATAGAGAATCTTTGAGTGCGAGCCAGGCGGGCCCAGGGTCGGCGAAGCAACCCGGGTTTCTGTTGATTTTAGATCCTGGTCGTGGATGTATTGGGTGAGATCCTCGAGTGCCATGGTGGTCGAGGAGGGTTGATGCGAGGAAACGCAGATTACCGCGTGTTTTATTGCTTGCCAGGTCTTATTTGCACTTATTTATCCCCGCTCGGAAGTAATCCACGGAACGTTATCGGGCCCCCTTAACCAACGCAGTTCGGGGCAGACTATTTCCTTTTATATCGGTGGGCGTCCCGTGGGAAGTCCCGTCAAAGGGAAGGCCCAAAGCGACCAAAAGACCTGACCTGACGGCTGGAGCATGAGGTAGACGAAGCACAATGGTTCAAGAATGAATTTAGTGTACAGATCAGACGAAGAGGTACGGAATGAAACAAGGCTAGGCCGATTGAAGGCGATTGCAAAACAAAAAATTAGCGGATACACTAACGGGATGGCCTGGACCAGACGCACCTCGCAGGGTTGGCTGGTCGTCATCACTTTTTGAACGGCTGGATCTCAGGAATCAACACATGCTCGTCCTTGACCCCCCACATGAGAGGAGGGCCAGTCCTATCGATGATAGCCTTCATCTTCAGCGCGGGGTAATGAACGACATCCACTTCCTTCCTAGCCCCCCCAACAATATACACTATCTCATCCGCCCCAGTCTTGAACGCATGCGCAGTCTTGGTGGTTGCCGGGAACCCAAAGAAGTCTCCCGTCTTCACTTCTTCCTCTCTGGGCTCGTCCTTTCCGTCTTCATAGAGGATGATGCGGGTTCCTTCTCCAGCCTTGATGACGTAGAACCATTCGTCCTCGTTGCTGTGCCAGTGCGGGACCGTGCCGACGTTGTTGGGAGGCACCGTGATAAGATGAACGCCAGTCTGGGTCAGGCCGCACCGGTCACCAAGGTTTATTTTGTACCTGAAGGTGTTGGGGTCCAACGGGTGCGAGCCAGGTGCTGCCTTGATTTCAGGATCGGATGTGCGGACGAGATGTGGTGTGCTGGGTCTGGAGGGTCAGTCGCATCTCGAAGGTCGATAAAGACGAACGGACCTCATATTTGCGATCGTGCAAAGTGGGGTTAGCAAGAATTATCTGGACAACTTGAAGTGCTCTGCAAAGAGTTCGTCGATGGAGTAGCTGCGGGATACCAGCTATCTATAGGACACTGACATTGTGCGTGGAGGCCGTCTCCGAGTAGACTGGAACCGCGTGGTGGTGTCCGGATTCGCCACTCCCTGAAATAAAATTTGTCCGGATCTTGAGCCGACATACAAAAATCTCCGCTGGGTCTGTGTCCAGATTCAGATCCGGCCATGGTACCACGGGCACCTGCCTGAGGTTCCTCATGTAAGGTACGTAGATGCTATGCGACGAGGCAAAAACAATACAACTATTCTCCTTCACACTTGAGCGTTTTCCTGGTGTGTTCGCCTCCCGACATGTTTCAAACTCCAAAACATCATTCTTCGAGACCTAGGTCTCGCCTCCGCCGCGGGATGGACGCACGGCTCCTCAGGGACAACAACGCGAACTGCATCGTGTGCAGCTGAACAGTTTTAGGTGGAATTTGCGCGAACCACCTAAAGTGACTACGCCCAAAGGCTCGTGCTGATGTGCGACGGCAGACAATGCGATGATGTCTGGACCTTGGGCACAGGGGACTAGTTTTGGCTTCATCGGCCAGGTTTGGAGGACAGAGTAGAAAAACTTATCCTGGGTGAGGGCTGGGTGAGGGCTACTTCGTCGTCGAGAAGTGCCCGAACGAATCGACTGATGATAACAGGGGGAAGAGCGGTGGCTTGGGTGGTCGATATAAGAGAGCATGAAGACTTTGTGGGATCCATAGATGCTTATGAGTGCCTGAGTGCAGACAACCAAGAGGAATACACTCCGCGTTCGTATCGCGGTGACACCGGTACCGGTGAACAGCGTCTGCCAAGTTTCCGGTGAGAACTGGTACGGGTTGTCGACTCGGCAACGTACATCCTCGTGAATGTATCGGTCGTGACCGGGGCCACTTTTTTCGCTCCCGTAGGTTGTAGAAGGACATCGATCCACCGTTGTTGTCTGTCAGCTTTGTGAACCAGGTCCCGGAGCTCAGATTGGGTCTCGGAAATGACATCGCAAGTCCAAGATCAATCCTCATGCACGTGCGGAGGAGTGATTCGTGGAAGTTTGACCGCGGAGGCCTCCCGCAATCGCCTCAGTGGTAGGCCAAAGAGGCCAGGAAACTTTCCTCCACAGCAGCCTTCGCGGTGGTGTCGATCCCGTCGTCATGAATCGAAATGGATGTTGCTATACAGGCTTGCCGTAGCCCGAACTCGCGTACAAAATGCATACAGTGGAACCATGGTACAATGAGACATCGGCTACTATACTACGCGTTAGCCTCTTTTTTTTTTTCCTTCTTTCTGGCGACTATAGTATGAGTGTCGGGATCGTGCGCCGACCTACACCCACCCGTGTCCGGATTTTCTGGTCAAAAGATCCGGCATCGATGCCAAAAATCGCTCAATTTGTCCGGATTTTGGCGACGGGGTCTCCTCCGACTTTCCAGGGTCCTTCTATATACGAGTCGGATTCCCTTGTGGTCCGCGTCAATCAGCGTTTCGAGTTCCTCCACAGATACTCCGTGGCCCCAACGACAGTATCTCCGCCCGCGCTAGGTGGTGAGCACGACGGCGACCTCAGTCTACTGTTGGCCACCGCGGATCAACCTGATCCTTGGCCGTTTTCATGTGCCTCAATCATTACCCTCCCTAGAATCTTGGGGGCCGGGAGATATTCACCCAGCAAGACAGATAAGGCCAAGGGGAGATCTGGACCGACTGCTTCTCGGAAACCGTAATCGATAAAAATGTTACCCATAAATCACCTTTCTAGAAAACAAGGGGATGCAAGTCGCGGGTGTGGCTATTCCTGGTACCCTGCTATTCACTTCCTAGGGGAGGATATCTGAGAACCAGAGGAAGTAAGGAAAAACAAATGACCGGCGGGGAGATTAAGAGAGCGGTATTGAAGAAGAAAATGCCTGTAGGGAAACGGAAGAACATAGTATTATCGACAAGGAACGGGGGGGGGGGGAGATGGGGAAGGGAGAGGGAGAGCAAACGCCGCGCGAGTGAGTACGGGGGCGACCCGGGGACTCGTAATGGAACAGACGAGAACTAATCGACAGCGAAAGAAGATCAAGGTAATAGACACAGATAACGAGAAAAAGATAACACACGGGAGTGAGGCAGAATCGGGCGACCAACGCGCAACCCCCCACTAGTCGCGACCGACCCAGTCGGTACTTCGCATCACGAGCTCAATCGAGTTGTCCACCGTCCAGAACAAGCGCTCGATGGCGCTTCTGTTGCTCCAACTCTTTTGGTCCCGGAGAACCATAGCCTGACAAGATTCCAGTCAACCGAACAGGTGACGAACGAGAGAAATCGTACCTGTTGGGCACCAAAGTTCCTCTGATCGTGCACAAAGACCTCGGGATTGTCTTCCAGGGCTTCTGACAGCAGCTGCATGTCCGCCATCATTGCCTGTAACGCCCTCATCGCGGTGAGTTGAAGGATCTCCTTGCGGTTCCTAGCAGCCACTGCCGACGTGTTTGGGTTGCCACCGCCAGGCAATGTGCTTCCGATGTTCTGGACAACCGTGTGTAAGATTCTCCTCGTCTCCACCAGAATTTTCTGCGCTTGCTGGTGGTTTTTCCTTGATACAAGAACTAAGGCACGGGTGATCATATCTGAGGCGAGAAGCTCCATCCTCCTTCTGACGATATCGGGGTCTGAGCCCGGAGGAATAGGCGTACGCATCCTGGGGTTGTTGGCGGGCATAATGGTGACAGTGAGCAGCACGGGGTGAGCCAACCTGGTGACCTGCCTTCCGGCCGAAGGGTCGTAGAACGATCCATCAACCTCGAACACGGGCACTTCATCGATCATCCTATCCATCATTCCGTCAACGAGGTCGGGGCTGTCTCCGTTCAACAAGGCATCGAGTCCCATACGCTGGTTGAACTGGTCCGTCGCGTTTAGCGTTCTCCTCTTGCCGCCCGTTCGTCCTAAAACCTCAGCGGACATATCGGTGTTATCGAGTTCCAGTTCGATGAGCATCTCCTTCCTCTCTCCGTATCTGAGCTCGCCCAATTCGACGTCCACATCCCGACCGCCAGAGTGTAAGATCGCGGTGGGACCTCCTGAGAGCTTCCTGATCTTGAATTGTTGCCCATCGACAATCTTCAAGTGGAGCTTCATATCCCTCAAAGCGATAGACATCATACCACCCACGCAACCGGCGATGCAACCTTGTAGGTCATACCAATCCTTCACAAACGTGTACGTCCCAGAGGTGTGGTTGGAAATCAACCAGAGCGAGGCGGGATCGTGGGACCGTCCATAGCCGAACGCGTGGATAGGAATGCTCGCAGCCTCCGCTCGCGCCAAGACGAGATCCATCTGTGCTCTGCGGGTGGTATCCGCGGTGTCGCTAATCAGAATCATGCCAGATATGGGGTTCTTTGACTTGCGTTGGAGGACGACGTCGAGACCTGGGCAATAAACGATTGATCAATCAGCGAAACGTACATTACGTTATGAATTTGGCATACCGTGGTTGACAGCCGTGACAACATCAGTCTTCTCATCCTGAGAACCCCGAACCAGGAACTCGTCGTTGTCAGGATCAAGCCTTGTCCCTATCTCGTCAACGAACTTGCTGAGACGGGTTCGACTCATGGCCTTGCCGACGTTCAGGAACGGTGTTTTCCGGACTTTCCCACCAACACCAACTTCAAACGTCACCAGGCTCAGTCGATCCTTTGGCGAGAGGGACGCGATCACGAAATCAAAAGAGCTCTTGATGACGCGGTGTTTAAGATTCGCAGCGCTGGCGGTGATGTGTGCCGGGGGGACGGAGATGACGAGGATGAGGTCCAAGGGAGGGTGAATGAGTGGGGTAAGGGAGTTGGAGGGACCATCTGCGAGACGCGGGGTGACCAAAGGTACGGGAACCGGGGTGTTGTACCTCGAGGGCTCGTCGTCTTCCTCGAGGGTCGCGAGACGATGTTGTTGTCCGTGTTGGGCCTTGAGTGTTCTGTCGATGCCACCTATAGAGCCATGAGAAGCAGAAGAAGTCGTCGAACGGGAAGAAGGACCGCTGAGAAGGCTGTCATCGTTGCTGTACGATGTGGTTCCGGTACTTCCGCTGAGCATCCTTGCAGCCTTGCTACCAAACTCTTCTAAACCGGCGGTGTCCCTGGGGGATGGTTGCTTGGGAGTGCCAAATCCATTCTGTTGCTGGAACGCGGTGACAAGTCTCTGGATGTGACTCTTCCATGTCTCGAGTGAAGAGCGCTCCCGGAAGATCAGAATGAAGGAATCCAACCGCTCGTCTTCCATATCGATCGTCAGGCTCATTTCGTTCGCAACGGAGGTGTCCGTTACGTGTTTAATATGCCTGATGTAGATGCGACCCTTGAGACGCAGGACGCCCTTCTGTTGTCCGGCGATACCACCGTTGAGGGAATGGTTGTCACCAACGCCAGCGTTTGACAAGAGTCGTCCCAAACCGCGTTTCTTCTCCTCGACAACGCAGATGATGGCCTCCCTGAATAGGTATACGAAGAACTCGCGGACGATCGCGTCACGTCGAACAGAGAGGAGGTCATACATCTGCAGAGGACCCAGGCCAGATATGGGATGGCCTTTCCAGTCAATAATCCTAGCCCTGAGATCCTCAGTGATGGCATGGAAGGGCGACTCCTCCGAATGGGACGTGTGATCATCCCGGTATGGCTCAACAAAGTTCTGTGTCTGTTCCTGGAGGGAAGAGGTGGTGTATGCCGGAGAGAGGGCCTGCGTTGACCGAGAGCGTTGGGTGGTCGCAGTGGTGGCATATTGTGGCGGGGAGTCTGGACGGGGGGAACCTGGATTACTCAAGGATCGGGAATCCGACACGGGGGATTTGACAACGGGGAAAGTTTCGGTCATCCGTGGCCCCGGGGCGGAACCTGGGGGGCGCTTTCCGGGCAGTTCGATCGCGACGATGCATGTAAGGGGTTGACTCGGGTCAGAAGTTCGTGTGATCGTCGGGAATTCTGAGCGGACTTGAATGGATGGCGCGACGACATAACTCGAACTGTGTTCGTTGTGAGATTTTACGGATCCGGCGTGATCTATTGGATCGTCTTCGTTTGGGTCGTACTGTCGTTGTTGTGCCGCCTGGTTGCGGGAGTAGGAACGCAGTGAGGATGGGGTTTCGCGTCCTGGGAACAAAGAACCTTCGCCCGGGTTGCCCATTCCAGTCAACGCAGCGAGCTCTACACGGCTCCGTGAGTGAGAGATGCAGTGGTAGAAATACGGGAGGACTTACTATTAGATTTTCCACTATCCCCATCCCCAACCTTCATCGGTCGCCGGCATACTCCGCACACGCCGAGGTTGGATTTCCTGATCACTCCGACCCTGGACTGACCGGGTGGGGGACCATAGACTGCTGAAAAACACGCCTGTGGGGGTGATGGAGGGTGAACACTTAATGCGGAGGAAGAGCGGAAAGGTGTACCTCGTGTAGTGCATGGCCGCACTCGGGAACTATGTGTGGTTTCTCGCCTGGGAGTCTGAAACTGAAGCTGAGCGGTTCGAGGCAGACCGGGCATTCTGCCTCTTCTTCCGCGACGTCTCTTGAGGACATCTTTGGCATCTTTGGGCCGTCGTTGAGGGAGTAGGGATGGGAGTAGGTGGGCGTGATCTGGGAGGAATCTGAGAGATCACCGGAGCGGAGAGAGAGGGCTGATGTGGATCCCGATGGACCAAGGTCGTGGGCCGTAGGGATTTTGCTCTTCCTCTGGGAGGCGAAAACAGATCGGATGGAGGACGTTATAGAAGGTGCCTTGGGGGCGGGGCGAGGCGAGGTGTAGGCGGAAACTGGCAAAGACGGTCGAGTCCGAAACTGTCCCTCGAATTCGTCAACAGGTTTTTTGAACATCCAATTAGATCCCGCCATAGTGATGGACTACGGTCACCCAGTTGGTTAGAGGCCGCTGCTGTAGTGGACGTCGCCGCCGTCGCGCCCTTTACGCTCGTCGTGGTCGTGGCCGTCCGCAACCAAACGCAGGTGGCTGGGAGATGCAAGAAAACTCGGGATATTTGGAGGCAATCACTTCATAGACTCCCGACGCCGCCGTCCATTTCGAGCCCATCACTCGTGCTGATGGCAACTCGCTCACATTTACTCTCCCGGCTCTTTGGCGACCATCAGGGCAAAGAACGAGAAGCTCTTTGGGGCGCACTGCGCGACCTTATTCTCACCCTAAGTTCCCCTCCTCGGTGTAACTACGAGCATATAATTATTGCAGGACAGACAACGATAAAAACGCCGAGAATCGGATATGCGCAACAAGCGACGGGTTCGGTATCTCGGCTATCAGCCGCTCTGATCATCGCCTCAAACGTCCCTTCTGGGAATTTGTAACATCCACAATGTGTATTGGCAACGATTCTATCTACGCTTATCCGGCAAAAAAGTAAGAAATGGGCAAAACAGTGGCGCATCAACGTGACAAGAAACAGAGTCTGAGAACAATGCATGACGAAACGACGCAACGAAAGCAATAAAAAGCGTTTTGGGGCAAGGAGGATCCTCGATTCACTGCAAATTACATCAACCGCTAACCAAACGGTTCAATATTGGATAAACCAACCTCTCATGGCCGGAGCGAGGTCAATAGTGCGGACTTAGTGTCTTCTCCAAGACCCGAGATCAATTTCGTCAGGCCGTCCACCGTCGCCTGCTTGTCCTCCCCCGCCAAAGCCAGCAACTTGCCCAAGAGGTGTTCGCTCTTCAGCTTGAAGATCGTCTGTTTCAGGTTGACCGCCTCGTAGGCTTTGGCGAGTGCTTGAGGGGACGCCTTAGAATCCTGGGGCAGTGAATCCTCCAGAATCTGACGTCGTTGATCGGATGTGAGACTCGGGTCGGCCTCAGCCAGCTTGCCCAACGCAGACGACTGAGCGACTCGGCCGCGGACAGCCCAGTAGAAGTAACGACGGGCGTTCGTCCATTCCATCCGCTTCGCGCATCCCTTTGCTTCCATGCGACCGGTACGACTAGAGGCGCCCAGTTTTCAATGACATCATCAAGCATCCCAAAACAGAAAAAACACGCACTCATGAAGATCGGCATACAACAACACTGCCTGCTTGTAGGAAGGTTCCAGGTGTTTTTCTCGAACAGCCAACCCCTCGATAGCAGCGGCTCGCTCTTCTGCGGTCTTCGACTGGTCTGTGCTCTCCTTCTTCAGAGTTGCGAATACGGGATCCAACCTCTCCATCAGCTTCAGGATCTTATCTCTCCTCATCTTGATCTCAACGATACCCTCCGGCTCCAAAACACCTGCTCGAGCGTCAACGTCAGCGTACATCTCCATCTGCTCAGAGTTGATCGACGGATCCAAAACCACCCAGGCACCACCTCGGAGCTCCCCATTCGGTACGATGTAGACGAAAACTGGTTGTTTGTAAGCAGAGAGACCATCGACGATCTTCGAACCTTGCTTCAGCACTTCGTCGTACATGTCTTGTTGGCCGCCGGAGAATCCACGCCAGTTTGCGAAGATGATGAGCGGAAGTTCCTCGCGGTTGAAGTCGAAGATCGCCTGGGCCGTCTTGTATGCAGAGTTGGGGTACCACACCTGACCAGCTTCCATGATCTTCTGCTCGAAGGAAGTCGCGTTGGCGGGGTCGGCAGGAACGACGCGCTCGATAGTTCTCGTCTCGACGGAGATGACTCCGATCGGAATGCCTCCGAGCCTGGCGCGGCCGACGACCACGGTTTGAGCCCACCCGCTCAGAGTCTCCTGGAAGGAGCCCTTGTCGAAGAAACCCGACTGCCATTTGGACGTTGTCTCGTCGATCTTTCCCGTAATGAACCAACGGGGATCGTATGGCCCCTTGGGTGGCTTGTATCCGATCTCACGATCCCAGGGGTCAGTGGTGTCGAGGACCGGAAGAGGTTGTCCCTTGACAGTTGGAACGTACGACAGCCATTGTAAGATGTGTTGAGCGCCTTCGAGATCGCTGCCAGCGGTGAGATGTGAGACACCATTCTTGTGCATGATTTGGGTACCGCCAAGCTGAAGGTTCGAAGTATAAACCTCCCGCCCGAGGACTTTGTTGAGTGCTGGAGCGCCAGTGAGAATGATAGGTTGTCCTTCCACCTGTACGGCACGCTCCCCCAACCGAACGAGGTAAGCCCCAATACCCACGGAGCGGGCGGTGACGAGGGTGATCGTGAATATATCGTCGTAAGCACGAGAAGTCTCCCCAGCAATGAGACCAGAACCCTTGAGGCACTCCACACCGAGACCGTCCTCCAATCCAATGACATCCGTAATCTTGTGACGCAATTCACCGTCTTCTTCGATATCCTCCACGCGCACGGACCCCTCGGCCTTCTCCTGCAACTTGAGCCAGTTCTCGTGAGTGAGGTAGAGATACTTGAACCCCTTCTCTGGTGCATCGGGGACGTTCCACGCGATAGAGAACAAGCCCACCGCTTCTTCAGCAAGACCGATACGAGCTCCAGAGTTGGCGGAGAGGTAAATCCTCGGCAGGCCGCGCTCGCGGGCGTACTGGGTGGCAAGATAGAAGAAGTTGTCTTCAACAGGACCAAAGGAACCAATCTTGTACGTGATGTCGTTTGCGATGACCACCACGCTTCGCCCGTCGGGATATTCCGGAGTTTTCATGTTGAACACCCACCCAACCATACCGAACGCGTTGTTGCCCGGAACCCTGTCGACCTCGGCCAATTGGTCGTTCTCATCCAAAACGAGTTCCTTCGTCTCAATAAACTTCTTTGGTGGACTGAGCGATGAGTTTAGGGAGCGAGCCTTTGCCCACACATTTTGGAGGGCCTTGGAGAAGAGCTCTGGGAAATCGTAGACGTAGGTTGTTCCGACCAAGTGAGCTTGATAACGTTTAGGCTGTAGGGATTCCTTGGTAGAGTACGACTGGTGGACTGGTTGGAGGTGCAAGGGACCCTTCTCGCCAATTGACTTGAGGATCGTCGTTCCCTTGTCCGTCTGGATCTCCTGATACCCGTGGAAATTGACGATGAACCCGGAAACGTTCTCGATGACGCATCGGACGGGAATGACGTTGCCCTCTTCATCCTCCAAAACGATTCGAATCTCGGATCCGGTAACGTGCAGCCGCCACAACCTCTTCCCGTGACGCTCGATGAAACCAGAAATGGCCTCCAGAACATCCGAATATGTAACCGGAAGATTGTAAATGAAGTTGATGAAGATGTGGTTGCAGTCCGTGTTGCGGTGTTTGGCGCTCACGACTTCCAACGAATCGAGAATGGATGTAACGAGGCGATCGGTTTCCGAGATGAGATATTTGGCCATCGAGATGCCACCACGGACGCGACCTGGGCGAACAAGAGCACGGATGAAGAAACGGTTGTCCAATTGGTTCTCGCGGGCGATACCGTGGTAGATGTGGAGCTGTTTGCTCTCGACGAAGATCGGAGTGAGATTGTAGTTCGAGAGACGACTGAGTTCGAGCTGGAAAGCGAGGGCGGGCTCTACGTGACGGATAGCGCGTTCTTCCTTCCATGATCCCCCCATCTCGCGAAGGGTGAAGTACATTGGGTAGGTTGCACGTCGGCAGATCAAGATCGACACACGGCGCACGCCGCGCTTGTCAAGTGTCTCCCGGTTGGCGTTGGCGAGCCCAGTAATCTTCTCGTTCCACGCTTCCTCAGACATGTCGTCCTCATCCTTGAAAATGCGAAGAGCGAGGTTGAGCACGTTCGGTGGTTGAGTGTCGTTGTACCTCTCGGAGAACTCCTTCTTATCGTGGACGGGGAGCATAGAAGCAACCCTGGAGAACCCACGGGTTAATGCAGCAAGAGTGGGGAAGGAGGCAATAGCGCCGGATCGGATCGGTTGTTTCTGGTGACGGGAGATCATATAGGAGAGATCCGAGACAGAGGCCTGCCTCTTAGGAGATCTTTGGAAACCAATTAATGTACCGTTGCGCAATGGAACGGGGGCCACTTACCCATCTATGCTGATCTGCGGGGTTGCGGGCGGTTCGCGAGTCTGGCCAAGGTTAAACCTCCAAACGACAGCATTCGGTTCTTCCCCATCATCTAAGCCGTCACCCTCCTCGTAATCGACAGACAACAAGGAGTAAGCACGGTAAGAGCGACGGACGTAAACATCGAATGCAGCTAGAAAGATTTCAGACCAGGTCCCTCGCATCTGCGGTTGTGAGACCTACCAAGTGTGACCCAGTTGTCGTTGTAATTGAAGAACGAAGGCAGAACGTCGTAGACAGTATACCTCGAATCGATGAGCTCTTTGAGCGTCTCGACCGACGGTGTCCTAACCTTGTTGTCAGTCTTGGGTTGTAACGAAACCAGAAGACAACAAACCTCGCACCAGACCCTTCGCCATAGAAGCTACTCGTGATGGAAGACTTCAGAATGGCCTCCATCTGTGCATGTCTCTCCTCATAGGATGGCATTTGACACGAGATCAAGACCTCGCGAGCCTTGAGAGCAACAGCGGTGGAGGACCTGTTCTCGAGAGCGGCGAGGCTTTGTAGCACCTGATACATGAGACTGTCAGGGTTCGAGACGGTCGAACCGCTGGCCTTTACGTGGTCCAACAGGGTCATGATCAGCTTGCTCTTGCTTTGCGCCCTCGCGTGACTGAGGACGAGAGAAACAACTTTGTCGAGATCGTCCTTGTTCTGTTCGCGTAGGGCGAGTATCCTGGCCTCGATACTCCCGCTGAAGAGGGCCTCAGTGTCTGCATACCTGCCGAGCAGGCCGCCAAGTACGTTGGTCTCATGCTCTTTCAAGCCATGGAGGTATCGCTCGACGATATCGGAGATGGGGGAAACCTGTCCACGGAACATGGGCTCTTCGGTTGGGCGGACGTTATCCTGAATGAAGTTGTCCAGTATCTTTTTCAACCTGATGGCGGGGAACTCGGTGTTGTCGCCCTTGGCCACGGCGACTTCGAGGGTACTGCGGATACTCTCCTCCAATTTGGCGGGGATTCGGCCAGACAGGGAGGACATGACGGTGTTCATCTCAGAGTAAGGCAGCTTGGGGTCGCGGAGGGTGTCGATAAGGTCCTTGAGTGTCGAGTGCATGATGGCCTGATTGTCGTACCCGTCGAGGATGTCGTTCAGAATACCGGCGAAGAACCTGAAGCGTTGGTAGGGCTTGTTACCGATGACGCTTGGTGTGCCAACGGGAGGGAGAAGACCCTCAAATGGTTTTGCATGCTTGACCCGCGCGGGGTCATCGAGGGTGAGAATGCCAAGGATGTCGCCTGGATCCAAGCCAACCCCAGGTTGCTTGACAAACTGGACAACCCCGTCCTCTGAAGCAGTCAATGGCATGTACATCTTCATGACCTAAAGTGCATTCCGTTAGGGTTGCGCTGTCGTACATCGAGCTAAAATCGATTACCTCGATCTCGGCGTAGGGCTCGCCAGCGTTGATATGGTCACCGCTGTCAACCAAGAACCTGACGAGTTTCCCAGGGCTGGGGCTCCTGAGTTGCGTTGGATCATTCTCCTGTTCGATCAAACAGGTCTTTCCGTCGACCATGAGACGGAGGGCTCCAACCTCAGCTCGCCAGTAGAGGGAGTGACTCTTCCCATCGAGGAGGACTAAGAGACCACCGTCTGCAAGTGGGCGAGCGCCGACCATACTCCTGCCTCCGTTCAGGTAGAGAGTCCATGTGGTAACAGACGATCGGGTGGCAGTGAACGAATACTTGACGTTGTCGTAGATGAAATCGATGCCAAAAACAGTCTTCAGAATATCCTTTGACGGAACCTGGCCCTTGTCCAAGATGGACCTGTACTCGGCCCAACAAGCTTCAGAGGCAAGGTAGGCCTTGGTGACGGCACCAGTGAGGACGGCGAGAGTGCTGTCCGGTCGCTCTGCGGTGAGTTTGTTGCTGATGAGGGAGTCTAACCAGCCGGTGGTGATAGTGTTATCTTCGAAGGCCTCGAGCTCCAGTAGTTTGATGAGGTACTCCACTGTCGTCCTGAAGTCACCACGGATGCTAAGTTCCTTCAGAGCGACAACCATATTCTTCCTACTCTCGCCACGATCCTCACCGTAAGCAAAGATGTGACCAAACTGAGAGTCTGCGAACTCGTGCAAACCACCGGCACTACCGACAGAGAAGTAACCCCAGACATTGGCGTTGGAACGGAAGTTTAGTTCTTGGAGGGAACCGGAAGAAGGTTTGAACCCAGCGTCGGGATTCTCGGCGGTGATACGGACGGCAACGACGTGGCCCTTGGGTCGGGGCTTCCGTTGGAGTTGGTTGGCTTCGGGCTTGATCATATCAAAGTCGATTTCAGAGTTGCCGCCATGAGCGACCCCGTAGAGCTGACGGATATGCTTGATGCGGTGAAGAGGGAGGCCCATGGCGATTTGGAGCTGAGCGGCGGGAAGGTCGACTCCGGAAACCATTTCTGTGGTAGGGTGCTCGACCTGGAGACGGGGGTTGAGCTCGAGGAAGTGGAAGACGTCCTCTGCGTGGCTGTAGAGGTCTGGAGGTTTCGCAGATTAGGACAAGAGCGGGGCTGGAGGCAATCGAAGGACTTACATTCGACAGTTCCGGCGCTGACATATCCGACGAGCTTGGCCAATCGAACGGCAGCACGCTCCATCTCCTCAAAAGTATCTTGTTTTGCAATTGTCACGGGTGCCTCTTCGATGATCTTCTGGTGTCGGCGCTGGACGGAACAGTCGCGACCAAAGAGAGAGATCGCGTTGCCATACTGATCAGCCAGTAGCTGAACCTCGAGATGACGCGCTTGGCCGGCGAGTTTCATGATAAATATAGGAGAACCTGCAGATACTGTGAGTGTCTGACCGATAAAACGCTCGGGTATAGGTACCAACCTGGAATTTCACCAACGACGGCGTTATATGCGAGCTTGAATTGTTCCACAGCGTCGACTCGTCGGATACCCTTTCCTCCACCACCCTCACTGGCCTTGATCATGACAGGGAAGCCGATCTGTTGCGCACGCTCGAGACCTTCCTCGACGCTCGTCACGCAAGCTTTCCTGTAGACATCATCTTCAACGACGACGTAGCCCTGATCTGACAAGACAGTGTCCTTGATGCCAGTGCCTGACCAAGGCATGGTGGGGACGTCAGCGCTCTGAGCGACGATGGTACTGGAGATTTTGTCGCCCAGACTCCTCATCGCATTACCCGGAGGACCAATGAAGACGATTTTATGCTTGGCGAGGGTTTCCGGGAGTCTGGGGTTCTCGGAGGCGTGTCCCCAACCTGCCCATACGGCATGAACGCCGGAACGCTCTGCGACGTCGACGATGACGTCAACGTTCGCGTAGTTGTTGTTGTTTGAGCCACCGGGGACTTCGACATAGCGATCCGCCATGCGAATGTACTCGGCATTCACCTTGAGATCTTCTGGGGTGGCCATAACGGTGAATTCGACTGCACGCTCTGTTCCGAACGTCTCGTAACTCCATTGTCGAATAGACCGGATTTCTTTCACAGCAGCGATACCTAGGGAGAGAGGAAGCGATGAGATCGAGTTGCGGGCGGGTGAGAAGTGATACCGACCGTTATTAGCGATCAAAACCTATTTTTTGTGGGTGATGTGAGTGGATCAGAGTTATCTGGGTTGGAGGAGAGCCGTACCTTCGTGATCACAGTGTGACCACCGTGTGCTCTGACCCAGTCGGTGACTGGACCAGCTGGAGCATTGTCGAGCGAATTTGCGCCTGTGGGATTGGTGAGCAGAGGAACGGGCGCGGGGGAGGTACAGGCGAGTACCTATGAAACGGGAGACCCTGGAGTGGTCGTACGTGGACATGACCAGGTGGGGAGATGGAGGAGGGAGAGGAAGAAAAGGTGAGAGATTAGATCGACGGTGGGGAACATATGAACGGGAAGACGCGCGCCGCGGTGAAACGAACTGACGCGTCCATTTGGGGTGGGGTCCCCAAACAATCCATCACGCTGCCATTGGGCGACACAGCCAATTCAGAGCGGCCATCGATTTAGACTGTCCTTTCACTCTGATTACCGCCTCTGCAGAAACATCATCAAAAGATCCTGATACTCATTCACAGCACGAGTACACTGTCCGGACTGCAGAGGGCCTTCGCTCTCTTACGACCCTTGTAGCCCTACGCTGGGGTCTGGGGACGAACCATCCCCAAAAAACCCCCGATTCCGTAAATGGCAACCTTCTTGCACACTCGATAACACCCGAGAAACGTTCTCTCGATTTTTCTCCGTCCATCGGATTTCGGAATTCTGTTCAGTTTTAGATCCGGCAACTTCCACGCAGCTCCCCGCCATCACGTGGGACGACCCTGGACAGCTGGATCACCAGTTTCACGTCTGCGAGCTGATATTCTTGACTGAGAGGTGTTTCCGATGAGTTCCCTGGTCGAGTGGAAGATGGGAAGTCCCGACGGCAAACAGTAATAACCGTGCGAACCCCATTCTTCCCACGCGAGTTTGCATCCGCGGAAGCTTATATACTCGTTCCGGTCACCCTGGAGATGGTGCGCGTCACTTTGACAAAACAAGTTGATGGCCCTACTTACGGGTCGATCGATTCCCGGCAGCCCGCAATCCTGAACCCCGTCCGGACGAGGTCCAGGAGGACGAGCTCGTCTTGCCCTCCCATAACCCGATCGCTTGCAGTCGCTTCCAAGCGATTCGGGGCTTCCGTTAAATTTCTCGGTCCATGGAAGCGTACCGACGCATTCCTTTGAAGTTTTGCGCAACGTACAATTGAATAGATCATTGCTTGTTCCAAGCACGGGCGTCTTCGGGAAACCAGCGAGAAATGCTCGGACGCCGCATGGAATTCCCAAACGCTTCCAGTCCCGCACCGTTAGACCAAATGTATTGTCGTGGATCCAGGTAATTCTCAAATGGAAGGAACGACACTCGTTCTGGCAAAACGTTCTCGGTAAACGGGGTTGAAGGGGAAGAGAACATCCCAACACTTTCGGGATGCAACATCTTCGGGTTGAGCGGGGGAATCTAGATACACCGAGGCACCGATCGAACGAGGTTGTGATCCGCCCCCGCTTTGCGAAAACCGTCAAGAAAGGCGAGATCGCGTGAACGGGGATGTCGACGTCCACGTCCGTTGATTGTGGGATCGCCTATGGGATGCCAACGGTCCGTACGATTCTTTCGCTTCAGGATGGTCCTAGCAAGCCCGCGGTGTTGAACACTGAACTTTTCAATCTCAGCGCACCCCCGACGTTCCGGATCGTTGCCCACTCATGTAACCAAGGTCCATCCGCCTTTGTCCCGTGGCCCCCGTGATGGGCATTTCATTGTCTGGTGATAAATCGTCCCTATCTCCGCCACATCCACGATTTCGGCCCCGCGGCACACCCAAGGCACAATAGGCTCACGTCCCAGATCCGGTTCATCCTTCTCCTCGAATATCGATGCCCGACGTGCGGCCTAAACTGAATGACAAACCACCTCCCCCCATTGTGTTAACCCCCTTTGTCGAGCTCTTGGCCTTGAATGGAAGCTTTGGCCGGTGGGCTTCAACCGCCACAGCAGACCTATGTACTTAAGCATCCGGGAGACCTACGTTGGCACACCACTTGCCTTGAGGGCAACACCGTCTTGCGTCTGTGGTGACTTTGACAGCCTACTCTACGTTTCACCTCATCCCCTGGGCAGGCTCCAGCGTCGGTCATTATCCTACGATGTCTTCACGAACACGACCGGGGCCTCAGGATGCCACGACTTCCAGTACGTACGCCACACCTAGTTTGCGTTAGTTCGAAACACTAATTCTGCGCTCTTGTTGCCTTAGCTGGTATTGGAAGGAATGTGTCGCCACCGCTTATTATCGCACCAACCCCCAGGAGGGCAACGAACGAATCGATCTTCGACTCGGATAGTGATCAATACTCTTCCAGGCGACCCCTCCCCAATACCCCCCTCCACTCCAGTACTCCGAGCGTGTTAAATCGCCAACTTTCTCTTAATGGGATCCCGGACGCACGCAGCGGTCCTTCCACTGGAGACCGCGTTTATCCTGCCCCGCACCTCGGTCACACTCGTAACAACTCGGGAGGTTCTGATATAAGCAACCTCAGCACTTCCTCTAGGAAATCGGCCCGTTTTTCCCCAAATTTAACACTCGAACCACCAGGGCAGGTCCATAACCCTCCGCCGCCAGGCACGACTCCCGTTCGGTCCGCGATGAGACACTCCCCTTCTCCCGCCAGGAGCTCCCCACAGTACCGGTTCCCCTTCGACAGCCCGAATACGGATCATGTGCCAAACATACAAATCATCCAGCCCACACCCCCGAGTCCAATCTCTCAGACTTTTGGTGGACATCAGTCTCATCAGTCCCACGCGGGACCTTCGAAATGGCCAACCAACGCAGGAGATGAGACCGACGATGACCCTACACCTGGACAGCGGGCGTTCCGTTCAAACCCTAGTTCGCGGAATCAGTCGCCTCACATCCAGGGCCAGAGCGCCGCTGATGATAGTGGATACTTCAGCCCTCACGATTCCGTCCTCGGGAAGACCCGTGGGCACGTCTCAACCACACGGTCCCGGCAACAGTCGCGGAGAACCAATGGGACATCCTCGTATCAGAACCAGGCCGGTGGAGCGGCGGCCACGAGCCAGAGCCAGCCAGTGTTCCTCTCTTCCCAGGTGAACCAGAGTACGAATCAGCAGCGGCCGAGCGGGTCTCAAATCCACACCAGTTGGCAGGCTTCTCGTTCGCCTGATACGTGTTCCCCAGTCGTCCCCAGTTTCTTGTGGTCCCCGGAAAATGTACCGCAAACCCCTACGAACATTACGAACCCCACGTCCCCAGCTCGACAACCTTACGCCGTCTATACCCCAGCCAGGTCAGCTCGTCGACCCACAAATGGTGATCTCCCCCGAATCAACACCTCGTTTGATCACCATGCGGCAGGGCAATTCAGTGCTCCCCCCAGATCTTCCCAACACACACCATACGGTCCTTCCCGAACCATTTTGACCTCGGCCAACGGGGGTGCCAATGTTGATGTTGATGTGAACTCAGTCGTCGATAACCTACTCAGGGTACCAGCCACTAGCGTGGCTTGGCAGACTCCCCGGGGGACGTTGACATGGACGCCACATCCTGGGCTCCCCAGCTCTGGTCCAGATTTGCTTGGGGGCGGGAGCGGGAGTGGAAATGATAGCGGCGGGCGCGTCGGTAATGCCGATTGGTTGACAGGCGGTTACCCCATGCCCGGAGCTTGCCCGACGTGGACCCCCGGACCTTGGCCGCCAACGTCCGCCTTTGCGACGTCACGAAGGGCGCCGATCCAGCTTGCTCCGTGGGTGATCCCCAACCCCTGTAACACAGCGTTGCCCCACGTCATGTGGGACATCTCACAGTTACCGACAACAGCGAAACGGATCACCGGCAACCACGTAATCATGAGTCTCGCGGAAAAGCTGGACGACCTCGCTACGAGCCCCCCTGTTGATCGGCTAGTGGTCGTGTGTCAGGTTGGGGTAGCACAGACGCTGTGGGGACATATAGACGTCAAGGCATCTGGACCTAACGGGGTCACCGTTTGGGATGTGTTCAACGGGATATCTAAATATTTCCAAAAGAGGGTCGGGAGGCGCGAACTAGACCGGATGAAAGAGATGGTCGGAGACGAACAGCTGGAGCAAAAGATGGCAGGCGCCTTTTACCAAAGGGTTCTCGTAACTCCGGCGCTACCGGGGTATGAACTCAAAGAGGGGTTGAAGAGAGTGGACTGTCTGGGCGATTCGTGTTTTTTCTGGGGCTTATACGTGTCATACAACGACGACGGTACCTGGCAGCTGAACCTGGGGTTGGTGAACCGGACGAGGTATGCTTAATGAACCATTTCGCTTTTCGCCCGAACACCACGCGGAGGCAGGGTATTTGATGTCGTGCCTATCGGTGAACGGTGTTTTCCGCTTTCCCACCGGACAAGAGTATGAAGGTCTCTGGTTGTACGGCAAGGACATGGGACCAACTTGTTTTGTTATTATGATACATGACCTGTATGCACTTATATGCACATCTATGCCCGTTTTTCTCGTTTCATTCATGGTTTTTCCTTCACGGTCGCCTCGTTTCGGATCAGAGACAGACCTTGACTTACCCTCGTTGTGATTACATAACGTTTA
>Ga0307511_10000478_pt1 | contig 43384 bp, 35 predicted proteins | sample 13_EM_MG_FD_200266 | JGI IMG/M metagenome (GOLD analysis project Ga0307511, IMG submission 200266) | Populus trichocarpa ectomycorrhiza microbial communities from riparian zone in the Pacific Northwest, United States - 13_EM | ecosystem: Host-associated > Plants > Roots > Unclassified | place... | reverse complement strand
TTCCCGTTCCTGTTCGTCAAGACCGGCAGCCAGGCCATCACGCAGCTGCATGATGCGATGGTCACGAATCGCCGCGCCGCATCCCAGCAAGTTGATCTTGCTCCGCATGGTCAACTCCGGGCCGCCAAGTAAGACGTCCCCATTTCGCGGGACCTGCTGAGTGCGGGCCCTTCTGACTGCGCTGGGACCGGGTTGGATTTCTCTGCGCCGGGTCATCCCCGGTGTACTCGTGGCGATCCTTTTGGCCGTTCTGGCCAGGAGCATGTCGGATGGCGTGGCGCAGGGCGCCGTTGGACTGCCGAAGATTCCTCTTAGCCCCGTTTTGTATGCCGTCCTCCTCGGCATGTTATGGCGGAACACGCTGGGTGTGCCCGCCTGGACCAACGACGGGCTCAACTGGGCCATGCATCGGCTGTTGCGGACCGGTATCGCACTCGTCGGGTTGCGATTGACGCTGGCTGGCGCGTCTGCGATCGCCGTTACTGCGCTTCCGGTTGCACTTGGCTGTCTCGCTACCGCATTGGCCGCAGGGATCATCATATCGCGGCTGTTGAGCGTCCCGAAGCGCTTAGGTGTTCTGCTCGCTATCGGTACAGCCGTTTGCGGCTGCACGGCTGTTGTGGCCATGTCGCCCGTCATTCGTGCCAAACATGCGGAAACGGCTTTCGCCGTCACGTGCGTAGTGCTGTTCGGGTGCGTGGCCATGCTGCTCTATCCCTGGGTGGCCGGGCACTTCTTCGGAGACTCACCGGTGCATGCGGGTGTGTTTCTAGGAACGGCTATTCATGACACGTCGCAGGTTATCGGCTCTGCGCTGATCTATTCGCAGCAGGCGGGGGCGCCTGATGCACTGTCTGCTGCCAGCGTCGCAAAGCTGCTCCGGAATCTGTCGATCATCGTGCTGATTCCCGCGGCAGCGTGGTTCGTGCGCAAAGAAGAGGCGCGAGAAGAGATCGAATCCACATCAGGCAAAGGCATCGAGCCGGCCGACCGCGCCCAAGGCTCGAGAGCTGACGGTGCGCCACTTCGGCCAGCCAAATCAGGCGCCGTCCCCTTCTTCGTCTTTGCCTTCATCCTCTTCGTGGTTGTACGCACCGCCGGCGACTCGATGTTTCACGCCGACGCCCCGATGTGGCACGCAGTCGTGAATGCGGGTCAGTCCGCTTCAGAGCTGTTCCTGGTGTGCGGAATGACCGCAGTTGGATTGAGTGTGTCGTTTACCGATATGTGGCGTATCGGATGGCGGCCGCTGGCGGCGGGGTTCCTGGTCGCGACGCTTGTCGGTCTCTGCAGCTTGATGCTCACGTTGGGCATGTACCGATTCTTCGGCTGATACAGGTGACATCGACGGCAGGTGAAAAGTCCTGCCGGTGAGCACCCTTGCGGATGCCACCGGCAAGAGAACGTTGCATTTGCGTGCAACGGAGGGAGCCAGACTGACTCGCGTGGGCGCCTACAACACGCCCAGAGAGCCGTTCATATTGGGATTGATAGTGCGACCGACCGCAGTGCACTCACAAGCGTCAAATTTCCTGCGGAGCAACAGGGCGCCGCAGCCGCAGCTTCGGTTAGCTGCCTTCGGTAGTACTGTGCACCAGGTACCCACCTGACTTGTCGTCCCGCTCGAGCTTCAGGAGCCCGCGCTGGGCGGCTTCCTCCAGCAGCTTGTTGAAGGACCTGAAGCCGTAGTAGGTCTCGTTGAATCCGGGCCGCTGGCGTTTGAGCGCTTGTTTGACCATTGAGCCCCAGATCTTGTCTTCCGCGCCGCGCTCGGCGACCAGGGCGTCGATTGTGGACAGCACCAGGTCGAATGCCTCCTGCTTCTTGTCCTCTTCCTTGGTGGCATGACCGTGGGAAGATTCGGTGGCGGCAGCTTTCTTGCGGGTTGTCCGCCGGGCCTTGGTTTGCTCGCGCACGAGGTCGTCGTAGTAGATGAACTCATCGCAGTTGGCGATGAGCAGCTCCGATGTCGAGTTCTTCACCCCGACGCCGATCACCGCTTTGTTGTTCTCACGCAGTTTGCTGACGAGTGGCGAGAAGTCCGAATCGCCGCTGATCACGACGAACGTGTCCACATGTGTCTTCGTGTAGCTGAGGTCCAGGGCATCGACGACCATGCGGATGTCGGCAGAGTTTTTGCCTGACTGCTTCACATGCGGGATCTCGATGAGCTCGAAGCCTGCGTGGTGCATGGAGGGCTTGAACTCTTTGTAGCGGTCCCAGTCGCAGTAGGCCTTCTTGACGACGATGGACCCCTTGAGGAGCAGGCGCTCGAGTATGCGGGTGATGTCGAACTTGTCGTAGCGCGCATCACGTACGCCCAATGCGATATTTTCGAAGTCGCAGAACAGGGCAAGATTGGATGTTTCGGCCCCTGAGGGCATGGTGTTCCGTCCGTAATTCGTTTTGATGGATTCGCACTGCGCGCCCGGTGATTCTGACAGGTGTGTGTGCGTGAGTGGGGCTTTATTCAGAGGGCGGGGCACGGATCGTCGTAGATTATATCCCGTGGACCTAATGCCACAGCGATCGAATCATGTTGAGACTATGGCAACCGAAAGCATCGCTGCGATCTTTGGAAAGGTGTTGCGCGAGCAGCGCAATGCGCGCGGCATCTCGCAGGAGGCGCTGGCTTTGAGCGCTGACGTTGACCGCACTTTCGTCAGTCAGATGGAGCGGGGCATCCGGCAGCCCACACTGACTACTTTGTGCAAGCTCTCCGAAGCGCTGGAAATCCAGCCCTCAACGTTAGTGGCACGCGTGGAGAAACTGCTGCGCTGAGTGCAAAGCCAAGCGCGGCCGGGGCGCGGGTGCCAGTCCTTGGATTATTGTCACATGAGCCGCGTTAACTCAGTCAATTGACGCAACGCACAAATTCGCTCCAAAGCGGCGCTAATCCTGGGGGTTTACAGGGTATTCGACCGATCGGTGACACGTGTCTCAGTGCTAGTCTGGATTCAACCGGCGTGCTGCCGACATAGTGGGCGTCAGCACTACAAACCGTGAAATCGCGGCGCCGGGGCTGGATTTTGGAATTGCACAAGAAGACATTGATCGCCGCCTGCCTGGGCGCGCTCGCGCTGATCGTGGTGGTTTTCTCCTCCACGAGATTTCTGCTGTTGCACAGTTTCCAATCCATCGAGACCGCCGAAGCCCGGCAGAGCATCGAGCGGGTCAACCAGGCTTTGCAGATGGAGCTGCAGCGGCTCGCGACCGCGGCCGTGGACAACGGTCACTGGGACCAGGCGTTCGAATATGCGAATGGGCGCCACGACAGCTTCATAAGAGAGAACTTCAGTCGGGACGGTCTGGACGTCATCCGCATGCAGGTGCTGTGGATCGCGGACTCCGCCGGGAGGACGCGGGTCAGCCTCGGGACTCGTGGCGCGGCTCCCGGGACGCTGCCTCAACTGCCTCCCGGGTTGTTGGCGAGCATTGAAAAGTATGCACCCGCGCTCGTGACAGGCGACAGCGCTGCGGCACCCGTGAGGTTGATGCGCGTGCCCGACGGCGTGCTGGCATTCGCTACGGTGCGCATACTCCGCTCGAATCGCGCAGGTCCGAGCCCCGGTTTGCTGGTGTTCGGCTATTACTTCGACGATGAGATGATTCGTCGCCTGGAGGAGACGAGCCAGTCCCCGGTCAAGCTCATCCTTCTGGATGAGCACGGCGCCGCGACGGCGCCCGTGCATGACTCAGTAGTCCACTGGCTGGCAACGGTGACGGCACAACAGCACAACGATACGTTCATTCAAACCAACAACGGCGAGACCCTGGACAGTTACGCCTTGCTGCGCGACGTCGAGGGACGGCCCCTGGGCGTGCTGGCCAACAGCGTCTCCCACCCCGCTCTGCAGCTCGGCAGGCGGACCATCACCGCAGTCTTCGTCGCGCTGCTGATCGGATTTTCACTGCTGATCGGCGTGCTTCTCACCATCGTGAATCGTGGCTGGCGGACCCGCGCCGTAGCCCAACGCCAATCCCTCGACCAACAGCGGCAATTCTCGCGGCTGGCGCGGCGGGACGTCCTGACCGGACTGCCGAACCGCGTGTATCTGCAGAAACTGCTGCCGCGGCTGATCAAGCGAGCCGCGCGCGACCGCAGCCGCCTGGCCCTGCTCTATATCGACCTCGATCACTTCAAGAACGTCAATGATTCGTTGGGCCATGCAGCCGGCGACAAGTTGTTGATGGCCATCGCTCACCGCCTGCGCGCCGCCGTGTCCACACACGACGTGGTGGTTCGAATGGGCGCGGATGAGTTCGTCATCGTCGCGAACACGTTGCCCAACGCGCAGGTGGTCAACTCGATCGCCGACCGGATTCGCCGCGCGCTCGTGGTTCCGCTCGACCTCGATGGCGTCACGATGTTCGCCTCCCCGAGCATCGGCATCAGCGTCTATCCCGAGGATGGAGTAGATGCAGAGCAACTGTTGAAACACGCCGACATCGCGTTGAATCATGCGAAGGACCGCGGTCGCGGCAACCATCAGTTCTATACACCTGAGATGAATGCCCGTCTGCGCGAGCGCTTTGGCCTCGAGCGCGCCTTGCGGCAGGCGCTCGAACGGAATGAATTGAGTATCGAGTATCAGCCGAGCTTCGACCTGCAGACTCTGCGGCCGGTCAGCCTCGAGGCGCTCCTTCGATGGAGGATGGCGGATGGCACATATGTTCCGCCGTCGCGTTTCATTCCGATTGCGGAGCAGAGCGGCCTGATCGTGGACATAGGCGAGTGGGTTCTGCGCACTGTGTGCCTGCAGTTGAGTGAATGGCAGCGCCAGCACGTTCCACTGCTGCCAGTGTCGGTCAACATCTCGGTGCAGCAGTTTGAGCACACTCAATTGGCCAATGTCGTGGCCGTACTGGCCGATGAGCTCGGTATTGATGCGAGCCTGTTGCATTTCGAGATCACCGAGAGCGCGGCCATGCAGAACTCGCAGCAACACCTCGGGTCGCTGCAGGCGTTGCGCAACCTGGGGTCACGCATCCTCATCGATGACTTCGGCACGGGCTACTCCAGCTTGAGCTACCTGAAGCATTTGCCCATCGATACTCTCAAGATCGATCGGGCGTTCGTGCGCGACATGGCGGTCGATGCCAACGATGCGGCCATCGTGCGCGCCATCGTGGGCGTCGCGAAGAGCCTGGGACTGCAGCTCGTCGCTGAGGGGATCGAGACGGCTGAACAGCTCGAGTGCCTGCGAAAGCTGGACTGTGAGTGCGGCCAAGGGTTCTATTTCAGCCCTCCGGTGTCAGCAGAGTCCTGCCGCGCCATGCTGTGGCAGCTTCGGGGCCCGCCGCGGGCCGTGGCGGATAGCCCTAAACTGCGGGCGCTCGCGCCCACGACCTAGGCAGCCACATAGGAAGGGCCGGTAGGGCTTGCTGCGACCGAGACCATTGGCGTGCGAGAATGGGTCCTAAGGCGCGTCCCGCGCCGTAGATAAGAACACCAAGGGACAGCATGACCCAGAAGAGTCGTCGAAAGGTTTCGCGGAAAGCCGCGGAAGATGCCGTGCGCACCCTGCTTCGCTGGGCGGGGGATGATCCGGATCGTGAAGGGCTGCTCGAGACGCCCAAGCGGGTCGTCAATGCATACCGGGACTGGTTTTCGGGTTACGAGCTCGATCCGTCCGCGTATCTGCGCCGCACGTTCGAAGAGGTTGGCGGCTACGACGAAATGATCGTGCTCCGGGACATCTCCTTCGAGTCACACTGCGAGCATCATATGGCGCCCATCATCGGGCGGGCGCACGTCGGGTATCTGCCGACCAACAAGGTAGTGGGTATCAGCAAGCTTGCGCGCGTGGTCGAGGGGTATGCCCGGCGCTTGCAGGTTCAGGAAAAGCTGACAGCCGAAATCGCCAACTGCATCAACGATGTGCTCAAGCCGCGCGGCGTTGGTGTTGTCATTGATGCGACACACGAGTGCATGACTACCCGGGGCATACACAAGCGCGGTGTGTCGATGATCACCAGTCGAATGACCGGCACCTTCCGCGAGGATGCCCGCACCCGCATGGAGTTCCTGCAGTTCGTGGATATCCGGGCAGCGAAGGAGGTCTACTAGAAATCAATCTGCGCGTGATCGTAGGAATCGCCCTTCCAGTAGAACACGTTCGGAGTCGATGTTTTATCGTCAACGAATGCCAACAGAACGGCGTCGCCGCCCTTGGGGCGGAATTTCTTCTTCAGGTCGCTATCGAAGACGCGGTCCACGGCGACGGCGTGAATGAAGAACGCGCTCGCGTTGAGCGCGCTTTGATCGAGCACCTTGAACCCGTAGAACGACTGGCCGGAGGGTGCGCTGAACACGACGAACTTGTAGCCGTTGGCGCTGCGGTCCACCGGCACCAGCAGCAGCGCGTAGGAGACGGATCGCGAATCTTCGTAGTGGCCGGCAGCGATGCCGGGGCAGGCCAAGGGTGCGATCGCGGCCCATTTTTGCCGTGCTTTTGGCAGCAAGTTGCTGGAGTCCTGAACTTTCCACCCGTAGAAACGCCGCTCGAGGGTCGCGCGAATATCCTTCGGAAGGGTCTCTATCTGGCACAGCCCGAGCGCATCGTCCGCATCCACCGCAGCGCCTGCGAATGAGGCGTGCTGGAAGAAAGACAGGCCGGACAACAGGCTCAGCACGAGAGCATACCGCGCGTTTGACGCGCGCAGTGACGCGAAATCCATTCAACCTCCGTGGTTTTGTCCCGGACGGAATCCGAGAAGCCCTGGAGGTCTCGTGTGCGTATCCGTCCTTGTCGCGTTCCCATGATTGCCTTTATGCGCGCCTCGGACAAGAGGGATTTGAACAGACTTTGAGCCAACATCTAACTGCCGTGTAACTTAAGCCTTAAGCCTTGAGACCTTGGTCGTTAGTTGAGCGCCTCGCGGCTGACAGCTGCGGCCGCGGGCGTAACTGGCCACAGTTGCGTTATTGCGTCTTCGTTTCCTGTTTCTTGAAATCCGCCGGCACCGTGAACGCATCGGCGCTGGCGCCATTCGTTGACACCGAAACCAACTGCGACGAGACAGTCATCAAGGCCACATCGCCCGGTGGCACCGCAACGGGTGTTGCAGCCGGTGCGGGTTGTGCGGCCGGTGTGTCTGCATCGTCCTTTTTCTTGTGGAACAGGCCGCCCAGTTTGCCGGCCACCGCACCCGCCAGGCCGGCGGGGCTGCCCGAGCCGCTATCGCCTGCGCTGTCAGAGCTCGATTGCGCCTGTTGGGTGTTTGAGTTCTTACACTGCGGGCCGCCCAGGGCCAGTGTGAAGCTGGTTTTGACCGGATAGCCTTTCAGGCCCTGCATCTTGGTTGCGATCTGCGACCAGATGCCCTGGTAGCGGCCGAACAGTGCTTGCGCCCTTTGCGAGATATCCTGGGAGGTGGATGCATCCAGGCCCATCTTCGCGGCGTAGGCTTTGTAGTACCTTTGCGCTTCCGCGCCTTCCGCAAAACCGGTGGACAGCCATTCGTCCAGAACCAGGGCGACTTCGCAGATCGAGCCGGTTTCCTTGTCCTTGCAGGGCTGTGCGGCAGTGATGGTTACACGCTCGGAATCGTAGCCGGCGAACTGCGCCTTCTCGCCGCTCTTCTTGACTTCGGCTTTGGGCTCGAGCCATTCGCACTTGGACTCGTCGATGGCGGAGGGCTGTTTCTTCTCGCCGGCGGAGGCCACCTGGTCCGACATCTTCTTCAGCTGCTCGCGGAGCTGCTCGAACGTGGTCTCGGTGTATTCCTTCTTGTTGATGTTGAGATGGTAGATCTTGTCCTGGTCGAGCCGCACGATGTCGGCGCTCGGGCCCATGGCGTTGCGGGCGAGAAAACGGACGATCTTCGACTGCATCTTGACGTCGCTGTCGGTGCGCGACTTGTCGCCGGAGATGGTGGTCCTGGTGGTGCCTGACATATTGCCGAACGCCATTGCACCGACGCCTTCGACGGCCATGGTTCGCTCGAGAGTGATGTCGGCCCGGGCAGTGCCGGCGGTGAGCGTAAGAATGCCGCACAGCGCCGCGAGGGCGGTGCGTGTTTGCCTCATCTTCATGCGATCCCCTGATTTAGTAGTGTTCTAGGATGTCACCCAGAATGCTACCAAGAAGCCGCCAGAGGCAATATCCGATTGATTCGGTTTGGCTGGAACGTCAGCCGGGGCGTGGGGGGGCGTTGGAGGCCGGCACCGGGAAGGCGGGCCGGCGCCGCTTGGGAGCAGACCCCGGCTGCGGGCGCAGCGCGGGGGTGTTCCGTCAGGCAGTCAGTGCTGCATCGCTCCGGGAGGCGCGCTTGCGGTCCTGCTCTTTCAGGTGCCGCTTGCGGATGCGGATCGAAATCGGGGTGACTTCAACCAGCTCGTCTTCGGCGATGAATTCCACGGCGTATTCCAGGTTCAGCTGGATCGGCGGAGTCAGGATAAGGGCCTCATCCTTGCCCGCGGCCCGGATGTTGGTCAGCTTCTTCGTCTTGGTGGGGTTCACCACCAGATCGTTCTCGCGGCTGTGGATGCCGATGATCATGCCCTCGTAGAGCTTCTCACCGTGACTCACGAACATGCGACCCCGCTCCTGGAGGTTGAACAGGGAGTAGGCAACTGCTTCGCCCTGCTCGCTGCTGACCAGCACGCCATTGTGGCGATCGGGTATCTCACCCTTCACCGGCGCGAATCCGTCGAAAATATGGCTGATGAGGCCAGTGCCGCGCGTGAGTGTCATGAACTCACCCTGGAAGCCGATCAGGCCGCGGGCGGGCACGCGGTACTCGAGGCGGGCGCGGCCGCTGTTGCCGTCGATCGCCATGTCGGTGAGCTCGGCACGACGTTTTCCGAGCGCTTCCATGACCGCGCCCTGGTGCGACTCTTCGATGTCGACCGTGAGCGCTTCATAGGGCTCGTGAATTTCGCCGTCGACGACCTTGGTCAACACCTGGGGGCGCGAGACTGCGAGCTCATAACCTTCCCGGCGCATGTTCTCGATGAGGATCGTCAGGTGCAACTCGCCGCGACCGGAAACACGCATGACATCAGGCTCGTCGGTGTCTTCTACCCGAAGCGCGACGTTGCTCTGCAGCTCGCGATACAGGCGCTCGCGGATCTGACGGCTGGTGACATACTTGCCCTCGCGGCCTGCGAGCGGCGAGCTGTTGACCTGGAAGTTCATTGCCAGCGTCGGCTCATCAACACGAATCGGCGGCAAGCCTACGGGCGCGTCCGGAGCGCAGATCGTCACACCGATGTTGACGTCTTCGATGCCTGTGATGGCAACGATGTCGCCAGCGCTGGCTTCGTCTACAGGCGTGCGCTGCAGACCGGTGAAAGTCAGGACTTGGGCAATCTTTGCCGCGCCCCGGTCTTCCTCGCCGTAGCGAAGCACGACGTTCTGGCCGGGCTTGACCGACCCGCCGCGGATGCGGCCGATGCCGATACGGCCGACATACGAGTTGTAGTCGAGCGTCGAAATCTGGAACTGGAGGGGTTTCGCGGCATCGGCGGCCGGTGGCGGGACGTGCGCCAGGACGGCTTCGAACAGTGCCGACATGTCGGGACGGCGCTCGGTGTAATCTGTGCTCGCCCAGCCTTGCAGGGCGGAGGCATAGATCACCGGGAAATCCAGCTGCTCGTCGCTGGCGCCGAGCTTGTCGAACAGCTCGAAGGTCTGGTCTATGACCCAGGCGGGGCGCGCACCCGGACGGTCGATCTTGTTGACGACAACAATGGCCTTGAGGCCGAGGGCCAGGGCTTTGCGCGTAACGAAGCGCGTCTGGGGCATGGGGCCCTCGACCGCGTCGACGAGCAACAATACGCCGTCCACCATGGACAGAACGCGCTCAACTTCTCCACCGAAGTCCGCGTGGCCGGGAGTGTCCACGATGTTGATACGGGTACCCCCGTACTCAATGGCGCAGTTCTTCGCGAGGATGGTGATTCCGCGCTCACGCTCGATGTCGTTCGAGTCCATGATCCGCTCGCCCATTTTCTCGTGGGCGGCGAAGGTGCCTGACTGTTTCAGCAGGCAGTCGACCAAGGTGGTCTTGCCGTGATCGACGTGAGCGATGATGGCGATGTTGCGTATCGGGCGGTTCATAGGGACTAGCTTATGACGGGCATGTGTACGGTCGCTGACAGCGGCAGCGCCGGCGCATGCGTTGCCGCAAGCCCTTGAGGCCTTACAGCGTACGCATACGCAAAAAAGGACGCGCAGGGTACCAGATCCGCTGGGCTATTGCCGGACTTTGAACACGTTATAACCCTTTGATTCCATTGACCAGGGGTTGAACTCAATGGCCCGCTCCAGTACGCACTGATTTCGGGCGCCGAGGAGGAAATTCAAGGCTTGTGCACTGATCAGGAGGGCGCCCAGGCGGGCGTAGAGATTGAGCGGGGGGTCAGCTTCAGCTACACCGGGCCCCCGCCGCGGCATGTAATCCGGCCGCGGCATGTAATAAGAGGAGTCCGGGGTTTGCTGCGGGATGTCCGTGGCGCAGAAGCACGTGGAGGGGTCGATCAAGGGCCCGAGCCGCACGATGCGACCCACGAGGCAGCCAAACAGGAGAGGGGAGCCCTCGTCGGCCGCCTGCTGCGCAAGATCGTTGAACGACCGGTCAGCCTCGCTGTCGGCGCAGGCGATCACGAGGGCGGGTCGCAGGGAGGGCAGCAGATAGTCGGTATCGCGGTGGATACCGAGGCGATTGAGCTCTATGCGTGTTGCCACGGCCAGATGGCCATCACCACAAACACGCACATGCCGCACCACCTTGGCGTCCGTGCCGAGCCAATCCCTCGATGTCGGCCCCGACGTCGAATAGGCTTTCTCGATCCTTGAGCGTCGCATACGGTCATCGTACTTGCGCGCTGCGGGATTTGAAGACCGCAAAATTGACGTAAATGCGCAATAACTAAGATCGCCCCTGCAGCGGACCGATGTACGGGGCGGGCAATAGCTACCGTAGCGGGCCGATGCGCAGGTTCCTGGTGGCCATTCGCACTTCGATGAGGAAGGCGATGTACGCACCTGTGATGAACACCATTGCTGCTACGAAGAGCATGGCGATGGTGCCTGCGAACCCGGAACCGAAGAACGCATTGGCGAACAGCGTGATTACGACCAGCGCGATCAATACAGCCGAGCAGCCGCACATGGTGATTGCGGCGTTCAGATATCGCGTTCTGCGCACGAGCACGCCCAGGTCGTCGTGTATCTGCCGGGTATCGGCAGGATGGCGAGTCAGCAAGTCCTCCAGGTGGCGGGCTCGATCCACGGCCCGGGCGAGGCGGCCGGTCATGACGCCCAAAGTGACACCTACGCCTGACAGCAGAAATACCGGCGCAAGGGCCGATTGGATCAGATGTGCAATATCCATGGCTCAACAACGATCGGGACGACCTCGTTATGATGCCAGCATTGATGCCTTTAGAAGATGCCGGACCGCATGACGAAGCGCTCGAGTGAACGGCTGGACGACCATGCACTGCTTCACAGCTGCCATACGCGGTCCATCGAGTTATTGAAGCGCAACCTGGCGGACGGCGGGATTTTGGCCGCAACCCCCGGGGATCGTGCGCACAAGCGCGGCTATACGGCCATATTCGGGCGAGACGCTGCTGTATGTGCGATCGGTATGGTGCTCTCCGGCGACAAACAATTGGAGCAGGCAGCGGTTACGGGCCTGCATACCCTGGCGGATCACCAGGCAGCGAACGGGCAGATCGCCAAGTTCGTCGATCTGCACCGGCAAGAGGCGGACTTCTGGTACCTCGGGTGCATCGATTCCACGTTGTGGTGGCTGATTGCGCTGGCGATCCTGGATCGGCGCCAGCAGCCCCGGGGGTTACTGCGGCGGTATTCGAAACGGATCAAACTGGCGATTCAATGGCTGCTGGCACAGGAGCATCAACGGTTCTTTCTCCTGCAGCAGAACGAGGCCAGCGACTGGGCTGACATCATGCCGCGCTCGGGATTCGTCCTGTACACGAACGCGTTGTGGTACTTCGTCAAGTTGTTGTTTGGGGTTGCTCACGCGCAAGCGACTCATGAGAACTTCAATGGCTTGTTTCATCCGTTTTCGGCCAAGTTGGCCGAGTACCGGCGCGCACGCCTGCTCAACGAGTACGTGCTCAAGAACGGGCGCGATCGGGACTTGTACCTGAGCTTCGTGAACTTCTCGTTCTGGGGCGAGGAGGGCGATGTCTTCGGCAACGTGCTGGCGGTGTTGATGGGGCTGACGGACGAGCGGGCCACCAGGCGCACGCTCGATGCCCTGACCAGGGCGCGCGTCGGCGATCCGTACCCGGTGCGGGCCGTGACTCATCCGATCAGGCAGCGCAGCTCGATGTGGCGGCCGTACATGGCGCGTCATCGGCAGAACCATGTTTGGCAGTACCACAACGGCGGGATCTGGCCGATGGTGGGTGGGTTCTGGGTGGCCGCGCTTGCTGCCGATGGGCGCCGTGAACAGGCGCGGCGGGATCTGGTCGGGATGGCGCGCTCGTGTGCAGTTCGGGATTGGGCGTTTACGGAGTGGTTGCATGGGAAGACGCTTGCGCCACGCGGGATGCCGGGGCAGTCGTGGAATGCCGCGGCGTTCCTGATGGCGGAGTATGCAGTCAGCAGTGGCGCGAGCGTGTTTGCTCCCGAACTCCAATTTCGAGCGGCGTGACCTGCAGCGGACTGGATACAGCCGAAGCATTGCTGTGCTTCGGATAACTGCCCACAATGCGTTTACCGACGCTGAAGCTGCTCGCTGGCCAGCGACCAGCTATCGCTCAAGCATCGTCCCAAAGCATAGGTAGGCCCCGTGTGATGCACAACTCAGAACGATTGCTCGTGTTTCCGTCCTTGCTGAACGCCCGCGATCTGGGCGGCTACCCGACAGTCGATGGCTCGCAGACGCGGTGGCGATCGTTGCTGCGGTCCGACGATCTGGCGCAACTGACGCCGGATGGTGTGCAGGCGCTTGCCGACTACGGCGTCAAGACCGTGGTCGACTTGCGGTGGTCCGAGGAGATTGCTCTGAATCCCAGCCCCATCGCGAAGGAGGCTCCGCAAATCCGGTATGTGCACGCGTCTTTGCTATCGGCCACCCCTGCCAGGTGGCGGGAGCTGAGTAAGCGCTGCGAGAAGGAAATGTGGAAATGCGTGGTGCTGGAGCAGGTGCGCTCGGAGCTCAAAGAAGTGCTCAATGTCATCGCATCGGCGCCAGCAGGTCCGTTGTTGTTCCACTGCGTGGCGGGCAAGGATCGTACCGGCATCATTGCGGCCCTGATGCTGACGCTCGCCGAGGTCAAGCCTGAATCGATTGCATCCGATTACGCGGAAAGTACGCAGATGTTGGGAGACGCCTACCTGAAGCGCTACAAGGACTCAGATCCGCAGGACGTTCTGGAGAACGTCAGATGTCCCGAAGAGGGTGTGCACAACATGCTTGCCTATCTCAAGAGCCAGGGCGGAATTCGCGAATATTTCAAGAAGATCGGCCTCAATGAGATGCAGATAGCGCGGCTGCGCGGGCGATTGAGGGACTGATGCAGGTCCTGGTGACGGGTGCGACGGGCGGAATCGGTCTCCAGACAGCGAAGGTTTTAGCCCAGATGGGGCACTCGGTGCTCATCCATGGGCGCGACTCCCGCAAGGGGGAAGCGGCTGTAAGGGACGTTCGCTCCACGGCCCCTGCGAACGTTGACGTCAGATTTCTGCAGGCGGACTTCGCCTCGCTCGCACAGGTGCGGGCCCTGGCAGCCCAAGTGGTGGCATCCGTTCCGCGGTTGGATGTGTTGATCAATAACGCGGGTTGCGGGAATTTCTCGCGCACCGTGACGACAGATGGGTACGAGACCACCTTCGCGGTCAATCACCTCGCTCCGTTTCTTCTGACCAATCTGTTGTTGGGCAAGCTCGAGGAGTCGGCGCCGGCACGGATCGTCAACGTGGCTTCCCGCGCTCACCGTGACAAGGAGATCGATTTCGAGGACCTGATGAGCGTGCGCAGGTTTAGGGTGATGAGAACGTATGGGCGCTCGAAGCTTGCGAACATATTGTTCACGCGCACGCTGGCCAAACGGTTGGCCGGCTCGAATGTAACAGTGAATTGCCTGCATCCCGGGCTGATTGCCACCGGCATTGGACAGACGAATGCGCTTGCACGCCTCGTGTGGAAGCTGATTGTAAGGGTGAGAGGTGGAGTTTCCGTGGAGGAGGGCGCCAGGACGAGTGTGCATCTGGCGACTTCGCCGGACGTCGCAGGGCTGTCGGGTGGCTACTACGTCAAGTGTCACCTTGCGCAGCTACAGACGCGCCCAGAGGCTGTGACGGATGCGGTGGCGGAGCAGCTGTGGAAGGCCAGTGAGGAGTTGGTGGGTCTACCGTGTTCATCCTGAAGGCGCTGTGCCGCGGGCTCATTCTGCCGCCGACTGCTTCCCTGATCCTGACTCTGCTCGGAGCGATCCTGATCTGGCGCCGGCGCCGGCTCGGGTGGACGGTGTTTGTTGTCGGATTCGCCTCGCTATGGCTGTTGTGCACACCGATTGTTGCAGACAAACTTTCCGCGCTCGCTGAACGCTACCCGGCGCTCAATCCGGACCGGCCGGTCAATGCGCAGGCCGTGGTCGTCCTGGGTGGTGGCGGGCAGCGGCACCATGCGCCGGAATACAACGGCGCAGTTGCCGAGCCGATCATGCTGGAGCGTCTGACGCTCGCGGCGTTCCTTGCACGCCATTACTCACTGCCATTGGCCGTCAGCGGCGCGGTTGCCGAGGCGAGGCCAATGGCCGAGACGCTGTCACGGAGTCTCGGAGTGACGCCCCGCTGGATCGAGGGGAATTCTCGTGATACCTATGAGAATGCCCAGCTCTCGGCGAGGATTCTGCTTCCAGCCGGAATAAAGCGCGTCGTTCTCGTGACCAGCAGCGCTCACGAGTGGCGCGCCGCGCATGAGTTCATGGCGGCGGGATTCGATGTCGTGCCGGCGCCGGCCGGGGTGCTGGCCCCTCGCGAGGTGGGTGTGTTCAACTTCATACCCAGTCCCGCGGGGTTGATGCGATCCAACGCCGCGGTTTATGAGTTGATTGGCGAGCCCATGCGCAGGCTCCAGGCGGCGTTGGGAGTCAGGGAGAAGTTTGATCGGGCCGTGCGCCGAGCCGCTCCCGTCACGGCGCCTGCAGCTGTGCCCGAGTCGCCCGTCGAAGCCGGCGAGGTGAGCCAAGCGAGGTGAGGTGAGCCTTTTGCGGAACGCCGCTTTGGTGCGATAAATCCCCGGGTCATTACAGGCCTTAGCTTGCATGGGGAGGATCTCATAATGATGTCGGTGGCGTCCGGGGTGGCGATGGTCAAGCGAGAAGCGGGGCTGAAGCCCGCCATGGGAGTCCTGGTTGAAGCGGCGAACCGGTACGCGGCCTGGTTCGACGAGCTCGATGCATGGACTCAATACTGGGATATTTTTCACCCTGAGACCGCCGGCCGGTATCACTTCGGTAACGGCACCACAGAGCCGGGGCTGCTGCGCCGATTTCTACGCCGGGAGCAGCGCCCACCCATATTCAACGCCTGGGTTCGGATGGCGCTTTCACTCGACACTCGCGAAAAATTTGTCGAAGAAGCACGGGTGCCGGAAGTTGCGGCGGCCGTGCTCGAGGTTGACCGGCTCGTGTCGCGTCTGTTCAAGGCGCACTTCGGCGATGCCTCGGATCCGCGCGTCCAGGAAGACTACATCAACGCCATGCTCTGCTTCGGTTGCGACATGCTGCCGCCGGCGACGCAACGCGCTGGGCGGTTTTCCGATGATGACCCGCGAAAGAAAGCCGCCGGTCGCTACACCATGGAATTCGATCTCGTTTGGTTCTCATGCGCGCTGCATCTGGAGGCCGTGCATGCGATCTATGGTGTTGACGAGGAGCATGCCAGGCGCTCGCTGATGTTGGCTGGCCTTGCGGTTGGATGCTCGGCCGATTTCGTGTGGCGTGGACATCGGCAGAGTCGGCCGGAGTACAGCCGGGATTTTCAGACGGCTTACCTGTTGAGAAATATGGGGGTTGAGTGGGCAGCGAATTTCGGGGCGGCGTGCAAGGAAGTGCATGCGTTGTTTCGAATCCGGGAGTGGGGGCGTGAGGGATAACTCTCCAATCCGCCTTGGCCTCAATTCGTCCTGCTGAGGAGAATGACAGCGGTTTGCGCGTCCGCCGGAAACTGCTCATCGGCACGTATGTTGAACCACTTCTGCAGCGCTGACACGAAGCTCTCGGGATCCGTTGCCTGAAACGCTCCACCAATCCTGCGCTCGGCGATCGATGGATCGGTTACCACCAGGTGCTTGCGGTTGTAGCGATTGAATTCATCCGTAACCTGCGCGAGTGTTTCGCCTTGGAATGACAGGAGTCCGGCGGTCCAACTGAGCTTGCGATTGAGCTCTTCGAGGGCGACTTTGACCAGATGAACGCCTTCCGGGCGAACCGCGGCGGCATCACCCGCACTGAGGGCCGACTGGGAGGCGGACATGCGTCCAAGAGCGACATCAATGATTCGATCTGCGGGTCCGAGGAGGATGATGCCCTCGGTGACCGCCACGTCAACATCTGTCTGGCCGCGCATACGGAGCACGAATACTGCTCCAACGCTGCCCGGGGGGTCGGCGCGAACGGAGGTGTTCGCAGCGCTGATCGTGAATGGGCGCCGCGGATCGTGAGCGACCCGGATCAGCGCCTCACCTCGGACCAGTTGGATCTCACGCTTCGCAGGGCTCAGCCTGGCTCTGAGCTCGCTATCCGTATTGAGTTGGATGGCGCTGCCATCTGCGAGGGTGACGTGCTCGTAGCCGCCAACACTCGTCGTATAAAGTATCCAATCTGAACGTCCCACCGCGATCCAGGCCGCGAAGGCCAGAAGATATATGATCAAAGTTAGCGCGGCACCCACGGCAACCCGCAAGGGCCATCTCGAGCCCGATCCACGGTTAGTATTCCGCGGTCCCGGTGTCAGGGGGAAATTTCCTCTCAACAGATCAGGATCTACGTTCCCGTCCAGGGGGCGAGCGCCTCGTATACGGCTTGCACGCCGCCAGGCTTCCCTGATGCGCAGGAACGTGACTCGGTTGCGAGGCTCCTGGAGCCAGCATTCCAGCTCGGCTCGCATCGCTTCCGTGAAATGTCCGCCTTCACTGCGGATTATCCATTCGGAGGCCCGCTGCTCAACGTCAGTTGCTCTCGTCATGGTGCTTCTTGCGCCAGCGCTACCGAACTCGACAGGAGTCGGGTCGTCCATGAGAACGTCCCTGAATTCAAACGGCACTGCCCGGTGGGCGAGGTGCCGAACTTGACGCGCCGGTCGGCAAGCTCCTTTTGCATTCCATCCCATGCTTTAGGACGTTTGGTTGGCAAACATCCGCTATTGCTGCAACGAAATACCGGCCGTCTGCCGTGCAGGAAGGTACCCGTTTCCATGGTGCGATGCACTATTGCCCGGAGCCAGAGGTTGGATTGTTATGGGGCCGAGCTAAAGACGCGAAGGTCTCCATAAGACACACATACTGTCCGGTGAGCCCCGGATATCTCACCTTGCTGCCGGTCTAACGGATGATCGGCCGGCGACCGTCCTTGAGTCTTATGCGGGTGCTGCGCTCTCATTTCAAACTGGGTATGAGCCTGATCCTATGCAGCGCGGTATTGGCCTGCACTTGTGCGGCATATGACATGGATGTCTGGCGTATGTGGGCCACCTTACGCCTCCGGTTTCGACCGGTCCCCACGGACCTGGTTACAAAGGAGACGATCGTCGCAGCCGGCAACGAGCTCAGAGTCGACCGGCACAGGATGACCGTAACGAAGGTGCCTCCGGAGGTGCTGTCCCAGCGGTTGGCCTGGGCACGAATTCACCAGAAGAACGGCTGGATCGCGTTTCGAGGAGAAACTCTCGAAACGGTGGCGGCCGAGTTCAACCGGTACAACGGCCGGCAGTTGGTGATCGGGGATGCAGCAACCGGGCATTTGCTGGTGGGAGGTAAGTTCCGCCTCACGGACGTGGATGGATTCCTCGCCGCCCTGGAAGTGACCCATGGTGTCAAGGCCGTCGTGTCGCCTCCGGGTGGCCGGCAACCCGCGGTCATCGTTCTCATCGGGGGCGTTTCAGGGTCTGCGTGGTCTGACGAGGGCTCCGGTCCGGCGGACCGGTGAATGGACCCGTGCGCACACACCGCTCGAATTCGTTAGCACTACTGGGTATTGGCGCTGCCGTCGTGCAACCGGCCCAGAACATTATAATGTGTGGACACTATGATGGTCAACACCAAACATGGCGTCAATGGCAACCAAACACATTCTCAAAGCGTTGGGCGAAGAAATTCGTCACCGCCGCAAGCCCTTGGGTGTGAGCCAGGAAGCGTTGGCGCATGGCGCCGGGCTTCACCGCAATGTCATTGGCCGACTCGAGCGCGGAACATACAACCCCACTATCATGACGCTGCTCTCGATCGCCGCCGAATTCGATATCCCACTCTCCGAGCTCGTCAGTTGCGCCGAACGACGCATGCGCTGAGTCGTAGCGTCGCGTAGCCGCGTCCGGCACGCCGGATGAACGGCGCTGCGCATACAGCCGCTGTTGGTATCTATGACACTATAATGTGTGGACATTATAATGGTCTTTCGAAGCCGCTTGGATAACGGAACTACTCTTGCGCCGCGTCTGATTTTTAGGAACAGCGTCGTTCCGCTTCTTTGTTGCGCACCCAATGGCCCCGCCCCGTGTTCCGCACAGTGGCTCAACTGCTTTCGTGCGCGCCTTGGGCGCAGTCGTGCGCGCGCGCCGGCTGCGTCTCAAGCAAACGTGCGCGGATCTCGCGCAAGCCTGCGGGCTGTCTGAATCTGCAATTGTCCAGGTCGAAGCCGGCGATCCCGATCTGAACCTGCTCCGGCTGGTCGCGATCGCGGAGGCATTGGAGATTTCAGTGCGGACACTTCTGCAACGCGCGCAGAGGCGAGTTCGGTGGGGCGCCAATAGCGGCGCGCCGGGCAGGGGTCGTGGCAAGAAGGGCCAGGGGCGCCGCCGCTAGCTTTGCGGAAAGTCAGCACCAAGCCCATCGCAGTGGGTACTGAAATCCGTGCCCGACATGGATAGGACGGCCGGGTTTTCGACGCAGTCCCAGCGGCGCCGTCAAGTGGTATAGAGTTCCCAGGTTCGGCAAGTTCCACAGGACACGCAAGGAGCGAGTTGATGATGCAAAAGCTTCGCAAGGGAATGGCGAGCTTGCGCGAAGTCATTTCCTTGATTTGGACTGATGCCAACGGGTTCGTCCGTTCGCGGCTGGTTGTTGCGCTGCTCCTGATCATGACGGCCTCCGCGATGACGGCTCTGGGGCCTGTGGCCCTGAAGCTCGTTGTTGACGGGTTTACGGGGCACGGTAGTGCAGCGGGAACATCGGCCGTCACCCTGATTGGGTTGTACGTGCTGTCGCAGTGGCTGGCGAGGACGGTCGGTGAAATTCGCGGCCTGGTGTACGCACGAGCGGAACGTCGAATGTCCCGGATGTTGAGCGAACGCCTGTTCGCGCACGTAATGCGGCTGCCGCTGCGATTTCATCTCGAGCGCCAAACGGGGGCGATCAGTCAGGCACTGGACAACGGATTGAACGGCTACCAGATGGTCCTGCACACGCTGGTGTTCACGATCCTGCCGGTTGCGACGGAGCTGGGAACGATCGTGGTCGTCCTGTCGCGCCTGGATCAGCCCGCTTTTCTGGGGCTTTTTTCTGGAGCGATCGCCGCCTACGCGGTTGTGTTCTGGTACTCGGCATACACGATCATGGCTGCGGCCAATGCCGCCGCGGACTCGCAGGTCAACGCAACTGCCGTGATGACTGACAGCATTCTCAACTACGAGACCGTCAAGTATTTCACTGCTGAGTCGGTCATCCAGGAGCGCGTCAGCCGCGCATTGACCCGGACGGAGGATGGCTGGGTTGGCTTCTATCGACGCTATGCCTATAACGGCTTGGGCGTGGCAACGATCTTCGCGGGCTTTCTTGGCGTAACGATTCTCTACGCGGCTCATGAAGTGCAGGGCGGACGAATGACCGTTGGTTCGTTCGTGCTGGTCAATACCTACATGTTGCAGATCGTCCGGCCCGTGGAAATGCTCGGATACGCAATGCAGAGCCTGTCGCAGGGCATGGCGTTTCTCGGGAAAATGTTCGATATCCTGCGGGAGAAGCCGGAGCCATTTTCGGTGGACGACCCGGCTGCGGCCGGCGGCGGCGGCGCTGGCCGGCTCGACTTCGAAGCCGTTGGCGTATCCTACCGTTCGGATCGCGTCATATTAAAAGACGTGAATTTCACGCTTCCGGCGGGCAAGACGTTGGGTGTCGTGGGCGGTAGTGGCGCGGGTAAGTCGACTCTCGTGAGGCTCCTGGTACGGCTGATCGATCCGGACACTGGGCGTATTGCGCTCGACGGAGCCTCGATCGGCGATCTGCCGCTGTCCACGGTTCGCCAGGCAATCGCGGTTGTTCCTCAGGACACGGTGCTGTTCAACGACACGATCGGCTACAACATAGCGTTCGGTAAAGCAGGCAGCACGCAAGCTGAAATAGAGCACGCGGCCCGTCTGGCCCACCTGCACGAGTTCATCATGAGCCTGCCCGAGGGCTATGACACGCAGGTTGGCGAGCGTGGCGTCAAGTTGTCAGGCGGTGAAAAGCAGCGGGTGTCGATTGCGCGGGCGGCAATCAAGCGGCCGCGGATCTATGTGTTTGACGAGGCGACCTCTTCTCTCGATAGCAATACGGAACGGGAGATTCTGCGCAACCTCCGCGAGATTTCACGTTTCTGTACGACACTTGTCATTGCACACAGGCTGTCAACGGTCGTGCACGCTGACGAGATTGTCGTGCTCGAAGGTGGAACGATTGTCGAGCGCGGATCCCATGGCGCGCTGCTGCGCCACAACGGCAGATATGCCTCGCTCTGGGAAGCCCAGCAACAGGGTACGGTCGCCGCTTAGCGCCGAATCTGCTACCGCAGCGGTGGGCGAGCGCTGGAATACCGCGCCTCGCCGCTCACCAGCTCACCTTCAATTCCCGGATTGCAGCAGTGGGAGCTCAACTCGACTGTATATTCGTGGTGGTTCTTGACCAGGGTCATGAACCGGGGACCGACGCAGTTGCACTGCTCGCAGGCACACCATGTCAGCGTCACTGCGTCGTCGTGGAGTTCCCTGGATGAGTGCATCGTGGCATCCGTTCCCGCGTGTATCAGTTGGATTGACCGCCGGAACCCAAGCGCCAACACGGGTTGCTCGAGTCGCTCGTGATGGCGCCCATTCCATGGCGGCCAGTCCTTGGCTCCTGATGCAGTTTAAGGGTCGGCCGAGTGATGGCAATTGCATTTGCACGTGCAGCAGTGCGCCGCGCCGGCGATGAGCTCGTATCGTACGCATTTTCCGCGTGAAATTAAGGAGTTCCGCTGATGCTGCCCCGCAGCACGCCAGCGGCTCCGGATTCGAGTGTCGGCGTTGGGAAATCGGGATTGCGCGCGCACGGATGCGCGGTTCTACTTTGCCTCCAGTCTCTCGATCCACGCCTCGCATAGCTCGACGGCTTCGCGAGGCTCGAAGTTGTCGGGATCGAGGCACCACTCCAGCCACAAACCGTCAATCAATGCGGTCAACCCGATTGCGGCAAGCCGGATGTTGAATCTCAAGGGCCCTGTTTCCCTCTCCAGATCGGCGAGCATGCCACGCAGCAGATCAACATACCCGTGATACGTCTCGTTCTGTACCCGTTGAATATCTTTGGAATGCCGGTAGAGGCCCCAAAACACCACCCAGACCGCCAATACATCGCTGTCCAGGTTCGGTGGTGAGAACGACGCCTGGAAGAATGCCCGCAGCTGCTCCCGCGGTGTACCGGTCGATTGCGCGACCGCCTGCCTCAGTCCCCCCACCAGCTCGCTGTTGAAGTGCCGGTATGCCTCGGCGACGAGCGCATTCTTGGTCGGAAAGTGGTGATTGATCAGGCCGATCGAGACTTTGGCCTGGGCACTGATGCGGCGGATGGACAGCCCGTCGTGCCCGAATCGCTTCAGACACTCTATGGTCGCTTCAACCAGGGCCTGGCGGCGGGCGTCAGCGAGCTTGCGCTCAAAGCGAGGCTCTCCGGTCTTTTTCTTGGCGCGCTTCAATCAGGCAGCTTCAGTTGAGCCGCCTCCGTTTGAAGTCGGCCAGGATTTCCCGGGCCGCATTATGCCCCGGGGCGCCCGTGACGCCACCACCCGGATGGGTGCCGGCCCCGCACATGTAGAGGCCGGGCAGAGGGCCCCGATAGTTGCCGTGGCCCAGCATGGGCCGAGCCGAGAACATCTGATCGAGCTGCAGGGTCCCGTGCATGATATCGCCGCCGATCAGTCCAAACGTCCGCTCCAGGTCCAGCGGGCTCATGATCTGGCGACCCAGCACCGAGGCTTTGAAGTTCGGCGCATGTTCGTTGACGGTGTCGATCATGAGATCGGCAACTGTTTGCCTGTGGGTATCCCACGATTCGCCGTTCGGCAGCTGCGGCGCAACGTGCTGGCAGAAGAGACTGGCAACGTGTTGCCCGGGAGGAGCCAGGCTGTCATCCAACGTGGAGGGGATCAGCAACTCGACGATGGGTTTCTTCGACCACCCAAAGGTGCGAGCATCGAAATAGGCTTGCTCCATGTACCTCAAGGTTGGAGCGAGAATGATGCCGGCGGTGTGGTGATCGCCTTTCTGCGGCAGGCAGGTAAAGTTCGGCAGCTCGGTCAAGGCCACGTTCATCCGGAAGGTCCCCGACCCGCAACGGAAGTTGCTGATCCGCTCCCGGAACTCCTCCGGCAGTGCAGCCTGGTCGATCAGGTTGAGATAGAGGAGGCGAGGATTGAGGTTGGAAATGACGGCTGCCGCACGGAATGTTTCACCGGATTCGGTGATGGCTCCCACAGCGCGCCCACCTTCTACAATCACTTCGCGAACGGGATTGCTGAGGCGAATGTCCACGCCGCGCGCGGCGGCGGACCTTGCCATGGCCTGGGTGATCGCGCCCATCCCGCCAATCGCGTGTCCCCAGGCTCCCTTCTTTCCATTGACTTCTCCAAACACGTGATGCAGGAGAACGTACGCTGATCCTGGCGTGTACGGGCTGGCGTAGTTCCCGACGATTCCGTCAAAACCGTACACCGCCTTGATCGGGTCACTTTCAAACCAACCGTTCAGGTAGTCGCCGGCAGAGTTGGCGAACAGGGCGAGGAGCTCCCGTCGCATTTTCATGTCGAGCTTGCACAATCGCCCGCCCAGCCGTGTTGCACGCAGCAGCTCCGGCAGCGCAGAGCGCCAATCGCCTTCGACGACGTTCGGAGGTGTCTCGAGCACCAGGTCCCGCAGGAGGTCGGCAATGAGGTCCAGCCTCTCCCCGTAGGCATCGAGGCGCTCGGCGTCTTTCTTTGAGAACTTCGCGACCTCGGCCTGCGTGTGGCCGCCACCGGTCTTTATGTACCGTCCGTCATCCGTTGGCAGGAAATTCGAGACCCGGCGCTCAACAACACGCAGTCCGTGTTTCGGCAGCTCCAGATCACGGATCACCTTTGGATTGAGAAGAGAGACCGTGTAGGCAGCGACGGAGTTACGAAAACCCGGATGGAACTCCTCCGTGACCGCGGCGCCACCTGCGACACCACGCCTTTCCAGCACGGTTACTTTGAGTCCGGCCGCAGCAAGATAGGCGGCGCAGACGAGGCCGTTGTGACCACCACCGATGAGCAACGCATCGGACTGCGTAGTTGAAGCAGCCATGCCTATTTTCCCCCGGAACGCGCGTGTCGGCCGCGCTCAAACGACTGATTAAGCAACTTCCTGCGGAGCGAGTTGCGGTGAGGTGAACTCGAATTCCTCCGCTGCAGCCAGCCGCTGCTGCGGTTCGCGCCGAGTGCTCCACCCCTTCTGCGGCGCTTTGTGCAGCCGTGTCTCGGGAATGAGTGTGCGCATGCGTCTGCCGAAGCTGCGCAGGCACACCTCTGCCTCACTCAGCGGGCCAACCGTGTAGCCACTCGAGCCCATGCCAGCCTGAACGCGCTCGATCAGAGCTTTGTCTTCAACACTGACACGGCGGTTGATCCGCCAGTTCAGATAGCGCGTGGCTTTCATCTCGCGACGATTGTCCGGATGGACGTACGCAATCTCGCGAACCAACGTCTCGGTCGCAGATACCGGCAGGAATTGCATGAAATCGATCTGGTCCGGGTAGATGTCAAATGCGACGTTTGGCCAGAGCTTGAAGTACGTCCAGAGTCGCTGCCGATCATCAGGCAGGTGCGCGACTCTCGGCAGGAGGCCCTGGTAGAGACGTTCTGACCAGTTGCTCGAGGGGATGTCGCGAAGCGCGCCCCACATTTTGTCGATCCAGGGCTTGGCCTCGATGCCATAACCGCGCCCGAAGAGGCGGGTGAGTCCCGGGTGGGCCACCGTGATATGCAGCCCATCCGAATAGTTATCGGCGACGTTCTTCCAGTTCACGTTCCTCGGGCGGAAGGTCACCCGCCCTTGGGGGACCAGCTCTTCCATCCGATAGGCCGCCAGCTCATGGGCGTACGGAGCCGCCATCTCCTTTACTGAGGGCAGGCCCGGGGCAAAACGGATGAAGATGAAGCCAAGGAAGATTTCCTGCTCGATGGGCACCAGCCCGTGCCGGCCCAGGTCCAGGCCCTTGAACGCATCCCGCTGGGGAATGGCAACCAGGCGGCCATCCAGGCCGTATGTCCAGGCGTGGTACGGGCAGGTGATTCGGCGGCCGCAATGACCCTTGGAATCGTCCAGCAGCCGCGACGCGCGGTGGCGGCAAGCGTTGTGGAAGCTGCGGACCTGGCCGTCTTCCCCGCGCAAGACGATAACGGACTCTCCCATGAAGTCGAACGAGTGATAGTCGCCGGTATTGGGGATGTCGTTGACATGGCAGACCAGCTGCCAGGCTTGGCGGAAGATCGCCTCTTTCTCCAGCTCGAAGAATTCCGGGTCATGGTAGATCCAGGAGGGGAGGCTGAAGGCGTCTTCGTCGAGGGTGGCCGCATCCATAGATAGAGATCCCGAGCGAGGGCTGCTATTGAACGATCGTACAATAAGGCGGCCGAAGGGGCAATTCGCGGCAGGCCAATTCGCCGGTAGATAATCCGATCCGTCTAAGGGTGCGACGCCGCGCCTACCAGGCTGATCACTTCGGAAGCCGGATCGCTCGTCTCGCTCCGCGTCGCGACGGCGCGCACGCCAAGAGTTCGCAACGCTGCGACAAAACTATCCAGGCCGGTAGCGTCAAAGGCGCCCCCTAAGGGTAACCCCGCAATGCCTGGATCATCGATCACCAACTGTCGGCGGTTGTACCGGTTGAACTCGGCAACTGCTTCGGCAAGCGTCGCCCGATCAAACCAGATTCTGCCCTGCGTCCAGGCCAGTTTGTGTGTTACGTGCTCGGTGTCAATCTTCTGAACATGCAGCCGATGCGCCTTGACTGAGACGGTTTCGCCGGGGGCAACGGTAGTTGTCACAGGCGCCCCCGGCGGTTGGGGCAGTTTGCTGTCGGACGAATCATCCGGCGGATCGATCGCAACACGCCCCTCAGTAACGATCACATCAACCTGCCGCGCATCCCGCAACCGAACGGCAAACACAGTACCAACCGCCCGCACGACAGTATCCCCGGCCGCGACATCAAACGGCCGGCGCGCATCGTGGGCAACCGTAAACAGCGCCTCGCCTCTATCCAGCACGATCTGCCGCCGCCCCGAGCTCATGCGCGCGCGAATTGCGCTGTCCGTATTCAACATCGCAATGCTGCCGTCAGCCAAAGCAACGCGTTGAAACCCCCCGAAATCCGTCTCATAGACCCGCCACCCGGATCGTGAGACGACGATCCCGGTGGCGGCTCCCACGAAACCCAGCAAAACCGCGATCACTACCAACAGTGGCGGCTTGCGTTTGCGCGGCAGGTCGGGGCCGGGCGCCGGGCGGGCGAAATTATTGAGGACCTGCTCATCAACCGCCCCATCGAGCGGCCGCAGCCGCTTGAGGATGTCCGCGCGGCTCCAGGTTTCTTCCAGTCGTATGAAGGCCGCATGATTGCGTGGATCGCCGGCAACCCAAGCGCTGAAGTCGGCGCGCAGCTGCGCGGAGGGGTCCCTCTCCAGACGGATCAGCCAGTTGGCGGCTTCAGATTCGATATCGTTCGCGGGCATCTGCCGGTGCGTTAAAAATCGAAAGTCGGGGGCTCTCGAAAGAGCTGACGGCCGCGGGGCCAAATTCCGCTATCAGGTTGATTCGCGCCTGGCGCGGGCGCTCATTATACCCGGCCTTGCAAGCTGACCGGCCCTTAGTTCAGGGATTCCCTGAGTGGCTACCACTTCTTGCGAAGGCAGAAACCGAGCGCCCGGCCGCGCAGATTACCGTTCAGCAGGTCATATCCTACAGCGAGCTCATTGTTGAGGAAGGGCGGAGCGCGGTCCAGGAGATTCGTCGCGGTCAACACGATCTGCGTTTCGTCCAGCCACGCTGCATCCGGAATGGCAACTTTGTACGCGGCCTGTACATCGATCGTGGTCCACGAGGCGACATTTCGGGCCGGCGTGCTGACAGTATCGCGGTAGTGGTTCGAATAGTTGACGGCCAGCAGTGCGGTCAGTCCGCGCAGTTTCCACTGCAGGGCAGGCCGCACGCGCAGATCGACCGGATTGTTTGGAGTGTTGCGCAGTTGGAGTTTGGGTGAGTTCGCTGTTGCTGCCGCCGAGAAGTCGAATACGTATGTTCCGCTCAAGTCCGCCTCGAACTCACCCCACGCGGATGGCCACCTGTAGAGCGCATTCAAGTCCAGTCCGCTGGTGGTGAGGCTCGCCGTATTGCGTGTTCTCAAATCCACGACGGCGCCGATCCGGCTCGCCGAGCAGGCAGCTTGGGAGCCTGCGAACACACCCTGGTTGCAGATCGCCTGGCGTTGTGCGTCGGTTGGATTGCGGTTCACGGTTGAACTGTATTGGGGGTTGTCGAGGACATCCATCCGCAACAGCAGGTCTTCGATCCGGTCCCGCGAGTTGATGTGGAAATAGTTCAGGCCCGCCCGCAGAACCGGCAGTGCCGGCGGCGCCAGTTCGATCTTGACCGCCCAGTTGGTGGCGCGCTCCGCATGCGCAGCTGAGTTCTTGCCCGAGTCAACCAGGACGGCACTGCTCTGGTAAGCGGATTGCGCATCGGGAAGCACCAGGATCTGGCTGAAATTGCTGCTCTCCACGAGCTGCGAGATGTTGGGGGGGCGGAACAGTTTCGCCCAGCTGCCGCGGATGGAGATGGACGGGCTGGGAGCCAGCGTCAACGCGTACTGCGGCGAAAAGGCACTGCCGAAGTCGCTGTAGCGGTCCAAACGACCGCTCGCGGCGAAGGAGTTGTGGCCTGGAATCGGAATCGTGAGCTCGCCAAAGGTGGATGTGACGTTACGAGTCAGATCCGTTGCGGTCCGTGGCGCGGACCTGGATGTCGCGGTGGTGGCCTCGAGCATCTGCTTGCGATACTCGGCGCCCCATCCGAGATTCACGTCACCGGCTGCAAGTGCAAACATGCTGGCTTCCGCGAGCACGCTCAAATCCCATTGGTCCGATCTGGTCGAGGAGTCGAACGACGATCTGAACGACCGGACCGTGGTGGGATCTGCAAAGGAACCATCGCCGAACGGATTGAAGGCGCTCGCGCGAGGGCCGTGCAGTGCGGCCTCGAGCGCCGGGAAGTCGACCAGGCCTTCCATCGTCTGCTTCTGTATCTCAACACCGTATCCCAACGATCCCTGCAGATGCCAGCCGCGTAAGTTGCGGGCGTCGAGCTCCAGGGTCGAGTCGCAGCTCGTTACCTTTGCCCGTTCAATCGTTGCCCCGAGCTCCCGGCCGAATCTGTACAGAATGTTGATCGGCCCGGTTCCTCCGGTTGGATTGACGTAGAACGGACTGTTCTGGTCGACCGTGATGGCAGCCGTATAGGCGCCGGCGTTGGCTGTGACCTGGCGATGCGAGCAGAGCGAGCTCAGCAATGCCGTGACGCCGTTGCCGAAGTCCCGATCCAGATCGATGTATGTGTTCCAACGCCGCTGCCGTGGAAAGACATCACTGCCCTGCAGCTGGTCCGTCAGGTTTTCGGTGTTGGGTGAAAAACTGGATGGTGTCAGGTTAGTTCCGGCCTGGTGCGGTGGAATGCTGTAGGTCCGGGATCCGGCCAGGATCGTTCCAGGTTGACTGTAGGGGCTGCGGAAGTCGCTTCCGCCGAAGCGGGTCAGATCATTCGTGTACTGGCTGCGCGCGCCCGCGGCAAGTGCGTTCTGCTGCCGCAGCTCCAGTGCGAGCTCCAGATGCGTGTCATCCCACTTCCAGCCTTGCATGTGCCCCAGTCTGTATTCGCGCCGGGCGCCTGCGTCCAGGCCGTTGCCCTGCAGGTCGGTGGAGCGGCCCGTGAACTGCCTGTTCATGACGATGTTGATGACACCGCCGATCGCATCCGCGCCGTATTGCAACGGTGGGCCGTCCAGCAGCAGCTCGACGCTCTGCAGGCCTTCGATCGGGAACATGTCCGCCTCGGTATACAGCGCGTCGGTGCCGCGTTTCACGGTTCTGTGCCCGTTCAGCAGGATCACGGTGGCCGCGGGGCCGAGTCCGCGAATATTGACACCGGTGGCGTGGTTCCCGTTTGTGATTGCCTCCCGTGCGTTCCAGATATTGCCTTCGGTTACGCCGCCGGCGAGTACCTGTGTCAGGGAGCTCAAGGCGCCGGGCAGGGTCAGCGCCCCGCTCTGGTCGATTTGCTGTTTGTTGACAACGACCTTCTGAATCGACGGCCGGGGCGCATAGTCTTCGATAGGCGTGCGGACGCCGTTGACGTCGACCTGCTCCTCGACAATCTCCTTCTCGACCGGGCCTGGCTTTGGCCGGGCGGCGGCTTCCCGGCCGCGCTTGTTCCGGTGGTCCGAATCGCTGAAACCGCTGGCGCCGCACCGGAACTCAGCACAGCTCCAGATCGTGACCGTGTGTGCGTCGGCCATTGCGAATGCCAAGGACGTGCCGGCGATGATTTGCGTGACCGCATCCGCGGGAGTGAAGGACCCGTGGAGGGCATTCGTCATGACATCATCGGCCAGTTGACCGCTCAGCAGGATGTTCAGGTTGGTCTGCTGGGCGAGCGCCCTGATGGAATCGGCCGCGCGGCCGGCCGGAATTGCAATCTCTACGTGTTGAGCGATGGTATCCGCGCGCGCCACACAGCTTGCCGTCACAACCAGCAGCGCTAAGGGGACAGCCCGCCTCGGCTGTCGATAGCGCGGATAACGGGCTGTCATCGAGGCTCCGGGAGATTGCACTGCAATCGCTTAAATAGGACGAGGGAGGACCCTGTTTCCTCCGCTGCCGGGTGCGTAGAAGTGCGAAAAAAATCCTGTTCGTCGCGGCACTACCGCCGTCCGTGAGCCGCAGCGGTGTGCGCTGCAGCAACCGGCAACGGTGTTGCGTCTCCTGCCGGTACAGCCGTGCCATGGGTGGCGGGGTGTATGTTTCTTGCGTTGAATGCTCAACATCGTCGCACGCACAAACTGTTATTAAGTTGCGTGACTGCGTGTTGGAAGTCATTCAATCCGTCACATTCAGGATGACTGCCGCGGGAACGTACCGGCCTTAACGGAAAATTGTCGACGGCACGACTGTCTTGATGTGAGTGTCCGGACACAGGTGTTGATGTATGAGCAGGCAGGGATCGATCCGGCAGAAATGCCCGGGGTGCGCGTGGATCAGACAGCTGGGGATCCTGGTGCTCGCGGCAGTTGCCTGCCTGCGAGTTGATTCAGACCAATGGCTGCCCCATCCAGGTCCGGCGTGGAAGCGCTATGCAACCAACGTGGGCGGCATACGACGAATCATCCTGCAGGATGGCACACAGGTGGATCTCAACACGGGCAGTGAGATCAAAGTACGTTTCACGGGCGCGCAGCGTGAGGTCGTGTTAACTCACGGTGAGGCCCTCTTCACACTGGTGCACCGCACGAGCTGGCCTTTCTCAGTCAGAGCCGGGGATGCGACGATCCATGCCGCCGGCACGAGATTTTCCGTCCGATTGCGCGAACAGGCGCAAGCGGACGTGCTCGTCATCGACGGCCACATCGCCATTTACGTAGGGCAGCAGGCCGCGGTTGCGAACGTCCCGCGCTCGCATCGCGCAACGCCGTTTGCGTTGTTCGTGTCTGCCGGCGAATCAATTGCCATGAATTCCACAACCGTACTGGCGCGCGCGCAACTACCCCCTGCAACCCTGAAGCGCCGTACAGCCTGGACGGATGGCTGGCTCTGGTTCTTCAAAGATCCGCTTCCCCAGGCGGTGGCCGAGTTCAACCGGTATCACCGCGAGCAGCTCGTGTTGGTGGATCCGGCCCTGGCCGCAATCGAGATCGGCGGCCGTTTTCGCAGCTCCGATCTGGACAGCTTCATTGCCACCCTCGAGCACGCCTTCGATGTCCGGGCGCTGTCGTCGGCTGTCCACGGGACGGGAATCGCGACCATCTACCTGTCCGGAACTTGCGTGCGAGCACGGCAGCAATGCAATTGGCCTATGGTCCAATAGACGAAACTGGGTCGTTTCGACCCACTTGGGGCGGGCGTGATCCAACCCACGGATTTTTGTGTTGGCGCCACTTGACGGACGGTTGACTTAGGCGCAGCGTTAGTTGGCCAACCGATCAATGGCATTCGTCGAACCTAACCTGACAAGGAGCGTGAAGTGGGCGCAAGCCGCGTTGATGGACCGACGTACAAGCGACGGAAAAGCTTTCGTCAGGTTCGACATCACGACTGGAGAGGACTCATGAGCACGCTGGAAATTGAAAGGAAAATCAAGAACACGGTGCAGGCCACGGAGGCGGTTGAGATTATCGACTGCGGCCGCGCGTCGGAACGCACGCAGGGCGTTTCATTCCTGATCCTGTTCGAGTCGGGCGCTCCGCCCCACGACAAGCTGTTCCTCCTTTGAGGGCAGGATAGCTCGATCCCATAAGAACAATGCGCTTGCCTCGTTCCGGTGCGGGCCAAACCGCGCCGGACGGGGCTTCGGTTTAGGGGAGGAGGGGTCCGATGGCGCGTTATGCGCTGGCTGATCATGTCTTCGTGTGCCTGAATGGCGAGCACTTGGTGTTACTGGATCTAAAGGAAGATCGTTACTGGGCCCTGGAAGCTGCCCACACAGCGGGCTTGGGCGCGCTGGTCGATGGATGGCCGGTCAGGTCTTGCGATGACGCGCCGACGGCGGATCCGCCGTCGCCCGAGACGGCCGCGGCGATCGAACTGCTTCAGGGCCGTGGCCTGCTGACCCAGGGCATCCCGCCCGGGAAGGTTGCCACGCCGGTAACCGCCAGCGTCCCGATGAGGGAATTGTCATCCGAGACCGACACATCCGCGGGAGCTCGCTCGGGAAGCTGGCTGAAGTTCCTCATGGCCTCGGCAGTCGCCAAATTTACACTGCGTATCTGGCCTTTCGAGCGCGTGATCCGACGAGTCAAACGGCGCAAGGAGCTGCTGGGACCTGATGCGAGCCCGCTGGATGCGCAGCGCGCGGCTAAACTTTTGGAGGCATTCGCGCATTACCGGGTGTTCCTGTTTTCTTCCAAAGACGAGTGCCTCTACGATTCGCTGGCACTGCTTGAATACCTGGCCCGCCACGGGATCTACCCGGATTGGGTGTTCGCAGTTCAGACACGGCCCTTTGCAGCGCACTGCTGGGTCCAGCACGGCGATCTCGTTTTAAATGACACGGTCGAGCACGTCAGCGGCTACACACCCATCATGGTTGTCTGAAGCCTCAGGAATGAGCCCATGTATCGGTATTTCGTGCTGGTCTGGAATCCCAGGAATCTGCAAGCCGCGGCAAGCGCGCGCTCGCTCTCCGAGAGGATGGTGTCGGTTGCCTCAGGCTGGGCCCGCGCATTCGAGGCAGAGGGCATCTGCGCGTTTCACGCCGGCTTGGGTGAAGGCGCCAGCAAGACACTTCTGCTCGACCACGGTGCGGGAGCCGTTTTCGGACGGATCTTCAATCGCGACATCGACAACACTCCCGGCGCCGTGCGTGTCGAGTTTGATCATAGCGAGAGCCTGAAAGTCGTTCAGAGCGGTGGCCGCAGGCTCATCGAACGCTATTGGGGACGTTATGTCGCCCTCATCCAGGACGCGGCCACCAGCGAGACTTGGATCCTGCGCGATCCATCGGGCCAAATGCCCTGCCTGCTGGGCGCTCATCAGGGCGTAAACCTCGTGTTTTCCGACCTGGAGGACTGTGTCGCCCTCGGGATACGGCACTTCACCGTAAGTTGGGAATATATCCGCGGATTGCTCGCCTACTCGGGGTACCAGTCGCGGGACACCGCGCTGCAGGAGGTATCCGAGGTACAGCTCGGGGAGCGTGTCCGGTTCTCAGGCGATACCGTGCACCGCTCGCTCGAATGGAATCCATTCGCGATCGCGCAAACCAATCCGATTCTCGATCCGGAAACGGCCGTTGCCGAGTTGCGGCGCACTACGCGCGGCTGCGTGCATGCATGGGCTGCGTGCTATTCCGGCATCCTCCACAATCTGTCTGGAGGATTGGATTCTTCGATTGTGTTGAGCTGCCTGAAGGACGCGCCTTCGCGGCCCAACATCACCTGCCTGCACTATTTTGCCCTCGGGCCGGATGAGGATGAGCGCAAATACGGCCGCTTGATGGCAAACCTGGTGAAGACGGAGCTGATCGAGCATCAGCTGGATGTCCAGGAAGTCAGGCTCGACTACATTCTCAACCTGCGCAGATCCTCCCGGCCCTGGTTCTACATGTACGAGCTCGAGCACGGCAGATTCGAGGGCCAGCTCGCGGCGGAGCGGGAAGCGAACGGGCTGTTCTCAGGCGCCGGCGGCGATGGAGTCTTCTTCCAGGCCCGCGCAGACCTCGCGGTCACTGACTATCTGTTCGACCGCGGAATGGGCCGGGACCTTCTGCGCGTGGCGGTCGATGCAGCTCGTATCTCGCGCAAGTCCATCTGGCCGCTGCTTTGGACTGCACTGCGCGCACGCACGATCCGGCCAAGATGGCATCCTCTGAGCGTTGGTGGCCGGCCTGAACGGACGCTCGTCAGCCAGGATGTTCAGCGAGCGGCGCTGCGAAATCCGAAACTGCTTCATCCGTGGTTCGCCGACCGGTCGCTGCGCGGGATACCGCCCGGGGTGCTATGGCATGCGCTCTCGGTCTCGGCCGCTCCTGCGTACTACAGTTCGTTCGAGGCCGGGCCATACCCGGAGCGAACCTTGCCATTGCTTTCGCAGCCGCTCGTTGAGTTGTGCCTGCGGATTCCGACGTATGTGCTGATCAAGAATGGAATGGACCGTGCCACGGCGCGGCGCGCATTTGCGCAGGATCTGCCGCCGGAAATCGTGAAGCGACGCAGCAAAGGCCGCATAGATCAGCATGTGCGCAACATCCTGGACGCCAACCTGGATTTCGTGCGCGACCTGCTCTTGAACGGCCGCCTGGTGAAGGAAGGTCTGCTCGATCGCCGCAATCTCGAGCTCTATCTGACGCGCGAGCGCTCCCCTGCCGATTTTCAGTACGCCGAGATCCTGCAGGAGCATTTGTGCATCGAAGCGTGGCTGTCGCGCTGGCTGGACCAGCGTGAATCGGCCGCCGCGACCGACCGGCTCGCAGGTCCGCTGCCTCACCAGGTTTTGCGGACCTGAAGGCTGAGCCGCCGGCCGTCCGGATCGGCGTTCTCCTGGTCGTAGCCGATTGCCGCGGTCTGGTTGTTGAGAAACGGCGGGCTGACATTGAAGACATTGATTGCATTCAATTCCACGAGGGCGTTTTGCAACAGGCCCGTGCCGAACGGGGCGAGGCTATAACGCAGCTGGGCATCGAAGGTGGTGTAGGACCTGACGTTGCGATTGGGATCGCTGAGTGTATCGGTGTAGTGATTCTGGAAATTGACTCCGAGCGCTGCGCCCCAATGTTGCTGGCGCCATGACACCGTGCCGCGCAGCTTTATGTCGATGGGGTTGTTCGGGGTGTCGAGCGCTCGTGCTGCGGGCGCGCCTGGGCCCTGCTGCTGGGTGAAATCCAGCAGATAGGTCCCGTCGAGACGAAATTTCAACGTGCCGGGCGACCAGCTGCGCTCATAAATGGTATTGAGGTCGAAACCCCGGGTACGCACGCTTTCCCAGTTCTGGCTGCGGATATCGAGGATCGCTGCCGCGGGGAATTGCATGCAGTCCGCGCTCGTGCCCCCATAGTACTGTCCGTGGGCGCAAAGGTCGGCGATCAGTGCCGGGTTCGGGTTGCGGCTGATGAGCCCGGTGAAGCCCGGGTCGCTGAGAACGTTGGCGAGAATGTTTGCCCCGACGAGGGGATCCTGGATGCGATCGCGGAACTGGATGTTGAAATAGGTTGCGCTGAAGGTGAGCCCCGGGACCCACTCGCGTGGATCGATGTCAATTCCAGCAGTCCAACTGCGGGCATGCTCGACAGTGAGATTGGGGTTCTTGCCCGACTCGATCAGCACACTGGAGAAGCCGCTGGGCGAGGCCTTGTCGGCGAGCATATAAGGAATGATGTAGTTGTGACTCGCGTCCAGGTCCGCGAGCGTCGGCGCCCGGATGGAGCGGCCCCACGTGCCCCGGAAGACGACTGCCTCGAATGCCGACCAGGCCATCCCGAGCTTCGGCGTGGTGGCCTGTCCGAAGTCGCTATACTTTTCATATCGGCCGGCCAGCGAGAATTCGAGCCTGCGCAAGCCGCGGCGGGCGTTGTCTTTCCCAAACAGCGGGACGGTGATTTCGCCGAATGCGGCAGTAACATTGCGAGCGTCGTTGGACTCGATGGCCGCAGAGGTGGATGTTGCCGTCTGGAGCGTCGTAAAGACCTGGTTGCGGTGATCGGCGCCGAACGCGAGCTTGATGTCGCCGCCGGGCACATGAACCAGCGGACCGTCGGCCGCCACAGCCGCGGATCTCAGTCTCGAGTTCGTGTAATAGCGGGTGCCTGTCGCAATCGATTTGAGCGTGGCGGGGTTGGTATGGGAACCGTCGCCGAACGGGTTGAACGCCGTGTCGGGATTGGGGTCCAGGAGCGCCTGGCTCAAAATGGCGGCATCGGCCAGGCCGCCGGTGAATTGATTTTCCCGCTCCTGCGCATAGTTGCCATACAGGTCCACTTTCCATGTCCGGCCGACAGCCAATCCCAAACCCAATGTGAGGTTCAGGCTGTTCACGAGGACATCGTTGTACATCGGCCCGATGTCGTCGAGAAAGTTGTAGTTCACCGTCACCGGATCCGTGCCGCCTGCGGGATTTACGTAAAAGGGATTGCGGTTCGTAACCACGAAAGGTCTCAAGAAGCCGCCGTCGTGCTGCTTGGCGTCCCGCTGGCTCACCAGCGCGCTACCGAAGACCGCCACGTTGTCGCTCAGCGCTTGTTTGCCCGAGCCGTACAGGCTCCAACGCTTCTGGCTCGGGAGGATGTCAGCAGCTGCGAATTTTTCCGACAGATTGGTCGTATCCGCTGCGAAATCCGCGGCAGTGAGGCCGGTACCGTTTTGCCCGGCGGGAACCGCATAGCTGTGTTGTCCGACGACGATGTTTGCCGGATTGGACAGATAGGTATCGAAATTGCCGCCGCCGAACCGTGTGAGGTTGCTTGTGGCGTAGCGGCGCGCGTACGCGGGCAGGGCGCCGCGTCTGTAGAATTCCAATGACAGTACGCTATTGCCCGAATCCCATCGCGTTCCGAGTGTCTGCGCGACTCGATATTCCGCCAGGGTATTTTGTGTACCGGAGCCACCACTCGCTACCGTCTCACCGCCGGTGAAATTGTCCCGCATCACGAAGTTCACAACTCCACCAACAGCGTCGGCGCCATACATGGCCGATGCACTCTCAGGCAGGATGTCCACGCGCTCCACCGCCGCTAATGGAATGTTTTCGATGTCAGCGAACGCGGCTTCGCTACCGCTCGGCGCCAGTCGTTTCCCATTGATCAGGACGAGAGTGGCCCGGGCTCCCAGTCCGCGCAGATTGATACCGGAGCCCAGGCCTGAGTTCGTCCCGGTTTCCCCGAAGTAGTGAGTGTCCTGGCTGGGTCCTCCCCCGAAAGTCTGCGGCAGTGTCCGCAAAAGGTCCCGCACAGTTGCTGCAGGGCTTGCATTGATATCGCCGCGGTCCAACGACGTAACGTGCTCGCCAACAGGCTCCTCCCCACGCAAATGGGTGCCTGTTATGCGTATCTCCTCGATCTCGGGTGCCTTAGGGTCCGAGGAGAGGTCTACGGACCCTGGTCCGGTGCGCTCAACGCCTTGCGGTTCCGCGGCAAGAGCACGGCTGCGGCGCGTTGCCGGTGGCACGTCTGCCATGGTGGAGCCCGTTTCACCGTTCTGATTCAGCAACGTCACAGCCAGCGTTCTGTCGTTGACGAAATCGAACGCCAGGCCGGTATCGAGCAGCATCTGCCGCAGTGCCGCTGCGGCCTCGTAATCGCCGCTTATAGCGTGGGTTTTGCGGCCGTGGACGATGTTGTAATCGAAGAGCAGCTGAAGGGTGGATTGCCGGCTGAATTCGTTCAGCGTCAGGGTCGCATCTCCCGCTTCGATATGGAATGGCTGCAGCTTTGGCGCACCCCGGGCAGGAAGACTCACGAGGAGCGCCAGTGCGATGAGCCCGCATAGGTTGACAACCCCTGGGGCGGGGCAACGCAATCTGAGTCGGACCGCCCTCACCCTGGAGCCGGTGAGTCGTGCCAGTGCCAAAGTCGTTACTTGGCTCGATCCGTGAGGGCAGTGAGAGCATGAGTCCATTCTTGAGGTCTGCTTTTAATTATTATCTTCCCTGTGTGCCGACCGGGTGTCTTATGGAGGTTTACCACCCGAAAATAAGCGTATGTTGCCGTTGTTATTCTCAACCTGCACCCGTATACCGAACGAGTGTTGTAATGCGGCGATGAAACTGTCCGGATCCGTCGTGAGGAAGATGCCGCCAACCTGTACCTTCACAATGGACGGATCGGCAATCGTAATCTGACGCTGGTTATACCTGTTGAACTCCTGAACCGCATCGTCCAGCGTCTCACCTTGGAAAGCAAGGTGGCCTGCGGTCCACGCAAGCTTCCGGGATACTTCCTTCGGAAGGATGGTGTGTACGGAGACCGAGTTGCGACGCACACTGGCCGCCTCGCCCGCGGATACCTTGGGCGCGCTGGCGAGCAGTGACGGATTCTCGAAGTTGGCCTCGGTCCCGGGCGCTCCAACGGCCACGCGTCCTTCCGCTACGAGCACATCAACGTGGTCCGCGTCGCGGATACGGACGGAGAATGAGGTCCCGACAGCGCGAACCACCGTTCCACCGGCTACTACATAAAATGGCCGCGTTGAATCGTGAGCGACGTGGAACAGCGCTTCGCCGCGCGTCAGCATGATATCGCGACGGCTACCCGAGAGACGGGCGTCCAGCGCTGTGTTTGTGTTGAGGTCCACAGTGCTGCCGTCCGTAAGCTCGATCTTCTCGCGACCGCCAATGCCGGTCTCGTACGATTTCCAGCCGAGGTGATAGGCGCCGAACCAGGCCACGACACCGGCCGTGGCGATGGCGCCCGCCGTGGCGAGTACACGCCTGCGGTCCGGCATGACGAGATCTTCGAGCCGCTTGCGCGGTGTGCCTTGCAACGGCTGCAGACCGCGAATCAACAGCGCGGCAGGGCTGATGTTCGTGCGGGCCAGCAGGTCGGAATTGATGGTTCCGTCGACCGGCCGCATGTTCTTGAGGCGATCGACGCGATTCCAGGCCACGCGCAAGCGGATGAACGCGGCGCGGTGACGCGGGTCCTCGTCCATCCAGGCCTGCAGAGCGTCCCATGTCTGCGGCGAGACTTGTCCCTCGATACGGACCAGCCATTGCGCGGCCGCGTCCGAGATATCACTCGCCCTGGACATTTGATCCCTTGCGCCTTCGAAAGCGGTCGAACAGCATCGAGCGCCGCTCGGAAACAGGTTGATCGAACAGCGCCTGCGCACAACGGCGCGCAGCCTTCGTCAGATGCTGCTCGACCGTGTGTTCCGAAATGTTCATCCGCGACGCGATTTCTTTCTGTGAATACCCATAGACCTTGCGCAGCGTGAACACCTGGCGGCAGCGATCCGGCAGGCCTTGTATCGCCTTGACCAGCATCGCCAGTTCCTGGTGGCTGTTCACGATCTCCTCGATCTGCTCTCCCTCATCGAGAACCTCGAGAGCCTCCAGATCCGCGACCAGCTCGATCGGAACAACCTGCCTGTGACGCAACCAGTCGAATGCTACGTTGCGGGCGATCGTGAGTGCAAATGCGCGGACCGAGCGTACCTCGGGCTCCTCGGAGGAACCGGATACGAGCAGGCGTGCGTAGACTTCCTGCAACAGTTCATCGACGTCGGAGTTGTTTCGCGTGTAGCGATACAAACATGCGCGCAGCACGCCTTCGATATCGAGCGCCTGCAGCAGATAGCGTTCGTCGTTCTTGGACAAGACCGGGACCTCGCCTTCATTCCCGTTGACTTCCTTGAGGACCGCCCGATTCCACACCCGCAAGCCGAGCGGCTTGGTCCCTGTGTGCTGCGATATTACGCCTGTATCGCTTACGTTGCGCAACGGAAAAATGCGCTGCGCTGCACTTCATGGGTGTCGTAGAAACACCTAACGGAAATTGCGTGCGAGTGCGTCTTCATATGTCAGACGGGAGAAATCCACGATAGCCGCGGTCGGCTCCTTGTCAGGATCGGTAAGGTGACCGTGGTGAGACGCCCGCTGCAGTCGATGGTCTGCAGCGGGCGTTTGACTATCTGTGATCAAAAATGCCTTAGTCTGCGCCGCGAACGTATACGCTTCGGGTGAGCCGCACACATGTGTTGTCTTTACGCACCTTAAGGCGTGCGCAACCAACTTAAAGTTGTCCCGCGGCAAATCACCAACAGTCATCCCCAGGCGATGGCATCATTGCCAGCCCTTTGTGGGAGCGCATATTTGATTGAGGCCTGTAGCGCTGCCCCGGCAATCAAACATATGGAAAGGCGAGGCAATGGTTCGGCAGCGCCGGCGGGCTCAACTCCTGTTGGATCTCGAGTATTGCGAAAATAGCGAATCTGCGGCGGGCAGACATTGGAGTTCGCGCAGCCGCTTGCCGCCGCGCTGTCGCCGCCGGGCACCCCCAGTAATACGGAAGACGAGCGGTGGTCCTTTGTCCAGTCCTGGTAGCTGCGGATATTAGAGGCTGAAGCGCCGCTGTACGAGGTCTCGGGTCCCGCTCACCTTATGCGCGGATTCGGCGCAAGATCGTTGCGCCCGGCCCTGGTCGCCCCAAATCCACGGTCTGACGTGGAATTACGTAATAATCTCACGGGTGAGGCAATCCAGCGGCAGGGCTGGGAATACGGGAGATATCGATTGCAGACGCAACGACGCCCCAGGGTCGTCATAGTCGGCTGTGGATTTGGCGGGCTGTTCGCCGCCCGTGCACTGAAGCACGCGTCGGTGGACGTGCTGCTCATCGACCGCAACAACTACCACCTTTTTCAGCCTCTCCTGTACCAGGTTGCCTCGGCGGCGCTCGCGCCGGCGGACATCGCACAGCCCATCCGGCTGATCCTGCGAGGACAGCGGAATGCGCTCGTCATGCTGGCCGAAGTGACCCGCATCGACACAGCCGGTCGGTGCGTGTACGCGGGGGAGCACCCGGTACCGTACGACTATCTGATTCTGGCCCCCGGAGCCGTGGACAACTATTTCGGCCACGCCGAATGGCACAAATTCGCGCCGGGAATGAAGGAGGTCGAGGACGCGACGCTGATCCGGTCGCGCATGCTTTTGTCCTTCGAAATTGCTGAATTCGAGACAGATCCGGCCAAGCAGGCGGCGCACCTTGCTTTCATCATTATCGGCGGGGGACCGACGGGTGTGGAGCTGGCCGGCGCCATCAAAGAACTGGCTGTCGATGTAGTTCCCCGGGATTTCAGGATGGCGGATACCCGCAAGGCGCGCGTCATCCTGATCGAGGCCGGACCGCGTTTGCTTCCTGCATTTCATCCGGATTCCTCTGCGCGTGCGCTGAAACAGCTGCACGACCTGCAAGTCGAAGTCCGGGTGGGAAAACCGGTCACGGCCGTTTTTGAGGACGGGGTGGAAGCGGGTGGTGAGCGCCTTTACAGCTACAACGTCATATGGGCGGCGGGCGTTCGAGCGTCCCCCATCGTTGCCACCCTTGGCGCTGAACTGGGGCCTGGCGGTCGCGTCAAGGTGGGCCCCGACTGCTCCATTTCGGGCCAGCCAAACGTATTTGTCATCGGCGACGCGGCCTACCTGGTCGATTGGAAGACCGACAAGCAGGTGCCGGGAGTCTCGCAAGGAGCGCTGCAGATGGGGCGGTACGTCGCGCGTGTCATTCAGCAGGAAATCGCCAGCACGGACCCCGGCCAGCGCGGAAAGCTCCGCGCCGAGGGCTTTCACTACAACGACCTGGGTTCAATGGCGACTATTGGCAAATCCAGGGCGGTGGTCGAACTTGGCCGCCTGCACTTTGGGGGTCTTCTGGCCTGGTTTGCGTGGTTGGCGCTGCACGTGACCGTGCTCATCGGGTTCCGCAATCGCGTTTCTGTTCTTCTTTCCTGGATCTACAGCTATCTGTTCTTTCGGCGAGGTTCGCGGCTGATCACGGGGCTGAGTTCGGAGCAGATCGCCGAACTCAGCGCGGATGCCATGAAGGGGGCGGCCGCCGACGCCGCGAAGACGGAATCTTCGAGGACAAAAGGGTAGTTCCCACTTGGTTGATCCGCCGGATGGCCCAAAATAGCGGATCAGATGTCGTCCGCACCCCAACGCGAAATTAACGCCCGAATTGGCCGAACCGGCTCACGCCTTGCACCGCCTGGTGCGGGCGGGCTTGGCGGAGTGCCTGGGACGGGCGGTCCCGGCACGCCAGGTGTGGGAGGCGGGGGAACGGGTGGTGGTTCGGGTGCCGGTGGTGGGGGCTTGGGAGCTGGCGGCCCGGCTGCAGGAGAGAGGCTGACGATCCGGGGGTTCTTCGGCGTCTTCCGCTACAGCCATCGCGCGATCCAATTGGTCTGGAATACCAATTCTGTACTGACCGTTTCGCTCGGGTTGTTGACCATCGTTGCGGGCGTGCTGCCTGCCGCCATTGCGTACGTTGGCTCGTTGATTGTCGATGCGGTTGTAGGTGCGATGCGTGCGGGTGGGGGTAATCCTGCTCGCGTTATCGAATTCGTGATTCTCGAAGGCGCTTTGGTGGCGGCTGTTGCCGCTGCTCAGCGCGGCATCTCATTGTGCCAATCGCTGCTGCGGGCACAGCTCGGTCAACGTGTAAACGTGATGATCCTGGAGAAGGCTCTCACGCTCGAACTGCAACACTTCGAAGACTCGGAGTTTTATGACAAGCTGACGCGCGCCCGGCGTGAGGCGTCCAGCCGTCCACTCAGCCTCATCATGAGGACGTTCGGCCTCGGCCAGAATGGGATTTCGCTCGTCAGTTATGGAGCATTACTGGCCCATTTCTCTCCATGGGCTGTTGCCGTCCTTCTGCTTGCGGGTCTTCCGGCGTTCATTGCAGAAGCGAAGTTCTCCGGGGATGCGTTCCGGCTGTTCCGATGGCGGTCGCCTGAAACCCGGATGCAGATTTACCTCGAGACGGTGATTGGTCGCGAAGACTACGCTAAGGAAGTGAAGCTCTACGGGCTCGGCCCCCGGTTGTTGGATCGTTACCGCGACATCTTCCGGCGGCTTTACAAGGAAGATCGCGCGCTCACGATCCGCCGTGACGCGTGGGGCTTTGGGCTCGGTCTCGTCGCGACCCTTGCTTTGTACGGTGCGTACGCGTGGATCGCCGTCAGTACAGTACGAAGTCTGATAACCCTCGGTCAGATGACCATGTATCTCGCCTTGTTCCGGCAGGGTCAGTCGGCGGTTTCGGCAATGCTCTCCTCGGTTGGGGGCATGTACGAAGACAATCTCTATTTGTCTACCCTCTATGAGTACCTAGAGACAGAGGTCCCGGAGCCGGCCGGCAACGCTGCACACGGACCGCATCCGGAGGATGGGGTCAGATTTGAGGATGTCGGATTCAAGTACCCGGGAGCGGATCAGCCCGCGCTGGAGCACATCAACCTGCATTTGAAGCCGAGCGAAAGTCTGGCGCTCGTGGGTGAGAACGGGTCGGGTAAGACGACGTTGATCAAATTGCTGACACGTCTGTATCACCCAACCTCGGGACGCATTCTGCTCGACGGTCAGGACCTCGCCGAGTGGGACGAAACGGCGCTGCGCCAGCGCGTCGGCGTGATTTTCCAGGACTTTGCCCGCTACCAGATGCTGGTCGGGGAGAATGTGGGCGCCGGCGACGAGCAGTTCTTCGAAGACGAGCCGCGCTGGCGCGAGGCGGCCGAGAAGGGCAGGGCAAGCGAGTTCATTGAAACGCTTCCGGCCGGCTACCAGACCCAGCTAGGCAAGTGGTTCAAAGATGGCCGGGAGCTTTCCGGAGGGCAATGGCAGAAGATTGCGCTCTCACGCGCGTTCATGCGAACCCGGGCAGACGTGTTGGTCCTGGATGAGCCTACTGCGGCTATGGACGCCCAGGCCGAAGCCGAGGTGTTCGAGCATTTCCGACAGCTCGCGCGAGGGCGGATCACCATTCTCATATCCCACCGGTTTTCAACCGTGCGGATGGCGGATCGGATCGCCGTACTCGACCATGGGCGCATGGTCGAGTACGGGAGTCACGAAGAGTTGATGAGCCAGGATGGGCGGTACGCGCACTTGTTTACCTTGCAGGCTCGGGGGTATAGGTAAATCGGCCCTCAGCCGTCTGAGGGGTAGGTTCTTCCGCGCAGCCGCTCTTTAATCTTTCTTGCCTGGCTGAGCAGTGCGCTTGTCCGGCACCGATGGCCGAACAATTGGCCCACCTGTCTCACTACTTTCGTCAGATGCTGCTCAACAGTGTTCTCGCTGATGCCGAGCTTTCGGGCAATTTCCTTCTGCGACAGTCCGTATACCTTACGCAGTCTGAAGACTTGGCGCTGCCGCGGGGGCATGGAGTCCACGATGTCGGCAAGCACGCCGAGCTCCTCCTCGATACTGGCTAGCTCATCCGGCTGCCCCTCCGCGGCGGCCGTCTCCGCATCGAGATCGGCTACCAAGGTGATGGAAACCACCTTCTGATGTCGCAACCAGTCAGAGGCAATATTGCGCGCCACGGTCATCACGAATGCCTCGAACGAGCCAATCACGGGTCTGTCACGAGCCCCCAGGGTCAGCAGGCGAACGTACATCTCCTGTAAGAGCTCATCTACGTCGTCGCAATTGCGCGTGTAGCGATAT
>Ga0307511_10000477_pt1 | contig 43424 bp, 36 predicted proteins | sample 13_EM_MG_FD_200266 | JGI IMG/M metagenome (GOLD analysis project Ga0307511, IMG submission 200266) | Populus trichocarpa ectomycorrhiza microbial communities from riparian zone in the Pacific Northwest, United States - 13_EM | ecosystem: Host-associated > Plants > Roots > Unclassified | place... | reverse complement strand
GCGAGGGCGGTCCCGGCGGCGGCACCCAGCAGGGTGCCGGCCAGGCCGGCGGCGAACTGCCCGGCGGCGGCACCGCCCCCGGCGGGATGACGCCGGGTGGCGGCGGCACGGGTGAGGTGCCGCAGGGCGGCGGAGCGCCGAGCGGGGCGCCGAGCGGTGGTACGACCGGCGGCACGGCCGGTGGCCAACAGGGCGGTACGACCGGGGAGTTGCCCGGCGGCGGTACGGCTCCCGGCGGGACCGGCGGTACGCGCGGCGGCTTCGGCGGTGGCGGCGGCATGGGCGGTACGACGTCCAGCGCGCTCATCTCCTACCTGGAGAAGCACCAGGACGGCGCCAAGTGGCTGCTCGCGGTGTCGAATTCGCAGAGCGCGGGCCAGCTGATCCTCAGCACCCACAAGCCCGTCATCTCCATGTGGGGCTTCACCGGCTCCGACAAGGCGATGACCCTCGCCAAGCTCAAGGAGCTGGTGAAGAAGGGCGAGTTGCACTACATCCAGCTCGGCGGTGGCGGGATGGGCGGCAACAGCACCCTGAACACCGAGATCACCGCGTGGGTGCAGAAGAACGCGACGGCGGTGAAGGAGAGCGCGTACGACAAGAGCGCGACGACGGAGTCGAGTTCGAGCTCCTCGACCTCGTCGACGTCGACGACCAGCACGTCGACGCTGTACCGGCTGGACCCGTCGGACGTGAAGTGACACCGACGCGACTGACGTAGCCGACGGCGAACGGCCCCCGACCACACGGTCGGGGGCCGTTCCCGTGCGCCTCCGCGCAGTCAACTCGCGTAGACACGGGGCAAATTGTCGCTTCCGGTCACCCGATCGACACGTCTCGTTTATTTACAGGACTGCATGTCCATGCCACGCTCCCGTTTGCCGCCCCATTCAACCCGCGTAGATGGGACACTCTTTATGTTGGTGACTCGCATGCACCGCTGGAAAACGGTGGCGTTGACCACCGCAGCGGTCCTGGTGGGCCTCGCGGCCCCGACCCTGACGGCAACCCCGGCCGCCGCCACGACGACCGCGTACGACTCGACGTACTACAAGAACGCGGTCGGCAAGACGGGTACGACCCTGAAGTCCTCGCTGCACACGATCATCAGCACCAACGTCACGAAGATCTCGTACTCCGCGGTGTGGAACGCCCTCATGGCGACCGACCAGGACCCGAACAACAGCAGCAACGTGATCCTGCTGTACAGCGGTGTCTCCCGCGCCAAGTCCCTGAACGGCGGCGACGTCGGCGACTGGAACCGCGAGCACACCTGGGCCAAGTCCCACGGCGACTTCGGCGAGGTGGTCGGCCCCGGCACCGACCTGCACCACCTGCGTCCCGCCGACGTCCAGGTCAACAGCATCCGCGGCAACCTGGACTTCGACAACGGCGGCAGCGCGGTCACCAACGGCGGCGGCAGCACGGTCGACTCCGACTCCTTCTCCCCGCGCGCGGCGGACCGGGGCGACGTGGCCCGCATGATCCTCTACATGGCCGTCCGCTACGAGGGCGACGACGGCTTCGCCGACCTGGAGCCCAACGAGAAGGTGGGCAACGGCAGCAACCCCTACATGGGCAAGCTCTCCGTCCTCAAGGCCTGGAACGAGGCGGACCCGCCGAGCGCCTTCGAAGAGAACCGCAACAACGTCATCTACAACACGTACCAGCACAACCGGAACCCGTTCATCGACCACCCGGAGTGGGTGGAGGCGATCTGGTAGGCGGCAGTGCCGGGTCGGGCTCCTCGCGATCTGCGGGGAGCCCGATCCTTCGTTGTCGGACGTGTCGGTGTCGGTGTGCTGTCGGTTGTCGGTGACGTGTGTCGGTTCTTTGTCGGCGAGGTCTGGAACGTTTCGGACAGGTCCTGCCGGACGTCATCCGGCAGGCGTGAAACGCAAGGAATCACGATGCGCACTCACGTCACGATCATCGGTGCCGGGCTCGGCGGTCTCACGCTCGCCCGTGTCCTGCACGTCCACGGAATCCCGTCGACGGTCTACGAGGCGGAGTCCTCCGCGACGGCACGCGCACAGGGCGGGCTGCTCGACATCCGCGACTACAACGGCCAACTCGCCCTGCAAGCGGCCGGCTTGACGGACGAGTTCCACGGCATCGTCCTGCAGGGGCGTCAGGCGATGCGGGTCCTGGACCGGGACGGGAAGATCCTGCTCGACCTGCCGGACGACGGTACGGGCGGCAGTCCCGAGGTGCTGCGCGGCGAACTGCGGCAGCTGCTGCTCGACTCACTCCCCGCAGGCACGGTCCGGTGGGGGCACAAGGTCGGCGGTGTCCGTTCCCTCGGCGACGGCCGCCACGAGGTGGCCTTCGCCGACGGCACCACCGTCGCCACGGGCCTGCTGGTCGGCGCGGACGGCGCCTGGTCGAGGGTCCGGCGGCTGCTGTCCGACGCGACGCCCCAGTACATCGGCATCTCGTTCGTCGAGACCTACCTGTTCGACGGCGACACCCGGCACCCGACCAGCGCGAAGACCCTCGGCGCCGGAGCGACGACGGCGCTCGAGCCGGGAAAGGGGATCATGGCTCACCGGGAGCGCGACGGGAACGTCCACTCCTGGGTGATGCTCGCCAAGCCGCAGGACTGGTTCGACGGCGTCGATTTCACCGATCCCGACGCGGCAACCACCCGGATCGCCCAGGAATTCGCCACCTGGGCGCCGGAACTCACCGCCCTGATCACCGACGGCGAGACCCCTCCCGTCCTGCGCACCCTCCACGCCCTGCCCGTCGACCACCGCTGGGACCGGACACCGGGGGTCACCCTGATCGGTGACGCCGCACACCTCACGGGCCCGAACGGCGAAGGCGCCAACCTCGCCATGTACGACGGCGCCGAACTCGGCCGGGCCATAGCCGCCCACCCCGACGACATGGAGACCGCGCTCACCGAGTACGAACAAGCCATGTTCCCCCGCAGCGCCGCGTCCGCCGCCGAGCAACCCGACCTCCACGAGGTCCTGGGCGACGACACACCCCACAACCTGATCAACAGGTTCGCCGAGAACTGACCGTTCCGATCGGGGTCTGCTCAGGGGGAGTTCACCCATTCCCTTCGAACTCGGGATGCCGTCCGCCCCCCCCTGCGCAGCAGCCGGCCCGCCGCAGTCCCTCATGTCTACGATGGATCCGTGTCCTCTTCGTCGTCGCTTCGCATTGCGACAGCCCAGGTAATGATCAGCGACGACGCCCGCCGGAACGGTCCGGTGATCCGACGGCTGATGCGGGAGGCCGCCGAGGCGGGTGCCCGCCTGATCCTGTTCCCCGAAGGCTGTCTGTCGGGCTACGCCAAGGAGCAGATCCGGGACTGGGACCAGGTGGACTGGCCCGCGGTCGAGGAGGAACTCCGTCAAGTGGCCGCGCTGGCGGCCGAGTTGCGGCTGTGGGTGGTGCTGGGCAGCGCCCATCGGCTCACCCCGCCGCACCGCCCGCACAACAGCCTGTACGTCATCGCCGACGACGGCCAGGTGGTGGACCGCTACGACAAGCGCTACTGCTCCAACACCGAGATCCTCGGCTACTACACACCCGGGTTCACACCGACCACCTTCACGGTCGACGGATACCGGTTCGGCTGTGCAATCTGTATCGAGATCAACTTCCCGGAACTGTTCGTGGAGTACGAACGCCTGGGGGTGGACTGCGTGTTGCTGTCGGCCTACCCGGTCGATTCGGTCTTCGAGGTCAAGGCCCGGGCGCATGCCGCGATCAACAACTACTGGCTGGCGATGGCCACACCGGCCCAGACCAGCGCTCTCCTCAACTCCGAACTGATCAGCCCGGACGGCACCGTCCTGGCCCGGGCAGACGCCACGACCGAGCTGATCATCGGCGAACTGGACCGCGACGCACCCGAGTTCGACATCGCCCTCAACAAGGCCCGCCCCTGGCGAGCCGGCGCCCGCCAGGGCGACATCTACCGCAGCCGCCGCGTCTGCGATCCACGGAGCGACAGTCCGGCCGGTTTCGTCTGACGGGCGGGCGGCGACGTGTGCTCAGGCGTCGGGGCGGGCGAACAAGCCGGGTTTGTGTCAGGCGGGGTCGTAGGAGGGTTCCAGGTTTTGTTGGGTTTCTGTTGTGGCGGCGGGTTCGCCGCGGGTGTTGGAGGCGCGCAGCGCGACGGCTCCGGCTGCCACGAGGCAGAGGGCGCTGACGAGCAGGGCCCGCTGGAATCCGGCGGTGAGTGCCTCCGGGGGCGGGGTGTGAGCGGCCAGCAGATAACTGGTTCGGCTGGTCGCGATCCCGCTGAACACCGCCAGGCCGAGCGCTGACCCGAGTTGGAAAGAGGCGGTGATCAGGGCCGCGGCCAATCCGGACTGATCCTCCGGCACGCCCGCGTTCGCGGCCGTCTGCACACCGGCGTACAGCAGCCCCAGCCCGGCCGCCATGACCACCAGCGGGGCGAGCAGGTTGCCGAGATAGGTGCCGTCCACCGGGATGCGGGAGAGCCAGAAGACGCCACCGGCAGCGAGCAGCGCACCGGAGACGATGATCGGACGGGTACCGGTCCGCACGAACATCTTCGTCGCCAGGGTCGAGCCGAACCCGATGCCGACGGTCACCGGCAGATAGCAGAGCCCGGTCCGTAGTTGGGAGTAGCCCAGGACGTTCTGCATGTACAGAGTGACGAAGAAGAACATCGAGTAGAACCCCGCCCAGGCGATCACCTGGGTGGCATCGGCCGCGGCCAGGCCCTTGATCCGGAAGATCGACATCGGGACCAGCGGATGGGCGCGCCGCTGCTCGTTGACCGCGAACGCGGCCATCAGCACTGCCGAGGCGGCCAGCCCGCCGATGGTGCGGCCCGTACCCCAGCCCTCGTCCGGCGCCTTCACCAGCGTGAAGATCAGCAGCAGCATGCTCGCGGTCACCAGCACCGCGCCGACCGCGTCGAAACCGCCCGGCGCGGACCGGCCGTGGTCGGCTTTCAGGATCCGGAAGGCCCCGAGCAGCACCAGCGCGCACAGCGGGAGGTTCACGAAGAACACCCACCGCCAGCCGAGGTCCTGGGTGAGCAGCCCGCCGAAGAACACTCCGACCGCGGCGGCCAGCCCGCTGATCCCGGCCCACACGCCCAGCGCCTTGTGCCGGTCGGAGTCCCGGAAGGTGGTGGTCAGGATGGACAGCGCGGCCGGGGACATCAGTGCCGCCCCGAAACCCTGGGCGAGCCGGGCGCCGACCAGCAGCCCCTGGCTGTCGGCCAGCCCGCAGGCCAGCGAGGAGGCCGCGAACAGCGCGGTCCCGGCGATCAGCAGCCGTCGCCGCCCCAGCAGGTCCCCGGCCCGGCCGCCCAGCAGCAGGAACCCGCCGTAGGTGATCAGATAGCCGCTGACCACCCATTGCAGGTTCTGCACCGAGAACCCCAGATGCGTACGGATGGTCGGCAGCGCGACGTTCACGATCGAGCCGTCCACGACGTCCAGGAACGTCACCGCGCACAGCAGCGCCAGCGTGAGCCTGCCGCGCCCGGTCGCCAGGAACGACACCTGCGGCGGCGCCGTCGATGCGGTCATGGCGTCGCTCACGACGCGGCGGCTTCCATCACGGGGCCGACCTCGACGCCGCCGCCGACCCGCAGCACCGGGCAGTCCTTGGCCAGCGCCAGCGCGGTGTCCATGTCCTCGGCGGACACCACCGAGTAGGCGACCATCCGGGAGCCGGTGCCGCCGACCTCGCCGAGCGAGGCGTAGCCGGTCACCGCGTTGCCGACGTCCACCAGGGCCGGGCCCAGCCCGGCGAACCAGGCCCGCCACTCGGCCGGCGTCCCGGCGTCGGGCGCGTAGTCGGAGGGCACACGGAAGGAGAAAACGTACTTGGCCATGATCTGTGGTCCTCTTCCCTATTCGGGGCGCGCCCCGGACCGGGACCGCCTCCAACCGGGTAGACGGCGGCACCACCATGAATTGGGCGCGCGGACACCGCCCAATTCGGGGGCCCGGCGGCGTCAGTACTTTCGGACGAGTCGAAAGCGCCGGCGGAAAGCAGAAAAGCGAGGATGCATGCCGATGGAGAGGGATACGACGGATCTGATCGCTCGGGCTCGGACCGGCGACCACAACGCTTTCCGCGACCTGGTCCAGGGCCACTCCCACGAGTTGCAGGTGCACTGCTACCGCATCCTCGGATCGCTGCAGGACGCCGAGGACGCACTCCAGGAGACCCTCGTGTCCGCCTGGCGCAGCCTCGGCGACTTCGGCCAGCAGTCCTCACTCCGGACCTGGCTCTACAAGATCGCGACCAATCGGTGCCTGAGCATGTTGCGCGCCGACAGCCGGCGCCCCCGGATCGCCCCGCCGCTGCCCGAGGCCACTCTGCCCGAGCCCACCGGCACCGGCGACGCCCCGCCCTGGCTGGAGCCCTACCCCGACGTCCTGCTCGACCACCTCGTCGACCGGCGCCCCGGGCCGGAGGCCCGCTACGAGACCACCGAGGCCATCTCCCTGGCCTTCGTCACCGCCCTGCAGCTGCTGCCCCCACGCCAACGCGCCGCGCTCGTCCTCCGCGACGTCCTCGGCTACCACGCCGTCGAAGTCGCCCACATGCTCGATGCCACGCAGGAGTCGGTTCAGAGTGCCCTCAAACGCGCCCGCGCCACCGTCGACAACCAACTCGCCGACTCCAGCAGCACCAGTAGCAGCGGCACCGGCAACCGCAGGCCCGCGCGCCAACCCGACACCGCCGCCGAACACCGGCTCGTCGCCCGGCTCACCGACGCCCTGGAACGCGCCGACCTGGACGCCCTGATCGAACTGCTCGTCAGCGACGTGCGACTCTCCATGCCCCCGGCCATGCTGGAATACCGCGGCATCGAAACAGCCCAGCGCTTCTTCGCCGCCTCCACCTTCCGCCCCGGCCGCACCTACCGCGTGGTACCCACCCGCGCCAACGGCCAGCCGGCCGTCGGCCTGTACCTGGCGGACCCCCACGCCGGTGTCCACCGCGCCTACGCCCTCCTGGTCATCAGCACCGCCGGCGACCGGATCACCGCCATCACCGGCTTCACCACCCACGTCATGACGCGCTTCGGACTACCCCGGACGCTCCCCTAAACAGATTGAGAGACTTCCGGCGCCACCCTGTTGTCCCGGCATCCGGGACGAGGGCTCGCAACCGCCCCCGGGCCCACGCCGCCAACAGCCCGAAGGTCACACCGACTTCGACCGCCGGGCCGCCCTCGCCCACCCCATGTCCACCCGTGGCAGGAAGTCCCTCAGCGCGCGGGACGCCGGCACCGGCGAGCGTTCGGCCGTTCGGTGGAAACCGGAGTCCTGTCGGTGCTCGTACGCGGACGGCGACGCTCGGGACGGCATCGTGACTCCCGTCCCGCCCCGCCCCGCACTCCAGGAGGACTTCATGCTCGGCACCGACTTCATCACCGGATCGCCCAACTGGCTCGACCTCGGCAGCCCCGACACCGACGCCGCCGCCGCGTTCTACGGCGCCGTCCTCGGCTGGCAGTTCGTCTCCGCCGGGCCCGAGGCGGGCGGATACGGGTTCTTCCAGGTGGACGGCAAGACCGTCGCGGCCCTCGGACCGCTCACCGAGGAAGGGGCGCGCTCCGCCTGGATGATCCACTTCAAGACCGAGGACATCGCGGCCACCGTCCAGGCCGTCACGGCCGGCGGCGGAACCGTACGGATGCAGCCCATGGACGTCATGGGCGAGGGCATGCTGGCGCAGGCCACCGACCCGCAGGGCGCGCAGTTCGCGCTCTGGCAGCCCGGCCGGACGGCGGGCCTGGAACTCACCTCGGCCCCGAACACCCTGCTCTGGGCGGAACTGCACGCCTCCGACCCGGAGGCTGACATCGCCTTCTACCAGGGCCTGTTCGGCTGGCGCAGCCAGGACATGCAGGCACCCGGCATGACGTACCGGGTGCTGAGCACCAGCGCCGGCGACCAGCAGGACGCCTCCTTCGGCGGGGTCGCGCCGTTGAACCCCGGCGAGGGTGAACAGCCGCGCTGGGTACCGTACTTCCACTCGACGGACGTCGACGCCACGATCAACTCGGCGCGCTCCAACGGCGGTTCCGTACTGATGCCGGCCGCGGACGTACCGGAGGTCGGCCGCATCGCCTGGCTCGCGGACCCCTTCGGCGCGGCGTTCGCCCTGCTGAAGCCGAACCCGCAGATGTGACGACGAGGGCGGGAGCGGCTCCTTTGAAGGGGCCGGCGAAGACGGCCGCCGGCCCCCTCACCCCAAATGCGTAGCCGCGAACATCCGCAACACAGCCGGGAGTACGACCACGGAAGGCCCCGGTTCCCCCAACGCCTTCGCCAGGTCCGACTCCAGTGCCTCCGGCGAAGTCCGCACCCCCGGCACCCCGAACGACTCCGCCAGCGCCACGTAGTCCGGCCGGGTCAGTTCCGTCGCCGTCGCCTCTCCGAACGCGTCCGTCATGTACTCCCGCAGAATCCCGTAGCCGCCGTCGTCGACGATGAGCCACGTGACGTTCAGGTCGTACTGTCGCGCCGTCGCCAACTCCGCGATGGAGTACAGCGCTCCGCCGTCACCCGACACCGCCAGCACCGGCCGCGTCGGGTCCGCCGCAGCCGCGCCGAGCGCCGCCGGGAAGCCGTAGCCGAGGCCGCCCGCGCCCTGGGCGGAGTGGAGATGGTTGGGGCCCTTCGCGTCGAACGCCGACCAGGCCCAGTAGGCGAGGATCGTCATGTCCCAGAAGGACGGGGAGTCGGCGGGCAGAGCTCGGCGTACCGACTCCAACACTCCCTGTTCCAGGGTCAGTTCCTGGGACGCGATGCGCTCCCGGACGCGGCCCAGCAGCTCGGCCACCCGCCCCTGTGCCGTCGCGTCCGTCCGCTCCGTCACCGTCTCCAACAGCGCCTGCACCGCGTGCCACGCGTCCGCGTGGATGCCCAACGCCGGGTGGTTCGACTCCAGTTTGCCGAGGTCCGCCTCGATCTGGATCACCCGGCCGCGCGGGGCGAACGTGTGGTAGTTGGAGGACAGTTCGCCCAATCCCGAGCCCACCACCAGCAGTACGTCCGCGTCCTCCAGGAAGTCCGTCGTGTGGCGGTCCTCCAGCCAGGACTGCAACGACAGCGGATGGTTCCACGGGAACGCCCCCTTGCCTCCGGGGGTCGTGACCACCGGCGCCTGGAGCTTCTCCGCCAGCTGCCGCAGCTTCTTCGACGCGTCCGCCCGTACGACTCCCCCGCCCGCGATGATCGCGGGACGCGCCGCGCGTGACAGCAAGTCCGCTGCTACGGCGGTCAGTTCGGGGCGCGGGACCAGGTCCTCCGGGGTCGCGTCCACCGCCGTCACCACGGGGAGCTGGGTCTCGGCCAGCAGTACGTCCTGCGGGATCTCCACCCACACCGGGCCGTGCGGGGCCGTCAGCGCGGACTTCCACGCCTCCGCGATCGCGGACGGGATCTGTGACTGCGTACGGACCGTGTGGACCGACTTCACCACGCCCCTGAACGAGGCGGACTGGTCCGGGAGTTCGTGCAGATAGCCGTGCCGGCCGCCGCCCAGGCCCGCCGTCGGGATCTGGCTGCTGATCGCCAGGACGGGGGCCGAGGCCGCGCGTGCCTCCTGGAGCGCGGCCAGGGATGTCAGCGCGCCGGGGCCCGTGGACAGCAGCAGCGGTGCCGCCTCGCCCGTGATGCGGCCGTACGCGTCCGCCGCGAACCCGGCGTTGTTCTCCACCCGCAGGCCGATGTACCGCAGGTCGGAGCGGCGCAGCGCGTCGAACATGCCGAGCGCGTGCTGCCCGGGCAGCCCGAAGACGGTCGTCGCGCCGAGTCCGGCCAGGGTCTCCACGACCAGGTCGCCGCCGTTGCGGCCGGGGGGAGGATTCAGCGCGGCCTCCGTCTGAGCTGCGGTCGGGCGGAGTTCCAGGTCGTGGTCGTGGGTCACTTCGAACGGGCCTCGGCAATCTGACGGGACATGATGGTGATCAGGTCGTACGCGGTGTGCGACGCGGCCACCGACGTGATCTCGGCGTGGTCGTACGCCGGTGCCACCTCGACGACGTCCGCCGACACCAGGTTGCAGGATGACAGGCCGCGCAGGATCTCCAGAAGTTCGCGCGAGGTCAGGCCGCCGGCCTCGGGTGTGCCGGTGCCGGGCGCGTGGGCCGGGTCGAGGCAGTCGATGTCGATGGAGATGTAGAGGGGCCGGTCCCCGATGCGCTGGCGGAGCTGGTCGGCCACCTCGTCGGCGCCGCGCCGGTAGACATCGGCGGACGTGACGATGCCGAAGCCCATCTTCTCGTCGTCCTTGAGGTCCTGCTTGCCGTAGAGCGGACCGCGGATGCCGACGTGCGAGAGCGCCTCGGTGTCGAGGATGCCCTCCTCCACCGCGCGCCGGAACGGCGTCCCGTGCGTGTACTCGGCGCCGAAGTACGTGTCCCAGGTGTCGAGATGGGCGTCGAAGTGCAGCAGGGCCACCGGGCCGTGCTTCTTCGCGACCGAGCGCAACAGCGGCAGCGCGATGGTGTGGTCGCCGCCCAGGGTCATCAACCGCGCGCCGGTGCCCAGGAGTTGGTCCGCGGCCTCCTCGATCGTCTCGACGGCCTCGTTGATGTTGAACGGGTTCGCCGCGATGTCACCGGCGTCCGCGACCTGCGCGAGGGCGAACGGGGACGCGTCCTGCGCCGGGTTGTAGGGCCGCAGCAGCCGGGACGCCTCGCGGATCGCGTTGCCGCCGAAGCGCGCGCCCGGCCGGTAGGAGACACCGGCGTCGAACGGCACCCCGACCACGGCGACATCCGCGCTGCCGACCTCATCCAGCCGCGGCAGCCGGGCGTAGGTCGCGGGCCCGGCGTAGCGCGGGGTGCGCGAGGAGTCGACGGGGCCTCGGGGCGTCTCGTTGCTGGTCATGGGGACTGCCTTCTTTCCTACGCTTCGTCGCGTATGGATTCTTTTTATGGCTTTGTACGGTGGCTACGACTTTACTGGTGGGCGGCGACCGGCTCGGACGCCAGTTCGGGGGCGCCGCGCCCGGCGAGCCGCTCCCGCCAGGCGGCCAGTACCGCCGCGTCGGTCGCCGGGGTCGCGAGCGACACGGCGACGTAGACGACGAGGGACGCCAACAGGCCGTAGTAGACAGGCTCGTTGGCGAGGATGCCGTAGCCCGCCATCAGGCCGACGACCGCGAGGCCGCCGACGGCGACGGAGGCGAGCGCGCCCTGCGCGGTGCCGCGCTTCCACAGCAGGCCGCCGAGGATCGGGACGAGGAGGCCGCCGACGAGGAGGTTGTACGCCACCGTCAGCGCCTCGACGACGTTGTTGAGCGCGATCGCCGTGACGATCACCGCTACGCCCATGACGAGGATGAAGGCACGGTTGCCCCGCACCTCGTCGTGCTGCTCCTCCTCGCCGTCCCGCCGGACGACTCCCCGCAGCTTCGACCAGATGTCGTTGTTGGCGACCGTGGCGCAGGCGATCAGCGCGCCGGACGACGTCGACATCACGGCGGCGAGCGCGGCCGCGAGCACCAAACCCCTTACTCCGACCGGGAGTTCGTCCTTGACGATGGTCGCGAAGGCGTCGTCCGCGCTGCCGAGGTCGGGGTACAGGACCTTCGCCGCCGTGCCGATGACGGCGCCGGCGAGGGCGTAGACGAGGCAGTAGGTACCGGCGACCGTGCCGCCCCACTTGGCGGTCCTGTCGCTGCCCGCCGTGAACACGCGCTGCCAGATGTCCTGGCCGATGAGCATGCCGAAGGTGTAGATCAGGACGTAGGTGAAGATCGTCTCGCCGCCGATGCCCAGCGGGTCGAAGTAGCCGGTGGGCAGCTTCGCCTTCATCTCGGAGAAGCCGCCCGCCTTGACGACCGCGATGGGAAGCAGGAGCAGGAGCACGCCGATCGTCTTCACCACGAACTGCACCATGTCCGTCAGCGTGATCGACCACATGCCGCCGAGCGTCGAGTACGCGACGACGATCGAGCCGCCGAGGACGATCGCAACCGTGCGGTTCATGTCGAAGAGGACGTCGAAGATCGTGGCGTAGGCGATGGTCGAGGTGACCGCGAGCATCAGGGTGTAGGCCCACATGACCACGCCGGAGATCACTCCCGCGCGGCCCCCGTACCTGAGATCGAGCATCTCGGAGACGGTGTACACCTTCAGGCGGGCGATGCGGGCGGAGAAGAAGACGGAGAGGGCGAGCAGGCCGAGGCCGATGGTGAAGACCATCCACGCCCCGGACAACCCGTACTGGTAGCCGAGGCCCACGCCGCCGATGGTGGACGCGCCGCCGAGGACGATGGCGGCCATGGTGCCGGAGTACATGACGGGACCCAGACGGCGGCCCGCGACCAGGAAGTCGCTCTTGGACCTGGCGCGGCGCATGCCCCACCAGCCCATGGCCAGCATGCCGGCCAGGTAGACGACGATGACGGTGTAGTCGACGGCCACGGGACCTCTCCTTCTCGGGTTTCCTCGACCCTAGGTGGCCGAAAAGCGGCTGCGAAGTGTACGTTTCATCCATCTGGACCCTCTTGAGTGGAGGAAACGCACACCATGCCGGACTCCGTCGTTCCGCCCACTCCCCCGGTGCCACTGGCCGCGCTGCTGGCCCGCGAGGAACTGGCGCTGCGGCAGATCGCCGGGCCGGCCGGCGCCGACACGGTGCTGCACGGGGCGCACACCTCGGAGATGGCCGACCCGTACCCGTATCTGCTGGGCGGGGAGCTGCTGTTGACGGCAGGGGTGCACATCGCGGAGGCGGCCGGTTCGGGCACGTACTTCGACGACTACGTCTCACGGATCGTGGCGGCGGGCGGGGCGGCGCTCGGCTTCGGGGTGGCTCCGGTGCACGACACGGTGCCGCGTGCGCTGGTCGCGGCCTGCGACCACTACGGGCTGCCGCTCATCGAGGTGCCCCCGCGGACGACCTTCGCGGCCGTCGCCCGGGCGGTCTGGGACCTGATGGAACGCGCCCGCACGGCTGGACTCCGCCGCGTCACGGAGGCCCAGCAGAGCCTCGCCGCAGCCGCCTCCCGCCCGGACCCGGTTCCTTCCGTACTGCGCCAACTGTCCCGGCGGCTGGGCGGACGGGCGGTGCTGTTCGGGCCGGAGGGCGCGGAGATCGCGGCAGCGGGGACAGCGACGGAGGCCGAGGTTCCGCTGTCCGCGCTGGTCCGCCGGTTGACCGCGCGGGGTTCCGCCACCGCCAGCGACACCACCCCGTCCGGCACCCACCTCGCCGCCTACGCCCTCGGTACCGGTCAGGGTTTCGTCCTAGGGGTCGCCGCCCCGCACCGCGCCCCCGGCGACCACACCATCGCCTCCGTCGCCTCCGTACTGCTCTCGCTCCTCACCGGCGAACACCAGAGCCGCACGGGAGCGGACCGCTCGTCGGCGCTCGTACGACTGCTGCTGGGCGCTCCGCCGGAGGATGTCGCGCCGCTGCTCGGCGGGGACCGGTGGGTCGTCGTGCACGCGGCGCCCGACACCCCTGTTTCCGACCCGGTCGCCGCGTCCGCGCTGGGCGCCGGCCTCGGGTCGGCACTGATCGACCTGGCGCCGGAGGTAGTACGGGTACTGGTCCCGGCCGATCGTGAACCCGCCCCGCAAGCCGGCTGGACCCTCGGGGTCAGTGCCCCCGTAGCTCCCCAGGACTGGTCCGCCGCCGACACCCAGGCGGCCCGTGCCCTGGCCCGGGCCCGGGCGACCCGCGCCCCGCTGGTCCGGCACGGCGCCTCCGGCCGCCCCGGGCTCGCCGAACTCGTCCCCCGCGAGGAGGCCGAGGCGCACGCCCGCACCCTTCTCGCCCCGCTCGCCGCGAGCCCGGCGCTCACCGAGACGCTGCGCACCTGGCTCTCCCTGCACGGGAGTTGGGACCGTACGGCGGTCGCGCTCGCCGTGCACCGCAACACCGTGCGGCAGCGGATCGCCCGGTGCGCGGCGCTGCTGGACGCGGACCTGGACGATCCGGACGTACGGATGGAGCTGTGGTTCGGCCTGCGCCACCTGTGAGTGGCCGGCTGTGAGTGATCCACATCCCAGCGTTCGGGACGTCGGGCACAGGCACAGCCCGCTGCTTCACAATGGGAACCATGCCGATACCCGGGACCCCAAGCCGCGCCGAGCTCGTCGATCACCTTGTGAAGACCCGTATCGCGGGCGACGTAGCCACCCCCCGCGAGAACAACCTCTCCCACTACCGCAAGCTGGCCAACGGCGACCGCCACTACTGGTTCGGCCTGGAGCTCGGCAACCGCTGGTCCGACGAGCAGGACGTGCTCGCGGTGATGGCGGAGCGGGTGGGGGTGAACGACGATCCCGAGTACCGCTACGGCCAGGACACCATCGACCCGGAGCTGACGGTCGCGGCGCTCGACCGGCTCGCCGCGCGGCTGCGCAAGGCGGCCGACGGACGGCAGCGGGTCCTCTTCGCCACCGGCCACCCGGGCGGTCTGCTCGAAGTGCACCACTCCACGGCCGCCGCGCTGCGCACGGCCGGCTGCGAGATCGTGGTGATCCCGGAGGGGCTGCAGACGGAGGAGGGGTACGTCATGCAGTTCGCGGACGTGGCCGTCCTGGAGCACGGCGCCACGCTGTGGCACACGCACTCCGGTGAGCCTATGAAGGCGATCCTGACCGCCCTGGAGCGCGAGGGCCGCCCGCTGCCCGACCTGGTCGTCGCCGACCACGGCTGGGCGGGCTACGCGGGCCGGCACGGCGTCGACTCCGTCGGCTACGCGGACTGCAACGACCCGGCGCTCTTCCTCGCCGAGTCCGAGGGCACCCTCCAGGTGGCCGTCCCGCTCGACGACCATGTGGTCAGCCCCAGGTACTACGACCCGCTGACGGCGTATCTGCTGGCGGAGGCGGGACTTTCCTGACCGCCCGGCCGTCCGGCTCGCCGTGGCTCAACTCCCTTGTCACAGCCAGAGGTTCACGGCCAGGGGTTGAGCCCCTCCGCCCGTCGCTGCGCATAACCCGGCGTCGGGTCCAGATAGACCCGGTTCACCGACGGGAACGCCTCCCGCAGCCGCTGTTCGGCCTGTTCGCAGGCCCACTCGATCTGGGCGGCACTCGACCGGTCCCGGAAGTCGATCTTCGCGGCGACCAGTGCCTCGCGCGGGCCCTGCACGAGGGTCGTCAACTCCAGTACGGCTTCGATGTGTTCGACTCCGAGCAGCTCTTCGCGGATGCGGTCCCGCATGGGCTTGGGCAGGGGGCGGCCGATGAGGAGTTCGGCGTTGGAGCGGCCGAGCACCCAGGCGACGTAGAGCAGCAGGAGGCCGATGCAGAGGGACGCGATGCCGTCCCAGACGCCGGAGCCGGTGAGCTGTCCGCCGAGCAGGCCGCCGGCCGCGAGCACCAGACCGACGAGGGCGGCGGAGTCCTCCAGTACTACGGCCTTCACTGCGGTGTCGGGGGTGTAGCGGAGGTAGCGCTTGAAGGAGGCGTCGAAGCGGGCCGCCTCGCCGCGCGCCTGGCGTACGCCCGTCCGCAGGGAGTAGCCCTCCAGGAGGAAGGCGACGCCGAGCACGATGTAGGAGATGAGCGGGTCGCCCAGGTCCTCGCCGGCGACCAGGGTGTGGATGCCGTCGTAGATCGAGAAGACGGCGCCGCCGACGAAGGTGGCGACGGCGGCGAGCATCGCCCAGATGTAGCGCTCGGGGCCGTAGCCGAGGGGGTGTTCCTCGTCGGCGGGTTTCCCGCTGCGTTTGAGGGCGGTGAGGAGGAGGAGTTCGGTGACCGTGTCGGCGACGGAGTGCGCGGCCTCGGAGAGCATCGCGCTGGAGCCGCTGATGACGCCCGCGACCGCCTTGGCCAGCGCGATCCCCAGGTTGGCGACGGCCGCGACGATCACCGTGAGGGTGGACTCGCCGCCGCCCTCGTCTTCCTCTGCTTCTGCCATGTCCCTCAGTGTTCCCGAGGAACCCGGACGACACCCTCCTGGATGACGGAAACGGCCAGCCGTCCGTCCTGGGTGTAGATCCGGGCCTGCCCGAGCCCGCGCCCGCCGTATGCCGACGGCGACTCCTGGTCGTAGAGCAGCCACTCGTCCGCGCGGAACGGCCGGTGGAACCACATCGCGTGGTCGAGCGACGCTCCTACGACATCCCCTACGGCCCAGCCGCCGCGGCCGTGCGCGAGGAGGATCGAGTCGAGGAGGGTCATGTCGGAGACGTAGGTCGCGAGGACCACGTGGAGCAGGGGGTCGTCCACCAGCTTGCCGTTGGTGCGGAACCAGACCTGGGAGTGCGGTTCACGCGGCTCGCCGAAGCGGCCGTACGGCGGGTCGTCGACGTACCGGAGGTCGATCGCCTCGCGGGCCTCCAGGAATCGTTCAACGATCCCCTGGTCGAGGTGGTCGTAGCCGAGCAGCCGCTCGCGGCCCGTGGGGACCGTCTCCGGGTCGGGCGCGGGCGGCATGGGGGTCTGGTGGTCGAGGCCTTCCTCGTACGCCTGGAAGGACGCCGACAGCGCGAAGATCGGCCGGCCGTGCTGGACGGCGAGCACGCGGCGGGTGGTGAAGGAGCGGCCGTCGCGAATCCGCTCGACGGTGTAGACGATGGGCGCGCCGGGGTCGCCCGTGCGCAGGAAGTACGCGTGCAGGGAGTGCGCGTACCGGTCGGCGGGGACCGTCCGTCCGGCGGCGACCAGGGCCTGGGCCGCCACCTGGCCCCCGAAGACGCGGGGGACGACGGCGGAGCGGGACTCGCCGCGGAAGATGTTCTCCTCGATCTGCTCGAGGTCGAGCAGATCGAGGAGATCCTGTAGTGCCTGGTTCATGGCGTTAGTTGTACCGGGCAGTAATTGCCGGGACCTTACAGACCCATGTCCTTGGCGATGATCGTCTTCATGATCTCGCTGGTGCCGCCGTAGATGCGGTTGACGCGGTTGTCCGCGTACAGGCGGGCGATCGGGTACTCGTTCATGAAGCCGTAGCCGCCGTGCAGCTGGAGGCAGCGGTCGATCACGCGGTGCGCGACCTCGGTGGTGAACAGCTTGGCGCTGGCCGCCTCGGCGGGGGTCAGCTCACCGGCGTCCAGGGCCTCGGTCGCGCGGTCGACGACGGCCTCGGCGGCGTCCACCTCGGCCTGGCAGGCGGCCAGTTCGAACTTCGTGTTCTGGAACGCGGCGACGGGCTGGCCGAAGACCACGCGGTCCTGCACGTACTGCTTCGCGAACCGGACGGCGGCCTTGGCCTGCGCGTAGGCGCCGAAGGCGATGCCCCAGCGCTCGGAGGCGAGGTTGTGGCCGAGGTAGTAGAAGCCCTTGTTCTCCTCGCCGAGGAGGTCCTCGACGGGCACCTTGACGTCGACGAACGCCAGCTCGGCGGTGTCGGAGGTCTTCAGGCCGAGCTTGTCGAGCTTGCGGCCGACCGAGTAGCCCTCGGCCTTGGTGTCCACCACGAAGAGGGATATGCCGTGGCGGCGGTCCTCCTTGGTGGACGGGGAGGTGCGGGCGCAGACGATCATGCGGTCGGCGTGCACGCCGCCGGTGATGAAGGTCTTGGCGCCGTTGAGGACGTAGTGCGTGCCGTCCTCGGAGAGCTTGGCGGTGGTCTTCATGCCCGCGAGGTCGGAACCGGTGCCCGGCTCCGTCATCGCGATGGCCCACATCTCCTCGCCGGAGACGAACTTCGGGAGGTACTTCTTCTTCTGCTCGTCGTTGGCGAGCAGCTTGATGTAGGGCAGGCCGAGCAGCACGTGCACACCGGAGCCGCCGAAGGAGACACCCGCGCGCGCGGTCTCCTCGTAGAGGACGGCCTCGAACTTGTACGAGTCGATGCCCGCGCCGCCGTACTCCTCGTCCACGCGGATACCGAAGACGCCGAGCTCGGCGAGCTTGTAGTAGAACTCGCGCGGCGCCTGGCCGGCTGCGAACCACTCGTCGTAGACGGGGACGACCTCGGCCTCGATGAAGGCCCGCAGAGTCTCCCGGAACGCCTCGTGGTCCTCGTTGAACACAGTACGGCGCACCGCCGCCACCCTTCCTTTGCGCCTAAACCGGCGCCGCTCTCGCGGATGTGGTTGCTCGCCATCGGGGTTGCTCAATTGATGGTTGCGGCTCGATGGCTAAGCGCTTGCTCAGCATCGAGCCTACCGGCCGGTAGACAGGGGCGTCCAGTGGAACGGGCACGTAACGCTCGTCACTCCGTCGCCTCCGCTCACCCACCCGCCCGACCTGGTAGGCCGAGAGGCCCCGACACGGGGCTCCGCCCCGGACCCCGGCGAAGCCGCCCTGCACCCGGCCCCGCTCGGGACCCCGCCGGACCCCACCCCCTCCGTCACCCCACCGAAGCCGCCGCCCCCAACGCCCCCCTCGCCATCCGATGCAGCAGCTCCGCCGTCGCCCCCCGCCCGGGCAACGACCCCGGCCGACCCAGATGCGGAGTCGAGTTGAGCAGTCCGAACACCGAGTGCACGGCCGACCGCGCGCTGGGCTCGGCCAGCCCCGGGTACACCTCCCGCACGACCTCCACCCACAACTCCACGTACTGCCGCTGGAGTTGACGCACCAGCTTGCGGTCGGTGTCCCGCAGGCGGTCCAGTTCGCGGTCGTGGAGGGTGATCAGGGGGCGGTCGTCGAGGGCGAAGTCGATGTGGCCCTCGATGAGGGAGTCGAGGAGCACCTCCGAGGAGGTCACGCCCTCCGCCTCCGCCAGTCGGCGCTTCGCGCCCGTCAGCAACTGGCCGCTGATGCCGACCAGGAGCTCCGCGAGCATCGCGTCCTTGCCCGGGAAGTGGCGGTACAGACCGGGGCCGCTGATGCCGACCGCGGCGCCTATCTCGTCCACGCCGACGCCGTGGAATCCCCGCTCGGCGAAGAGCCGCGCGGCCTCCTTGAGGATCTGCTCGCGGCGGGTGGGGGCGTCGGTTCTCGTGGTCATGAAAGCAATTCTAGACAGGGAGGTTAGCGGTCGTTAACCTGAAGGAAATGGTTAACGCTCATTAACAGCCGAGAGCGGCCGATCGCTGTGCGAGGGGACCCACAGAATGCAAGAGGCACCGGAGCTGACGAGCGCGGCCGATCCCGCGTCGGAGGCGTGGCGGGCCAACGAGGCGGCGCACCGCGCGCTGGGCGAGGAGCTGCGGCAGAAGCTCGCCGCGGCCCGGCTCGGCGGCGGTGAGCGGGCCCGGGACCGCCACACCGCGCGCGGCAAGCTGCTCCCCCGCGACCGCGTCGACACCCTGCTCGACCCCGGCTCGCCCTTCCTGGAGCTCGCTCCCCTCGCGGCCGACGGGATGTACGACGGGGCCGCCCCGGCCGCCAGCGTCATCGCCGGGATCGGGCGGGTCAGCGGGCGCGAGTGCGTGATCGTCGCCAACGACGCCACGGTCAAGGGTGGGACCTACTACCCGATGACCGTGAAGAAGCATCTGCGCGCCCAGGAGATCGCCCTCGAGAACCGGCTCCCCTGTATCTATCTCGTCGACTCCGGGGGCGCCTTCCTGCCCATGCAGGACGAGGTGTTCCCGGACCGCGAGCACTTCGGGCGGATCTTCTACAACCAGGCCCGGATGTCGGGGGCGGGCATTCCGCAGATCGCCGCCGTGCTCGGGTCGTGTACCGCCGGGGGCGCCTACGTCCCTGCCATGAGCGACGAGGCCGTGATCGTCCGGAACCAGGGGACGATCTTCCTCGGAGGCCCACCCCTCGTAAAGGCCGCCACCGGTGAGGTCGTCACCGCCGAGGAGCTGGGCGGTGGCGACGTCCACGCGCGCGTGTCGGGTGTCACCGACCACCTCGCGGAGGACGACGCGCACGCCCTGCGGATCGTCCGGAACATCGCCGCCACGCTCCCCGCGCGCGGGCCGCTCCCCTGGGAGGTCACCGAGGCGGTGGAGCCGAAGGTCGACCCCTACGGGATCTACGGCGCCGTCCCGGTCGACTCCCGTACCCCCTACGACGTACGGGAGATCATCGCGCGCGTGGTCGACGGCTCCCGTTTCTCGGAGTTCAAGGCCGAGTTCGGGCAGACCCTGGTCACCGGCTTCGCCCGCATCCACGGCCACCCGGTAGGCATCGTCGCCAACAACGGCATCCTGTTCTCCGAATCCGCCCAGAAGGGCGCCCACTTCATCGAACTGTGCGACCAGCGCGGCATCCCGCTCGTGTTCCTCCAGAACATCTCGGGGTTCATGGTCGGCAAGGACTACGAGGCGGGCGGCATCGCCAAGCACGGCGCCAAGATGGTCACCGCCGTCGCCTGCGCGCGCGTGCCGAAGCTGACGGTCGTGGTCGGCGGCTCGTACGGCGCGGGCAACTACTCGATGTGCGGCCGGGCGTACTCCCCCCGCTTCCTGTGGATGTGGCCCGGCGCCAAGATCTCCGTCATGGGCGGCGAGCAGGCCGCGTCGGTCCTCGCGACCGTGAAGCGGGACCAGTTGGAGGCGCGCGGCGAGTCCTGGCCCGCGGAGGACGAGGAGACCTTCAAGGACCCGATCCGGCAGCAGTACGAGCGCCAGGGCAACGCCTACTACGCGACCGCCCGCCTCTGGGACGACGGGGTCATCGACCCCCTGGAGACCCGTCAGGTCCTCGGCCTCGCCCTGACCGCCTGTGCCAACGCGCCCCTGGGGGACCCCCAGTTCGGCGTCTTCCGGATGTGATGAGGATGCCCGAGATGGTCGACACCTTCACGACTCCCGAGACGCCCGAGGCACCCGCGATGTTCGACACGGTCCTCGTGGCCAACCGGGGCGAGATCGCGGTCCGCGTGATCCGCACCCTGCGCTCGCTCGGTGTGCGCTCGGTGGCCGTCTTCTCCGATGCCGACGCGGACGCCCGGCACGTCCGGGAGGCCGACACGGCGGTACGGATCGGTCCCGCCCCGGCGGCGGAAAGCTATCTGTCCGTGGGGCGGCTGCTGGAGGCCGCCGCCCGCACGGGCGCGCAGGCCGTACACCCGGGCTACGGCTTCCTCGCCGAGAACGCGGCCTTCGCGCGCGCGTGCGCCGACGCCGGGCTGGTCTTCATCGGTCCTCCGGCGGACGCCATCGCCCTCATGGGCGACAAGATCCGCGCCAAGGAGACGGTCGAGGCGGCCGGCGTCCCGGTCGTCCCCGGCGGCCGTGACCCCGAACTCGCGGAGGCGGCCCACAAGTTGGGCGCCCCCGTCCTCCTCAAGCCGTCGGCCGGCGGCGGTGGCAAGGGCATGCGCCTGGTCCGCGACCTCACCCTCCTGGACGACGAGATCGCCGCCGCGCGCCGCGAGGCCCGCGCCTCCTTCGGCGACGACACCCTCCTGGTCGAGCGCTGGGTGGACCGCCCCCGCCACATCGAGATCCAGGTCCTGGCCGACGGCCACGGCAACGTCGTCCACCTCGGCGAACGCGAGTGCTCCCTGCAGCGCCGGCACCAGAAGGTCGTCGAGGAGGCCCCGAGCGTGCTCCTCGACGAGGCCACGCGCGCGGCGATGGGCGAGGCCGCGGTCCAGGCGGCCCGCTCGTGCGGGTACGCGGGCGCGGGCACGGTGGAGTTCATCGTCCCTGGGAACGACCCGTCGTCGTACTACTTCATGGAGATGAACACCCGCCTCCAAGTGGAGCACCCTGTAACGGAGTTGGTGACGGGACTCGACCTCGTGGAGTGGCAGCTGCGGGTGGCGGCGGGCGAGCGACTGCCCTTCGCGCAGGAGGACATCACGCTCACCGGGCACGCGGTGGAAGCGCGGATCTGCGCCGAGGACCCCGCGCGCGGGTTCCTGCCCTCCGGCGGCACGGTGGTCATGCTCCACGAACCCCAGGGCGATGGCATCCGCACCGACTCCGGGCTCTCCGAGGGCACCGAGGTCGGCAGCCTCTACGACCCGATGCTCTCCAAGGTCATCGCCTACGGCCCCGACCGCGCGACCGCGCTCCGGAAACTCCGGGCCGCCCTCGCGGACACGGTCACCCTGGGCGTGCCGACGAACGCCGGGTTCCTACGACGGCTGCTCGCCCACCCGGCGGTCGTAGCGGGCGAGTTGGACACCGGGCTCGTCGAGCGCGAGGCGGACTCCCTGATCCAGGACGAGGTACCCGAAGAGGTCTACGAGGCGGCAGCCGCCGTACGGCTCGATGCTCTGCGGCCGAAGGGCGAGGGCTGGACCGACCCGTTCTCGGTGCCGAGCGGCTGGCGGCTGGGCGGTGCCCCGAAGCCCGTCGGCTTCCAGCTGCGGGTGACCGAGCCCGTGGAGTACGTCCCGCGCGGCAGCCACACCGTCACCGAGGACCAGGTCGCCGTCACCCTCGACGGGGTCCGGCACACCTTCCGGCGGGCCGGTGACTGGCTGGGCCGGGACGGGGACGCCTGGCAGGTGCGGGACCACGATCCGGTGGCCGCCTCGCTCAGCGGGGCCGACCGCTCCGGTGCCGGTTCGCTGACCGCGCCGATGCCCGGGACGGTGACCGTGGTGAAGGTCGCCGTGGGGGATCAAGTGACCGCCGGACAGAGCCTGTTGGTGGTCGAGGCGATGAAGATGGAGCACGTCGTCTCCGCGCCGCACGCCGGCACCGTCGCCGAACTCGACGTGACCCCCGGCGCGACGGTCGCCATGGACCAGGTGCTGGCGGTCGTCACACCTGCGGAGGAGGACCAGTGACACTCCCGATGGTCGTACCGGCCCCCGATCTGCCCGCGCGGGTGCGCATCCACGAGGTCGGGGCCCGTGACGGACTCCAGAACGAGAAGTCGACCGTGCCCACCGAGGTCAAGGCCGAGTTCATCCGGCGACTGGCCGACGCGGGCCTGACCACGATCGAGGCCACCAGCTTCGTCCACCCCAAGTGGGTGCCCCAACTGGCCGACGCCGAGCAGCTGTTCCCGCACGTGCGGGATCTGCCAGGGGTGCACCTCCCCGTCCTCGTGCCGAACGGCCGCGGACTCGACCGGGCCCTGGCCCTGGACGCGAACCGGGTCGCCGTTTTCGCCAGCGCCACCGAGTCCTTCGCCAAGGCCAACCTCAACCGCACGGTGGACGAGTCGCTGGCCGTGTTCGCCCCGGTCGTGGCCCGCGCCAAGGAGGAAGGCGCCCATGTGCGCGGCTACCTCTCGATGTGCTTCGGCGACCCCTGGGAGGGCGCCGTCCCCATCGCCCAAGTGGTGCGTGTCTGCCGGGCGTTGGTCGACATGGGCTGCGACGAGCTGAGCCTCGGCGACACGATCGGCGTGGCAACTCCCGGGCATGTCCTGGAACTTCTCGCCGCGCTCAACGAACAGCACGTCCCCACCGACCTGTTGGGCGTGCACTTCCACGACACCTACGGCCAGGCGCTCGCCAACACCCTGGCCGCCCTCCAGCACGGCGTCACCACCGTGGACGCCTCCGCGGGCGGCCTCGGCGGCTGCCCGTTCGCCAAGTCCGCCACCGGCAACCTCGCCACCGAGGACCTGGTGTGGATGCTCCAGGGTCTCGGCATCGACTCCGGAGTCGACCTCGACCGTCTCACCGCCACCAGCGTGTGGATGGCCGAACAACTGGGCCGACCCAGCCCGTCCCGCACCGTCCGCGCACTCGGTAAAACAGCACAGCCCCACAAGGAGCAGTGACCGCCATGGACCATCGTCTCTCCCCCGAGCTGGAAGAACTCCGCCGTACGGTCGAGGAGTTCGCGCACGACGTGGTGGCGCCGAAGATCGGCGACTTCTACGAGCGGCACGAGTTCCCGTACGAGATCGTCCGCGAGATGGGCCGCATGGGCCTGTTCGGGCTGCCGTTCCCCGAGGAGCACGGCGGGATGGGCGGCGACTATCTGGCGCTGGGCCTGGTGCTTGAGGAGCTGGCCCGGGTCGACTCGTCGGTCGCGATCACGTTGGAAGCCGGGGTGTCCCTCGGCGCGATGCCGATCCATCTCTTCGGCACCGACGCGCAGAAGGCCGAGTGGCTGCCCCGGCTGTGCTCCGGTGAGATCCTCGGCGCCTTCGGGCTGACCGAGCCGGACGGCGGCTCGGACGCGGGGGCGACGCGGACGACAGCCCGCCTGGACCCGGACACCGACGAGTGGGTGATCAACGGCTCCAAGTGCTTCATCACCAACTCCGGTACGGACATCACGGGTCTGGTGACGGTCACCGCGGTCACCGGTCGCAAGCCCGACGGCAGGCCGCTCATCTCCGCGATCATCGTGCCGTCCGGGACACCCGGCTTCACGGTCGCGGCGCCGTACTCGAAGGTCGGCTGGAACGCCTCGGACACCCGCGAGCTGTCCTTCTCGGACGTACGGGTCCCGGCGGCGAACCTGCTGGGCGAACAGGGGCGCGGCTACGCCCAGTTCCTGCGCATCCTGGACGAGGGCCGGATCGCCATCGCGGCCCTCGCCACCGGCCTCGCGCAGGGCTGCGTCGACGAGTCGGTCAAGTACGCCAAGGAACGGCACGCGTTCGGGCGGCCGATCGGCGCCAACCAGGCCATCCAGTTCAAGATCGCCGACATGGAGATGAAGGCCCACACCGCCCGCCTCGCCTGGCGCGACGCCGCCTCCCGGCTGGTGGCCGGCGAACCCTTCAAGAAGGAGGCGGCCCTCGCCAAGCTGTACTCCTCCACGATCGCCGTCGACAACGCCCGCGACGCCACCCAGGTGCACGGCGGCTACGGCTTCATGAACGAGTACCCGGTGGCCCGGATGTGGCGCGACTCCAAGATCCTGGAGATCGGCGAGGGCACCAGCGAGGTCCAACGGATGCTGATCGCCCGCGAGTTGGGCCTCACGGGCTGAGAGTCGTTCACACGGGTTCGGGGGCCGGGCTGCCCAGTCCCACCGACAACTCCGCCGAGATCAGGGCCACATGCCGGTAGGCCCGCTCGGCGGCGGCCAACACCCTTTCCTGTACGGCGTCTTCGCCGAGCGCGCGGTCGAGGCGCTCGGTGAGGGCCGCCCAGCGGGCGCGGTCGCCGCTGCCGTAGTACGACGTACCGTTCCCGTCCGTGAGCCGGTACGCCTCGGTGACGTACCGGAGCAGGAAGCGGGCGCCGAGGGTGGAGCCCTCCAACACGTAGAGGAAGCCGAGGAGTTCGGTGGGTTCGGTGGTGGCGGTGCGCCGGATCTCGGCCGCGAACTCCTCGGCGGCCGGGCCGGGGCGAAGGACTGCGCCGAGGGCGAGGAAGTGGCGCAGGTCGCGTTCGAGGAACGGGAGTTTGGCCAGGTCCGGCGACCATACCGAGGCTACGGACGGACAGGTGGCGCGGGCCAGTTCGGTTTCCAGCGTCTTCAGCACCACGCGGTAGGCGGCGAGTTGGCCGACGTAGCGGTCGAGCGGGAGGCCACCGGCGAGCATCGAGGTCGCGAACCCGGTGCGCTCCAGGGCCTCGTGCCAGGTACGGGTGCCGTTCCTCAGCCGTTGGGTCGCCCTGTCCGTCATAAGCCGCTCCGCTGCCGGACCGTCGCGAGCAGACGGTCGATGAGGTGGCCCTTGCGTTCGATCGTCACGTCGAAGTAGGCGGCGCTGCGCTCGGAGCGGCACACCCCGTGGACGGCGTTCTTCGCGGCGCGTTTCAGTGCCACGGCCTCCTCGGCGAGCGCGAGCAGCGTCCGCTCCAGTTGCGGGTGACCGAGAACGTACCGTTTGAATTCCGCTTCCGGCGGTGCGCCGTCGAGGAGTTCCAGGAGGACCCGGTTGCCGAGGCCGTCGAAGTCCTCGTGGGTGTTGGCGCCGCCGAGTTCCGGCACGAAGTCGGTCAGGTCGTTGAACAGCTGGCTGGCGAGGCCGAGTTGGCGCATCGCGCCGTCCAGGGCGAGCCGGTCGTCCTCGACCACCCGCAGTCCCGCGACCGCCGCGTCGAGCGGCATCCGGAACAGGGTGCCGGTCTTGAGCGCGGCCGTCTCCTCCCAGAAGCCGACCCGGACGGCGCGCGGCGCGGCCAGCAGCTCGGCGCGGGTGAGCGCCGTACGCGAGGACATGTCGACGGCCTGCCCGGTGAAGCCGTCGCCGACCGAGCGCACCAGGCTGTCCACGACGGCCGGGTCGGCCGCGTGCCGCAGCGCGGACATGATCAGCCAGGCGCCGGCGTTGAGGGCGAGCGGTGTGCCGTGCGTGGTGTGGAGGGCGGGTTCGCCGTAGCGGACGTCGCTGCCGTCCTGGATGTCGTCGAGGGCGACGGCGGCCTTCAGCAGAATCCTTACGGCAACTGCCGTGCGGCGGACGACGGCCAGCTCGGCGGCCGCGTCGTCCCCGGCGGCCAACTCACCGGGAAAACCCCGGTAGTTGCGGTAGGCCCAGTAGACCATCGAGGGGCGCAGCGGAGCCCGGCCGCCGGGTGTCGCGGCGGTGGGGGGCAGCGCCTGCTGGCCGATCCTGGAGCCGACGGCGTCGGCGACCGGTTCGTGCAGGGAACGCCGTAGTGCCGTGTCGTAGACGGAGGCCGTCGCCCGCGCCGGGGCGGTCAGTGCGCCGAGGAACTCGGCGAGGTCGTCCTCCAGCAGTGCCGCGTCGCTCCGCACCACCGCGTCCACATCCGTCGCTTCCACCGTGGTAGCCACTCCACCTCCGCGGGTCGCCGAACGCCAGTGCGCAGAGCTCGTTAGGGACGAGCGTGATCACAACGGCGGGGCGGGGCAAGGTGGTTGAAAGCCAAAGTGCGCGGGGTGTGAACGACGACCACCCCGTCCACTGGACATTCAGTGAGGTTAGGCTAACCTACCTTCGAATTGTCCGGCGGGTGCTCCGCCCTGTTCGAAAGCAGCCACACATGTCCAACGCCCGTGCCACCCACCTCTCCCGCCGCGGCATCCTCGCCGCGGGCGGCGCCCTCGGCCTCGGCGCCGTGCTCGCAGCCTGCGGCGACGACGACGCGAAAAGCGGTGGCTCGGACAAGGGGACGACGGCCGCGAAGTCCGGGCCGTGGAGCTTCAAGGACGACCGCGGCCAGACCGCGAAGACCGACAGGACCCCGGCGAACATCGTCTCCTTCATCGGTGTCGCCGCCGCGCTGCACGACTACGGCATCGAGTCCAAGGGCGTCTTCGGCCCGACCGAGCTGAAGGACGGCAAGGCTGACGTGCAGGCCGGTGACCTCGACATCAGCAAGGTCACGATCATCGGCAACGAGTGGGGCCAGTTCAACATCGAGAAGTACGCGGCCCTCTCCCCCGACGTTCTCCTCACCACGATGTTCGACTCCTCCGGCACGCTCTGGTACGTCCCGGAGGAGTCGAAGAAGAAGATCCTCGCCGTGGGCGCCCCGACCGTCGGCATCTCCGTGTACGACGTCCAGCTGCCGACGCCGCTCGCGCGCATGCTGGAACTCGCCAAGTCCCTTGGCGCGGACACCACTTCTTCCACGATCACAGCGGCCAAGAAGCGGTTCGAGGACGCGGCGGCCCGGCTGCGCGCCGCCGCCAAGGCCAAGCCGGACATCAAGGTCCTCGCCGGTTCCGCGAGCCAGGACATCTTCTACGTCTCCGGGTCCAACCTCTCCGTCGACCTGGAGTACTACAAGGCTCTCGGCGTGAACTTCGTCGAGCCGCCGGCGGCTGCGCTCAAGGCGAGCGGTGGCTGGTACGAGAACCTGAGCTGGGAGAACGTCGACAAGTACGGTGCGGACATCATCATGATGGACAACCGGACGTCGGCGATCCAGCCCGCGGACATCACTGAGGGCACGTGGAAGAAGCTGCCTGCGGTGAAGGCGAACCAGGTGATCGCCCGCAATCCTGAGCCGATTCTGTCGTATGCGAAGTGTGCGCCGTTGCTCGAGGATCTGGCGAAGGCGATCGAGAACGCGAAGAAGGTCGGCTGAATCAGGGGTGGTTTCGCTCTGTGGGGAGCTGCAGGCCGGTGGGGGCTGGTCGCGCAGTTCCCCGCGCCCCTTTAAGCCTCACGTTTCTTTGAAGGAACCCCTATGACCGGCCCGTTCCGCTTCTTCTCACTTCACGTCTTGCGGACGGAGCGGCTCGGGCCGTCTCTCGTTCGGGTCACCTTTGGTGGGGGCGATCTGGCGTGCTTCTTCTCCGATGGGTGTGATCAGTCCCTGTCGTTGTTCCTGCCGCATCCCGGCCAGCTTGAGCCCGCCGTGCCCTACGAACTCGGTGACGGGTGGTGGCAGGCCTGGCGGGAACTCCCGGACGACGTACGGGCGGTGATGCGCTCGTACACGCTTCGCGCGCTGCGCCGCGATCCCGATGAGATCGACATCGACTTCGTGCTGCACGAACCGGCCGGGCCCGCCTCCCGGTGGGCCTCCCGCGCCTCCGCCGGAGACCGGGTCGTGCTGCTCGGGCCGGCCGTCGCGGACAATCGGGCGATTCGGTTCCGGCCGCCGGAGGACGCCGATCTCGTGGTCGTCTGGGGCGACGAGACCGCCGTCCCCGCCGTGTCCGCGATTCTCGAAGCGCTGCCCGCGGGCACGCGTGCGCGGGTGTGGCTGGAGGTCCAACACACCGGTGACATCCAGGACTTGGTGACCGCGGCCGACGCCGAGGTGACCTGGCTGGTGCGTGAGAACCAGGGCGCCGAGGGGTCCCCCATGGCCCTCGGCGCCCTGCGCGCCGCCCAACTCCCGTCCGCCGAGCGGCCGTACGTCTGGATCGCGGGCGAGTCCGGTCAAGTGAAGGCGTTGCGGCGGCACTTCGTGGGCGAGCGCGGATTCGACCGGCGGCGGGTGACCTTCGTGGGGTACTGGCGGCAGGGGCTCAGCGAGGAGCAGTTGCGCGAAGTCGGGTGAGGCGCGAGTGACACCAGTCACGGGTGGGGTGGGTTCCGAAAGATCAAAGTTAGGTTAGCCTTACCTAAATACAAGCCCGTCCCCACCCCAGAGGACCCCCACATGCGCTCGCACCTGCTCAATGACACGACTGCGGAGCACTACCGCCGCTCCGTGACGGAAGGCGTGGAGCGGGTGGCGGCCAAACTCGCCACCACGGAACGGCCGTTCACCGGCGTCACGGTCGACGCCCTCTCCCCCCTCATCGACCGGATCGACCTCGACCGCCCGCTCCACGACACCGCCGCGGTGCTCGACGAGCTGGACGAGGTGTACCTGCGTGACGCGATCTACTTCCACCACCCCCGCTACCTCGCCCACCTCAACTGCCCGGTCGTCATCCCGGCAGTGCTCGGCGAGGCGGTGCTCTCCGCCGTCAACTCCTCCCTGGACACCTGGGACCAGTCGGCCGGCGGCACCCTCATCGAGCGCAAGCTGATCGACTGGACGAACGAGCGGATCGGCCTCGGGCCGCACGCCGACGGGGTGTTCACCTCCGGCGGCAGCCAGTCCAACCTCCAGGCCCTGCTGCTGGCCCGCGAGGAGGCGAAGACCGACACACTCGCCAAACTGCGTATCTTCGCCTCCGAAGTCAGCCACTTCAGCGTGAAGAAGTCCGCGAAACTGCTGGGGCTTGGGCAGGACGCCGTCGTGTCGATACCCGTCGGCGCCGACAAGCGGATGCAGACGGTCGCGCTCGCCCGGGAGCTGGAGCGCTGCCAGAACGCCGGTCTTGTGCCCATGGCCGTCGTCGCCACCGCCGGCACCACCGACTTCGGTTCCATCGACCCGCTGCCCGAAATCGCCGAGCTGTGCGAGCAGTTCGGGGTGTGGATGCACGTCGACGCGGCCTACGGCTGCGGGCTGCTCGCCTCCCTCAAGCACCGGAGCCGCATCGACGGCATCGAGCGCGCCGACTCGGTCACCGTGGACTACCACAAGTCCTTCTTCCAGCCGGTGAGTTCGTCCGCCCTGCTGGTCCGCGATGCCGACACACTGCGCCACGCGACCTATCACGCGGAGTACCTCAACCCGCGCCGCATGGTGCAGGAACGCATCCCCAACCAGGTCGACAAGTCCCTGCAGACCACCCGCCGTTTCGACGCGCTCAAGCTGTGGATGACGCTGCGCGTGATGGGTGCCGACGGCATCGGTCAACTCTTCGACGAGGTCTGCGACTTGGCCGAGGAGGGCTGGAAGCTGCTGGCCGCCGACCCGCGTTTCGACGTGGTCGTCGAGCCCTCGCTCTCCACCCTCGTCTACCGCTACATCCCGGCCGCCGTCACCGACCCGGCCGAGATCGACCGCGCCAACCTGTACGCCCGCAAGGCCCTGTTCGCCTCCGGTGACGCGGTGGTCGCGGGCACCAAGGTCGCGGGCCGCCACTACCTGAAGTTCACCCTGCTCAACCCCGAGACGACGACCGACGACATCGCCGCCGTCCTCGACCTGATCGCCGGCCACGCCGAGCAGTACCTGGGAGAGTCCCTTGACCGCGCTTCCTGAACCCGCCAGCAGGACCTACGACTTCGTGGGCATCGGGCTCGGGCCCTTCAACCTCGGCCTCGCCTGCCTCGCCGAGCCCATCGCCGAACTCGACGGCGTCTTCCTGGACTCGAAGCCCGACTTCGAGTGGCACGCCGGCATGTTCCTCGACGGCGCCCACCTCCAGACCCCGTTCATGTCCGACCTGGTCACCCTCGCCGACCCGACCTCGCCGTACTCCTTCCTCAACTACCTGAAGGAGAAGGGGCGTCTGTACCCCTTCTACATCCGCGAGAACTTCTATCCCCTGCGCGTCGAGTACGACGACTACTGCCGCTGGGCCGCCAACAGGCTCACCAACGTGCGCTTCAGCACGACGGTGACGGAAGTGACGTACGAGGACGAGGACGGGGTCTACGTCGTGCGGACCGAGGCCGGTGACATCTACCGCGCCCGGCACCTGGTCCTCGGCACCGGTACCCCGCCCTACCTCCCCGAGGCCGTCGCGGGTCTCGGCGGCGACTTCATCCACAACTCCCGCTATGTGCAGCACAAAGCGGAGTTGCAGGCCAAGGAGTCGATCACGCTGGTCGGCAGCGGGCAGTCCGCCGCCGAGATCTACTACGACCTGCTCGGTGAAATCGACGTCCACGGCTACGAGTTGAACTGGGTGACGCGCTCGCCGCGCTTCTTCCCGCTGGAGTACACGAAACTCACGCTGGAGATGACCTCCCCGGAGTACATCGACTACTTCCACGCGCTGCCCGAGCAGACCCGCTACCGCCTCACGGCCGAGCAGAAGGGCCTCTTCAAGGGCATCGACGGCGACCTCGTCAACGACATCTTCGACCTGCTCTACCAGAAGAAGGTCGGCGGGCCCGTCCCCACCCGGCTGCTCACCAACTCCTCGCTGAACGACGTCACTTACCGCGACGGCGTCTACCAACTCGGTCTGCGCCAGGAGGAGCAGGAGAAGGACTACACCCTGCGCTCGCAGGGCCTGGTCCTGGCCACCGGCTACAAGTACGCCGAGCCGGAGTTCCTCAAGCCCGTGCACGAGCGACTGCGCTACGACTCGCAGGGCAACTTCGACATCGCGCGCAACTACTCCATCGACACCACGGGCCGGGGCGTCTTCCTGCAGAACGCCGGCGTCCACGCGCACAGCATCACGTCCCCCGACCTCGGAATGGGCGCGTACCGCAACTCGTACATCATCCGTGAGCTGCTCGGCACCGAGTACTACCCGGTCGAACAGACCATCGCGTTCCAGGAGTTCGCCGTATGACCTTCACCTTCCGCCCCCTGGACCCGCTGCGCGACGCCGAGTTGCTGCACCGGTGGGTCACCCATCCCAAGGCCGCGTACTGGATGATGCAGGACGCGAAACTGGAGGACGTCGAGCGCGCCTACATGGAGATCGCGGCCGACGAACACCAGCAGGCGCTGCTCGGGCTCCAGGACGGTGTGCCCGTCTTCCTGATGGAGTACTACGACCCGTGGTATCGCGAACTGGTCGGGCTGTACGAGCCGTTGCCCGGAGATGTCGGCATGCACTTTCTGACGCCGGCCACCGAGACGCCCGTCCACGGCTTCACCCGTGCGGTGATCACCGCCGTGATGGCCCGCCTCTTCGAGGACCCGGCCGTCGCCCGTGTCGTCGTGGAACCGGACGTGTCCAACACCGCCGTGCACGCCCTGAACGAGGCGGTCGGGTTCGTGCCCGAGCGCGAGATCCAGAAGCCGGAGAAAATGGCCTTGTTGAGCTTCTGCACCCGGGAGCAGTTCCTGCACGCTACGGCGGTGTCCGTATGAGTCTCGCCGACGCCGTCGCCCATCTCTCCCCCGAGCGCTGGGAGAAGGCCAACCGCCAGTTGATCCGCAAGGCCCTCGCCGAGTTCGCGCACGAGCGGCTGATCACCCCCGAACCGGTCGGGAAAGACGGGGACTTGTACGTCGTCCGCAGCGACGACGGGCTGACCCGGTACCGGTTCACCGCCATCCGGCGCGCCCTCGACCACTGGCAGGTCGACGCCGACTCCATCAGCCGACACCGCGACGGTGCCGAACTCCCCCTCGCCGCACTGGAGTTCTTCATCGAACTGCAGAAGTCGCTGGGTCTGAGCGAGGCGATCCTGCCGGTGTACCTGGAGGAGATCTCCTCCACCCTCTCCGGTACCTGCTACAAGCTCACCAAGCCGCAGCTCCCGGTCGCCGAGCTGGTGACGAGCGACTTCCAGGCCATCGAGACGGGGATGACGGAGGGCCACCCCTGCTTCGTCGCCAACAACGGACGGCTCGGTTTCGGCGTCCACGAGTATCTCTCGTACGCCCCCGAGACCGCGAGCCCGGTCCGGCTGGTCTGGCTGGCCGCGCACCGCTCACGGGCGGCGTTCACGGCGGGTGTGGGCATCGAGTACGAGTCCTTCCTGCGGGACGAGCTGGGAAGTGTGACGCTGAACCGTTTCCGCGACACACTTCTTGAGAAGGGTCTCGACCCCGACAACTACCTCCTCATCCCCGTCCACCCCTGGCAGTGGTGGAACAAGCTCACCGTCACCTTCGCCGCCGAGGTCGCCCGCGGCCACCTCGTCTGTCTCGGCGAGGGCGACGACGAGTATCTCGCCCAGCAGTCCATCCGGACCTTCTTCAACAGGTCCAACCCCGAGAAGCACTACGTGAAGACAGCCCTGTCCGTCATCAACATGGGCTTCATGCGCGGGCTTTCGGCCGCCTACATGGAGGCGACCCCGGCGATCAACGACTGGCTCGCCCAACTCATCGACAACGACCCGGTGTTGAAGTCCACCGGCCTGTCGATCATCCGCGAGCGGGCGGCCGTCGGCTACCGGCACCTGGAGTACGAGGCGGCGACCGGCCGCTACTCGCCGTACCGGAAAATGCTCGCCGCCCTGTGGCGCGAGAGCCCGGTTTCGTCGCTCCGGGACGGCGAGTCCCTGGCGACGATGGCCTCACTCGTGCACCTCGACCACGAGGGCGCCTCCTTCGCCGGCGCACTGATCGAGCGCTCGGGGCTGACCCCGGTGCAGTGGCTGCGGCGCTATCTGCGGGCGTACTTCACCCCGCTGCTGCACAGCTTCTACGCCTACGACCTGGTGTTCATGCCGCACGGCGAGAACGTGATCCTGGTCCTGAAGGACGGCGTGGTCGAGCGCGCGATCTACAAGGACATCGCCGAGGAGATCGCCGTCATGGACCCGGACGCGGTGCTGCCGCCGACGGTGGAGCGGCTGCGGGTCGAGGTCCCCGAGGACAAGAAGCTCCTGTCGATCTTCACCGACGTCTTCGATTGCTTCTTCCGCTTCCTCGCCTCCAACCTGGCCGCCGAAGGCGTCCTGGAGGAGGACGACTTCTGGCGCACGGTCGCGGAGGTCACCCGCGAGTACCAGGACTCGGCGCCCGAACTCGCCGACAGGTTCCGGCAGTACGACATGTTCGCCCCCGAGTTCTCGCTGTCCTGCCTCAACCGGCTCCAGCTGCGCGACAACGAGCAGATGGTGGACCTGGCGGACCCCTCCGGCGCACTCCAGCTCGTCGGCACCCTCAAGAACCCGATCGCCGGGTTCTGACCCGCAAACAGGCGGGCACCCCGGGGTACGGTCCCCCGGGGTGCCCGCCGCTGTACAAAACAACTACCTTGCGGGCCAAGGCACTTGAGGCGACCGGTAGTAGTCGATCCCGAGCGCGTCCCAGCGCGGGGCCTGTGCCGCGAGCCGCACCTTGTAGGTGTCCCAGTCGTGCGTCGAGGCCGGCGACCAGCCCAGTTCGGCCACGCCCGGCAGCCTGGGGAAGGCCATGTAGTCGATGTTCGCGCCGGTCACGATGGTCTCCGACCACAGCGGCGCCTCGACGCCCCGGATCGCCGAACTCGGCGCTCCGGAAAGGTAGTTGCCCGGGTCCCAGTCGTAGGACCGCTTCACCTCGACCAGGCCCGCCCAGTCCTGGCCGAGCGGGGTGTCCTCGGTGTACTTCATGTCGAGGTAGACCCGGTCGGCGGGCGAGAGGATCAGCCCGGTGCCGTTCTTCGCGGCCTCGGCGACCTGGGCCTTCTCGGCGGCGTCGGTGTCGTCGAGACCCCAGTACTGGGCGAGGGCGCCCTTGATCGGATGCGCTCCGGTGATCTGGTGCCAGGCGATCACCGTCTTGCCGTACTTGGCGACGATCGGCTGCACCCGGTCCATGAACTTGACGTAGTCCTCGTGGCTGGTGGAGTGCGCCTCGTCGCCGCCGATGTGGAGATAGCGGCCCGGGGTGAGCGCGGCCAGTTCGCGGATCACGTCGTCCACGAAGCTGTACGTGAGGTCCTTGCCGACGCAAAGTGAGCTGAAGCCGACGTCCGTGCCCGTGTAGAGCGGGGGTGCCACGCCGTCGCAGTTCAGGTCGGCGTAGGAGGCGAGAGCCGCGTTGGTGTGGCCGGGCATGTCGATCTCCGGGACGACCTCCAGATAGCGGGAGGCCGCGTACCGGACGATCTCCTTGTAGTCGTCCTTCGTGTAGTGGCCGCCCGCGCCGCCGTCGACCTCGGTCGAGCCGCCGTAGGTCGCGAGGCGGGGCCAGGAGTCGACGGCGATGCGCCAGCCCTGGTCGTCGCTGAGGTGCAGATGCAGTTCGTTGATCTTGTAGAGCGCCAACTCGTCGATGTAGTGCTTGACTTGGGCGACCGTGAAGAAGTGGCGGGAGACGTCGAGCATCGCGCCGCGGTAGGCGTAGCGCGGGGAGTCCTCGATGGTGCCGCCCGCGATCCGCCAGGGGCCACGCTGCAGGGAGTTCTTCTCGACGGCGGCGGGCAGGAGTTGGCGCAGGGTCTGGATGCCGTGGAAGAGCCCGGCCGGCCTGCTCGCGGTGATGGTGACTCCGGAGGTCCCGCTGACCAGCCGGTAGCCCTCGGCGCCGAACGTGCCCTTTGCCAGCCGGAGTTGGATGCCGCCCTTGCCCCGCGAGGTGACCGGCAGCCGGTAGCCGGTGGAGGGGCGCAGGATGCCCGCGAGGTACTCGCCGATCCGGCGCGACTCCCGTGACTCGCCGACGCGGATACGGGTGGCGCTCGTGATCCGGTACGGCTGCCCGCCGGGGGTGACGGACGCGGGCGCCGGGACCACCCGGCCCAGCGGGGTGACGGCGGCGGGCTCGGCGGAGGGTGCGGCGCCGGCGACGGACACGCTCGCGGCGGCGACGAGCAGCAGCGAACCGAGGAGGCGGGTCGTTCTGTGGCGCTGTCTCACAAGGTGTCTCACAAGCGGTCCCTTCCTTACAGCCGGACAGGTACAGACCATTCTGTCGCCAAGGCGATGGAACAATCCCTCCTATGGCGGAAATCATCCAGAAGGACGGCACCTGGATCTTCGACGGCGACGCCCTGCGGCTGACTCCCGGACGGGACAAGAACGTCGGCCTGTTCCGCAGGACGCTGGGCGAACTCGTCGTTCCCCTGGGCGCGTTGGCAGGCGTCTCGTTCGAGCAGGGCCGGAAGTCGGGGCGGCTGCGACTGCGGCTGCGCGACGGCGCCGACCCGCTGCTGCACGCAACCGGCGGCCGGCTCGCCGAGGGCGACGACCCCTATCAGCTGACCGTGGAATCGGACCGGTACGGGGTCGCCGAGTACTTCGTGGACGAGGTGCGCAACGCCCTGCTGCTCGACGGGGTTCCGGCGGACCCGGTGGCCGAGTACCTGCTGCCGGGCCCGGCCGTGCCGCTCTCCGTCTCCGCCGGGGACGGCACGGCGAGCTTCGACGGCGAGCACGTACGGCTGGAGTGGAACTGGAAGACCGAGGACGCCAAGTCCGCCGCCGGTGCCCGCACTCTCGCCGTCACGGACCTCGTCGGTGTGGAGTGGCGGCCGTCGGCCGGTCTGGAGAACGGCTGCATCCGCTTCGCGGTGCGCCACGCGCCGACCAAGGCGCCGCCCAAGTACGACCCCAACTCCGTTGAACTGTGGGGCTTCAAGAAGGATCCGCTGATGGCCCTGATCGCCGCGGCCGTCCACGCCCGGCTCCCGCACCCGGCCGCCGAGGCGGACGTACGGCCCGAACGGCCCGAGCCCGCGCGGGAGTTGCCGGCCGCGGCGGAGGACGGCCACGACGCGCTGCTGCGGCGGCTGCGTGAACTCGGCGAGCTGCACCGGGACGGGGTGCTGACGGACGAGGAGTTCTCGATGGCCAAACAGGCGGTCCTCAAACGGATGTGACCATCCGGGAGTTGAGGACCGCCTGCGGTGTGTCTGCCTCTACGCCTTGCCTTCAGGGCGCAGTTGGCCCGCGGCCGGAGGCCGCTGATGGATGCTTACTTGGCCTTGCGGGCGACCGTGAAGCGGTCGACCTCGGCGCCGGTCTCGGCTATGCCGCGGACCGTCAGGGTGGCCGTACGGCCCTTGTGGGCGGGCTGGACGTCCACGCGCAGGAACGAGTAGTTGAGGTAGCGCACGCGCGACCAGGCGACCGTCTCGTTGACCTTGCCGTCCTTCGTGTTGATGAAGGCGGCGACCGAGTCGACGTCGGCGACGTGACCCTCGTAGGAGTCGGGGGCGGTGAACGCGTACAGGCTGCGGCCGGCCGCGCCCGCCGTCACGTAGACGACACCTTCGGTCTCCGGGTACGCCGTGCCGCCGATCGGCAGCTTCTTGACGACCGCGTTCTTCTTGATGACGTCGGTGCGCTCGTACTGGTGATTGTGGCCGTTGATGACCAGGTCCACCGTGTACTTCTCGAACAGCGGCACCCACTCGTTGCGCACTCCCCCCTCCGAGGAGTGCGCGGTGGAGGTGCAGTACGCGCAGTGGTGGAAGAAGATCACCACGAAGTCGATGTCCTCGGACGCGCGGAACTTCTTGAGCTGCCCCTCCAGCCACGTGGTCTGGGTGCCGCCCGAGATGCCGAGGTTGGCCGGGATCTCGAAGGACACGTCGTTGGCGTCGAGCGAGATGATCGCCGTGTTGCCGTAGACGAAGGAGTAGACGCCCGGCAGGTTCGCCTTGTCGGGGCCGTTGTCCGGGAGGTTCCAGCGGGCGTCCTCGCCGCCGTAGCCGTTGGGCGAGTACCAGGCCTCCATGTCGTGGTTGCCGTAGGCGGGCATCCACGGCACGGACTTGGCGACCGACTCGGTCTGGGCGAGGAACTGGTCCCAGATGCGCGAGTCGAAACCGGCGTCGGCGGTCTTGCCCGCGCCGGCCGGGTCGGCGTACGCGATGTCGCCGGCGTGCAGGTGGAAGGCCGGGTTCTGGGCCAGCAGCAGGCTGTCGTTGGCCAGGCCGTGGTAGCCGACACCCTCGTCGCCGAAGGCCGTGAAGGTGAACGGCACGGAACGGTCGGGGGCGGTGGTGAACGTGCCCAGCGTGCCGAGCAGGTGGGGCTCGGCCGGGTCGAAGCCCGCGTGGCCGACGCCGTAGTAGTAGGTCCGGCCCGGACGCAGGTGGGTCAGCTTGGCGTGCAGGTAGTACTGGGTGTGGTCACCGCTCGCGCCGACGCCCGCCGGGGTGTAGAGGGTGCGCACCTCGGCCTCGATCTTGCGGGAGAGGTCCCAGGGGTGCGCGCCGATCCGGACGAACGGCTTCTTGACGTTGGTCGGGACCTGCCAGGAGACCGTGACCTCGGTGCTCGGGTCGTTGCCGAACGCGAGGTGGCGGCCGAACGGGGAGACGAGGGCCCCGTCGATCGACTCGCTGGAGGAGGCGGCGGCATAGGTGGCGGAGGCCTGGCTGGGGACGGCCGCCTGGGCGACCGCGCCCGGGACGAACACGCCACCGGCGACGGCGCCGAGGGTCACGGCACCGCCTCTGATCATGGTGCGCCGGGAGAATTTCGAGCGTAGGTACTCGTGCTGCTCAGCCATGCTCATGCGCTCGGCGAGCTCTTCGGGTACTCCCATACGAGGAATGTCCATGGCGTCTGAAACTCGTCCATATGAGCGACGTAACACAAGACACAGGATGGACAGCTTGCGAACAGAGTCCCATAAGACATTCAACAGGCCGCTGCCCGATATCGGGCAGGATTCTTGCAAACCTTCCCCCGGTACCCCAGGATCAACCGGGTGCACGACGAACTCGTTGATCATCTGACGCGCTCCACGACCCTCAACCGGGGCGAGGCGCTGCGGGTGATCCAGGACGTGCTCGCCTACTTCGACGAGACGACCGAGGACTACGTCCGTCGCCGCCACCGCGAGCTCCAGGCCCAGGGCCTGGTCAACGCGACGATCTTCGACCGGATCGAGGCGGACCTGAAATACCGGGCGGTCGCACCGCCGGAGCTCACGCTCAGGCAGCTGCGCCGCATCGTCTACGGCTAGGAAAACCTATATATGTGCGGAATCGTCGGATACATCGGCAAGCGTGACGTTGCTCCGCTTCTGCTGGAGGGCCTGCAGCGGCTGGAGTACCGCGGCTACGACTCGGCGGGCATCGCCGTCACGACCCCGAAGACGGCCGGCCTGAAGATGGTCAAGGCCAAGGGCCGGGTCCGTGACCTGGAGGCCAAGGTCCCGGCGCGCTTCAAGGGCACCACCGGCATCGCCCACACCCGCTGGGCCACGCACGGCGCGCCGTCCGATGTGAACGCCCACCCGCACCTGTCGGCCGACAGCAAGGTCGCCGTCGTCCACAACGGCATCATCGACAACGCCTCCGACCTCCGGAAGAAGCTCGAGGCGGACGGCGTCGAGTTCCTCTCCGAGACCGACACCGAGGTCCTCACCCACCTCATCGCCCGCTCCCAGGCGGAGACCCTGGAGGAGAAGGTCCGCCAGGCCCTCCGGGTGATCGAGGGGACGTACGGCATCGCCGTCCTGCACGCCGACTTCCCCGACCGCATCGTGGTGGCTCGAAACGGCTCCCCGGTGGTCCTCGGCATCGGCGAGAAGGAGATGTTCGTAGCCTCGGACATCGCCGCACTCGTCACTCACACGCGCCAGATAGTGACCCTCGACGACGGCGAGATGGCGACCCTCAAGGCCGACGACTTCCGGACATACACCACCGAGGGCACCCGCACCACGTCCGAGCCGACCACCGTCGAGTGGGAGGCCGCCTCCTACGACATGGGCGGCCACGACACCTACATGCACAAGGAGATCTTCGAGCAGGCCGACGCCGTGGACCGCGTGCTGCGCGGCCGCATCGACGACCGCTTCTCCACCGTGCACCTCGGCGGCCTCAACCTGGACGCCCGCGAGGCCCGGCAGATCCGCCGCGTCAAGATCCTCGGCTGCGGCACCTCGTACCACGCGGGCATGATCGGCGCCCAGCTGATCGAGGAGCTGGCCCGCATCCCCGCGGACGCCGAGCCGGCTTCGGAGTTCCGCTACCGCAACGCGGTCGTGGACCCCGACACCCTCTACATCGCGGTCTCCCAGTCCGGTGAGACGTACGACGTACTCGCGGCGGTCCAGGAGCTGAAGCGCAAGGGCGCCCGTGTCCTCGGCGTGGTGAACGTCGTCGGCTCGGCGATCGCCCGCGAGGCGGACGGCGGCATGTACGTGCACGCCGGCCCCGAGGTCTGTGTCGTCTCGACCAAGTGCTTCACCAACACCACAGTGGCGTTCGCCCTGTTGGCCCTGCACCTCGGCCGCACCCGCGACCTCTCGGTCCGCGACGGCAAGCGCATCATCGAGGGCCTGCGCAAGCTGCCGGCCCAGATCTCCGAGATCCTCGACCGCGAGGAGGAGATCAAGAAGCTGGCCGCCGAGTACGCCGAGGCCCGCTCGATGCTCTTCATCGGCCGCGTCCGCGGCTACCCGGTGGCCCGCGAGGCCTCGCTGAAGCTCAAGGAGGTCTCGTACATCCACGCCGAGGCCTACCCCGCCTCGGAGTTGAAGCACGGCCCCCTCGCCCTCATCGAGCCCGCCCTCCCCACGGTGGCGATCGTCCCCGACGACGACCTCCTGGAGAAGAACCGCGCCGCCCTGGAGGAGATCAAGGCCCGCAGCGGCCGCATCCTCGCGGTGGCCCACCAGCACCAGGAGAAGGCCGACCAGACGATCGTCGTCCCGAAGAACGAGGACGAACTGGACCCCATCCTGATGGGGATTCCTCTTCAACTCCTCGCGTATCACACGGCGTTGGCCCTGGGCAGGGACATCGACAAGCCGAGGAACCTGGCGAAGTCAGTCACGGTGGAGTAGCGGCTTTCATCTTTTAGGGGCGCGGGGCCGTGTCAATTTGCGGCTCCGCCGCGTGGGCGCGACCAGCCCCCACGCACCCGCAGCGGCCGACGAAACAGAACGAACCCCCACGTGTGCCTCAAACACGGGGGGTTCGTTCATATCGCCGGGAGTTGTCCAACCCCCAGCCTGCGCCGCTAGCCGGTAGCCGTCACGCCCCGACCCGCAGCCCGCCGCGGAAGCACCGTCGGCCAATGAGCCAACGCCGCCGTCGCCGAATACCAGGCAACAGCCCCCGCAGCGACACCGAACCACCCCCCGACCTTGCCCAGCCCGTCATTGCCGGCGAACTGCGCGATCGCGAGAAGCACGAGGGAGACGAAGAACAACCCGTAGGTGCCCTGGGTGAGTTGATCCCCACCCGCGAGAGTCACCGAGAGAGCGACGAGAGCGAACAGGACCAGGAACAACCCCGCCGCGTTGTCCGAGGCTGAGCCACCCGCGCTGACGGCCCAGGTGAACCAGAGCGCGCCGAACGCCGAGAAGGCCGTACCGGAAGCGGTGTCGCCGTCGCGGAACGCGAGCAGTCCGACGACGAAGAGGGCAACTCCGCCCACGTAGTGGGCCAGTGACACGGCGTCAGCCGTAGAGACCCCGTTGATGACATCCGTGTACCCGAGCCCGAAGGCCAACAGGGTGATTCCCAGGGCGAGTCGGCCGACGATCGAGGTGGTGCTTCCCGCAGAGACGTCATTGTCCACGGCGGGCTCCCTTCATGCATGTGCGGTTGTGCGGTGTGACCGATATATGCCCTTCACAAGGACACAAACACCTCTGCACAGCAGTGAATTCGGAGCCGACCGGCGAGTTGGACCTACGACTTACGGGATGACGACAACGGGCCGCTGCGCCCGCTTCGCGAGCCGCCCCGCGACGGAGCCGAAGATGCGCCCGACGATCCCGTGGGTGGAGCCCACGACGATCGCGTCCGCCTCGTACTCCCGCCCCACCTCTTCGAGTTCGTGGCAGATGTCCCCACCGCGCTCGACCAGGATCCAGGGCACTTCGGCGAGGTATTCGGCGCACGCCAGCTCGAGCCCCAGCACCTCGGTGCGGTGATCCGGCACATCGACGAAGACCGGTGGCTCGCAGCCCGCCCACACCGTGGTGGGCAGCCGGTTGGCGACATGCACGATGACCAGGCCCGAGCCCGAACGATGGGCCATGCCGACGGCGTACGCGAGGGCACGCTCACTGGACGTGGAGCCGTCGAAACCGACGACGACACCGTGCTTGAAGGCGGGATCGCAGGAATGACGTGGCTGTTCCGCCGCCAGGGGCTCGGCCGCCGTGGGATCGGCGACGGGCCGCTTGCGGTCCGCGGGTTCGAAAGATTCGTGACCGGCCATGGGTGTCTCGGCTTTTTGATCCTCTTGGGAGGGGACAACAGTGTGCGGCGGAGCTGTGTCCGGGAATCATCTTCCCAACCCCATACCCCCAAGGGTACGGCGCCAGTCCTCCTTAGCCCATATCCCGCACATGCTCCGGCGGAGTTCCCCGGAGCATGCACGAGGGGGCGCCCGTAACGCAATGGTTGCTGCCCCGTACAGGCGGTTTGCACAGGATTCACTTATCCCCGCGTCCACCCATGGGCTGCCCTACAGTGACCGACGCATCGAACAAGCGTTGAACCCGGCGAACCGCCGCCCCAGGGAGCACGCCATGTCCGGACACCGTACGACCTCCGAGGCACACCCCGGCCCGGACACCGCCACCGATGTGGTCCGCTGGGCGGTCTTCAGCTGTGCCCTCGTCCCCCTGGTTCTCCTCTGGTACGGCACCTCGCTCGCCGGCGCCACCGGCACGGCCCTCGGCCTCGCGGCCGTCACCGCCGCCTGCCGGGTGCTGCTGCGCCGCTCCGAGCGGGGCGCGGCCCGGCTGCTGGACGAGGAGGAGTCCCCGCACCGCGGCCATCGCCACCGGGCGGCGGCGGGGGCGCATCGGGGCGGTCGGCACGCCGGAGGAAGTACACCGGTCGACTGACCGGTTTCCGCGCACGCGCCCGACGCTTTTCAGCCAACTTCCGGCCACCGTGCATCTGTTGTCCGAACCACCCCCCAACCCCCGTTCCACCTGCACCGAAAGGGTCTGAGAGGCCCTGCGCACCCTACGGGGATTGGCCACTACGGGGAGGCGCACTTCCCTGCACGGCCCACGAGTGCAACGCTTCGTGATCGAATGCTTCACGCCAAGTTGCCATGTCGACAATGTGCCGGTTGCCGAACTGGTCACCCCGGCACCACTGGACACAGTAGATTCGATCTTGACGTCTTACGGCGGGGGACTCGTGCAGGACCGAGGGGAAACGTGCTGGAGCGACACAACCGAGGAGCCGCGACCACCGAGGGGGGCTTAGCAGTATGAGCCACGACTCCACTGCCGCGCCGGAAGCCGCGGCCCGGAAGCTTTCCGGGCGACGCCGCAAGGAGATCGTCGCGGTGCTGCTGTTCAGCGGCGGCCCCATCTTCGAGAGTTCCATTCCGCTGTCGGTGTTCGGCATCGACCGGCAGGACGCCGGAGTTCCGCGCTACCGCCTTCTTGTGTGCGGCGGCGAGGACGGTCCGCTGCGTACCACCGGCGGGCTGGAACTCACCACGCCGCACGGCCTGGAGGCGATCTCGCGGGCGGGCACCGTCGTCGTGCCTGCCTGGCGGTCGATCACCGCGCCGCCGCCGGAGGAGGCGCTCGACGCACTGCGCCGGGCGCACGAAGAAGGGGCCCGCATAGTAGGCCTGTGCACCGGCGCCTTCGTGCTGGCTGCGGCGGGTCTGCTGGACGGCCGTCCCGCGACCACCCACTGGATGTACGCGCCGACGCTGGCCAAGCGCTATCCGTCGGTGCACGTGGATCCGAGGGAACTCTTCGTCGACGACGGAGACGTACTGACGTCCGCCGGTACGGCGGCCGGAATCGATCTCTGTCTCCACATCGTGCGGACGGACCACGGCAACGAGGCGGCCGGCGCGCTCGCCCGCCGCCTGGTGGTCCCCCCGCGCCGAAGCGGTGGTCAGGAGCGCTACCTCGATCGGTCTTTACCAGAGGAGATCGGCGCCGACCCGCTCGCGGAGGTCGTCGCCTGGGCGCTGGAGCACCTCCACGAACAGTTCGACGTGGAGACGCTGGCGGCACGCG
>Ga0307511_10000476_pt1 | contig 43435 bp, 25 predicted proteins | sample 13_EM_MG_FD_200266 | JGI IMG/M metagenome (GOLD analysis project Ga0307511, IMG submission 200266) | Populus trichocarpa ectomycorrhiza microbial communities from riparian zone in the Pacific Northwest, United States - 13_EM | ecosystem: Host-associated > Plants > Roots > Unclassified | place... | reverse complement strand
ATTTGATTGATTTTTGGGGGGATTTTCAGTTGATTTTTGGGGGAAGGGGAGGATGGATGAGTGGTTGTCCGGCGAAGGAGGGGGGACCGGGGATATATCTTTGGTGATATTCCAATAATGTTACTAATAATATTTGCTGGTATTATCAATAATGCTTTAATAATGATATTTTTTGTACCTTTGCCCTCCTTAATTTAGGTGCATTGGCATTATCGTAATGCCATTTCGGGTATAATTTATTGACATTCAATAGGGTAGGAAAAGATTAAAAAACCGCATATTGCAATATGGCTATTAAAAAAGAAAATCGTCCCAGGGCCACTTTTTCAAAAATCACTATCGGACTTGCTTCACCTGACTCGATCCTCGAAAGATCGTATGGCGAAGTATTGAAACCCGAGACCATCAACTACCGCACGTACAAGCCTGAAAGAGACGGCCTGTTCTGCGAGCGTATTTTCGGTCCTGTAAAGGATTACGAGTGCGCCTGTGGTAAGTACAAACGTATCCGTTATAAGGGTATCGTGTGCGACCGTTGCGGGGTGGAAGTGACGGAGAAGAAAGTACGCCGGGAACGTATGGGCCACATCAAACTGGTGGTGCCTGTAGTTCATATCTGGTACTTCAAGTCTTTGCCGAATAAGATCGGTTATTTGCTGGGGATGAGCTCTAAGAAGATGGAGAGCATCGTTTATTATGAAAGATACGTGGTGATTCAGTCGGGTATCCGGGTGGATAAGGGCCAGAATCCGGGCGATCTGCTGACGGAAGAAGAATACCTGGAGATCCTGGAAAGCCTGCCTAAGGACAACCAGTACCTGCCTGATGAGGATCCTTCCAAGTTCATTGCTAAAATGGGTGCTGAGGCTGTGCATGATCTTCTCGAAAGGATCGAGCTGGATCAGCTGTCCTTCGATCTGCGTAATGCTGCTGCGAATGAAACGTCCCAGCAACGTAAGGCGGATGCATTGAAGCGTCTTAGTGTGGTGGAAGCTTTCCGCGATGCCAATTCAAGGATCACCAACCGTCCTGAGTGGATGGTAATGCAATATATCCCTGTTATTCCGCCGGAATTACGCCCGCTCGTTCCTTTGGATGGCGGCCGTTTTGCTTCTTCTGACTTAAATGATCTTTATCGCCGCGTGATCATCCGGAACAACCGTCTGAAGCGTTTGCTGGAGATCAAGGCGCCTGAAGTGATCCTGCGTAATGAAAAGCGTATGCTGCAGGAAGCTATCGACTCCCTGTTCGATAACAGCCGTAAGTCCAACGCGGTGAAAGCCGAAGGCGGACGGGCCCTGAAATCCTTAAGCGATGTGCTGAAAGGAAAGCAAGGCCGTTTCCGTCAGAACCTGTTGGGTAAACGTGTTGACTATTCCGGTCGTTCGGTAATCGTCGTAGGACCTGAACTGAAGCTCCATGAGTGCGGTCTTCCCAAGGACATGGCGGCAGAGTTGTTCAAACCGTTCATTATCCGCAAGCTGATCGAAAGAGGTATCGTGAAGACGGTGAAGAGCGCCCGTAAATTAGTAGACAAGAAAGAGGCTATCGTATGGGATATCCTCGAAAATATATTGAAAGGGCACCCGGTCATGCTGAACCGTGCTCCGACGCTGCACAGACTGTCTATCCAGGCCTTCCAGCCCAAGCTGATCGAAGGTAAGGCTATCCAGTTACACCCATTGGTGTGTACGGCGTTCAACGCTGACTTTGATGGTGACCAGATGGCCGTTCACGTGCCTTTGAGCAGTGCTGCCGTACTGGAAGCCCAATTGCTGATGTTGTCTTCCCATAACATCCTCAACCCTCAGAATGGTACGCCGATCACCCTTCCTTCACAGGACATGGTGTTGGGTCTCTACTATATCACGAAGGGGAAGAAGTCCACTCCCACTGAAAAGGTGAAAGGAGAAGGGAAGGCATTCTATAGCGCAGAAGAAGTGATCATCGCTTATAATGAAGGAAGGATCGACCTGCATGCTCATATCAAGGTGAAGACCCGGGTGAGGAATCCGGATGATACCCTGGAAGTGAAATTGCTGGATACCACGGTGGGGCGGGTACTGTTCAACCAGAACGTGCCGGTGGAAGTGGGTTTTGTGAATGCCCTGCTTACGAAGAAATCCCTGCGGGAGATCATCGGTAATATCATCAAGTGGACGACGATCCCGAAAACGGTAAAATTCCTGGATGATATCAAACTGCTTGGCTTCCGGATGGCCTTCAGAGGCGGTCTGTCTTTCAATATCAATGACCTGATCATTCCCGATACCAAGGAAGAGCAGCTGGATAATGCGAAGGTGGAAGTGGATGAGGTCTGGGAAAACTATAATATGGGGTTGATCACCAATAACGAACGGTACAACCAGATCGTGGATATCTGGTCCCGTGTCGATACCCGTATTACGGAATCGCTGATCGTGGAACTGGCGAATGACAAGCAAGGGTTCAACTCCGTATATATGATGTTGGATTCCGGGGCCCGTGGTAGCAAGCAGCAGATCAAGCAGCTTGCCGGTATCAGGGGTCTGATGGCCAAGCCGAGAAAATCAGGTTCTACCGGTAGTGAGATTATCGAGAACCCGATCCTTTCCAACTTCAAGGGCGGTCTGAACGTATTGGATTACTTCATTTCTACGCACGGTGCCCGTAAGGGTCTTGCGGATACGGCCCTGAAAACGGCCGATGCCGGTTACCTCACCCGTCGTCTCGTCGACGTGGCGCAGGATGTGGTGATCACGGAAGAGGATTGCGGCACATTGAGAGGTATTGCTACTTCTGCTCTGAAAGACAATGAAGATATCGTTGAACCATTATATGACAGGATCCTGGGACGTACTTCCCTCCATGATGTATATGACCCGCTGAATGACGAGCTGATCGTCACGGCAGGCGAACAGATCACGGAAGAGATCGGCAAGCGTATCGAAGAATCCGGTATCGAGGTGGTGGAGATCCGCTCGGTGCTGACCTGCGAAAGCAAGCGTGGTGTCTGTGTGCGGTGTTATGGTAAGAACCTGGCGACGGGTTATACCACACAGAAAGGCGATGCGGTCGGTATTATTGCCGCACAGTCTATCGGTGAGCCGGGTACTCAGTTGACCCTGCGTACCTTCCACGTGGGTGGTGTCGCCGGCAGTGCTTCGGTAGAGTCTACCATGGGAGCGAAGTTCGACGGTACTGTTCAGTTCGACGGATTGAGAACGGTCGTTACAGAAAATAATGAAGGAAATAAGGTACATGTCGTCATCGGCCGTACCGGTGAAGTGCGTATCACGGATGTGAAGAACGATCGTCTGCTGATCACGAATAACGTTCCTTATGGCGCTACCCTGAACGTGAAAGACGGTCAGAAAGTGGCTAAGGGAGATGTGATCTGCACATGGGATCCGTTCAATAACGTCGTGATCTCTGAAATACAGGGACATGTTAAATTCGACGCTGTCATCGAAGGTATCACCTACCGGGAAGAAGCGGATGAACAGACAGGTCACCGTGAGAAGGTGGTTATTGAAACCAAGGATAAGACCAAGATACCATCCATCAATATCGAAGGACCGAAGGAAGTGAAGTCTTATAACCTTCCTGTCGGATCTCACATCATTATTGAAGAAGGCGAAGCGGTGAGAGCAGGACAGGTAATCGTGAAGATTCCCCGCGTTCTTGGTAAGCTGAGGGATATCACGGGAGGTCTGCCCCGCGTTACGGAATTATTCGAAGCGCGTAATCCGGGCAATCCTGCTATCGTCAGTGAAATTGACGGTGTGGTAGCTTTCGGAAATATCAAACGTGGTAACCGTGAGATCATCGTAGAAGCAAAAGACGGGGTGGTGAAGAAATACCTCGTTCCGCTGACCAGGCAGATCCTGGCACAGGATGGTGACTTCATCAAGGCCGGCGCCCAGTTGTCGGATGGCCAGGTAGCACCGGCGGATATCCTCTCCATTAAAGGTCCTTTCGCCGTACAGGAGTATGTGGTCAATGAGATCCAGGAAGTATATCGTCTTCAGGGTGTGAAGATCAACGATAAGCATATCGAAGTGATCGTGCGCCAGATGATGCGTAAGCTGACTATTGTGGATCCGGGCGATACCCGTTTCCTTGAAGAAGATACGGTAGATAAGTTTGAGTTCCTGGAGGAAAATGACTGGATCTTCGATAAGAAGGTGGTTGTCGATCCGGGAGAATCCACCAAGCTGAAAGCTGGCCAGATCGTAAGTCTGCGGGAAGTGAGGGAAGAAAACTCCATTCTGCGGCGTAATGATAAGAAACTGGCGGAATTCCGGGATGCCAATGCGGCTACTTCGGCTCCGTTGCTGCTCGGTATCACGAAGGCTTCGCTGGGCACACAAAGCTGGATCTCAGCGGCTTCCTTCCAGGAAACGACCAAGGTGTTGTCATCTGCCGCTATTCAGGGCAGGAGCGACGATATGCTCGGCCTGAAGGAGAATGTGATCACCGGCCATCCGATCCCGGCTGGTACAGGGTTGCGTGATTTCGAGAACATGATCGTGGGTAGTAAAGAGGAGTATGAATTGTTGCAGACGACCCGTGAAGCCATGCAGTTCGATGAGGAAGAATAGTAATCCATCCATCATAGGGCGGCTCCGCCGCCCTGACGAATCAGAAGATTGTTAAAAAAAATCAAGTAGGGGGTAAAAAGCCCCCTACTTTTTTTATATAACAAAACCTCGTGTTATATTCGCGTTACCATGAAGTATATCTCTACCATTTTAAGCGTGCTTGCCCTGGCCCTGATCGGAGTATTATTTTTTCAATTGGCCCACCACAGCGATCAAATGAAAAAGATTGCCGATGTGGAGAAAAAGGCTTCCGGCAACGGGTTCAAGATCGCCTATTTTGATATGGACACGCTGGAAGCGCATTATGATTATTTCAGGGATGCGCAAGCCACGGTGAAGAGTAAGGAGGGGGCCATGAATATGGAGCTGAGCAGCCTCGACCGGAGCAACCAGAAAAAGGTGGAGGCCTGGCGTCAGAAGGGCAATGCCATGACCCCTGCCGAGAGCGAGCAGGCCCAGCAGGAATACCAGGCTATGCAGCAAACCTTCCAAAGCCGGAAATCGGCCCTGGAGCAGGAGCTTTATAAGAATACCGAAGATCTGAAGACCAATATCCGCAGAAAGATCGAGGATTTTGTGAAAGACTATAATAAGCAAAAAGGCTATTCCTTTATTTTCGCCTACGATCCCAGCTCCTTTATATATTACAAAGATACTCTCTATAATATCACTCCCGATCTGCTGGACGGGCTGAATGCTGCGTATAAGAAGAAAAATTAACGCTGATTTCCTTATCTTCCGTTTTCGGATCAAAGGGTGACCACGGGTACGGGTCGGCGAACCACCTGACAGGGTCTCCATTTGCCGCCACTAAAATTTAATTTCTTCTATGGCAGAAACAACCAAAACTTTCAAGCCATCCCTTGGATTATTGGATGGCACCATGATTGTAGCCGGGTCCATGATCGGATCTGGTATCTTCATCGTCAGTGCGGATATAACACGAACCACCGGCAGCGCCGGCTGGCTGATCTTTGTATGGGTCATCACAGGATTTATGACGCTCGCGGCTGCCATGAGCTATGGGGAGCTGAGCGCTATGTATCCCAAGGCGGGGGGCCAGTATGTATATCTGAAGGAAGCCTATAATCCCCTGACCGGCTTTTTATATGGCTGGAGCTTTTTTGCGGTGATCCAGACGGGTACTATTGCTGCGGTAGGTGTAGCTTTCTCGAAGTTCGCGGGGTATTTTTTCCCTGCCCTGGAACTGACGGACGAAAATATTTTTTTACAGATTGGCGATCTGAAAATTCACTGGGCTCAGTTGGTGGCGATCCTTTTGATCGCTTTTCTTACGTATGTGAATACCCGGGGGATTAAATCCGGCAAATGGATCCAGACTATTTTTACGGTCACCAAGCTATTGTCCGTTTTCGGATTGATCGTTTTCGGGTTCCTGCTGGGAGCTCAAAAGGGCATTTGGCATCATAACTGGACGGATGCCTGGAGTATGCAGCGGCTAACCCATGCTACCGGGGGAGGGGGATCGGATATCCTCGGCTCCCCGATCCTGGGATTAGCGGTGGTAGGCGCTATTGCAGCGGCCATGACGGGCTCTATCTTTTCCAGTGATGCCTGGAACAATGTGACTTTTATTGCCGGGGAAATGAAGAATCCCAAACGAAATATCGGATTGAGCCTGTTCCTGGGTACTTTAATCGTAACGGTGATCTATGTCTGTGCCAACCTGATGTACCTGTCTGTTCTTCCGCTGAGCGGCATTGCTTTTGCGCCGCAGGACCGGGTGGCTGTTGCCGCGGCGAACGTAATCTTCGGGCATATTGGAACCTATGTCATCGCCGTCATGATCATGATCTCCACTTTCGGATGTAATAATGGCCTGATCCTGGCGGGAGCCCGGGTGTATTATACGATGGCGGGTGACGGTCTTTTTTTCAAAAAAGCCGGAAGCCTGAATAAGAACGCTGTTCCCGGATGGGCTCTCTGGGCACAATGTGTGGTAGCCGCTATTTTATGCCTTAGCGGGAAATACGGCGACCTCCTGGATATGATCTCTTTCGTAGCTGTCTTTTTCTATGCGCTGACGGTGCTGGGGATCTTTATTTTGAGAAAGAAGGCTCCGGAGATGGAAAGGCCTTATAAGGCGTTTGGTTATCCGGTATTGCCGGCCCTTTATATTCTGTTAGCGACCGTATTTTGTATCGCCCTGATCATTCAGAAGCCTGTTTATGCAGGCTGGGGGCTGGGTATTGTGCTGGCTGGGATACCTTTGTATTATATTGCGTTGGCGCAGAAGAAATAGCTGCAAGCTGTGAGCTATTAGCTGCTAATAGTAAGTATTTCGATTCTTTTAAGAAGCTGGCTTGCTGCTTGCGGCTAACAGCTTGAAGCTTTGTAAGTATGACAGATTTTGTTAAGTTATTTGGCGATTTTAACCGGATAAAGGCGGGTGTCATTGGAGATATCATGCTGGATACCTATTTGTGGGGGCATGTCGAGCGGATATCCCCTGAAGCGCCGGTGCCGGTAGTTACCCTGGACAAGCGGGAATACCGGATCGGAGGGGCCGGCAATGTGGCATTGAACCTGGCTTCACTGGGCGCCAGGGTGTCCACTTTCTCCATCATCGGTACGGAAGAAGAAGGGAAGACGCTGGAAGGTTTGCTGGCAGCCAACCACATCGATACCGGCTACCTGTTGAAAAGCGATGCCCGTATCACGACCAGCAAGGCCCGTATCATGGGGCGCAACCAGCAAATGCTGCGGCTGGACTCGGAGACGACCCGGGATCTTTCCCTCTCTGAGGAGGATGAACTTCTTTCGCAGGTGGAGCGATACCTGGATCAGGAAAAACCGCAGGTGATGATCTTCGAGGATTATAATAAGGGGGTGCTGACACAGCGGGTGATCAGCACCGTGATCGAGCTCTGCAGCCGGCGGCAGGTGGTTACGGCCGTGGATCCCAAACGGAAGAATTTTTTTTCCTATCAGGGAGTAACCATTTTTAAGCCGAACCTGAAAGAGGTGAAGGAAGGGCTGAACCTGCTGCTGGAAGAGATCCGGCTGCCTGCCCTGCAAACTATTCATGCGCAACTGGCCGAAAAACTACATCATCTTATTTCTTTTATAACTTTATCGGAGAAAGGTGTCTTCTACCAGGATGCTGTCGGGGCGGCCATTGTCCCTTCTCACCTGCGGAATATCGCCGATGTTTCCGGGGCCGGGGATACGGTGATCGCTGTCGCTTCGCTCGTTTATGCCGTTACAAGGGATACGAGGCTGATGGCGGAGATTGCTAATATTGCGGGGGGGCTGGTTTGTGAAGAGGTGGGGACGGCGGCTATTAACAAAGATAGATTGTTGTATGAGTGTGAGACTTTGTTACGATAGAGATGTTGTTACATCCATAAGCAGTACATAAATAATGAAGAAATATGCCGTTATTGTTGCGGGTGGTGCGGGGCTGCGGATGGGGACGCAGGTGCCTAAACAGTTTTTATTGTTGGGGGGGAAGCCTGTATTGTGGCATACGCTGAAAGTGTTTTTGGAGGCGTATGAGGATTTGGAGATTATTTTGGTATTGCCGGAGGAACATATGGAGACGGGCAGAGCGATCCTAAATGTTACCCATGCACCCCATCGCATCCGGATGATTCCGGGCGGAGCGACCCGTTTTCATTCCGTTAAAAGCGGATTGCAGGCCCTCGGTCAGGACCTGAGGTCCGGAGGTTCGGGGAGGGAATCCACGAGTTCCGAGCCTTCCGTTATTTTTGTTCATGACGGGGTGCGGTGCTTGCTGACAACGGAGCTGGTGCATCGTTGTTATGAGAATGCCGTGGAATATGGTACGGCTATTCCTGTCACTAATTCCAAAGACAGTGTCCGTTTGGTAACGCCGGGGGGAAATGAGGCGATCGACCGCACCCGCGTGAAGCTGGTGCAAACGCCGCAAACCTTTCTCAGCGCTATTCTCTTGCCTTCCTATGGAGTGGAATACGAGGACGCCTTTACCGATGAAGCCACGGTCGTTGAAGCAGCCGGCCACAAAGTACATCTGGTCGAAGGGGAGATCAACAATATCAAGATCACTAACCCGGCCGACCTGGCCCTGGCGGAGCAGCTGCTCCTTTTATCTTCCAAAGGATGATCCCGGGGGCGCCGACGCTCTGACCCGTGCCCGGACCGTTTTCCAAGGGCACCGGAGAATAATTGTTTTGCAGAAAGGACTTCCAAAGATCATAAGACCCCGGATTCTTCGTGCGTATATTATGGGTGTCTGAATAATCCAGGATATAAGTGGTTCTATGTTGCTGCAGTTCCTGTTCAATGGATTGCAGAATGCGATGGTCTGCGTCCCAGTGGTCATACCAGTACCAGAAATGATGATAGATCCACCGGGAGGGCGCCAGGATCCGGAAGTGATTGTACGCATAGACATAGCTATCCCCGCCAAAAATAAATAGCTGATAGTCTTGCAGGTGTTCGTGGCCGAGGTATTGGAGTTCCGGAGAGCCCTTTATGTAGTCTCCATTATGCAGCGATAAATGGGTGGCATGCTGTAGATCCGTGTAAGCGATACTGCAGGAGAGAAGGGCGCCGTATAACAACTGGCTTTTTTTGTCCCGGAGGAATCCATCTTCCGTGAAGGCAAATACGGTGAATACCAGCATGGGGATCGTGGCTGTCAGTGGGAGGAAATAGTAATAAAAATCCGGTCCATCGGACAGTTTGCCCGACAGGTATTCCGGGTAGAAAGAAAAGAGCACTCCCAGCAGCGCGGCAACTACCAATCTCTTTTTTTTATTTTGGAGGAAGAGGACACTGATCCCCAATATGACGGATATAAGAAAAGCCATGGCATAATTGCATCCGACCAGGCCGTCCTTGACAGCCCTGAAATGCAGCAGCAGCGATTTTTTCTCCGTGTACCAGGAAAAATTAAAGATAAAAGCATCTTCCCAGAAATAGCCGAGTGCATGATGCCCTGCGAAATACAGGATGACAGGGATAGTAATTGCCAGGAATCCTGCACCGGTGTAGGCAATACGTTTAGTCAGCGGGACAGGATCGTCTCCGGCGACTGCATACGTTAAAAAAGGGAGGAGTGTCAATACCTGGTCCTGCTGCATAAAAAAGGTGAGCGAGCTTAACAGTCCCAGCAGGAAATATTTATACCGGAATTTACCCAGCATCACGCAAAAGAAGATGAGCAGGAAAATAGCCGTATAGGCTCTTGTCATTCCAATTCCTTCACAAACCAGGGAGTTGCGGATAAGCAGGTTGAACAAGAGGGGTAGTATCCAGGGGTAGGGGAGGCGAAATTTCTTACAGAGGTCCAGGAAGAGCAGGGAAGCCAGGAGGACCATAAAGGTATCCAGTAACCAGAGACCCCAGGGACCAAGTACCTGCCCGAAGTAGTTTAAAAAAAAGATAAGCGGCGGTTTGTGATCGAAGACATCCCTGTAGGGAACGCCGCCTTTGGAAAGGAGGAACCCGATGTATTTAAATATTTCCTTGTCATCATAAAAAATATCGACGGGGGGGCAATAGAGGAAACTGAGCAGGAGGCAGGCAGTCAGGACAAATAAGGTGGAAGCGTATTTGTTCATAATCTGAAACGGAATAAAATCGTTTGGAATATGGATTGGAAACTCCCTTTCAGAAGGTACCCATTCAATTTGCTTTGTCTTCCGATGCCCTGGCTCCTGTTGCTGACTTCTACGGTAAAGATCCTGGTCTGAAAATAGACAAACCAGGCTGTCAGCAGTATATTGGGGGCGAAGCTATCCTCCGGGATGAGTTTTAAAGCTTTTTTCAATTCGGAGCTGCGCATCAGCCGATAGGGGCTGTTCACATCTTTCACTCTTTTGCCATACAGGAGCCGGACGATGAGCCGGGAGAAGAGGCTGATCCCTTTGCGGGAAAGGGTGGCATTCTTGTCTTTTCTTTCTCCCAGTAAAAAATCAAATTTTTCCCTGTTGTTCCACAGGATAGCGAATGTAGCGGGATTGTGCTGATGGTCTGAATCCATCTGGAAGATCCATTCTGTATCCAGGGCCTGTCGGTAGCCGGCCAGGATCGAGGGGCCATGCCCTGCGTTGGGCTGGGTGTGGATGCTGATCGCGGGTATTTGTCCCGCTATTGCTTGCAGGATAGGCAGGCTGTTGTCGGTAGAACCGTCGTTGATAATAATAAACCGGCAACGAACAGGGATGGCCCTTAGGGCGACCTGCCAGTCTTTCAGTAATTCCCCGATATTCTTTTCTTCATTGAATACCGGGACCACCACACTTAATTCATAATCAACAACCATTGTTCAACCGGATTTTGGACAGAATTCCTGTTTCAAATATTTCCAGGGCCCTTTCGATCGTCTGGTGCATGTCGTAGTATTTATAATCGCCTAAACGACCGCTGATAAAAACATTTTCCAGGCGGCTGGCTTCCGCTTTATAGCGCTGGAAGATCTCCCCATTTTCTCTCGATGCAATCGGGTAAAAGGGAGCTGTGCCATTGTCTGCCAGCGAGTATTCCCTAAAAATAATGGTTTTTTCTTTGGTATAACTTCTTTCAGGATGCAAGTGTCTGGGCTCGTGGATGCGGGTATAGGGGATATCTTTCTGAGGATAATTGATGACGGAATTGCCCTGGTAATCTTCTACGTCAAGGATCTCTTTTTCGAAGCGCAGGGTGCGCCAGCTCAGGTTTCCGAATTTATAGTCGAAAAAGCGGTCGATAGGTCCGCTATAGATGATACAGGCATCTTTTTTCAGTTGGTCGCGGATGGAAAAGAAGTCTGTATTAAGCAGGACGGCTATGTTCTTGCTGGATAATAAGTTTTGGAAAAGGGCGGTGTAACCTTTCTCCGGAATTCCCTGCCACTGGTCGAAAAAATAGTTCTCGACATAGTTTTTCCGGAAGGGCAATCTGTTAAAAATAGAGGCTGGGAGATCTCTCGGGTCGATCTGCCATTGTTTGAGGGTATAGTGCTTAAAAAAGGCCTCATATAATTCTTTACCGAGCAGGGAGATTGCCTGCTCTTCGAAGTTAGCCGGCTCTTTTATGGAGTTGTCCCGGATCGTCGACATGAATTCATCCACCTCATAAGGCCGGAGGTTCAGATTATAAAAGCTATTGATCGTTTCCAGGTTGATCGGGAACTGGTAGATCTTGTCTTTATAGGAGCTCAAGACCTGGTGCCTGTAGGTATTGAAGGAGGTGAATTGCCGGATATAATCCCATACTTTCTCATTGGAGGTATGGAAGATATGGGTGCCATAGCGGTGATATTCGATGCCTGTTGCCGGATCTGTTTCGGAATAGCAGTTCCCGCCGATATGCTCTCTTTTTTCGATGACCAGCACTTTGTGGTTGAGCTGACTGGCTATTCTTTCTGCTACCACTGATCCGAGCAGGCCGCTGCCGACTACCACATATGAGAACGCGTTTATGTCCATTCCTTTGCGAATTGTTTAAAAGTAAGTTTATTTTTTCAATAAGCTGACAGGCTGGGGTAATCGATTGCGCCCGTAAAAATAACAAAAGCTAATCAAAGAGGGACAACCAGTGGATGAAGCGGGGGAACCGACGGATGATCCGGCCGGGCGGTGGCAATTTCTATAAAAAGGCTATTTTAGCTTCTGAATGAAAAGATTTACCGTCAGGAGATTGCTGAAGGATCTCTTATCCCGTCACCATCTATTTCTGCGGCTGCGTTATTCCGATCTTTTTCTGCGAATATGGCTCCGGAGGCGACCGGCTGTCCGAAGGGAGCTGGCGGAACAGAAACGTTATTATGAGATGTTGTTGGAGGGCCTGCTGCCGGGTCTTCACCGGGCGTTGGACATCGGCGCTCATGAGGGGTTCGTTTCGGCTGTATTACTCGGGAAGGGATTGTTGGTGACGGCTTTGGATCCGGATCCGAGGAATGCCCGCATCCTGGAAGCCCGATACCATAGGAATAACAAATTCAGTTTTTATCCTTTCGCGGCGGGTGAAAGGGCGGGATCGCTCCCTCTTTACCGGCAACAGGATGGGACGGCCTTGTCAACACTGGAGCCCAAATGGAAAGGACTGGTCGAAAGGGAGGAGCACCGCCTTCATTCCGGGTATGAGGAAGCAGCCCGAAACGTGCAGGTAGTCTCCCTGGATGAACTGATCGGTGAGGAAAAGGCGCCCTGCCTGATCAAAATCGATGTGGAGGGATATGAGCGGTCTGTTTTGCGTGGGCTGAGCCGTCTGGTCCCGCTATTGACTTTTGAGGCAAACCTGCCTGAATTCCTGCCGGAAACACTGGAATGCCTGGAACGATTATTCTTGCTGGATCCGGAGGTCCGGTTCAATTATTCATTTGATTTCCGGTATGGGCTGGAGGAGTTTATGGATTATGCTTCTTTCCGGGAGAGACTCCCTGTGATCAGCCACTCCTGTATTGACGTCATTTGCCGGATGTCGAATTACCCGCTGTATTATAGAACAGATTAGCTGATTACTGGCTGCCGGATTGTAGCTTTTTGTCAGATTGTAGCCTGTTGCCGGATTATTACATGTTGTCGGATTGTTACTTGTTGCTGGATTGTTACCTGTTGCCGGGCTATTGTTTGTTGCCGGGGGACTGGGCGCTGCCGGATTTGAATAGCCGGAGCGGCCAGGGCAGATGGTTGTAGCGATAAAAAAAGAAGGGTTGGTTGATGCCTCCGAAATTGTTGTAAAAATGGGCTACGCCGGGAATCTCAGAACCGTCGAAATCGAGGAGGAAGCCCGTTCCGGCAAACTCGCGGATGAGGTTGTCCAGCAGGAAATGATTGGCTTCTACTTTTCTTCCGGCCGGCGGGCAGACGGACATCAGCAGGTAGAGCCGGTGCTTTTTTTTCAGCAGAAGGGCCAGGGCCAATGGGGGGAGGGCCGGCTGATTAGCCGGATGGCTTTTGGATAGGATGCTTTCAGCGGCATGGCTGAAGCCGGGGTATTCGTTGTCTTTCCTGGCGTATACGGTCCGGATGATAACCGAATCCCTATTCAGGGCGTTGTGACAGAATCCGGCAAAGCGACTGTAGTCTGATGCGCTGACATGAGGCGTTTTAGCGGCATAATATGCTCTATAAAGATCAATGGCCCCGTCGACATCGGAAGAGGGGCTGTATTGCAACGGAAAGCCGGCTGCTCTCCGGAGATTCTTTTCCAGATCCTTTTTATAGTTGGCTCTCACCTCTTCATAGGGGGCGTTCAGGTCCAGTACAATATTGGTGAAGGGTCTCAGGCCGGGAGATCGATTGGCAAAATTCAGGTAGATCTCTGCGAATTTAAAATGGCTCAGGGCTGACTGCAGGAAGGCGGCCACCAAGTCTTCGGTTATTGGTTGAGGTGAAAAAATACCGAGCTGGGGGGTTAGGGGAGGTTGATACAGATACCGGACCCCCCATTTTTTGTTCCAGGTCAGCGGCATAACGGCCTTATAATCTCCCTGGATGAGGGCATCCCAGTGCAGGGCCATGTCATCGAGATATGAACTACTGCCATAGACCAGCCCGTTAGGGGACTGATCGATACATGCATCCCATTTTAGCAGATCGATCTCCTGCCGGGGCATATAACGTATATGGTAGGGGGGATTCATTTCAGAAAGGGGTGTTGTCCGGGCGGTGTGTGGCTAAAGCCGGGGTATGGTGCCCGATATTTTGCAGGTCTATGCTGAAGGAAAGCCTTTTCATAAAGGTGTTCTGGTCGGGTAGCGTCTTCAACTGGTCGCTGAAATCGCTGCTGTAAAATAATGGTGCGTAGATATGGAGGATATTATGGAACAGGGACAATTGCAGTCCAGCTGTGTAAAGGAACCGGCTTGTTTCCGGATTGTTCTGCCAGGCGCCGGCGTAGGTGCCGATGTCCAAAAACACTTTCAGGGGCATCCACCGGGGCACGATGGAAGAGGGGAGGGTGCTGCTGAGATTAAGCGCGCTTACCCAGTTATCGGATCTTCCTTCCAGCCAGGGGAAATTAGGTACCCGTATTTTCAGCCCGCCGTCCCTTATCATGATCTGCCGGCTGGCTAAGCCTGTGTATTCGTTGCGGCCAACAAAATAATTACTATAAGTATAGTCTTCGGAGCCGCTGACTCCCGTCAGTTTAGGTTCATAAATGCTGAGGTCCAGGGAGGAACTTTTGCCGCCGATGTAGCCGAATTTAGCGGCAAAAAAACGCAGGTCCATCCCGCCGCCGGCTGCATAATTGAAGAAATAGTTGCCGGTGAAATTGAGTCTGTAAAACCTGTCTCCCTGCTGGATTTGCCATAGGGCCGCATAGGGATAGAGTGCCCTGTTGTCTTCTATCTGGAAGCTAAGCTGGTTCAGGTAGCGGAATTTATATTTTCCTATGGCGTTGGGATAAGAAAGAGAGTCCGTGCTCTTCTGTACATAATCGGTCAGCTCTTTTTCACCAATGCCGTATGTTTTCCATTCGATCCATTTATTGATGGTGCTGCGGGCTGTTTGATTTTTCAGGGTGAGGCGCAGGGAGGGGGCGATCTTGTAAAACCCGCCGAACAGCTGATGGCCATTGCTATCGCTGCCGGATAGGGAAGAGAATTTTGCTCCTTCCACGCCGATGACGATCTTTTTGAAACGATTTTCCGGGTACCAGGAATAGCCGAGATAGCCGGCGCCATTCAACCGGCGGCTATTTGTTGCGTAGAGGGGCGCCAGGAGGAATTGAAAGGCATTGGGGGGCAGGTCGAAATTATGGATCACTGCGCCGATCATCATGTGGTCGTAGGTGTTATAGCCTAGTGCCGGTCCGATATTTATGTAACTGATCCTGTCCGTATTCCGGGCAGAGAAGAGGAAGGTGGGACGGATCTCTTTGGGATGTGTGACGGGGCCTTTTTTGTCGAGTTGGGCGAAAAAGGCTGAGAGGTCCCGATGGCTGGTGTTCTCCATCACGGCGCGAAAGTCTTCGGGATAAGGATGCCTGAATTGCCAGCGCCGGAAATATTCCTGCATACAGGAATCGAAAAGGGCGGCGCCCAGGGAATCTTCCAATTGTTGCATCCAGATGGCGGTCTTCGACTGAGCGATCAGGTGATAATTGAGAAGGGTAAAATCTTCAGCGGGGGTAGAGACCGGCTGATCTTCTTTTTCTTTGGCGAGCGTGTTAATAAGGAGACGGGCCGGGTCTTGCGGCAATTTTTTTCTTAACCAGCCGGGCATTGGGTGGTGGTGGGCAACGGCTGTTGTCGGTTGCTGTAGCGCGTACCGGCGATCATAATAAGCGTTGAGCCCTTCGCTCATCCAGGGATAGGCCCGTTCGTTGGCGCCCAGGATGGTGTGGAACCAATGGCGGCCTATCTGGTGTTCGATAGTCCGATCGAGTGCGGCGCCGGTGGTGTGGGGAGGGATGACCGTGCTGATAGTATTAAAAGGATATTCGCCTATCAGGGAGGAACGGAAGTAAACCGCTTCTTTTATATGTTGAATGCTATTTTGCCGGGACTGTCCTGGCTCGGGGATGTGGTATGCATATACATCGATGATCCTGCCGGAGGGTAGTTGCAGGGTATCGTGATCTGTGCGAAGATGCCGGCCGGCGAACCAGGAGAAGGAGTTGCTATTTTGAATTTTGAATTTTAGATTTTGAATTTTTGGGGAGGGGGAATTATTTTGGTTATTGGTTTTTGGCTTTTGGATCCCGGGGTCGGGGGAGGGAGGGGCCGACAATTCTCCGGTGGTGACAACGGTATAATCTTTTGGAAGGGTGATACGGACATCGAAGCTGCCGTATTCGCCGTAAGGTCCGCCCTGGTCCAGGTAGGGCATTTCGTGCCAGCCTTTGCTGTCATAGACGGCGGGCTGGGGATACCATTGGGTGATCTGATAGAGCCCTTTATTATAGCCAGTTCCGGAAAAGGGGAAGGGTAATTGTTCGTGGAAGGGGGTGGTGATCGTTATTTGTTCGCCTGGCAAGAGGGGGTGTGGAAGGATTATTTTTATGATATCGATATACCGGGGATGGTCTTCCATTTTTGCGGTGACCCCATCTATGCTGAAATCGAGGTGGTTGATATAGCCTTTTTTATCCTTGTCTGAAAAATAGAAATCTGTTCTTCCGTTGCCTAATAATTGTTCGCTGAAAGCTGTCTGATCATTTTTAAAAGCGTTGGGCCATAGATGGATCCAGATAAAGGAGAGGGTATCAGGGGAGTGGTTTCTATATGACATTTTGATAAAGCCGTCAAGGGTGTGCTCCGTATCATTCAGGGAGACATCGATGGTGTAGCTGACTTCCTGTTGCCAGTATTGCCGGGCCGCTGGTCGCAGGCTGTCCCTGGTGGGAGCGGGCGTTTGGGACCGGACAGCAAAGGGTAAGCTACCGATTGTCAATAGAAATATTGTTATTTTTTTAAGCACGGTCATAAGAAGTTGGTCGAAATTACAGCATTCCCGTCTTATTCAGCAGGCCGAAGAGCTTATCCAGGCTGGAATGTGTGATCTGTTCCAGGCAGGCCCGCAGGTCTTCCGGATATGGGTGCCGGAATTTCCACCGGGAAAAATAGAGTTTCATGCCTTTTTCAAAGTTGTCTTTGCCCATGGCCTTTTCAAGGATATGCATCCATACGGCTGTTCGCGCGTATACGACGAGGCCATAGTCAAATTCAGATGGAAAGGCTGTTGCGGGTGATTCGATGGGTTCTATCGTTTTCAACTGGTTAAGCACATCATAGATAGCGTCCAGAAATTCCTCCGTCCCTAATTTTTGCAATCTTTCCGGTATCATGGAGCCCAGTACGGTATTGCTGCGGTATTTTTCCGCTTCGTAGCGAAATTCATAAAAAGTATTGATCCCTTCATCCATCCAGGGGTGTTCCCGTTCGTTGCTGCCCAACATTCCGTAGAACCAGTTATGGCCTACTTCGTGGGCGATCACGCCGTCCAGGTCTTCCCTGCCTGCTTTGGGGCTGGTGATCAGCGTGATCATGGGGTATTCCATTCCACCGGAGGATGTATTTCCGGGTCCTTCCAGGGCGCTGACTACGGGGTAGTCGTATTCGCCTATCCATTTTGAATAGTGCAGGACGGCGTCTTTGATGTAGGAGATGCTATGGGCCCACTCTTTATTGCCGTTGGGGCGGTACCAGGAGAATACGTCGATGATCTTTCCTGAAGGTAGTTGCAGGGTATCGTAGTTGATCAAAAAGGCTTTGTCGGCAAACCAGGCGAAATCATGTACATTTTCCGCATGATAGTCCAATGTTTTTGGTGCGGCGGGATCCTTTGTCCGGTAGTGGAGGGGAAAGCCGGACCCGGACAGGGGAGTTGTTGTTCCGGACGAAGGGACTGCTGTTCCGGGCAGGGGGGTGGCTGTTCCGTACAGGTTCGTATGGCCTAGTTGTTTGTAGGTGTCCAATTCCTCTTTTGTCTGCAGTTGACCGGTAGCGCCGACCATATATGCGGAAGGGAGGGTGATGTGTACATCAAAAGAGCCGTATTCGCTGTAAAATTCACCCTGGTCCAGGTAGGGCATTTCGTGCCATCCTTTGCTGTCATAGACGGCGGGTTTAGGGTACCATTGGGTGATCATATAGCTCTTCCCTTCATGTCCGAGGCGGGAGAAGTAGGAGGGTATTTTAACAAAAAAAGGGGTGGTAATGGAGATGGCTGCTCCGGGCAGGATCTTATTGGGTAAGATGAGGGTGAGGATATCGGAATATTGGGGGTGGGGCTGGGTAAGGGCTGGTATTCCATTGACTCTGAATGCCAACTGGTCGATATAGCCGTTTTCCTTTATCCTTTTTAGTTTGCCTTTCCTTTCTTCGATCTGAGATAATTGCTGATAGAGGGCGGTAGTCTGATCTTTGTAGGCGTTCGGCCAGCAGTGAATATATAAGAATGTGAGGGTATCCGGAGAGTGATTGATATATTGGATCGTCTCAAAACCGTTCAGGGTGTGATCGTTATCATTGAGGGTGACGCGGATATCGTAGTGGACTTCCTGTTGCCATTTGGGAGCTTCAAGCTTCGAGCTGTCAGCTGCGAGCCCTTTTTGAGCTGTGAGCTTCAAGCTACAAGCAGCAAGCAGAAGACCGGAAGCGGCAAGTCGGAAAATCTTTTTACTCATTTTTCAATCGGTTGACTACAGTTGCGAACTAATAAAGTCTATATGCCACCAAGGGTCTGGATCCGGCGGCTAACGGCTTGTGGCTTTTCCTTGCAGCTCGCAGCTAACGGCTTGCAGCTGTTCTCATCTCCCTTTGCCCATAAAGATAATGCGCAGTGTATGCAGCATGATCTTGAGATCGAGGCCCAATGAGATATTTTCTATGTACATCAGATCATATTTCATGCGTTCGATCATTTCATCGACATTTTCTGCATATCCAAAATGGATCATTCCCCAGGAGGTGAGGCCGGGTTTTACTTTTAGGAGATAGCGGAAATAGGGGGTGCGATGGTATAACTGATCGATATAGTATTGGCGTTCGGGTCTGGGTCCGACCAACGACATTTCCCCTTTGAGGATATTCCAGAGTTGCGGTAATTCATCGATGCGCCATTTGCGCATGGTCTTTCCCCAATAGGTAATTCGCTGGTCATTGTGAGAGGATAGTGCCGGTCCGTTGGTTTCCGCATGGAGGTACATGGAGCGGAGCTTATAGATCCAGAATTTTTTTCCTTTGTAGCCCATCCTTTCCTGCCGGTAAATAATGGGGCCCGGGGAGGAGAGTTTGACGCGAATAGCTGAGTAGAGGATCATGGGAGACAAAAAAATGAATCCCAGTACTGCTACCAGTACGTCGATCATCCGTTTGATGTTTTGCTGCCATTCGGGCATCAGGCCGGTATGGATATCGGAAAGGAGGGCGCCCCATACATTACTTGTCCTGACGGAGCCGGACAGGATATCGAGCGTACTGGGTATGATCTTTATTTCCACGTCCTTGTCGCTCAGTTTTTCGATAATTTTTTCTACTTCTTCTTTATCGGATCGTTCCAGGGCGACTACTACCAGCTCAATATTGTGGTGATCGATAACCTTTTCTATCTCGCCGGAGATGCCCAATTGGGAGAGATACCGGTCGATGCCATTGTTCAGGCTGCCATTGCTTACATATCCGGCATACTGATAGCCTGAGGACCGGAGACCTTCAAAGGAGTCTTTATAGATCCTGGTGGCTACGGAGTTACTACCCACCAAAAGTGCATTGAATACTATTTTACCTTTTTCTACCTGTCTGCGTACACGATTAAGGATAACGAGTCTTCCTATCAGCGTCAATATAAAATGAGCGAACAGGAAAATGAAATAGGTTTTATAGAAGTAATGATAGTCTTTCACGGGATCGTTGATGACGATCGTGAAGAATATGATGGTGCAGCCGGTAATGCTATAAATAAACGTGTTGGTGAGTTCGTTCAGCCGGGATTTTTTATAGAGGGAGGTATATGATCCTACCATTGCATACAGGATGAGCCAGCAGACCGGTATGGTAATCGTGCCTAGCCAGAAGCGGTTGGTCAGTACCAGTTGATGGTTTCTAAAGATGAGTTCGGACAGCAATAACCTGCGACTGAAGTGGAATATAATGGCAGCCATTACGGCTGTGAGATAGTCGCTGAGGAGGTACCAGAGGATATTGATTGTATATGGTTTTTTATGCACTGGCATGACCAGGGTCAGGAGTTGATAGTATTATGTTTTATTTTTTGTAAGATCTGGTGAGCAATATCCATAGCCCGGAACCCGTCTACTTCCGAGACGAGGGTGGGTGTATTGTCCAGTATGGCGTCACAGAATTTCTCCAGTTCCAGTCGGATGGCATTTACTTCCGGTACGGATGGATTGGACAGTGCGATCGTCTTTTTCCCGTTGGGCGTTTCGATATCGAAAGAAAATACGTCCAGATCCTGGGAAGTTTTTAATTTAATGACTTCTGCTTTTTTATTGAGAAAGTCGATACCGATGTAGGCGTCTTTTTGGAAAAGGCGCATTTTCCGCATTTTTTTCATGGATATGCGGCTGGAGGTAAGGTTGGCTACGCATCCGTTGTTGAATTCGATGCGTACGCTGGCTATGTCTGGGGTATCGGTCATAACTGCTACGCCGCTGGCGGAAATACTTTTGACCTCACTCCTTACCAGGCTGAGGATAATGTCGATATCATGGATCATCAGGTCGAGGATCACGCTGACTTCTGTCCCTCTCGGGTTGAACTGTGCGAGACGGTGGACCTCGATGAACATGGGGGTCAATTGCATGGATTTCACCGCCAGGTAGGCTGGGTTGAAGCGTTCTACATGGCCCACCTGTAATTTGATGTTGGATTCTTTTACCAGTTTTACCAGTTCTTTTGCCTCTTCCATGGTATTGGCGAGGGGTTTTTCGACAAATACATGTTTACCCTTACGGATAGCTTTTTCGCACAGGGTGAAATGGAATGGGGTAGGTGCGATGATGTCTACCAGGTCGCAGGCATCCATGAGACTTTCGGGGTCGGAAAAGCGGGCCAATTGGTATTTTTCGGTGACTTCCTGGGCAATTGCATCATTCGGGTCATAAAATCCTACTAATTCCGCTTTTTTGATCTCTTTCCAGTTATTAAGATGAAATTTCCCCAGGTGTCCTACGCCAAAAACGCCTACTTTAAGCATTTATTAATTTTTTATGGGCCAAACCTACATTAAAATGGTGAATAGACAATCAACAGACTGTGGACCATATTATTGTGCTCATCAGAGTTGAATTGCCGTGTTAGGTTCAGGCGCGCCATTGATAAGATAATTAATTTTGTGCATAAACCTACACCAAAATGGTGAATACTGGTTCGGGGTAAAAGACATTAATTCAAGATAAATATAGGTATTTGGGTTCTTATCCCATTTAGTGGATATACGATAGGAAGCATAGGAGAAAACCGGGTACTTATAAGCTCTGTATCCGGTTGGGAAATCTTGGTTTCAGATATTTGATAAGATTGTTGAAGGTGAGAGGGATATCCTGGTTGGGGAAAAGTTTGGTTTTAACAATCTTTTTGATCGTTAGCAGGAGGATTGGAATACAGAGGAATAGTGCGATGTAAAAATATATGGTATATATTTTTAAAAAATAGGTGCGTACGGAAATTGTATCGGCTCTTTTTTTGCCGAGCAGGATGTTCAGCACTCCTTTGATAGCGGGGAATATAACAGGTATTTTAGTCCAGTTGGAATATCTGACGTCTTCATACCGATAGTTGAGATCATATCCGCGGGGTACTTGTTTGGAATAGTAGGCCCAGTTATGCTGTACATCCTCAAAACTGGCGAGCCGTGAATCCGGCCTGCTAAAAGCGGCATTGAAGGTGGGGTCCAGCACTACCCATCCATGGACTGTCTTTGCTTCTACGATATTATGGGCGGCGAAAATGCCATTGGATTTCATTTGGGCGATCCGTATAGGATAATCATAGGTTTGCAGTATCCTGGCCAGTACCTCGGAATAACTGCCACAGGCTCCCCCGGCTGTCATCAGGTCCACGGAAGCCGGATGGAAAAAGTCGGCCTGGGGGCCGAGCGGGCTACCGTTCTGAAAGGCGGGCCCCCTGTCAGCCATAAGGGTATGACAGGCATCCATAGCTTTTATTAGAATAGAGTCCTGTGTGTCGTTGGCGTCCAGTTTATTATCAATGCTGGTCTTTATGGAGAGGAAAAGTCCATTTTCGTAAGCTGCCTCCATTTTGAAATAAAAGAGGGAAGCAATTAAAAAACCATTCAGAAACATGAGAAAGTACAAGTTTCCGAATGCTGATTTCAAAAAATTAGATGGATTATGGGAAGCCATATATTTTGAAAATGGTTTAAACAGGTTGGTCAAGGGATATTGATATTATAAAAATACATTCTATTTAGTAAAAAAACTAAAAAATATTACATAAAACTCTTATTTGACTACAATAATCTCTCTTAGTTTAATCGAGTACAAAAACAGGCTTGAGGGTAGATTTATTGCGACAGCCCCTTTTTATTTTAAGATAAAAGTCCTTTTAGCGGTTCCTACCTCCGTTAGTTTCAATAATTTCCAGTTAGGGGGTAAGTGGTTCCTTTTAGTATGCTTGTAGCATCCTGCCGGCGCGGATGGTGAAATAGGGGTTATTCCACTGGCTGTTTCTGTTATAACGCAAAAAGGAGGCCGAAAATTTGGGGTATACGCGGCTTTGAAGGCCTGGTATGCTTTAGCGGGTAGTCCTAGCCGCTCGTAGAGGGGCCGCTCTTAGTGGACGGTTCGTACAGGATGGAGAAGATGGCATGGGTTGAAGCTAATTTAAACAATATTGTTTATTTTGTAATTTATATGAAGGTGCGTAAGAAATTGTTGTTTGGCTTTGCCGGTTGTTTACTTGTTTTATTATCGTGCGTTTATATTTTTATTCCCGGAGAGCTGGAGATTTCGGAACTCAGGTCGGTGAAATGTAATGCGAGTGGCGCTTCCAGGATACTCAGCCTGGATCCCGGCAGGACAAAATGGTGGCCGCCTGCCTTGGAATACCCTATTCCGGGAGCTGCTTTAAATATTTATCCTCTGGGCGGGGTGGACTCAGCCACCTTGCGAATGCATGTTATCATTAACACCAGTCTCAATCCTGTAAAGAGGGTGCTGCAATACCGGCAGGCCTTTCGAATTAAGTCAGCTATGTCAACCGTCCTGTCAAGGCTCAGCCAATTCCTTGAGAAAAAGGAAAATATTTATGGGATGGATGTACAGGATGGGCTATCCACGGATTCTGCGGTGGTGAAGATGGAGATGGTATCTTTTTCTTATCCGGACACGGCAGAGATATACCGGGCAATAAGGGGTATAAGAGCTTATATCAGTAGCCAGAACGGTAAGGAAACCGGTTATCCCATGCTGCATGTTATAAAAGTAAAGGATGGATCTTTTAAAACGATGATTGCGGTTCCATGTGACAGGATATTAAAAAAAACGGATAATTTTTTACCGCTGCGGTTTGTCCCCTGGAAGGTGTTAACCGGTGAGGTGCATGGCGGTCCTTATGTGGCTGAGCAGGCTATGAAACAGTTGCAGCTTTATGTGATGGATCATCAGAAGACGGCTATGGCGATTTCTTTTCAGGCGCTGGTGACGGAAAGAAACCGGGAGCCGGATACGGCTCGTTGGGTGACCAGGGTAATACAGCCGGTGCCGTGAGAACCAGGCTCTAGTGTCCGACGTTGTGCCTGGGCATTGGTTGTTACCTGGATATTGTCCGTTGGCGGTCAGCGGGGTTATCGAATCGGATGATCATCGTGCTATCATTATTTCTTACGAGGATAAAAGCTTTTTTTCCGGCAATGGAGATCGGTGATATATGACGTACCTGCCCTTTAATTGCCAGGCCATTGAGTGATTCTGCGCTGAAGCGGTCGTTGCCTTTGTTCAGCAGGATGGTACCGTAATCTGCATCGTAACGCCCCATCTGGATATTATTCTCATAATAATTTCCCACCAGTAAAATATCCGGCAGGCTGTCCCCATTGGCATCTATGACCACGGCATCCCTGTAAGGGGATAACTGTGCTTCCCAGGGCATTGCCTGTATCCTGAAGTTCAGGTTGCCCTGGTTGATCAATATCGCATTGGGGAAATAATTGGCGGTCATGGTATCGGCTTCGCGGAGTTTGTTGTCCGGGAAGAGATCGTTCAGGGTGGCTTTGGCGAAATCTTCTGCGTAAAGAAATTTTTTCTTCAGGTACGGCAGTTGTTTTTCTAATTCTTCTTTATTCGCGAATGGAAGTTCCCGTCCATCCAGGTAATAGGTAAGTATTTGTTCTTTTTTTCCGTTGTCGTCAAAGTCATTGTAATATAACCTTACCGGTTCTTTTTCCGTGGCCCGCAAGCGGCTATTGAGGCCGAGATTGCCGGCAATGAGATCTATATTTCCGTCATTGTTCAGATCCACGGGTACTATAAAGTTCCACCAACCTTTTTTATCCGTCAGGATTTTTTGTGTGAAGTATCCGTGATGGTTCATGAATGCGACAATGCCACCCCATTCCAGGGAAACGATCAGGTCTTTCTGGCCATCCTTATCCAGGTCGAACCAGAGGGCCCGGGTCACGAAACCGATATGGGAGAGTCCTTTTGCATACTTATCCGTTACATCCGTGAATTTACCGGTACCATCATTTTGAAGGAGATAGGACAGTGGGGTCTTTCCATAGTCAAAGGGCACTGATCTTCCGCCGATAAAAAGGTCCATGTAGCCGTCTCCGTTAAAATCACAAACGGATATGCTGGATGCGTTAATGTACAGGTCCTTAAATGCATCGGGCAATTTTTTTAAATGCCCTTTGCCGTCACCCAGGTAAACGCGGGGGCTCAGCATGGGGTCCTTCCCATAAAATTCATTTCCTCCACTGGCAACGACGAGGTCCATATTGCCGTCTTTGTTGATATCTGTCCAGCAGGCGTCCACGTCTTCGTAGGTACTATCCATTTGCAGGTCGGGCTGATCGGTGCGGATGAACCGTCCGTTTTTTTGCTGGATGAAGACGGCGCTCTTTTCCCATTTAGCGGATCCGATAAACACGTCTTCCAGTCCATCCTTGTTGACATCTCCCACTGCGAGAGCGGGTCCTTCGGTGGACAGCATATGGGGAAGCAGGGGTTCCCGGTCAAATTCGTGAAAGTCGTTTTCTCTATGTAGGTGCAGCAGGCCGGTAGTTTGTGTTATATCTTTTACCGGCGTGGTGGGATTTTTCCTGAAATTGGTGAGGAGGGAATAATCAAAGGCCGGAAGTCCTTTTTTATAGGTTGCCTTCAGCAAGCTGTCTCCTGCTGTCCATTGAAGGCGTTGACAGGTATTATCGGGCCATATCAGAAAAAGAGAGTCCGTTACTGTCTGGTCCAGGCCGATATGGAGGGGGATCTCCATGCTGGACAGAAATCCTTTAACCGGGTATTTTTCATAGGTTCGCACTCCTCCGTTGGCAAAAAGGACCAGTTTTGCTCCCAGGGCGCTGCGATTTTTTTCGGGCCCTTTTAGAATGATGTCGAGGTAGTTTTTTTTCTTTTTATCGTTAGTGGTATTTTGGTATATCAGGGCTGGTTCGTCGATATTATTTACTACCAGATCCAGGTCGCCGTCGTTATCCAGATCGGCATAAATGGCCCCATTGGAATAAGTGGATGTTGCTCCTTCGATCTTATCTTTCAGGTCTTCGAATATTAATTCACCGGTATTCCGGAAGAATTTGCCGGGTAATTTTATCTCGGGGAATTTGTTGATCATATCCATGTCTTTACTGTCCAGCCCATTGCTGTGCATTTTTTGTTGCAATTCCTGGTTGGATATAAAATTGATATAATCAATGTCGTTCAATCGTTTGGGAATTCCATTGGAAATGAAGAGATCTTTCAGCCCGTCGTTGTCAAAGTCTACCCATAGGGGGGCCCAGGACCAATCGGTAGCTGCTACCCCGGCATACAGGCCTACTTCACTGAATTGTCCGTTCCGCCTGTTGAGCTGCAGGTTATTCCGGGTATATTGGTGGTTATAGCCATATCCGATCTTCATGTTGAAGATGTCCCAGGTATCTTCGCCTTCTGATCTTTTCAGGATATAGGGATCGTAGGGCAACATGTCCATGCTGATGATTTCCGGGGAGCCGTCATTATTGATATCGGCTACATCCACTCCCATGGAAAACTGACTGGTGTGCATGATCCTGTCGTTCAGCTCTTCTTTGAATTTTCCGTTGTGCTGGTTGATATAGAGGTAATCATTTTCATGGAAATCATTTCCCACATAGATGTCGGGATAGCCGTCCAGGTTGATATCCGATACGGTGATCCCCAATCCGTAACCTATCACGGAGCTATGGATGCCCGCTTCCTTTGTTATGTCCGTAAATTTTCCTGTTCCGTCGTTGCGGTACAAGCGGTCTCCTGAGAATGGGTTGGCGGTTGCGAGTTTTTCCTGGCGGGGGCCGAAGGTGCCGTTCTGGTGGATGGAATGGTTAAGGAGGTACATGTCCAGGTCTCCGTCTCCGTCATAATCGAAGAATACGGCTTGTGTGCTGAAGCCGGAGAAATCAAGTCCGTATTCCTTTGCCTGGTCTTCGTAGGATGGGATCCCGTTCTTATCGATGCCTTTACATACCAATAGCTGATTATGGGTGGTCGGCAATCCAACGAGGTTGCCGACTTTACAGACATAAATGTCCAGGAGTCCATCGTTATTGATATCTACTATGGAGACGCCTGTAGACCAGCCGCTATCCTGCGGGATCCCGGTAGCCTGGGTCACGTCTTTAAAATGGAGGTCGCCGGTATTGAGGTAAAGTTTGCTGGCGCCCTGGTTAGCTACAAAGAACAGGTCTATTTTCCCGTCGTTATTAAAATCTCCGGCGCCGATGCCTCCTCCGTTATAAAAATACATGTAATCAAATACATTGAATCCCTGGTTGGGGTGGAGGGTGTTGCTGAAATCAAGTCCTGTCACGGTGTGATCCAATACTTTGAAAAAGGCGTTTTCGGGATGCTGCTTAGCTGTGGACCTGCAACCCGGGGAAAGGAACAGCATTCCAAGAGAGATGAGGTAAGAAAAATTCCGGGCTATTTGAATCATGGCAGCGTTATTAAACCGGGCTATTTTAATTTTTTTTAACAATTTTTGAAGGTTTGGCCGTGGTGGACTTGTAGCTTTCGGCTTGTGGCCTGAAGCTTTCCAGTTTTGCGTTGAAGTTATGAAACGACGGGCAACTATACAAAGCGGGGAATTCGTTATTGCGGAGAAATAACAGATACATCTGGTCTTTTCCGGGTATTTCGGCAATATCTCTTATCTGTCCCGACAGTTGAAGTCCGGAGCGGTCAGGTGTCAGTTCGGTAAAATATCCTTTCCCGTCATTTAGCAGGACATGACCGAAACTGGCGTCCAGTCTTCCAAATTGAGGAAGGAAGCCAAATTCATTTCCACCCAGAACGAGGTCGGTAGATCCGTCACCATTGATATCGATGCAATGGATGGCATTCACCGAGGAAAACTGAACCTGGGCGGGCAATTTCCGGATGGTAAACTGTCCGTTGCCGTTATTAATGGCTACAATGGATGAAGTATAATTGAATAGTTGTATCTGTGCGCTGTCGAGGAGGGGAGGAGGAAATAATTCCTGAATGGTCTTTTTGGCATAGGCGGCGTGTTTGAGGTTTTGTTTTTTCAGGGATGGGATCTGGTCTTCCATTTCATGTTTTAGAAATACCGGCATATCCTTACCGTCAATGGTGCGGGAAAGAACTTTGTCTTTAATCCCGTTCTGGTCGAAATCACTGACCCATAATTTGACCGGGTGGGCGGAGTCCGGGTGAAGATAGAAGTTCTCTCCAATATTACCCAGTACGAGGTCCGGTCTGCCATCACCGTTGAGGTCTGCGACGGCCATGTTCTGCCACCACCCTGACAATTGGTCGAGGTTGGTCTTGATTGAAGTGAAATGATCGCCGGAAAAGGAAAATATATGAGGGGTCATCCAGTCACCTGTGATGATCAGTTCTTTTTTGCCGTCTCCGGTAATGTCGGTCCATAGTGCGCTGGTGACCATACCGATATGTGCGATATCAGGATTTTTAGCAGGGGCCATATCGGTAAAATGACCTTTCCCGTCATTGATATAGAGAAAGCTGGCGGGGGGTGTGCCGTATTCGCGTGGAATACTTCTTCCGCCGATAAAAAGGTCCTGGTAGCCATCCCCGTTAAAATCGCCTGCAACGGCAACGGACGTATTGACTCCGTTGGTGATGGGCTGGAAGGCTTCGGGATCGAGGGTGAAATGGCCTTTACCATCGTTCAAAAAAAGGCGGAATTGCATTTGTCTGCTAAAAGCCTGGTTGTTGTTGCCGGCGGGACCGATAAAGAGATCCAGATCGCCATCGTGGTCGGCGTCAAAGAGCAGGACGGCTCCGTCCTCAAAATCAATGAACTGATCAAAGGCCGGCTGGGCTGTTTTGGTGAAGGAGCCGGAAGGGGTCTGCCGGTATAGTTGTCCCGGATGTTGAGCGGCGCCTGCGATGAAGAGGTCGATGAGTCCATCTCCATCTACATCTCCGCAAGTGGCTTTGGGGCCTTCGCGGGAAAGCATTTTAGGAAGGTTGCGTTCAAAGTTGAAATCTTCATTATCGTCTTCCTGGTGTCGGTCGAAGGGGGATTGGAGGGCTGTCAACAGGGGAGGCGGCGGGGCTTGCGGGAGGGAAGGCGCCGGGGTGGCTTCTTTGCCGGTCTGTTGGATCGTATCCACTTTGTTGATGGCGGGGTGATCGGTATGGGTGATGGTACCGTCCGGCCAGATGATATTCATTGAGTCTATGGTCGTGAGGGATCCCAGGCCAATGATCTGTTTGTAATCCATGGAAGATTGAAAGCCTCTGCTGGGGATCAGTTCCCGGTAGAAGATCTGGTGTCCCTGGTATATGCGGATCTTACTGCCTATGGCAAAGGTATTGGGGCTTTTACCTTTCAGAAAAAGGCCGATATAATTGTTATGATTGATCTCCCGGCTATTATTGCGGTAGACAAAGGCGGGCTGGTTCTCGTTATTGACGACCAGGTCGAGATCGCCATCGTTATCCAGGTCGCCATAGGCGGCGCCATTGGAAAAGGATGGCTGTACAAAGCCCCAGGATCTGCCAATATCTTCAAATTGCAGGTTTCCCTTATTGCGGAATACTTTGTTGAGCAGGGGGTGTTGCGGGATCTTTTTCAGCAATTCGTCTATATTTTCTTTTTTGTGGCTTAGGGCCATTTTTTGGAAGACATCGTCTGCAAAGAAATTGAGGAAATCCAGGTCGGTGACATCCCTGTTGACGCCATTGCAGATATAGATGTCATTATAACCGTCATTGTCCGCATCGAATAGCAGGGCGCCCCAGCTCCAGTCGGAGGCGGAGACCCCGCTGTAATTACCTATTTCCAGGAATTTTCCGTTCTTATTATTTAACTGGAGGCAATTTTTCACGTATTGGTAGGAAAAATCTGAGCGCAGCTTGCTGTTGAATAAATTGATATTATCAAAGGAGCCGGTGGTCTTGAGCCGGTAGTCATCATCGGGGAGCATGTCGGTAGTAAAAAGGTCCGGGTATCCGTCATTATTAATGTCAGCCATATCGGTGCCCATGGAGGACATGCTCATATGGCTTATCCAATCATCTGTTTCATCTTTAAAGGTCCCGTTGCCCTGGTTGATGTACAGGTAATCGCGTTCGTAGGAGTCGTTGGATACGTAGATATCGGGCCGGCCGTCTCCGTTGATATCGGCGACCATTGCTCCGAGTCCGAAGCTGATCAGGCTGCCATGGATACCGGCCTGTTGGGTGACTTCGGTGAAGTGTCCGTTGTCGTTGCGGAAGAGATGATCTCCTCCTCCTTTCAGGAAGGAGGCGACGGGCCATGCTGAGTCGGGGAGGTCCCGGTGATTGGCATTGTTCAGCGTATTGACGGGAATGGGGCTATTGTTGATCATGAAACAATCGAGGTCGCCGTCGCCGTCGTAGTCGAAGAAGGTGACCTGGGTGGTATAGGCGGAAATGGCGAGTCCGTACCGGGCGGCTTCTTCCGTAAAGGTGAGGTCATGATTGTTGATATACAGTTTGTTCCTTCTGTTGCCATTGCTCATGTTGCCGGAGTTACATATATAGATATCCAGCCAGCCGTCATTGTTGATATCTACGAATACGACGCCTGTGCTCCACATGCTATCCTGACGGAAGCCTGTCTTCCCGGTGATGTCGTCAAATTTAAAATTCCCTTTATTGAGGTATAATTTATTGTCGCCCATGTTGGAGGTGAGCAGTACGTCCGGCAGGCCGTCATTATTGATATCGCCGATCGCTACGCCGCCGCCGTTGTAGAAATTCCGGAAGACGAAGCTATTGTCTGATTTGCCGTCTTTTACCACATTATTAAAGACGATGCCGGTATTTTCCACCAGCTCGAATAAAGGGGACTCCCGCTTGCTATGATGGCAGGAATAGCAAAGGACTATTGAAGAAATATAGATATAAGGCAGAAGGACTGATCGTATTCTCATACTGGTGCATCTGTAAGTGCGGATATGGAAGGTACTGTATATCCGATGTTATTTAAAATTACAAAAGGTCATTAGGATAATGACCTTTTGTAAGAAATATTTGAGACAATTTAGCCTGTTGTTAGTAACCAGGGTTCTGTTTCAGATTGGGGTTAGCTACAATTTGCGTTGCGGGTATGGGGAATAACAGGTATTTCGGGTCGTCCTTTGTTTTTAAGGCCCAGGGTTGTAAGTATACACCGAACCGGATCAGGTCCTGTCTTCTCCAGCTTTCCCAGTACAATTCTTTCTGCCGTTCTGCCAGTATGGTGTTGGGGTCGTACAGATTACCGGTATTTACCAGGCTCAGCGCTGTCAACGGGGCTGCCTTACGGCCAGAACGTAACTGATTGACCAGGGCCAGGGAAGTGCCGGTGCCGCCTGCGTCATCACTGCGCAGGTGGGCCTCCGCTATCATCAGCAATACGTCAGCATATCGGAAGATCTGTAATTGGTTGGCCTGATGGCCACTGTTATAAGCGCCGTAATCGGGAGGATATTTTATAATCCGTACTCCGTTTCCTTCCAGGGTAATGGGATCAGGTTCGATCAGGCTGACTTGAGTATTAAAAACAAGGGGATTGCTATTTCTGTCCAAACGAATAGCGCCTTTTTCGTCATATTGTTGTCCCTGCAGAAGGCCGACCTTTAATCCGGAGACGTTGGTGACGCCCGGATAGGGTACATTTCCTTTCCGCATGGTATCGGTGGCGTCGAAGGCATTGTAAAAATCGGCAACGGTGGCGAAGCCATTCCATCCGGCGTTGCCATAGACTCCGTCTCCTTTGTGGCCGTATGAATTATAGTGAAGGGTCATCATCCAGCGGGCGTTGGTGCCTGCGCTGTTGATCCCGTTGGTAGTAGCCGCACCTGGAGAGTTAAGGTAGGCGAAGATCATTTCTTTCGAGGGACCCCAGCCATATCCGGGATCCAGGTTGCCGTTGTTGGGGCCAAAGTTATCAAAATAATGAGGTGTGAGTGAGTAAGGTCCAGCCATGATGGCCTGTCCGAGGGAGATCACCTGTGCCATATCTGCGGCATCGGCGGGGGCCGGCGTTTGCTTATTGAGGAAAGATTGTTTGTTAAGCAACACTTTCATCAGCAGGAAACGAGCGGCATCCGGAGAAGCTTTGTAAGGAACGTTGCCAGCGTCAAGAACGGGAATGATCGCGGTCAGATTTTGAACCAGGGTGTCGATCGCCTGTGCGGGTGTCATCACCGGAGGGGCATTGATGGTATTATAATTCGGAACGGTCCGGTAAGGTACCTGTCCGTAAAGGTCCAGGTAATAGAACTGAGCCAGGCTTCTCAGGAAGACTGCCTGGCCGGCGATATCGGCATTGGGGTGAAAAGCGAGGGTGGTAGTGGCATCACTTTCCAACTGGCCCAGGTTGATAAATACGGTCTGGGACTGAGTATGGGTCACATCCCAGGTATGGGCGTGCAAGACGCGCCATACCCCGTTGTCATCCCAGTCACCACCGCGGGTAGGCACCAGCTCTTCGTCGGATGTGGTCTCTTCCAGGGAGAAGAGCTGATCCTGATTGGTAAGCAAACCTGCGAGATCATTATAAGCGTTGTTGATCAATGTCTGCGGATCCAACGGAGCAGACGTCGATGGCACCAGCGAATCGTGCAGGGTCGTATTTAACTTGGTACAGGCAGCCAGGGAGGTGACTGCAAGTATCAGTAAAAGAATTTTATAGGTTTTCATTTTTTTTATATTTAAAACAAATTCGAAAGGCATGCTTGTGTATTACAGGGTTTAATAAAGGCTGAAGTTAACTCCGAGCGTGAATTGGCGTACGGAGGGATAGCTGATGTAATCAATACCCCTGGAAGGGATACCGGTACTATTGATATCCGTCGTACTGACGCTTACTTCGGGATCGAATCCTTTATACTTTGTGATAACGAACAGATTGCTCCCTGAGAAATATACGTTAGCGCCTTTGATGTATTTGCCGAGATCTCCCAGCTTATAGCGGATCGTGGCGTTACCCAGTTTCATATAGTTACCACTGCTAAGATACCTGGTAGAGGCAGAGACCGGGTTGGCCGTATTTTCGGTGGTGCCGATCAGGGTCTTGGAAATATTGCTGCCATTGCCGATAAAGCTCAGGCCGATAACAGACTGCAGGGTATTGTTGTAAAGCAGGTAATCGTAAGCACCGTGCATGTTAATGGTAAGTGTGAATTTTTTGTAGTCAAGCTCTGTATTCAGCCCTACGATATATTTGGGGTTTGGATCTCCGGCATAAGAGGCGGCTCCATCGGTAAGGGCAAAGCCATTCTGGTCGAAACCGTGGAATTGGCGGAGAAAGTATACGTCGATGGGCTGGCCATTGGCGATGGCCTGTACAAAGGTGGCGGAGGTGCCTTTGCCATTCAATTGACCGGTCAGGGTAAGGGGGGCAGTTCCGGCTTGGGGATAGGTGAATTTATTTTTTACATATTCCATCGTTCCACCAACGGACCAGTACCAGTCTTTTGTCTGAATGATAACGCCATTCAAGGCCAGTTCGCCACCCTTATTGGTAATGTAGCCTGGCAGATTCCGATAAATGGTGCCACCGTTGCCAGGTTGGGCCAGGGTAGCAGGGAATAAGGGATCGGTTGTTTTTTTGCTAAATACTTCCAGGCTACCGGTCAATCTGCCTTGGAAAAATCCGAAGTCTATACCGGCGTTAGAGGCAGTTACTGTTTCCCATTTCAGGTCAGGATTGGCAAAATTGATAACGCTCAGGGATCCATTGCCGGTGTATTGGTAGCGATCCTGGGCGGCGCCTGCGGGGAATTCCTGGTTACCTGTTTTTCCCCAGCCTACCCGTAAAGCCAGGTTACTGACGACGGAACTGCCTTTCAGGAATTCTTCGTCGTTGATATTCCATTTAGCGGATACAGCGGGGAAATAAGCATATCTGTTGTTCGACCCGAATTTGCTGGAGCCATCTGCCCTGAAGGAAGCGCTCAGACTGTATTTATCTTTATAGTTTAACATGACCCTGCCGAAATAAGACTGCAGATCGACCGTAGGGTCATTGCTGGAATAGGTGAATGCATTTTTCAGGTTACCATCCTGCATATTGTCATACAGATGGATCGGTATCAATTTGGTTACATTGTTATTGTAGTCGAAACCATAGATGCTGTTAAACTGGGTCTTGTAGGAGGTGGTGTAATATTCATATCCTACCAGCGCCGTCAGATTGAGATCTTCATGGATCTTTGTGTCGTAGGTCAATGTATGTGTAATGGTCTGCGAGAATAACTGGGCGGCTCCTACTGCTGCATTACCACCTTTTCCCGTGGCATCCGGAATGTTGGTGCCACCTGTTCCCTGAACCCAGCCCATTAATTCTTCTTTACGGTTACCGGTACTGTAGTTGGCGCCGTATAAGAATTTATATTCCAGCCCTGGTATTATTTTGTAAGCCGCCGAAAAATTGCCGAGGAGGGTCGTTACGTTGGCAAAATCGTTATAGCCATCTGAAAAAGACAGGGGATTGACCTGTCCGTTCGGGTTGCTCGTATATTGAAGCGGACCATGTTTCATGAGCAGGGTGGGATTCCATTGCAGGGCGTTGGAGATAATGCTGCCGGTGCTTCCTGCATTGTTGGAGACCGGCGCGATCTGTTCATTGACATTTGCTGCCGTGATGCCGAAACTAAGGGTCAGTTTTTTGTCCAGCAATTTATTGGTACCATTGAAATTGGCAATGTATTTATCCAGACCGGATTTGCGGATAAGGCCAGGAGTGGAGGAGGCTAGGAAAGAGGCCCTATACCGGTTATTCTCGCTGTTGCCACCACTGATCCCGATGGAATAGTTTTGGGAAAGCTTGTGCTGGATAATTTCGTTAAACGGGGTATAGGAAGCTCCCGAATCGGACTTGGCGCCATATTTAGCCAATGCAGCTCTGTATTGAGAGGCATTTAATACGGTGGGCTGTTTCATGAGGCCCTGGAAACTCATACTAGCTGCTGCATCGATGCGTAGGGGGCCGGAGGTTCCGGAACGGGTGGTGATCAGGATCACGCCATTGGCCCCTCTGGAGCCATAGATAGCTGATGCTGAGGCATCTTTTAATATGGAGATGCTTTCGATGTCGGAACCATTCAGATAGGTGAGGGGATTGGCGTCGGGGCTATTTCCTACTCCGCTGACAGATGTTGTCTGTTTGGCATCTGTTCCAGCCTTAAAGCCGGCGGTGCTAAAGGTAGGCCTGGCCGATCTTCCGTCCAGTGGGACTCCATCGATAACGTATAAGGGGTTGGTGTTAGCCCTGATGGAGTTGTTACCTCTGATCTTTACGATGGTGGCTGCTCCCGGCTGTCCGCTCGAGACAGTGACTTCCAGTCCTGCTACTTTACCCTGGAGCAGTTGGTCGGGAGTGGCTGCCGGCACCTGATTGAAGTTTTTGGCAGAAACCGTCGTAGAAGAGCCGGTAAGGTCTTTTCTACGGGCGGTGCCATAACCGATTACGACTACTTCGTTCAGATTTGATGTAGAAGCGACCAGGGAGACATCAATGGATGTCCTGTCTCCGATGGGAATATCCTGCTGGGCAAAGCCAACGGAACTGATCACCAGGGTCCTGGCTGTAGGTGGAACGGTGATCTTGTAGGTGCCATCCGCGCTGGTGGACGCTCCGGCTTTGGTACCTTTTGCGGTTACGGTGGCTCCGGAAAGGGGAGCCCCCTTGTCGTCTAAAACTTTACCGGTAATGGTTCTTGTTTGGGAGAAGGCGGATAGTGTGAAAAGTACGCATAGTAGGAGCAGACAAGCCGCTTTGGCAAGCATTCGTTGAATGGTCATAAAGCAAAAGTTTAGCAATTAAGTACCCTAAGTTATTAAAATTAACGTTACCTAAACAAATTTTTTCAATTTATCGGATATCCTTAACACTATTAATGAATGACAAACCTTTGAGGATTGGTGCTGCATTATGGAAAATTAAAATACATCTGCCCGGATCCAGGCCTTTAGTTGAAGGAGGGTATATGGGTGGGGGTCTTCTTCTGCTACTATCCAGTTGCTACCCTGTCCGAGCTGGTAGTTTTGTCCCTGAAGGGGGGTAGATTGGTTGAAGCTGGTATCGTAATCTGCTTTGGCCAGGGTGAAGATGGTCAGGTTGGCTTTGGAGTAGGCATGCAGGATTGCCAGGATGATCATTTTCATGGTAGTGCCTGTGGTGAGGATATCGTCGATGATCAGGAAGGAGGGGGCGGGGCCGGGCGGCTGCGGGTTGGGCAAGAGGGAATAAAGCCCCCGAAGCTCGGCTTCCCGCTGTTCTTTGGAAAGTCCCTTGATCTCCCGTGTGGGGAGGGATTTGCGGAGCAGGTGGGGGAGGTAGTGGCCTTTGAACTGGTGGGCCAGTGCTGCTCCCAGTCGGTCCAGGGAGGTGGGGTGGTCTTGCAGAGGGGCGGTTTCCTCATGGTGCAGTGCGCGGATGATGGTGACGCCCGGGGGGATGGGAGCTGTCCCCAGCATTTCCAGGGAGCAATCGATCCAGCCATTGAGATCTGGCTGGCGGCCCCGTTTGAATTTCAGGAGGCTATGGGAAAGGGTGTCCCTTCCAACGGATACCGGCAGGTAGTTACAGAGGTAATAATGCGGATAGAGGGTGTTATTATATGGTATGGATGTTTGCTGCAGGCTCATGGTCGGTCTTTTGTTCCTATTGCTGGATTTGCTATTACTGGATTTGCTCCTGTTACTAAAATTACCGGGAAAAGTTTAGATCATCTCTATGATTCCGGAGCAGTAAACGAAGAATTTTCAAGGTCTGACCCTGGTCTTTGTCGCGGAGGGGCTAAAAATGGAAAATAATTAAAAACACTTAGTTTTATTGTAGTGATTGTTCTAATATGATTTTTTGCCAATACCTAATTAAGGGCTATACTTGCTAAGCCAATCTATCTGCAACGACCTTAAATACTCCTAATGTCAATGCTAAACAGTGTAGACATCGTGCCTGAATTAAAAAAGGGCAGTACACATGCTTTGCATGCGGTACACGATCTATATTATTCTTCTCTCCGCAGTTTTGCCGGCGGTTTGCTGGGAGACGTACCTGCGGCAGAAGATATTGTTACGGAAGTGTTCGTCACGCTCTGGAGGAAGCAGCAGGATTTCGAGACCCTGCAGAATATAAAGGCTTTCCTGTATATCAGTACCCGGAATGCCTGTATTAATTATGTAAAAAAAGCGCAGCGGGATTCTGTCCTGAAGACGGGGCTCAGTAATTATCAGTCTATCGATCATGAAGAGTTCATATTGAATGAAATGATCCGGGCTGAAGTGATGCAGCAGATCTATGCAGCGATCGAAGCTTTACCTGGTCAATGCAAGCGGGTCTTTAAGATGTGTTATATAGAAGGGTTGAACAATTCGGAGATCGCCGGGAAATTTAAGATTTCCGTGAATACGGTGAAGAATCACAAGGTGAGAGCGCTGGGTCTGCTGCGGCTTAAGTTCATTCATCTGTGAGTGTGTTCGGTTCGGGGGCTATGGCTGGGATGCGTGACTGCAGTGAAGATGTGTGACTGCAGCGGGGATGCCGATGCCTGACTGCAGTGAGGATGCGGCGAAGAGAGTGCCACGAATAATATCGTGGATGGATGGGCGTTTGAGGGTGACTTAAAAATATTTTCCTACTATCTGCAGCTTGTCACAATTAATTCTTTCCTAGTTGCGTTAATAGCATGGTTTTTCATAGGATATTGGATTTTAAAACGGGGCTGAATTTCTATTCTGGCCCTTTTTTATTTTATGTAACTACGATTGGTTGTATGTTTGGGTATGCAAAATCATGATGCTGTCTATTGGGAAAAGAAATTTGTCAATTATCTGCGCCTGAACCTGGATCATAAAGATGGTTCTCATGACCTGGGGCATTTTCAAAGGGTCTGGAAGGCGGCACAATATATCAACCGGGAAGAGGGGCTTATAGCCGATCCACTCATTTTATTAGCGGCTGCTTATTTTCATGATCTGGTCTCTTTGCCTAAGAATGATCCGGAAAGAAGCGCTGCCTCCCGGCTCAGTGCGGAAAGAACGGGTCAGCTTCTGGAAGAGACTTTTACGGGGTTCCCAAGGGAGAAGATCGAAGGGGTCCGGCATGCTATTCATGCGCATAGTTTTTCGGCCAGAGTGGAGCCTCTTACGGCAGAGGCTAAGATATTGCAGGATGCGGACCGGCTGGAGGCCCTGGGTGCTATAGGGCTGGCCAGGGTGTTTTATACGGCGGGGCAGCTCGGCCAAAAATTATTCGATGAGGTGGACCCATTAGCGTCTTTTCGGGAGCCTGATGACCAGGTCTACGCCCTGGATCATTTTACTGTCAAGTTGTTGAAGTTACCTGCCAAGATGAATACTTCCACCGGAAGGCAGCTGGCGGAGCAGAATGCGCTTTATCTTACCCGTTTTATGGAGAAGATCAATGGGGAGATCAGGGGCGACTATTAGCGTCCGGGTGCTGTTCGTTCGCGGATTGTTTGTTGCGGTACCAGGACCGTATGCACTTTTTCTACCATAATAGTTTGCGGCAATTTAAAATGGGCTGTTTGTCCGGTGACCCGATCTTCGGAGGAGGAGGTGACTTTTACGGTATAGTCGCCTGCTTCGGCTATCCAGGAAGCGCTGCTGGTATCGAAGGAGGCCAGGTCGGCTGCATTCAATACAAAGCTCAGGGTTTGACGCTGGCCGGGCTGCAGCAATTTTGTCTTGGCAAAGGCCCTTAATTCTTCAGCCGGTTTATCCATTGTTGTGGCGGGGGCGCTGAGGTATACCTGAACGACTTCTTTTCCGGCTACCTTGCCGGTATTGGTAATGTTGATGCTTAGGGTGATCCTTCCCCCGGCGGAGGGGTTACTCATCTGCAGGTTGCCATATGTGAAATGGGTATAGGACAATCCGTAACCGAATTCATAGGCGGTTCTGACGCCGAACGTATTATAATAACGATAGCCGACGTAGATACCTTCTTCATATATTACTTCGGCAGGGATCAGGGACATCCCTAATAGTCCTTTTTTGGCCGCCTCTTTAAATTCCTTTCCCGGAAAGTTGCCGGCGGAGGGAACATCTTTGTAATCCATGGGAAAGCTGCTGGCCAGTTTGCCGGAAGGAGTTGTCGTCCCACTGAGGAGATCTGTTATGGCATGACCGCCTTCCATACCTGGCTGCCAGGCCAGCAGGATGGCATCTGCCTGGTCGCGCCAACTGGCTATTTCTATGACCCCGCCGATATTGAGGACTATGACCAATTTCTTGCCCTGTGCATGAAAAGCGGTGGAGATATCCCTGATCAGGTCTTTTTCTGCGGCGGATAAATAATAGTCATTTTCCAACTGTCTGTCTTTTCCTTCTCCGGCATTTCTTCCAATGGTAAGGATGGCTATATCTTCCTTTTGGGCTATTTGGCTGATACGGTCGGAAGGGGGAGCCATTTCTGCCGGGGGAGGAGGTGGATTTAGTATTGCCATTGGGTCTTTGGGCTGCCCGGCCTTTGCGGCGGAGATGTATTGGGTATAATCTGTTGCCAGGTTGGTCTCTACGTTATAGCCCCCGTCGGTCAGGCCCCGGGCCAGGGAGATGATATACGGTCGGTTGACATCTCCGCTGCCAGTTCCGCCGGCGATCAGATCGTAGGAATTATTTCCGAAGACGGCGATCTTTTTTACATTCTTTAATGGGAGCGTTGCTCCTTCGTTCTTCAGCAATACCATGCTCTCAGCGGCGGCTTGCCGGGCTATGAGGGCATTGCCTGCCAGATCGGGATGATTGGAGTTGCGATATTTTTTAAATTCCGGTGATCGCAGGATGACCTGCAGGATCTTCTCCACATTTCTGTCAAGATCTTTCTTGTCCAGCCGGCCATTGTTTACAGCTTCTTCAATCTTTTGGGATTGGGAAGGACCGCCTGGCATGATGAGGTCATTGCCGGCCTTCATTTGTTCAACGGGATCGTCGCCGGCGAACCAGTCCGACATCACTAAACCTTTAAATCCCCATTCTTTTCTTAAGATGGCGGTGAGCAGGTCGGATCGCTGGGAGGTATAGACGCCGTTGAGGAGGTTGTAGGAGGACATTACTGTCCAGGGGCGGGATTGTTTTACCGCTATTTCGAATCCTTTCAGGTATATTTCCCGTAAGGCTCTTTCGCTGGCGATGGTATTGACGGTCATGCGGTCCGTCTCCTGGTTGTTGGCTGCAAAATGTTTGATAGAAGTGCCTACTCCGTTGGACTGGATCCCTTTTACGATGGCAGCGGCCATGCTGCCGGCGACCAGGGGATCTTCGGAATAGTATTCAAAGTTCCGGCCGCCGAGTGGATTACGATGAATGTTCATGGCGGGAGCGAGTAAGATATCTGCTCCATATTCAAGTACCTCCTTGCCAAAGGCCTTTCCGACTTTTTTCACCAGGGCGGTATCCCAGGAGGAAGCGAGCAAGGTAGCAACCGGGAAGGCTGTCGCATAATATTTTTTAGCGCTGTCCTGATTTCTGATGGTATCGATGCGGATGCCTGCCGGGCCATCGGAGACGGTAATGGACGGGATACCCAGGCGTGGTATAGGATGTGTTCGGCCGGCGGCGCCGGGAACTTTTTCTGGCCATTTGTCTGCTTCGGGATCGGCGTCGGGCAAGGTGAGCCCGGGTATTTTCATTCCCATGCCTACTACCAGTTTGGCTTTCTCCTCCAGCGTCATGGCGGTGATGACTTCCTTAACGGGGTTGATTCCCAGTTGAGGCGCGGGATTGTGTTTTGCCTGGGCGGGCAGGTTGGATGATAAGACGGTGAGGAGTAAGGAAAAGATGCAGATGGGCAAATAGTTCATTTTAAGCTTTTTAAGGAGGGCTGTTCAATTGTGTGTTTTTAATAGCTCAGGCCGAACCCGAATTTATACAGCGGGTTGCCTGAATCATAGGGAACGTCTTCTTTTTGCCGGCGAACGGCGTCCATGGATGAAGGCAGTTCGAAGGGCAGGTGACCGCCGGGTTGAGATTTGCCAAAGATCACATCCAGGACGGCTGCGTCGCTGGCGCCGAAATCTCCCAGCAAGCCTTTTGCTTTAGCATTTATTTCCGGGATGACTGCCGGGCGGTCGAGATAGATATCCACGATGGTGGGCACTTTGCTGAGTAATTGAAGGATGCTGTCTTTTGTCTTTCCTTTAAAATCGAGGTCTCCGTGGTGGAACATTTTTGCCAGTGGGATGTCGGTTGCCACGGGTACCCAGGGTGTGTTCAGGCGTATGATGGCGATATCGGCTTTCTCCGGTTGGTCGACGACGATGCCATAGAGGGCTGCTACTTTCGGGTCGATATTTTTGACGTAGATTTTTAGTTTTTTATCTCCGACGGGAGGGGGCATTTTTTTGTTGCCGGAGAGGGGAAGGATGTTCTTTTCGTTTTTCAGCAGGGTGATGGCTCTGCGCTGAGATGCTTCGGCTGCTTCTCTGAACCGGGGTTGGCCTACGATCTGTGCGGCCTTCGTTGCGTCGATAAAGGGATTGTCAAACAGGCCCAACTGGAATTTCTGGTGTAGCAGCCTTCTTACGGAGCTGTCAATTCTCTCCTGTGTCAGCCGGCCTTCTTTTACCAGTTTAACGACCATTTCCGGGATACTCTCTCCTCCGAACTGGTCTACTCCGGCGTCAATGATCTTTTTTACTCTTTCTTCCGGGGATAGTTGTTCCACTCCCCATGCGCGGGCGGGCCATACGACGGGTCCCATGTGGGCATCTGTGACCAGCCCCCAATCGGTACACACTACACCGTCAAAATGGTATTTGTTCCGCAGGAGACCGGTGATGATCGCCTTGTTATAAGAAAAGCCCACGTCTTCGGGGGTTTGTCCCATTGGAACTCCATAGTAGGGCATGATAGCTGCTGTATGCGCTTTAAAAGCGGCTTCGAAGGGGATAAGATGATAATCGAAGTTCTTTCCGGGATAGACCTGTCCTTTCTGGAAAGGGAAATGCGGGTCGAGTCCTTCTTTTTGCGGTCCACCGCCGGAGAAATGTTTGGTCATACACGCGACGCTGTTGCTATCCAGTTGGTCTCCCTGAAAGCCCAGGATATAAGCTGTCGCCATCTTAGCGGAAAGTTGTGCATCTTCTCCGAAGGTGCCGGATATGCGGGGCCAGCGGGGTTCTGTCGCCAGGTCGATCTGGGGGTGCAATGATTCCCGTATACCCACGGCCAGGTATTCCTGCCGGGCGATGTCTGCAAATTCCCTGGTGAGTTGTTCGTCTCCTATGGCTGCCAGGCCGATGGGTTCGCACCATTGTGAAAAGGTGGCGGCGCTCATGGAAAATATATTATTACTGAAATGGTTGCGGGGATCTGAGGCGACGGTGATGGGGATGCCGAGCCGGGTGGAATCTTCTGCAAATTTCTGGACGTTGTTGTACCAGGTGGCCAGGGCGGGTATGCCTGGGATTGCCCACAGGTTGAAATGATTCATTTTTTTATCGCGGATCATACCATCGGCGATGGGGACAAAAGCGAAAATGCCGGGTTTGGGAGGCTGGTAGCCCAGGGCGCCATCCTCATTGATACGGGCGCCGTTGATGAACAGCATGCCTGCTTTTTCTTCCAGGGTCATTTGCGTTAGCAGGTCGTTGATTCTTGCTCCGACAGGCTGCCGGCTATCTTCATAGATATCCAGTTTGCCGTTCTTGTTGAGGTCACGGTAATCCCGGCCATCCTGGGTCCTGATCCATTTGGAATTTTCGTAAGCTGTTTTAGCAAGGTCGTGATGCGAGACGTTATTACAGGAAAAGACGACCAGGATAGCCGGGCCCAGCAGGCAGAGGAGCCGGGATGTGGAATTGACAAGCTTGAACATGTACCGCTAGTTTTGAATGATGCTGTGTTTGGATAATACTACGTTTGGACCATCCTGTGTTGGAATGGTATTATGAATGTACTGGTTTTTTCAATATGTTAATATGACACAATGAATTTTTTTTGTTCTTGTGGCTGGAATAAGTGTTTTCTCCCTTATCTTGACGATCATGGCGATGAGTGATAAGAAGAAAGTCGATCTGCAACGATGGCTTGCGGAAGCGGACAACGAGTTCCTGGCGCATATTTCACTGGATTGCGTGATATTTGGATTTCATGCCGGCCAGTTGAGGATCTTATTGTTAAAAATGAAGAACCAGGATCAACTGGCTTTACCCGGAGGGTTTGTGCTTCAGCGGGAAACGCTGGAGGAGGCGGCGATCCGGACCCTGGAGGAGCGTACGGGGCTGGGAAATATCTTTTTACAGCAGTTCCAGGTCTTTAGTGATCCGTTGCGTGGAGAGCCGGCGTATGAGGATGCAGGACGTGGAGAGCCGGAGCTGGGGAGCGGTGAGCCGGAGAGCCGGTTGGAACGGCTTAGGAAGCTGGGGATGCATCCTGCAAAACTGGAATGGCTGGCACAGCGGTTCATTACCGTCGGCTTTTATGCGCTGGTGGAATTTTCCCGTGTAACCCCCAAGCCGGATGCGATCTCGGATGCCTGTGACTGGTATTGCCTGGAAGAGAGGGGGAAATTGATCCTGGATCATGATCAGATCCTGCATTCGGCCCTGGCGGCTCTTCGGGTGCAGTTGAATTATCAACCGATCGGGTATAATTTGCTGCCCCGCAAGTTTACGATGCCTGAGTTGCAGAAATTATATGAGACGATCCTGGATAAGAAACTGGATAGAAGGAATTTTCAGCGAAAGATATTGTCTTATGGGATCCTGAATATCCTGGATGAGAAACGGACTGGGGTTGCCCATAAAGCGCCTTATCTTTAT
>Ga0307511_10000475_pt1 | contig 43508 bp, 29 predicted proteins | sample 13_EM_MG_FD_200266 | JGI IMG/M metagenome (GOLD analysis project Ga0307511, IMG submission 200266) | Populus trichocarpa ectomycorrhiza microbial communities from riparian zone in the Pacific Northwest, United States - 13_EM | ecosystem: Host-associated > Plants > Roots > Unclassified | place... | reverse complement strand
TGCAACCGGTAAGTCGACGGCAAAGGAATTTTATAACCTGGACGGATGGGTGGCGCATCATAACTCTGATATATGGGCGCTGTCCAATCCGGTAGGAGACAGGGGGCATGGAGATCCGAAGTGGGCTAACTGGGCCATGGGGGGTAACTGGTTGTGTCAGCATTTGTGGGAGCATTACCTGTTTACGGGCGACAAGCAATTTTTGAAGGAGAGGGCTTACCCGTTGATGAAAGGCGCTGCCACCTTTTGCCTGGGCTGGCTGGTAGAAGACAAAGATGGCTGGCTGGTGACGGCGCCGTCTATGTCCCCGGAGAATGATTTTTTCTATGCGCCCGGCAAACAGGCCAGCGTATCCGTAGCTACGACTATGGATATGTCGATCATCTGGGACCTGTTCACCAACCTGATCGATGCTGCGGACGTTCTAGGCATGGATAAGGGATTCCGGGACCTGCTGATCGCGAAGAAAAAGAAATTATATCCTCTTCATATCGGTCATAAAGGCAACCTGCAGGAATGGTATAAGGATTTTGACGATGTGGAAGTGCATCACCGCCATACTTCTCATTTATTTGGCCTGCATCCCGGTCACCAGATATCGCCTGTCACTACGCCGGAATTTGCGGATGCGGCAAAAAAAACACTGGAAATAAGGGGGGACGAAGGTACGGGCTGGAGCAAGGCCTGGAAGATCAATTTCTGGGGAAGGCTGCTGGATGGGAATCATGCCTATCTGTTGCTGCGGCAATTATTACACTATACCAGCGAGACGGAAACAAATTATGCGGAAGGTGGAGGTACTTATCCGGATTTTTTTGATGCACATCCCCCTTTTCAGATCGACGGAAATTTTGGCGGAACGGCCGGGATGGCAGAGATGCTGATCCAAAGTCATCTGGGGGAAATACACTTTTTGCCTGCCCTCCCCGATGCCTGGAAGGAAGGACAGGTAAAGGGGCTGAGGGCGAGAGGAGGATATGAAGTGGATATGAACTGGGAAAATCACCGGTTGGCGAGCGCCCGGATAAAAGCGCTAACAGGTGGGATTTGCAAGATAAGAACGGCCTGGCCCGTCATGCTGGCCGGGAAAAAAATAAGATCTGCCCGCGCAGGCAACAACCATGGGTATATTGTGTCTTTTCCTGCGGAAAAAGGGCAGGTATATGATCTGATCGCGTTATGAGGGAAAAAGTAACGGCATATGATCTGATAGCTTTGTAATTTTGCACAATGAACCGTAGGTCCATCCGACCTATAGAAAAATAATAATGAACGGATGAATAAAGTATTGTCTTTCGGTGAACTATTGTTAAGAATATGCCCGGATACGGGGGGGGAATGGTTGCAAAACAATACCCTTCCTTTCTATGTGGGCGGGGCAGAGGCGAATGTTGCTACTGCACTGGCTACCTGGGGTGTCCCTTCCGCCTATTTTACCGTGCTGCCGGAAAATCTCATGGCCCGCCAGGTGACCGGCTATTTACAGCAACGAAATATTGATATTTCGCGGATCATGTATCAGGGGCAGCGCCTGGGGCTTTATTTTCTGCCGCAGGGGAAGGACCTGAAGAATGCAGGGGTCATCTATGACAGGGATCGTTCTTCCTTTGCGGATCTGCAGCCCGGCAGTATTGATTGGGACGCTGTGTTAACGGATGTAGGCTGGCTGCATTTCAGCGCTATTTCCCCTGCCCTGAACAGCCGGGTAGCCGCTATCTGTGAAGAAGCCCTGAAGGCTGCTGTTGCCAGGGGTATCACTATTTCTCTTGACCTGAATTACCGGCCCAAGCTCTGGCAGTATGGAGCGGCTCCCGTTGCCGTGATGCCCCGACTGGCGGAGTATTGCGATGTGATCATGGGCAATCTTTGGGCGGCTGATAAGATGCTGGGCATTCCTGTCGACGCCGCCATTTCGGAGAGCAGTACAAAAGAAGATTACTTACAGCATGCGGCCCGTACCAGTGAGCAGATTAAAGAAAAATTCCCGAAGGCCAAAATAGTTGCGAACACTTTCCGGTTTGATCAAGGTGTTGCGGGCATCCGGTACTACACGACTTTATGGGCGGATAAACAACTGTATCATTCCGCAGAATATTTTGCGGATAAGATAGTTGATAAAGTAGGCAGCGGGGATTGTTATATGGCGGGGTTGATCTATGGGATGCATAGGAACCTGCCGTTACAGCAGACCCTTGAATTTGCTACGGCTGCCGCTTTTCAGAAATTATTCATCACCAGCGACGCTACCGATCAAAAAGTGTCAGCGATCGAAAAATTTATCCAAACGTATGAGCGATAAGAAAACCATTCTGCAGAGCATTTTAGACCAGGGCATGCTGCCATTATTTTATTGGGACAGCCCTACGGTGAGCCTGGAAGTGATCCGGACCTTATATAAGGCAGGCATTCGTGCGCTGGAATATACCAACCGGGGACCTGCCGCCCTGGAAAATTTCAGGTTCCTGAAAAAGGAATTGTCCGGGGAAGCGCCCGGCCTCTACCTGGGAATAGGAACGGTGAAGACGGCGGGGGAAGCAGAAGCTTTTATAAAGGCGGGAGCGGATTTTATCGTTTCTCCTATTGTCAACGGCGAAGTGGCTGTGCTGTCGGAAAAAGCGGGACTGCTCTGGATACCCGGGTGTATGACTCCCACTGAAATTAACCTGGCGCAGCAACACCAGGCGGCGCTGATCAAAATATTTCCCGCTAATATTCTCGGGCCCGAATTCGTCAGTTCGATCCGCGAATTATTCCAGGGCCAGTTGTTCATTCCAACAGGTGGGGTGGAACTGAATTTAGAGAATATCCGCGGCTGGTTTAAAGCCGGCGTCTGTGCGGTAGGGATGGGTAGTAAGCTGATCAGCAAGGACGTCCTGAAAAATGAGCAATACCAGGTGCTGTATAAAAATACGGTACTGGCTCTGGAGCTGGTAAAGACGGTAATGAACGAAAAATAATAATTGTATTCAACGAAACGGAATAGTATGAATCTTTCTAAGGATAATCTCGCCGCCATTAAAACGCCTGGTGTCGTCCGGCCCGGCAAAGATATTTTTACGCTGCCGGAAAAGGTACTACAATTCGGGACCGGTGTATTATTAAGAGGCCTGCCGGATTATTTCATCGATAAGGCCAATCGCCAGGGACTTTTTAATGGGAGGATCGTAGTGGTGAAGTCTACGGATTCCGGAGATGCCGGCTCTTTCGACCGGCAGGACGCTCTGTATACGCTCTGTATCCGGGGTATCGAGCAGGGAAAGAAGACAGAAGAGAATATTATTTGTTCTGCTATCAGCCGGGTGTTGTCCGCGAAAACGCAGTGGCAGGAAATTCTGCAATGTGCACATAGTCTGGAAATGCAGGTCATTGTTTCGAATACGACGGAGGTGGGGATCCAACTGGTGAAGGAGGATGTTGTGGCGCCCGGCGGGTCATTGGCAGGTGGTCATTTGCCGGTGGCTGACGAGCGGCGCAGTAGGATCCCTGTTAGTTTCCCCGGCAAGCTGCTGGCTTTTCTCTATGAGCGCTATCAGGCATTTAAAGGAACTCCCGGGAGCGGTATGGTGATCATTCCTACGGAGCTGATCGTCGACAACGGGAAGAAACTGGCTGCTATTGTAAAAGAATTGGCGCAGATCAGCCAGTTGGAGGCCAGCTTTATTGTCTGGCTGGAGCAACACTGCCGGTTTTGCAGTTCACTGGTGGACAGGATCGTGCCCGGCAAGCCCGACGCGGCAACTGTTGCTCAATTACAGCAGGATCTCGGTTATACAGACGATCTGTTGTCCATATCGGAAGTATATCGCCTGTGGGCCATCGAAGGGGATGAGAAAGTGCAATCTGTTCTTTCTTTTGCGAAAGCCGACCCGGGAGTGATCATCCGTCCGGATATAGAGCTATTCCGCGAGCTGAAGCTGCGTTTGTTGAACGGTACCCATACGCTGAGCTGTGGACTGGCTTTCCTGGCGGGTTTTGCCACGGTAAAAAATGCCATGGATGATCCGGCGTTCTCGTCTTTCGTGGCCGACCTGATGCTGAAAGAAATTGCCCCGGCCATTCCTTACAAGCTGCCTTTGCAGGAAGCGCAGGACTTCGGGTTGCAGGTGTTGGACCGGTTCCGCAATCCGCATATTCAACATCAATGGATCAGCATTACCATGCAATATTCTTCCAAGATGCGGATGAGGAATGTGCCTGTATTGCTACAGCATTACAAGAGCCATGCAACTCCTCCGCCCCACTTTTCACTGGGCTTTGCCGCTTACCTGTTGTTTATGCGGGCGGTAAAGAAAGAAGGGGAAAGCTATAAGGGAGAATACCGTGGGCAAGCCTATCCCATTAACGATGATAAAGCCGGTTATTATTTCGATCTATGGAAGGATCGTACACCGGAAGAGGTCGTACATCTTGCCTTGAAGGATAAAATGTTATGGGGAGAGGACCTGACTCTGTTAAAAGGGTGGGAAATAGCTGTCAGGGAGGATCTTCATGTATTGATCAACAACGGCGCGGTATCTGCGCTGGCACAAAAAAAATCTTTATGAATACGCAGCAAACTATTCTGAAAGTTCATCCGGCCGATAATGTACTGGTAGCATTGACCCCTCTTGCGAAAGATGATAAGGTCGTCTTTGAAGGGGAGGAATATACGATACAGGAAATTGTTAAGGCCAAACACAAATTCGCTACTGTTGATCTGGCTCCGGGAGATCCCATTACTATGTATGGGGTATTGGTGGGTAAGGCGCAGCAGGCCATTAAAAAGGGCGGACTCATCAGTACGGCCAATGTAAAGCATGCGGCCAATGATTTTACGGTTGGTGAGCGGCATACGAATTGGGTCATACCGGATGTGGCCGCTTTTTCCGGCAGAACGTTCAATGGTTATCACCGGGCCGACGGTAGCGTAGGGACCGCTAATTATTGGGTGGTTGTGCCGATGGTGTTCTGCGAGAACAGAAACCTGGATGTGCTGCAACAGGCGTTGGTAACGGATCTGGGTTATGGCAGGAACAGATCTTATCAAAAACAGTCCAAACAACTCATCGAGCTATACAAGGCGGGTAAGAGCGTAGAGCAGATCTTAGCGACGGACCTGCATGCAGATTATGAAAAGAATGCCAACCAGCGGCTGTTCCCCAACCTGGACGGGATCAAATTTCTCAATCATGACGGAGGGTGCGGGGGCACCCGGCAGGATGCACAGGCCCTGTGTGGTCTGCTGGCCGGTTATATCACCCATCCGAATGTGGCGGGAGTGACGGTGCTCAGCCTGGGTTGTCAGAATGCGCAGGTCAGTATGCTGGAAGAAGAGATTAAAAAACGAGCTCCTCAGTTTTCCAAGCCTATGTATATTCTGGAGCAACAGAAAGTTGGAAAGGAGTCGGAATTATTATCGGAAGCTATTAAACAAACTTTTGCGGGGCTGATATTGGCCAATCAACAGGTACGCCAACCGGCTCCCCTGAGCAAATTGTGCATCGGTCTGGAATGTGGGGGATCGGATGGCTTTTCCGGGATCTCCGCCAATCCGGCGATCGGGTATACTTCCGATCTGCTGGTAGCGTTGGGCGGCACTGTTATTCTTTCCGAGTTCCCCGAATTATGCGGGGTGGAGCAAAACCTCAGCGATCGTTGCGTAGATACCGATACTGCCGAACGTTTTTCTTATCTCATGAGGACTTATAATGACAGAGCTAAGGCGGTAGGTTCGGGATTCGATATGAATCCTTCTCCCGGGAATATCCGGGATGGGTTGATCACGGATGCGATCAAGTCTGCAGGGGCTGCTAAAAAGGGTGGGACTTCTCCCGTCACGGCCGTTCTGGATTATCCGGAGAAAGTAAGCAAGCCTGGGCTCAATCTATTATGCACTCCAGGTAATGATGTAGAGTCCACTACCGCAGAAGTGGCATCCGGCGCTAATATCGTCCTGTTCACCACGGGACTGGGAACGCCTACGGGTAATCCTGTAGCGCCTGTTGTGAAGATTGCCAGTAATACGGCGCTTTTCGAGCGTATGCGGGATATTATCGATATCAATACGGGTACGATCATCGAGGGTAAGGAGACGATCCAACAGGCAGGGACAAGAATATTGGATTATGTGATCGGTGTTGCGAGCGGAGACATTGAGGTAGCGGCTGTTCGTCATGTACAGGATGATTTCATACCCTGGAAGAGAGGGGTGTCGCTGTGAAAATATTGGTCGACTTCGGGAAAATGGGCTAATTTTAGGGGGTTATTGACCTTTACTCCTTAATCCCCCAAAACAACTGCATGAAACTGTTGACCTTTTCGGCAATCGTTATCGTCGTCGCCTTATCTGTACAGCCCGTTCAGGCGCAGATCCCGCAAAAATTTAATTATCAAGCTATTGTCCGCGGCAATGCCGGCACAGTCATCGCGAACAAGCCATTGGGCATGCGTTTCAGCATCCGGGATGGTTCGGCGACGGGTACAGTGCAATACAGTGAGACTCAGTTGACTACCTCCAATGCTTATGGGTTGGTGAATCTCCAGGTAGGGGCAGGTACTGCGGGTACGGGTACTTTCGCGGCCATCACCTGGAATACTGGTAATAAATTCCTGCAGATAGAAGTCGATACTACGGGCAGCGCCAATTATGTCGCGCTGGCGACGGTGGAGTTGATCACGGTGCCTTATGCGTTGCAGGCTCAGACGGCTGTGCGGGCGGGGCAGGCTGCTGTGGCGGATAGCAGCGGCGTGGCAGGCAAGGCGAAGATGGCGGATAGCGCCAGGATAACCGATAGTTCGAGAGCTGCCAATCGCTCCAGGGTGGCCGATACGGCCGTTGCTTTCTCCGGCTCTTTGGCGGGGGATGTGGCGGGTTTGCAGAAAGCAACGGTGATCCAGACCGGCGCTGTTACTACTGCGAAGATTGCGGATAATGCTGTCAGCACCGCTAAGCTGGCGGATAATTCCGTTACCGGGGCGAAGATTCCTACCGGTCAGGTCATCAAAAGCATCAATGGACTTCAGGATAATTTATCGCTTACCGGCAGCGGGGCCGCCAGTCTTAGTGTTAACAGTTCAGGTGTTCTCAACGTGGCGGTCGACTTTGGGGGAGATGGCAATGCCACTACCGTATCCCGTTCCGATCATGATCACGTTGGCCAGTTCTGGTATTCCGCCGACTTTTATACCCTTGGCCTTGTTAATACAGGGAATGCTTCTCCTGCATTATATGTGCAAAGCGCCGCTACCGATTTTAACCTGGAGGGGCTTCTCGTGGATCTGTCAAACTCTAACAGCCAGTCACCTGCGATATTCGCCCAGACGTACTCGACGAATGGCAATTCCACCGGTATATTAGGACAGGCAAGCGCCTCGGGGTCTTCCCCTGGTAACGGGGCAAAAGGAGTATGGGGTGTTGCCGCCGCCAATAATACTTTTGGGGTGGTCGGAAGTGTCGGCGCCGGCGCAACGGGTTGTTATGCGGGCTATTTCGGCGGCAATGTAATTGTCGCCGGTACCTTATCCAAGTCCGGCGGAAATTTCAAAATCGATCACCCGTTGGACCCTGCCAATAAATATCTCTCCCATTCCTTTGTGGAATCTCCTGATATGATGAATATATACAATGGTAATATTGTGCTGGACGGCGAAGGTGAAGCTACCATTACGATGCCTGACTGGTTTGAGGCGCTGAACAAAGACTTTCGTTACCAGTTGACGGCAATCGGTAAACCTTCTCCCAACCTGTATATTGCCCGGGAGATGAGCGGCAATCAATTTCGCGTTGCCGGCGGGACGCCCGGAGCGAAAGTATCCTGGACGGTGACGGGCATCCGGCATGATGCCTATGCCAATGCGCACCGCATTCCGGTAGAGGAAGAGAAGACGGCCTCAGAAAGGGGTAAGTACCTGACTCCTGAAGTATTCGGAAAGACATCCCAGCAGGGAATATTTTCAGTACCATCCATGTCCGTATCCCGGCAGCCCAGGCAACCAAAGCGACCAATACCTTTGCAAACTCAAACACAACCGTCCTTACAACCGCTGCCTGCAAACGTGAATAAGGGAAAAAGTAAATAAGGCTTAAACTCAGCGATTATGTCCCGATCTTATCTATATTTTTTTCTGTTGCTGGTTAGCCTGGCTTCCTTTTATAACGGGCAGGCGCAGTCTGTTCAACAGGTCATCGGTGCGGGGGGCGGCAGCAGCAAAGCGGTCAGCGGCTATACTATCGACTTTACGGTAGGGGAGGCGGTGATCCTTACGGCCGGCTCCGATCCTTCCTGCACGGAAGGATTTCATCAGCCGCTGACGGCCAGAGATTTTCCGGACAGCAACCTGATCAATGCCGCCTGGTATATAAAGGTCTATCCGAATCCCGTACATGACCAGTTGACGATCCACGCTTATATGGACCGGAGCGGGGAGCTTGATCTTCGCCTGATCGATATACAGGGCAGGGTGCTACTGGTCCGTCAGGTGTCTTTCCTTCAGGGATATAACGACTTTATGATCTATACGAGCTCGATGGCCAGGGGTATCTACGTTCTGTCCGTTACAGACCGGGTCCATGGAGGGCATAGAGAGGTGAAATTGCTGAAGGAATAGCGTTTGGTTAAAGCGCCTGAATGGTCCTGCTTTGAAGGGTCTGGGCGCTGAAATATCCCATGACCGACTCCCCGGTGATGTTGCTGACCGGATTGGCAGGAGAGGCACTCTCGTTAGCGCCGGTGGCCCCGTCATTCAGGCTGTACCAATATTTATAGACAGCCGGATCGATACAATACATGTCAATCCGGACGCTGTCGCCGGTATGGATATCCCTCGCATCATTATTCGTGTCGTTATTATAATTCAGTTGGGACTTTATCGTTTGCCCATCCGTGAATTCATCATTGTCGACAAAGATGGTTTTCTCCTTTTTCCCGTTTACATATTGTACAAAGTGGTAGTAATTGGATACGCCGGCCGGGTCGTGGTAGACCACGGTCACAAATTTATTGGTAGAGAGCCTTCCGGTGGAGGTATAGATGCTATCGAGGGTGACAGGCTGTGGCATGGTGGAAGTGGCTGTGAACACCTGGTCATTGATATGGACGGTTAGTTGATAGGTGTTGCCGGGTATTCCGGTAAGGGCGCTGGTCTGGTAGAGGCCACTGCTGGTTTCAGGCAGCGGGGTCACTACCCCGTTACTCTCTACTGTCACGGTAGCTCCGCTTACAGGGGGGAAATTATTATCGTCACTGAAATTTTTTGATTGTGTGATGGATACCTGGCAGGTCCCTGGCTGGTCGGTAAGGGTACCGACGATCACGTATTGGGTGGTAGTGCTGCCGAGGTCTACGCTGATCACTTTTTGACAGGATGAGAACAGGGCTATCGCGGTGATGCACAGCGCAAGAGATCGGGTGGCGATAGTTGGGAAGAAATTCGATAGAGATCGCATGGTACTCAAAATTTAAAATTGTAGGTGATGGACGGAATGAAACGGAATAAGGCGGTTTGAACAGCTTCTGTCCGGTTGGGATCGTCTTTACCTTGCCGGAAGGTGATCTGGTAGGCATTCTCACGACCGTAGGCATTGTAGAGGCTGAAATTCAGCTCTGAAGAAAATTTCTTCGTTTTCTTCAATTGACGGGTAGCTCCCAGGTCAAGCCGGTGGTAGTTGGGCATGCGATACGCGTTACGTTTGGTGTATAAGAAATAAACATCTCCGTCCACGGTATATTTCCCACTGGGGAAGGTGACGGCATCACCGGTATAAAAGACCCAATCGGCCGATAAGGTCCATTTCTTACTGAGCTGGTAGATGCCTACGATGGCTATGTCGTGGGTCCTGTCCTGCCGGGCGTTATACCACTGATCGTTATTGATGCCGTCAATTTTCCGTTCTGTTTTGGAAAGGGTGTAGCTGATCCAGCCGGTGAGCCTGCCTGTTCTCTTTCTCAGCAACCATTCGACCCCATAAGCCCGGCCTTTACCGAACAATAATTGTGTTTCAATAGGCTGATTGGTATAGACGTTCGCACCGTCCCGGTAATCGATCTGGTGCTGCATGCTCTTATAGTAGGTTTCTACCGTCAGTTCATACCGGCCTTCCTGCAAATTTTTATAGTAGCCCAGGGATACCTGGTCGGATATTTCAGGTCGGATGATGTTGGTGTTCGCCACCCACCGGTCGGTAGGAGAAGAAGAAACGGAATTGGAGATCAGGTGCAGGTTCTGTGTGTTCCGGACGTAGGAGACCTTGAGGGCGGTGGTAGTATTGAGCTGGTAGCCGGCTGCAACGCGGGGCTCGATATTGAAGTACGTTTTTACCATTTGTCCGGAAGTGTAATGCAGAGTGTCGAGGACTTTCCCCGAAGGATCGATCGTATAGTAATCTCCTTTGCCCAGTATACTGAATGCGGATGCCCGGGCTCCGTAGGTGAGGGTGAGCTGGTCGGTAGCTTTCCAGGTATTGGTGGCATAGAAAGCGTTCTCCAGGGAATATCTTCTGGGGAGGATCATCGAATTGACGCCTGCGTCTTTGGAAGCGGTGATCTCCCCCGGTCGTATAGTATGATGGATGGCATTGAAACCTATATTGAGGGTATTCTTCGAACCGGCATACCATTGCAATTCTTCTTTCAGGTTCCAGTCCTTTATCTGTGAGAGGATATTGAATTCATTGCCCGCGTCCTTATTGGTGATCTTAAAATCATAATTGCTGTAGATGAGGGACGTGTTGGAGAAGAGGCGGCTGTTGAAGAGGTGATTCCACCGGGCAGTGGCGGTGGTATTTCCCCAGTTGATGCCTGATAGATTACCCTGCCCTAATACGTCCCGTCCAAAATAGCCGGAGAGGTAGAGACGGTCTTTATCCCCCAGCATATAATTGGCTTTGGCGTTCAGGTCATAGAAATAAAGGCGGCTTTTATTAATGGTGGAATCGCGGGAAAGTTTCAGGAACAGATCGGCATAGGTCCTGCGGCCTGAAACGAGGAAGGAGGACCTGTCCTTCTGGATGGGGCCTTCTATGTTGAGCCGGCTGGAGATCAGGCCAATTCCCCCGCTGGCGCCATAATCCTGGTTGTTGCCTTCATTCATTTTAACATCCACTACAGAAGATAGTCTTCCGCCGTATTGGGCGGGCATACCCGCTTTGTAGACGACTATATTTTTTATAGCGTCCGAATTAAAGGTGGAGAAGAAGCCCAGCAGGTGGGAGGGGTTATATACGGGCGCTTCATCCAGCAGGATCAGGTTCTGATCGGCTGCGCCGCCCCGCACATAAAAGCCGCTGTTGCCGTCTCCGGCCGACTTGATACCTGGCAGGAGCTGGATCGTCTTCAGGATATCTTTTTCACCCAGCAAAACGGGGATATCCTTTATCTCCGGCATGCTCAGGCGTTCCATGCCCATTTGGGGCGTTCTCAGGCTACGCCCTTGTGTAGTGGCTTTTACGGTGACTTCCTGAAGATCCTTTGTATCTTCTTCTAATGAGATATTCCGGATGGTATTGTTGTTTAGCGATACGTCTATTCCTTTATACTTCATGCCGATTGCACTTACTTCCAGGTGGTAATCTGCCGGGGGCAGGATGATCGAATAAAAACCATATTCATTGCTGGTAGTACCGGTAAGCGGGGTGGAGGTCGGGGTGAAGATCCGGATGGTAGCGCCAATGATCGTTTCGCCTGTTTTCTGTGATTTTATAGTGCCGCTGATCGTATATTTTTCCGATGTTTTAGAGACAACGGGAATGATCAGGGACGGTTCTTTTTGACCGGGGCCTTTTTTTAAGAGGATATTCAGGCTGACTTGTCTATACTGTATGTTGCGGCCTTTCAGTATAAGCTGTAATACCGTGCTGAGAGGCTGATCTTTTACATTAAGGGTGATGTTGTATTCGTTCTCGATGTCTTCCGCCCTGGCGATGAATTTGAATGGGGACAGGGTTTCGATACGTTGCATTGCTTCTTTGAGAGAGGCATTTTTCAATTGCAGGGAGATCCGTGTATTTTCCAATTCCTGGGCTTTGCCGTCATGGGGTAGCAGGCAGGCAATTGTAATAAGGGCGAATGTGATGGCCGATAATGTTATGGGCCGACGGAACGGTTGAAGGGTACGAAACGTTTGGAAGGGTCGGTACGACCGACAAGTTCTTATAAACATGATCATGATTTAATAAATTATTGACATCCTTTGCCGGACAGGGTAACGAGATGGTTTTTTGCATCGATGGTGAAGCTCATGCCATTTAGGAGGCTCATGGTGTTGAGGAGGTCCTTAAGTGGGGTGGTATTTTTAAAGTTGATATAATACCTGCAGCGACGCATGGCTGTATCTTTGAAGATAAAGTGAACATTATACCAGCGACCGAGGGCGCCAGCGATCTCTTCCATCGTCTGTCCTTTGAAGAGTAACTGGCCCTGCTGCCATCCCAGCACCTGGTTGGTATCAACGGATAGGGTCTGCGAAGTGCGGCTATGGTTGTCCCATTGTAATTGCCGCGCGGCTGTTAACTGGTCCAATACTTTTCGGTTGTGCGCTACTTCCACTTTTCCCCGGATAACTGTTACGGCATTTTGAGAATCAGCGGGAAAAGATTTTATATCAAAACCAGTTCCCAATACGGTCGTGGTCAGTTCTCCGGCGTGTACGGTGAAAGGATGGGCCTTATCCTCTGTCACATCGAAATAGGCTTCTCCTTCCAGGAATAGTTCCCGCTGTTTATGAAATTCCTGTGTATATCGCAGGGAGCTTTCTGCATTCAGCCAGACCTGGCTGCTGTCGGGCAGCCGGATGTGTTGGATCTTTCCGGAGGGGTTGTGTACGCTGAGCCAGGCTGTTTCGTGCGGGCGCAGGGATTGCCAGATCAGCCATGCACCGGCAATGAGGATCAGGCTGGCTGCCACTCGTAGCCAGGGGCGGTGCTGGATGCGGGGGAGGGGGAGTCGTTGCAGCATGCGCTGTTTCAGCTCTTCTTTTTCGGCAGGATGTGTTGCCGGCCATTCTATTATTTCGACGGAATGGATAGAGCGGTACCAGTCGAGCAGCTCCTGTATTTCCTCCGGCGTTGCCGTATCATCGGCGTATTTCCGGATCAGTTCGTCTAAATGATGTGGGTCCATGATACCTATTAGTACCCATGAACGGGGCTGATCCCTAAAAAAGGGGGAAGATTTTTTTTATTATTTCTTCGGGAGCCTGTTTACAGGGTCCCGAGCAGGGAGTGGAATTTGCGGAGATACTCGCGTAATGTCTTGAGGGCCTTGGTCATATGGTATTCCACGGATTTTGGGGAAAGCTCCATTTTATTGGCTATTTCGGAGACGGAAAGTTGTTCGTCCCGACTGTATTTGAATACCAGTCGTGCCTTTTCCGGTAGTTTTTCCACGACGCCTTCCAGGAAATCTTTCAGGAACCGGGCGTCCAGTTTCTCTTCTGTCTCCTGGTCCCGCTCGGCCCTGAGCTGTCCCTGCAGGAGATCCTGTCGTCTTTTATTCCGTGTGATCGTCTTAAAAACGGAATATTTCACGGCGGTGCCCAGGTAGGCCGGCAGGGACCGGATTGCGGGGTCTTCCCTTTTATTCCAAAGGCTCATCAGGACATCGCTGACGATTTCTTCCGCCAATTCTTTATTTTTTGTGTAATAATAGCCTGTAGCTACCAGTTTTTCCCAATACCGGTGGTAGATCTCTTTGAGTGCTCCTTCCTTTCCTTTTTGTACCAGGAGGAGCAGGTCATGGTCTTCTAATGCGGAATAGTTTGTCATGGCGGCGGGCAAATTTACTACATTATAAATCTTTCTTCGCCGCCGCCCATCACTGCTAATCAAGTGGTCTTCCTGTAATTTAGAACAGCCCATGTATTCAGGACCAGTCCGATCACTGCCATGGCGGCCAGATGGTAGGCTATATCGCTGAACCCGCTGCCTTTTAAGACGACCATCCGCATTATTTTAATAAAGTGGCTGGGGGGAAAGGTCATTACAATGGTTTGCGCCCATGCGGGCATACTGTCAACGGAGCTGAAGGCGCCGCTCATCATATTGAAGATGTTGATAAAAAAGAAAGAGAGGGACATTGCCTGCATCTGTGTCGAGGAATAAGTGGAAACGAGCAGGCCCAATCCCAGCATGGAAAACAGGTAAACGATCAGCGAGGCATATAGCACTGCCAGGTTGCCTACTGGAATAACGCCATAAAGCAGCCTTCCGACGATCAGTCCGATCGTGAAAATAACGATGCCCAGCACCAGGAAGGGGATCAGCTTCCCGATGATGAAGATGTGTTTTTTGATGGGGGTTACGTTTATCTGTTCGATGGTGCCGCTCTCTTTTTCCTGGACGATGTTGAAAGCTGATTGCATGGCTGCCATCGCCGTGACAAGCGTAACGAGAATAGCAGGTACGATGTACAATTTATAATTCATGTACGGATTGTACCAGTTGGAGGAGGCTACGCTGATCTGGGGGGCATCGTCGGCCGTTGGAACTTTTTGCCAGTTGAGCCGGATGTCTTCATTAAAGTCTTTGATGATGGTGCTGAGATAGGCTCCGCCCAGATTGGCCTTTGTTCCTTCTATGGCATTGATGGCCACATAAAGCTTCTGTGAATTTTCCCGAACAAGCCCTCTTTCGAAGTTGACGGGTATCTGGAGGGCCAGATCTGCCTTTTCCTGTTCCACCATCGATAGGGCATCCTTATAGGAAGCGGTATAACCCGTCAGTTTAAAATGGCCGGAGGCCGTGATCTTGGCGATCAGCTTCTGTGAAAAAGTGGAATGATCGTTATCCACTACGGCTATGGAGATATTCTTTACAGAATAATCGGCTGCCAGGGGCAGTAAGATCAGCTGTATGACGGGCGCTATGATCAGGGTCCTGAGCAATTGCCGGTTACGCAATAATTGCCTGAACTCTTTTTCGAGTAAAAAGAATAATGTTTTCATCTGTTACTATTTTTTTCAATGACAAGGATCATTGTAATCTGATTTTGAATCTTCTGAGACTGACGGCAAACAGGAATACGCACATGCCTGTAAGAATAAGGGTCTCTTTCCATACGGCGGAGAAACCGAGTCCTTTCAGCATTACTTTTTTCACGATAATAAAATACCATCGTGAGGGAACGATATTGGACAGTATCTGCATAGCGAGCGGCATATTTTCAATGGGGAACAAGAAGCCTGTCAACAGCATTGTCGGGAGCATCATGCCCATCAGGGAGCCCATCATGGCGGCCTGCTGTGTTTTGGCATTAATGGACAGGAGCAATCCGATGGAGAGGGAGGTCATGATGAACAGGATGCTGTCGAATACCAGCAGCAGGATACTACCTTTTACGGGCAGATCGAGGAATACGGAGCTTAAGATCAGGATGATGAAAAGGTTGATCACGGAAATAATAAGATTAGGGGCCAGCTTCGCGATGATGATGTAGATGGTGTGGAAGGGAGAGACCAGCAGGATCTCCATGGTGCCCAGCTCTTTTTCTTTTACGATGGCTACGGAGGTCATCATGGTGCAGACCAGCATTAATACGAGGGCCATGACCCCTGGTACGAAATTAGGGGCGCCTCTCAGTTCGGGATTGTACAGCATCTGTACTTCCGGTAAGATTTGCAGGGGCTGTCCGGATGCACTGCTCAATCCGCTGTTGTAGTCGGTGATGATCTGTGTGATATAGTTGGTGATGGTGGTTGCCAGGTTGGGATCGGATGCGTCGGCTATTACCTGAATGGTAGCTTTACCGGTATGTATCAGGTCGGTCGCAAAGTTGGCCGGGAAGATGACTGCCATTTTGATGGTTCCTTTCTTAAATGACTCCTGCAACCGGGTGGCGCTTTGCAGGCTTTGTTCCAGGTCGAAATATTTGCTGGCGGCTATTTTGTGGATGATCTGGCGGGTTACGGCGTCTTTGGAATAGTCGGCGACTACGATCTTTGAGTCCTTGATCTCGTTGGATAAGGCGAAGCCGAACAGGACGATCTGTGCGATGGGCAGGCCGAACAGCATCAGTAATGTCTTCCGGTCACGAAAGACGTGCAGGAATTCTTTTCGGATAAATGTGAGTAGTTGCTTCATGTTAGTCGGCTTTACGTTTAGCGTTTCTTGCCAGCTCATAGAAAACGTCTTCCATGGTAGCACCGGAATATTGCTGTTTGAGGTTGTGAGGACTGTCGAGGGCTGCGATGACCCCATCTACCATGATGGATACGCGGTTGCAGTACTCGGCTTCGTCCATGTAGTGGGTGGTCACAAAGACTGTTACTCCTTTATCGGCGGCATGATAGATCAGGTCCCAGAATTGCCGGCGGGTGACCGGGTCTACGCCGCCTGTCGGTTCATCCAGGAATACGATGTCGGGCCCATGGACGATGGATACGGAGAAGGATAGTTTTTGTTTCCAGCCCAGGGGCAGTTCGCGCACTAAAGTTTTGGCTTCGTTCTGCAGTTGCAGTTCCTGTAGCAGCTCAGATGTTTTTGCCCTGATCTGTTTCGTATCCATTCCGTAGATGCCTCCATAAAACCGGATATTCTCTGCTACGGAGAGATCATCGTAGAGGGAGAATTTCTGGCTCATGTAGCCGATACGCCGTTTTATTTTTTCCGTTTGCGTGTAGACGTCGAATCCGGCGATGGAGGCCTTGCCTGATGAGGGCGTCAGCAGTCCGCACAGCATCCGCATAGCGGTGGTCTTGCCGGCCCCGTTGGCTCCCAGGAAGCCGAATATTTCTCCCTTGTTGACTTCGAATGTCAATTCGTTGGCGGCTATGAAGTTGCCAAAGCGCTTGGTGAGTTTTTCTGTTATAATGACTGGTTGAGCGGAGGAGGGGCCGCGGGAAATTATATTATTGGGTTGTGTGGAGTTGTCCGGCATAGGATTAGTCTTTTAAGAGGTGGATGAAACAATCTTCGATTCCCGGGACGATGGCGGCTATGCTGACATCGGCATGTCCTTTGGATTGGAGGTAGGGCAGGACTTCTTTATCTTTCTGATCGGAGAAAGTGGCATGGAGGGCATCTCCAAAAGCAAAGCAGGTGACTGTGCCTGGGAAGGCCCGCAGGTCCTGCAGCAGCTTGTAGGTATTGGATGACTTAATGGCATAGAGCTGGTTTGGGAAGGACCGGATAATTTCTTCGGGTGTGTCGATGGAGAGGATATTCCCTTTTTGTATGAGTGCTATACGATCGCAGAGATTGGCTTCATCCATATACGGGGTGGAGACCAGGATCGTGATGCCTTGTGCCTTCAGTCTCTTCAGCATTTCCCAGAATTCTTTTCTCGATACTACGTCTACGCCGGTGGTAGGTTCGTCCAAAAAAAGGACCGCGGGCTTATGTATCAATGCGCAACACAAGGCCAGTTTTTGTTTCATGCCACCCGAGAGTTTGCCTGCCCGGCGGTCCTTAAAAGGTTCAATCTGCTGGTAGATATCTTTTATCAGGTCGTAGTTCTTTTTGATGGTGGTGCCGAATACGGTGGCGAAAAAATTAAGGTTTTCTTCTATGGTGAGATCCTGGTACAGGCTGAATTTACCGGGCATGTACCCTACGTCTTTTCTTATTTCTTTATAGTCTTTTATGACATCAAAGCCATTGACGGAGGCGGTGCCTTCATCGGGCAGCAGCAGGGTGGTGAGGATGCGGAAGAGGGTGGATTTTCCGGCGCCATCGGGTCCGATGAGGCCGAACAGTTCGCCGGGGTTGACGGTGAAGGAAATATCCTTCACTGCTGTTACCGTTCCCTTGTTATAGGTTTTCTTTATGTTGTTTAACGTGATCATTGGTCTTGAAGATTTTCTTTATGCTGCCCGCGTGTGATCGTTGGCCGGATTTTTTATGCTGCCGGTCGTGCTCCCTGATCAGAATTTTACTTCGCCGTACATACCGAGTTTCAGATACCCGTCGTTCTTTACTCTTATTTTTACGGCATAGACAAGATTGGCCCGTTCATCTTTGGTCTGGATCGTTTTGGGGGTGAATTCCGATTTATCGGAGATCCAGGACACCTGCCCGGTATATTCTTTATAATTTTTGCTTCCCTGGTCCGTATATACTTTCACAGGCTGGGCCAGTCTGACGCCTGTCAGTTGCGAGCCTGTTATATAGGCTCGCAGGGTAAGCGTATCCAGGTTGGCTATTTTATACAGGGCCTTTCCCGTTATGGTCATTTCACCCTCCAGCGCGTATTTGGTGAGCACTGTGCCACTGAGAGGATTTATAATTTGTCCTTTATTGATCTGGTCCTGTATTTGTGCGACTGATTTTTCCAGGGGGTCTTTTTCGCTGAAGACGGTCCTGTTCTGTGTGGCGATATTGGAATTGTCCAATGCTATTTGCTGTTCGGAGACAGCGATCTGCTTTTGCAACTGGTCTATCTGGGCGTTGATATCGTCCAATTGTTTTTGTGTAGCCGCGTCTGCTTTGAGGAGATTCTCTGTTCGGGTCTTTTCCCGCAGTTGCTGGGCTAATTGGGATTGTTGGACGGCCAGTTGTCTTTTTACCAGTGCTGTTTGTGGCTGGGGGTTTGTGGTCTTTTGCTGTAGCGCCTGTATCGTCGCCTGGATCTGCTGTTTTTGCAGGACGGTGTTGGACATGTCTATGTTGCCGGCAATGGCTCCTCTGTGCAGGGTATCGCCTTCTTTGATGGGGAAGGAAAGGAGCTTCCCGCTTTGCTCAGCCGAGACGATCACTTCGTCGGACTCAAAGACTCCGGAGGCATCCGTGTCGAGTTTGTTTTGGTTGCAGGAGGATATGGCCAGTATGGCGGCCCAGAATATAAGTTGTGTTCTCTTTCTCATTTTATACTGTGTTTTAATTGCCGGATAATTGCTTTTAGTTACCTGATGTTGTTTTATGATCGTATTGGGATATGAGCAATTGAGTTTCATGGAGTACGCGGTCCTGCCGTGCCTGTGCTTCTGCGTTGATATCATTCAGATAGTCGTTGGTGGTGATGACGCCGTTCTCCAGCTGGACAGCGGAGGTCTGTTTCACTGACTCGCGCAGTTTGATAATTTCATTATCTGAGCGGATCAATTCCTGATAGCGGACGATGTCTGCGTTCTGTTGTTTCAGGGTGAGGGAGGTATTGAACAGGAAAGTGTTTCGCTCGGTCTGCACCACTTCCTGGTTGTTCTTATTGATCAACTGGTCCTTTTTGTAGGTGTAGAGTCCTCCGATAGTCCAGTTCAGACGAAGGCCTGTCAGATAATATCCCGACAAGTTGGTGGACAGGATATTGACAGGCGAGGGCTTGCCGATGCCACCCTGGAAGAAAGCGCTCAACTGTGGGTAGTTGTTGATCTTTGTGAGATGCCGTTGCTGCAGGTACGATTTTGTTTGCAGGTCGTATGTTCTCAGTTCCGGCCGGTTGATGGAGTCTGTTAAGGCCGGGGGCGCTGGCTTTATTAATAGGGTGGAGTCGGTGATGGTCTGGTTGACGAACAGGCTAAGCATGTCTGTATAGGCCTTGCGGGAGGCTTTTAATTCAATGGAGTGCTGGTCGGCTTTCAGCAGTTCGGCTTTTAATTTGTTGAGGCTGCTGTTAAAATCAGTACCGTTATTGATGGCGGCCTGTACTTTGTCCATGCCTGTCCGGATGTCCTTTTTCGACAATTCATTTTGTTCCAGTTGTCCGTCGATCAGCAGGGCTCCGAAGAAGAGTTGGTTGATACGGTCTTTTAGTTTGAAGAGTTCTGTATTCAGGTTGGCTTCCTGTATGGCGGCGTCGGTCCTGCTCAGTTCTTTTTTTTGTTTGTTGATGCCGAAATCACTTAGTGTTTGGGAGACCTCGCCGTATAGTTTGTACTGATCTTTGGGTACGGAGGGCCTGTTGTAACCGGGGATCGATATTTGGGTCACATCCGACTGGTAGGTGCCTGTTCCGCTGACGTTCAGTTGCGGGTATACGCCTTTGGAGAGGTTGTCTATTGTATAGTCTCTTGTTTTTTCGATGAGCCCTCTTTGCCTGGACAGGGGGTAGGTGGCTTCCGCCAACTGGTAGCATTGCTCCAGGGTGAAGCTCTGGGCAGAGGCTGCGCTTGTGCTCATGTAAAAAATGAAAGCAAAAAACCAGGATCGACTTAAGGCTGATTTAGCCTTTCCTTCATTAATCATTTTATTTATTATTTTTTTTTAATCATTTGATTAATATGTAAACAAAAAAATATTCGACATCCTATTTCATCTTTGGAGGGGGGGAGGGGTATGTGTTTTAAAAGGGTTTGTATGAAACTTTTGCAATGTGTTGAAATTGAATTGGTTGAAAAAAGTTCGTGAAAACTGCTCTAAAATGGGTGGCCGGCGACGCTAATTATTCAGACGAATGGGCAACCGGAATATTTTAAAAGCATGGATTTATTTTTTAAGGGTGGATTATTATTGGGTGTCGAAGGGTGATTGGATATTGACTTTATTGGGTCTGGATGGTTTATTGGGTCTGGATGGTTTATTGGGCATGGATGATTTATTGGGTCTGGATGGTTTTTTATCAGGCATGAATGATTTTGGGTTTTGGGTTGTTATTTTGGTATTGGGGTATTCAGGATTGCTTTGATCCATATGGGCACCAGCTTTTTCCGTTCCTGCATGAATGCGTGGAATTGTTCGTCATTGGCGTTCGTCACTCTTTGCAGAAGGGGCTTGCTGATAAATGGGAATACGGTCATCCCTATCAGGTTAGCAATGAAATGGAACGGGTCTATTGCCGCGATCTTTCCCGCTTTTCCGGCCTCCTGTAACTGCTTAAGGAAATAACTGCGCATCGGGCTTACTTCCTCGTTGATCTGGGCTGCTATTTTCGACGGATTGCCCTTGATCTCATTTATGATGAAAAGGGGCAGGTTCGGATTCAGGGTAAGGAAATCGATATAGGCAATGACTACTTTTTCGATCTTTTCTTCTATGCTGGTCTTATCATCGAAAACGTTCGATGACAAACCCTGGATGAACTGTCTGAAATTCTCTATCATGATGATATCATACAGCTTTTGTTTGCTCCGGAAATAATAGTTCAGGAGTGCCAGGTTGATGCCGGCTTCTTCTGCTATGTCCCGTGTTCGGGTGGCGGCGAAGCCTTTTTGGGTAAAGAGTTTTTTAGCTGCTGCCTTTATTTTTTCCTCTGTTGAGGCCTGTTCTACCACTGTTTTTTTTGCCTTGCTCATATACTGTTCCTCTTTTAAGAAAGACAAAATTACAATTAATTTTTAAAATTAAACAAATTTTTTAATCATTTGATTAAATCAGGCGGCCGGGGTGAAAATAGCAATTTGTCAGGGTGTGTGGAACCGGAGTGGGTGGGTACAGTGGCTATTGGAGTGCCGTGGTGTGGCGAAAACGTTGTCGGAGGGGCTAAACCTTTTAGGTCAACGTTTGCACAAATATTTCTCAAGGGTTTTGCAATCGGTTTAAGTAAAGCGGCTAATTTTAGTCCTTACCTATCTGATTGATTCCCATATGAGATGTTCTGTTTCAGTGCTTTTCACTTTTCTATTGTCTATCGCGGAGATCGCAACGGCGCAATCGGCTCTTACCTATGCGTCTGTCTCCACAGCAACCTGGCAATGGTCCGTGCTTGTAAAAGGGGGTAGGAGCAATGCCGATGCCAGGGCCTGGCTTTGGATCCCTTCTTCCTGCAAAAAAGTAAGAGTTGTTATCGTTGCCCAGAATAATATGGAAGAACTGTCTATTCTGGAAAATCCAGGATTTCGCCAGTCCATGAGCGATCTCGGGATAGCGGAGATGTGGGTGTCTCCGGCATTCGATCATAATTTTCGTTTTACGGAAGGGGCCGGCGAGGTATTCACCAAAATGATGGATGATCTTGCCGATTCATCCGGTTATGCCGAGCTGAAATACAGCCCGATCATTGGGATTGGTCACTCTGCCGCCGCGAGTTGGCCTTATTATTTTGCTGCCTGGAATCCAGGACGGACTTTAGCCTGTCTGTCGGTCAGCGGCCAATGGCCTTATTTCCGGCATCCGGCGTTTGCACCGGACATATGGAGCAAGGGGCAGAACATCGATTATATTCCGTCATTGGAGACGATGGGTGAATATGAGGCGGCTGATACCTGGTCTGCCGAAGGCCTCAGAGAAAGAAAAGAACATCCCTTCATGCCTTTGAGCATGCTGGCCTGTCCGGCTGAAGGTCATTTTGCCGCAACACAGAAAAAGATCGACTACCTCGCTCTTTATATTAAAAAAGCGGTGCAATACCGGTTGCCTGACTATGATCCTTTGAAAGGAGTGCCGCGACTCAGGCCGATCGATCCGTCGAAGACAGGGTGGCTGATGGAAAAATGGCGTTATAACCAGGCGCCCACTGCTGCGCCTGCTCCTGTTGGAAAATACAAAGGCGAACCTGCAGCCGCATTTTGGTTCTTTGATGAAGAAATGGTGCGGGCGACGGAGAAGTATGAGTCCGCTTTCCGGGATCAGAAGGCGCCCTTGCTGGGATATGTTCAGGAAGGGAAAATAGTGCGGCAGCGGGATACGCACCTGCAGGTCAGCTTGAAATTTTTACCGCAGGAGGATGGGATCAGCTTTATCCTGAAGGGTGATTTCCTGGATACGGTGCCTGGTGAAAGTCCCCGGCCGGCTGCGTGGACTGGGCTGCCAGCGGGTACCCGTATCGGTCATCCCGAAAACGCTGTCGATCATTCGGGGAAGACTGTCGATTATCTGGAGAAGACTGTCGATCATCCCGGGGACAAGATCGATCATTCCAACAGTGGACATGCTATCCATATCGATCGGGTTACAGGTCCTTTTATCAAGATCAATGATACTTTGTTCCGATTGGCGCTGGAGAAAGAAGATCCTTCTTTGTATAAAGACGGATCTTCTTCCAATAAGGGCGGCGGCAGGCCATCCCGTGGCTATACGCTCACTTTTGTCGCCAACTGGCCGGGAGATGGTATATATAAACCTGCGGTGCAGCAGGCAGAGATGGTAGTTCCTTTCGTTACCATAGAAGGCGCCGAACAACATATTTCCTTTCCGGCTATTCCCGATCAGAAAGCGGGTACTTCATCGGTGAATCTGGCGGCTGTCTCTGATGCCGGACTTCCTGTCTATTATTATGTATTGGAAGGGCCTGCTGAAGTAAGGGGGAATACCCTTTATTTTTCTCCCATTCCGCCCCGGAGCCGCTATCCGGTTAAAGTGACGGTAGTGGCCTGGCAGTATGGACGAAGTGCGGAGGCTGATGGACCAAATATCAGACCTGCAATAAAGACGGCTGCTTCCGTGCAACGAACGGTGCTTATAAAGTCTTCATAATTTTAATTGGCGAATTGAAAATTTTCTGTATGAGATTGATACAATTACTGAGCGTCTTTTCCATTTGTTGTATAAGTGTTGGTGCTCTCGGACAATCGGGGAGACTGCCTGTGCGAAAAGTAGTACACCTGGCCGAACAGCAATATGAAGCGTATATAAAGACGCATGCTGATACGATCCGTTATCCGCGCAGCACCAATGCGGACGGGTCCCTGGGGCAGACTTCCGCATCTGAGTGGACCAGCGGTTTTTTTCCGGGCTGTCTCTGGTATGAATACCTGTTCACGGGCAATGCTCAGTGGAAGACGGCGGCGGAGAAATGGACGCAAGGAATGGAGCAGGAAAAGAATAATACAAACACCCATGACCTGGGCTTTATGTTATACGATTCTTATGGGATCGGGTATGAGATCACTAAAGATCCTGTCTATAGGAATGTCCTGTTGCAGGGAGCGAAGTCTTTATCCACGCGGTTTCACCCGGAGGTGGGGATGATACGTTCCTGGGACAATCCGGCATTCCATTATCCTGTTATCATTGACAATCTGATGAACCTGGAATTCCTTTTCTGGGCCACGAAAATCAGTGGGGACTCGTCTTTTTACAAGATAGCAGTAACACATGCCGATACGGACCTGAAGTACCGTTTTCGTCCCGATGGAAGCAGTTATCATGTACTGGACTTTGATCCGGCATCCGGCAAGTTATTGCGTCGAATGACACACCAGGGATATGCTGATTCTTCCTGCTGGGCCAGGGGGCAGGCCTGGGGTATTTACGGATATACGGTATTGTATAGGGAGACAAAGGACAAACGGTATTTACAAAGAGCTATCAAGACGGCCGATTATTTTTTAAGTCAGACGGATAAGATTGCCGATCATATTCCTTACTGGGATTTTCAGGCGCCCGATATTCCCCATGCGCCGCGGGATGCATCTGCTGCGGCGGTTGCTGCTTCCGGAATGATTGAGCTTAGTAAGTATGCCGGGAAAAAATACTTCGGGAAGGCTGTCGAAATGCTGGCAAGCCTTTGTTCCGATACTTACCTGGCTACTCCGGGGACCAATAACTATTTTTTGCTGAAGCATAGTACGGGCCATATGCCGCACCATTCGGAAATTGACGTACCGATCGTGTATGCGGATTACTATCTGCTGGAGGCGTTGTGGAGGTATAGTCACTCCACATCCCCTGAAGGAGATGTGCTCCCTAGCCTGTCCCCTAGCCTGGGCAGAGAAGGAGGGGATGTATTTCCTGGCCTGGGGAGAGAAGGAGGGGCGGTATGGGTAGCTGATCAGGGAGATGGGACCTATAAGAACCCTATTTTGTACGCCGATTATTCCGATCCGGATGCGGTGCGGGTAGGAGATGATTATTATATGACAGCTTCCAGCTTTAACTGTATTCCCGGGCTGCCCATTTTGCATTCGAAGGATCTGGTGAACTGGACGATCATTGGTCATGCCTTGACGGTACAGATACCGGAGGAGATTTATGAAAAGCCCCAGCATGGCAATGGGGTATGGGCTCCTGCCATTCGCTGGAATAAGGGTGAATTTTATATTTATTATCCGGACCCGGACTATGGGATCTATGTAGTGAAGGCGAAGAACGCTGCCGGGCCCTGGAGCAAGCCGGTGCTGGTGGTGAAAGGGAAGGGGTTGATCGATCCCTGTCCTCTTTTTGAAGAGGATGGACATGGCCATCAAAGAGTATGGCTGGTGAATGCCTGGGCCGGCAGCCGTGCGGAAGTGAATAGTCTTTTGACGATACGTCCTTTGCAGCCGGATGGGCTTGCTGAGGCGGGCGAGGCGAAGATGGTATATGATGGGCATGACCGGCAACCTACGCTGGAAGGGCCTAAGCTGTATAAAAGAAATGGCTATTACTATATTCTGGCGCCTGCCGGTGGCGTGGTTGGCGGCTGGCAATTGGCGCTGAGATCCCGGAATATCTATGGGCCTTATGAGGAAAAGATCGTGATGGACCAGGGAACAACCAACATCAATGGCCCTCATCAGGGCGCCTGGGTCGATACGAAGACGGGTGAGTCGTGGTTCCTCCATTTCCAGGACCGGGGGGCCTATGGGCGTATTACGCATTTGCAGCCGATGCAATGGGTCCTGGACTGGCCGGTGATCGGTATTGACAAGGATGGGGATGGAAAGGGGGAGCCGGTGGTTTCGTTCAGGAAGCCTAATGTGGGAAGAAGGCAGGATATGGGAGCTAAATCGAGGAACGTTGGAAAACTGGATGCAGGAGCTCAAACAAGTGTCATTCGAAAACAGGATAACGGGGAACTCTTTCCGATAACTGCTCCTCAGGAGTCAGACGAATTCAACGGCGATGCTCCGGGCCTGCAATGGCAATGGCATGGCAATTCGAAGGTTACCTGGGCGGCGGAGATACCGGGCAGCGGCTATCTCCGGCTGTTTGCTATGAAGCAGCCGGCTGGCAGTAAGAACCTTTGGGATGTGCCGAATCTCTTGTTGCAAAAGTTGCCGGCGCCGGATTTTGCTACTACTGCCCGGATTAGGCTGACGGCGGAGATGGCCGGTAAGAAAGCCGGTCTCCTGGTCATGGGGGGAGATTATGCTTATCTCGCACTGCAAAAAGAGGACAGTGGATTCGTTGTGGAGCAGGTGGTTTGTAAGAATGCAGACAAAGGAGGGGAGGAGAAGATCATTGCCCGGTGGGGGCTGCCGGCTGCCGTCGCAGTTGCAGGGACAGTGTCGATCCAGGCAGCGTCTGGTACTCCTTTCTTATATTGCCGGGTAACGATCAATGCTCCCGATGCGCTGTGCCGGTTTAGTTATAGCCTGGATGGAGAGTCGTTCACTTCTATCGGGGAACCCTTTTATGCGAAGCCGGATAAATGGATCGGTGCTAAGGTGGGGCTGTTCTGTCTGAGCCCGGCGGAAGCAAAGAATGGGGGATATGCAGATGTGGATTGGTTTCATATAGACCCGGCTTCCAGGCCGGTAATGGATAAATAAAATATGATGAAAAAATTACTGTTCTTATTTCTTTGTGTGGAATTGCTGGAAAGCGGGATGAAGGTGAGCGGGCAGGGCATTGTTGAAGCGACCCGTACACGACTCCGCTCCCCTGATGGCCGGCTGAGCGTGGAGCTGTATCAAAAGCAGTCAGAAGATGGTAGAAGGGGGCTCTTCTACAAAGTCTTTTTTAAAGACCGGCCTGTTATCCTGGAGTCGGGCCTGGATATACGAATGGACAACCATATCATGGAGTCCGCATTGGCGTTGAAGCCGGATACGGTGGCGGACTGGTGTGCCAGCCTGACTTTTCAAAAATCGGACACAGTCGCCAGGGATACGACCTGGCGACCGGTATATGGGGAATCGGCGCTAATCCGGGATCGTTATAATGAAGTGACGATGAATTTCGTAAAAGCGGACAGGCCGAAATATGCCATGCAGTTGATCTGCCGGGCTTATGATGAAGGAGTGGCTTTCCGGTATTATTTCCCGGAGAACCCTACCGGCGTCTACTATCATATCACTGCTGAGAATACGGAATTTACTTTACCACCGGATACCAAGGCCTGGTTCACCTCCTGGGCCCAGGGGCCTTATCAATTGCTGCCCCTGCATGACTGGCCTGATGAATCGGAGCGCCCTCTTCCCCTGCAATTAGCTGATGGCAGCTATATGTGCCTGGCTGAAGCGCAGATGGTGGACTATGCCCGTACTAAATTCAAATTGTGCCGGGACAAACCGAATACCATCCAGACTGCTCTCTTCGGGGCTGTGGACGGCATTACTTATTTCGGCACTCCCTGGCGGGTCATCCTCATTGGGGAACAGGCCGTGGACCTTATACGCAACGAGGCGCTGCTGCTCAATCTGAATCCGCCTTCCGCTATTCCGGAGGCAGACTGGATCAAACCCGGTAAGATCATCCGGGAAATGACACTCACCACCGAAGGCGCCAAAACGGCCATCGATTTTGCCGTGGCCCATCATCTCCAGTATATTTTGTTCGACTGGAAGTGGTATGGGCCTGCCATGACCTTCAATACCGATGCTACGAAGGTGGTAGCGCCTATCGATATGCAGGGAGTGGTGCAGTATGGGAAAGAGAGAGGTATTGGTGTCTGGTTGTATGTCAATCAGCAATCCCTGCTCACGCAGCTTGATACGATCCTTCCTCTTTATGAGCGGTGGGGGATCAAAGGGGTGAAGTTCGGGTTTGTGGAACTGGGTTCACAGCGCTGGACGACCTGGTTGGAGGAGGCCATTCAAAAAGCGGCGGTTCATCACCTGATGGTGGACATTCATGACGAATGGCGGCCCACGGGGGAACAGCGCACCTGGCCGAATCTTTTATCGGCGGAAGGCATTCGCGGGAATGAAGAAATGCCCGATGCCACTCATAATACCATCCTACCTTTCACCCGCTTTATTGCCGGTCCGGCAGATTATACGATCTGCTACTATGATCACCGGATAAAGACGACGCATGCGCATCAACTGGCGCTGGCAGCCATCTATTACAGCCCCCTGCTGACCTTGTTCTGGTATGACAAGCCCTCTGCCTATCACAATGAGCCCGAGGTCGAATTTTTTGAAAAGATCCCAACCAGTTGGGACGAGACAAAAGTATTGGAAGGCCGGCCCGGAGAATACATCACGATCGCGAGACGGCGGGGCGAAGACTGGTTCCTGGGGACCATTACCAATGACAGCGCCCGCAGGACAAAGCTGTCTCTCGACTTTTTGCCCCGCGGAAAAAAATATACGGCTGTGACCTATTCGGATGATCCGTTGGTGGCGACGACGACGCATGTCCGGAGGGAGCAAAGAAGGGTGGATGCATCTACTTCCCTGACGATAAATCTATTACCGTCCGGGGGACAAGCTATCTGGCTTATTCCTGAAAGATAATTGCCTGGATCGGGAATGTCTCATTTATAATTACCTGAGACCGGATACGTTTCATTCCGTAAAAGCTTGAGCCGGCATTGCTGTTCCGGAGGCAATGTTAAAAAAGTATACACATTGAATAGATTATTGAATTTTTTTTCTCCTCAGACTTTTTAATTTTAGTTCATAGAAAAGAAATGGCAGGTAGCGATCATTAATTTATCCTAAGAATATTATCCTCATTATTTAATTAGATTCACGAATGATACCGGGTGACGCCGGCATGGCTTCCGTATGCCGGTCCAAGCCAGGGATAGGTTTGCCTGTATGATTAAAACTGCATTTTAAAACCAAAACTCAACAACTTATGCGCGCAAAATCTTTGGCAGCATTCCTTTCGGTAATCTTTCTTTTGGCTGTTTGCGGGCGGCTGATGGCTGCTCCCCCGGGCCCCATAAGGGGGAGGATCGTAGATCAAAAAACGGGTAAGCCTGTAGCGGGTGTTTCTGTGATCATAAAAGGTAAAAGGGGCGGAACTACTACGAACGACAATGGTTATTTCACCCTGACCCTTCCTTCCGACAAAGCTACCCTGGTGATCTCATCTATTGGGTATGCTACGATGGAGCAGGCTGTAGCCGGCAATTCCTCCGATATCGTCATTTCGCTGGCGCCAGACCAAAAGGGGATGGGAGAAGTGATCGTAACGGCGTTGGGTATACAGCGTACTACCAAGTCCCTCACGTATGCGGCGCAGCGTATCGGCGGCGACCAGATCAACGAGGTCAGGGATGCGAGCTTTGCCAATACTTTATCCGGGAAAGTGGCGGGTTTGACCATCACACCTACCTCCAATGGTCCTGGGGGGGCTACGCGGATCGTGCTCAGGGGGAACCGTTCGATACAGGGAACGAATAATGCGTTGATCGTCGTAGATGGGGTGGCGATAGACAACCAGACTATCTCGGGAGAGGTAAAGGACGAGGCTGGCTCTGCGAATGCAGGCCAGAGCGGAAGTGACGGGTTGTCGAATATCAACCCGGACGATATAGAATCGATATCGGTCTTAAAGGGGGCTGCGGGCGCCGCCTTATATGGCAGCCGGGCTGCCAACGGGGTCGTGATCATCACGACAAAGAAGGGTAAGGCGGGTAAGATAAGTATAGGATTGAATTCCGGGCTGTCTGCCGAAAGTGCGTTCAGTATTCCAAAAATGCAGGATCAATATAGTCAGGGTGTCGGCGGTGTATATGGGACAACTGCTCTTTCGAGCTGGGGAGCCAAGGCGACGGGGCAGTCGGTAACGGATTGGAGGGGTCAGACCGTCAATCTGCAGACGTATTCGAAGGACAATGTAAAGGACTTTTACCGTACGGCTATCTCTACCAACAATGCGGTAGGTCTGACGGCCGGGTCGGAGAAAGTGAATACTTATCTTTCGTATGCGAATAACAATGCGACCGGGATTGCGCCAGGCAACCGCCTGATGCGGAATACCTTTAATGGTCGTATGGATATTAACCTTACGGACAGGCTCTCTGCCGATGCGAAGATCACCTATATCGTGCAGGACATCTATAACAAACCGGGGATCGGCAGTGATGGTCTGCTTGCCGCCAATGTCTACAGCATTCCTACGAGTGTCAATCAAAATGACCTGAAGACCTATAAGACGGTGGACGTAGCTGGTGTGGAAACACCAACCTTTTGGTCTTCGAAATCCGATCCGGTCATCATGAATCCCTACTGGACGGTAAATAATACGCATCATGACGAGAACAGGAGCCGGATCATCGGGCTGTTATCTCTGAAGTATAAGCTGACCGATTGGCTGAATATCCAGGGTCGGGTGAGCAGCGACAGTTATAATGAATTCAATACGCAGGAATACGCTAACAATACGGTGAACTATGCCCGTCAGGCGGGTGGTTATTATTCCGAAGAGAATAATTATGTCTCGGAGCGCAACTTTGACGTGTTGCTGAATGGGAACAACAATATCACCCATGATCTGAAGGTGACCTACAATATCGGAAGCTCTTTGCTGGATCGGAGTTCCAGGCATCGGATCACGGCGGCAGACGGGTTGGCGTACAACAACAAATATGATCTTACGTATGCTACTACGTTGAAAGAAACGGTCAGCACGGTGAAGAGGGAACTGCAATCGGTATATGGGACTGCGCAGTTCTCCTTCAGGGATTATTTGTACCTGGATGTTACGGCGAGAAATGACTGGTCGAGTACGATCCCGGAGCCTTATTCTTATTTCTATCCATCGATCGGGCTGTCAGCTATTCTCTCGGATATGCTGAAAATGCCTTCGTGGGTTAGTCTTGCCAGGGTACGTGGATCGCTGACGCGGGTTGGTAATGATCCTGATCCCTACCTGTTGGCACAAACGTATAAGTTTATCCCTGGTGGATTTGGCGGATATATTTCCAGTCAGGCCGCCAAGTCGATACCGGGCCTGAAGCCTGAGTTGACGACGGCTTTTGAGACGGGTACTGAATGGCGGTTTTTTAACGACCGTTTGGGGGTCGACCTGACCTATTACCGGACGAATTCTAAAAATCAGCTCTTACAGGTTGCCACTGCTGCGTCATCGGGTTATGCCAATCAGTATTTGAATGCGGGTAATATCCAAAACTCCGGTATCGAGATCGTCCTGACGGCACAACCAGTGAGGACCCGGGATTTTAGCTGGAATCTGAATTTTAATTATGCGCTGAACAAGAACAAGGTCATTTCGGTGGCGCCGGGTCTGGCCTATACGTATCTGGGATCTGCCGATCTGGTGCGTACGGTGGAACCAAGGGTGGCGCAGGGTGGTTCTTATGGAGACTTATATGGTTCAAGATGGGCGACTTTGAAGGGCCAGCATCTGTTAGGCGCGAATGGTCTGCCTACCTGGACGACAGACTATGAAAGTGTCGGCAACTTCAATCCCAACTATACTATCGGGTTCGGGAATACTTTTAACTACAGGGGCTGGAGTCTTGGAGTGCTGGTAGACGGTAAGTTTGGCGGAGTGATCGCCTCTGGCACGGCTGCTGAGCTGGCTTATAATGGGATGTCGGCTGTCACGGCAAAATACCGGGATAATGCAGGGCTGGTATTGTCGGGTGTACATGCTGACGGATCGGCCAATACAACGGGGATCACGGCGGAGCAGTTCTGGAAGAATGTATCACAGGGGGCTTCGAGCAATGCGGAGTTCTTTACGTTCGATGCGACAAATGTGCGGATCCGTGAGGTATCGCTGGGATACGATTTCAAAAGACTGCCTGCATTTCTTAAAGCGGCGAAGCTGAGTTTTGTTGCCCGGAACCTCTTGTTCCTTTACAGGGGTAAATCCATTCTTGATCTTCCCGGGATCGGCAAGCGAAAGCTGGACATCGATCCGGAGGCCAGTTATGGCAATAGTAATTTCCAAGGTGTAGAGAACTACAGTCTGCCTACGACCAGGAGTCTTGGTCTGAACCTGAAACTTTCATTCTAAAAAAGTCGACAATGTATAAGAGAATCAACTTTAAATATATCTGTGCCGGGTTGTCTGTACTGGCTTTGAGTGCTGGTCTGAACAGTTGTACGAAGAAATATTCGGATATGAATACGAATCCATCGGCGATAGCTACGATCAGTACGGCGCAGTATCCGCAGATGTTCGCTTACGCTCAGCAAACGGTGACGCTCAGTCCCGACAATTTTGAGATCGGGGAAGGGGCTATTGCCAGTATGTATTCCCAGTTCTTTGGGCAAGCGGCCGGTTTTAACACGGACCGTTATGGCATTCAACAGACATGGCTGCCGGCAGCCTGGAATCCGGCTTATGTATCTGCGGCGCCTCAACTGAGAACGATCATGGCGGGTACCGACGCGGCCTCTGCACAGAATGCGGTCGCCAATGTCTGGTGGGTGTGGACTTTTCACCGGATCACGGACTATTTCGGACCTGTGCCGTATAGCCAGGCTGCCAGCGGTCAGCGTTATATCGCCTATGACTCACAGGACTCGATCTATTATGACTTCTTTAAAAGACTTACTGCTGCGGTAGCGGTGTTGAACAATCATAAAGGGGAGAAACCTTTTGGGGCCTTCGATCTGGTATATGGAAAACAGAGTGACCCGGTATCTGCCTGGATTAAGTTTGCCAATACGTTGCGGCTGCGTCTTGCTATGCGGATCTCGAATGTCAATCCGACGATGGCCAGGACCCAGGCTGAGGCTGCGGTGGCTGCCGGAGTGATGACGGATATCTCTACCGATGCGTATATGCAAAAAACGAATGCCACTTATAACGAGGAAAACGGACTCTCTGTTATCGCCGGTTGGGAAGATATCCGGATGAGCGCTACGATGGCATCTATTCAAAAGGGGTATAATGATCCCCGGATGCCTATCTTCTTTCAGCCGGCGACGGCCACGGGGTTGTATAATGGCATGAGGAATGGATTAAGCGATGATGAAAAGGGTAATATCGTTGCCAATACTTCGACCAATACTTCCAATCTGGGTACCCGCTGGTGTAATTATTCCAACGGTATCTGGAAGGCCGTATATACGACGCCGCAGGACCTGATGCATGCTGCCGAAGCCTATTTCCTTCGTGCAGAGGGAGCGTTGAACGGATGGAGCATGGGTGACAATGCGCAGAATCTTTATGAGACAGGGATAAAGACGTCGATGGCGCAGTGGGGCATTACGGATGCGGCTGTCATCGATACCTATGTGAACAATACTGCCACGCCGGCCGCTCCCGGAGACGGGATGAACTCGGCGCCCGTCAATGACTATCCTGTGTTGTGGAGCAGCGATGCAACGATGCAGCGGCAGCAAGTGGCTCAGCAGAAGTGGCTGGCTCTCTGGCCTGATGGTATGGAAGGATGGGCGGAGGTGCGCCGGTCTGATCTGCCGAAGTTGTATCCAGTATTACATAGCGATAATGCGGATGTTCCGGTGGGAACGACGATCAAGCGGATGCCGTTTTTACAGGCGGAGATATTGGTAAATGGGGATGCGGTCACCAGGGCCGTCCAACTGCTGGGTGGTCCGGATAATGCGGCGACGAGGTTATGGTGGGACATTAAATAGGTATATTTAAAGAAAACTGATATGTTCAGGAGCGTGCTGTTGTTGGTGCTGATTTCTCTTTCGGGAATGGTCCGGGTATGGGCCGGGGGAGCGGGGAGTGAGGTCGATAGACTTTGGGGTGGTATAGAACCGGCCGAACGTCCTGTTCTCCTGCCTGTACCGTGGAGGGTAGCGTATAAGGAGGGAAGGCTGCCTTTGGCTGATCTTTCCCTTTATATACCGGCGGATGCGCCGGCGGCGGTACGATTTGCATTGAATGAATTGAAAGAGATGGTAACGGTGAAAACGGGCAGGGCGGTGAGGATGGCTGCGCAGGCTGCTGAAGCTTCTTTTCATTATTCGGTGAAAAATGCGGGGATGGAAGTGCCCGGGGTTGGAGAAAAGGCGGAGGACGCCCGGGAAAATTATGTCCTCACGATCACTTCCCGGGATGTCCGGGTAGATGCCAATACCTCAACGGGGCTGTACTATGCTGTTCAGACCCTTCGGCAACTGATAACGGGGCAGGGCAGGGAAGCGGTATTACCCGCATTGGAGCTGGAAGACCGGCCGGCGTTGTCTTACCGGGGCGTCATGATGGATTTTGCGCACGGGGGACTTTTGAGGGTCGATGAAATAAAAAGACAAATCGATTTTCTGGCGAGGTGGAAAACCAACCAGTATTATTTCTATAACGAGGTGAGCATTGTCATGGAGGGTTATGCGAGCCTGAATTACCAGGCGGCCTATACAAAGGAGCAGATTAAGGATATCGTGGCCTATGCCAGGGAAAGGCATATGGATGTCATTCCCTTTGTGGCATTCTACGGGCATCTTCATGATCTGCTCAAACAGGAAAAATATGCTGCTCTTGCCATCGGGAAGTATGGAGAGGAGTTGGACCCCCGGAACCCGCAGGTGCGTGCCATCCTGAGGGACTGGATAAAACAGTATACGCAGCTTTTCAGCAGTCCCTTCGTTCATGTCGGCTTCGACGAGACCTGGGAAACGAACCGTATTTCTCAGGATGTAGATAGCTCCATCCATTCCGAGCAGCTCTGGCTGCAGCACCTGGACTTCGTTCAGAAGGAATGGAAAAAATATGGGAAGACGGTACTCGCCTGGACGGATATGAATAGTTACTACCCGGATATTCTGTCAAAGATGCCCGGGGATGTTATTCCCGTCATTTGGGAATATGCGCCTGATACCAATGCGATCCATCATTACCTGGATCCTGTATTAAAAGAGAAAAGAGCGTTCTTCATCCAGCCAGCCGTATCGGGTTGGGGACATATTTATCCTGAAGCCGGCTATACCTATGACAATATAGATCTTTGTCTGAAAGCCGGAATGGAGCATCAGACCCTGGGGCTTATCACTTCTGTCTGGACAGATGCCGTCGAGCCTTTTGTGCGTTCTTCCTGGATGTTCATGGCTTATGGGTGCATCGGCGCCTGGCAGGGGGTGGCGCCGGATAAGAACTCTTTCACGGCCCTCTACAGTGGCATACAGTACCCGGTTGTCCGCGACGAACTACAGCCAGCATTGTCGGGGCTGGCCCTCACGATCGACTGCCTGACAAAGTGCATGGGTAAGAACACTTCCAACCTGCCCGGCGGCACCATTATCGAAAGCTGGTCGAATCCTTTTTCATCGTATTACCTGGCGAATACGCGGGCGCATATCGATGATTTCCGGAATGCCCGGAAAGCGAGTGAGGAGGTGGAGGTTAAACTGATCGGGGCGTTGGAGAAGGCAGGGCCGAAAGACAGTGGGTTTATCAACTCTCTGCTGGTCTCGGCCCGGTTGCTGCATTATACGGCAACCCGTTTCATCTGGGCCAAAACTATCTGCGATCGCTGGAATGAGGCGATGCTGGAGAAGAAGAAGAATGATTTTGTTTATTATGATATTGCCTATATCTGCCATGGTTTCCTCCAGGATGTGATGGATGAGGCGGGGGGGCTAAAGGATGATTATACCGGAGCCTGGTTGTCGGAAAATATGCCTTACCGTTTAAATACCATGTTGGGCAGGTTCGATGTGGAGTACGGCCTCTGGCAGAAATTATTGTTAAAGGTGCTGGATTACCGGATAACACATGACCGGGAGCATGTGGCTGTGAATTCTTTCGAGGAATTATTCCGGCCGGATTTTTAAGTTAAACCGCTGTAACAATGGAAATAATCAGCCCGATCGACGGAGATATGTTGCATGCCAGGGATGGTATAACGGAATGGGGCCGGCTTTCCCTTACGATGACCATCCGGGCACCGGCCGACAGCATCATATGGGTCGGCGGGATTCGCGCTATTTATAAGGAGGGTGTCTTTAAGGCCGGTTTGCATTTGAAGGATTATGAGAACCGGATCGAGGTAAGGGATGAAAAAACTGGGGAGACGGCTTCTGTCACTGTCTACCGGCTGAAGCATTTTGCCGGCGGCTACCGGTTGTCCATCGACGATAATATCTGGTTTCTCCGGGATATCTGCCAAAATGCAGGTAAGTACCGAAGCATTTTCGACAACCCGTATCTGGCCTTTTTGAAAGAAGTCCATGACCGGTATGGGACCAGGATCCATCTGAACCTGTTCTATCAGACGGAGGGATTTAACCTTTCCCAATTGAGCGACGAGTTTAAAAGCGAGTGGCAGGCCCAGTCCGGCTGGCTCAGGCTGAGCTTTCACGCTCTACAGGAATTCCCGGACAAGCCTTATCTCAAGGCTGGTTATGACGAGGTGAAAAAAGATTGTGACCTGGTGATGAACGAGATCAGCCGTTGGGCGGGCAAGGAACTGATGGGGCCGGTAACGACCGTGCATTGGGGAGAAGCCACGGTGGAAGGGGTCAGGGCCGTTCGGGATGCAGGGTATAAGGGTCTGCTGGGGTATTTCAATGTGGATGACGATTTGCCGGCCGTGTCTTATTACCTGGATGTGAAGCAGAGAAGACATCTCAAAAAACGTTGGATCTGGAAGGACAACAAGGAGGACATGGTATTCATCCGGGCCAGCATTGTTATCGACAAAACGGAGCTGTCGGCTATCCGTCCTTTCCTGGACGGCTATCAACAGCGGGGCGGTCTGCCTCCTTATGTGGACCTTCTTGTACATGAGCAGTATTATTATCCCGGCTATGAAGCCTATCAGCCAGATTTCCGGGAAAGGATCCTTACCGCGGTACAGTGGGCGCAGGACAATGGGTACCAGCCTGCCTTTTTGAGTGAATGTATTTTCGGGCGGACGACCCGCCATTAAATAAACCGATGAATGATGGAAAATAATCGCAGGAATTTTTTGAAAATGACGGGTCTTACGGGACTGGGCCTTGCCGCTCATTTCCTTCCGGCGTACGCCGGCAATACGGAGGAACTGGACCGGATCAAAGAGCAGGCCGGCCGGGTGCCACCTAAGCAGCGATTCAATATGAGCGGTTATGCCGCTCCGAAACTGGAGACTGTCCGGATCGGATTCGTAGGGATCGGCAACAGGGGATATGGGGCTGTCGAGCGGATGATCCGGATCGAAGGGGTGCAGGTCAAGGCCTTATGCGATCTGCGGCCTGAGAGAGTGAAGGCGGCGCAGCAACTGGTAGAAGGTGCGGGACATCATCCCGTCCTCTATTCCGGGGATGCGGAGGCCTGGAAAAAATTATGTGAAAGGGATGATCTCGACCTCATTTATATTCTGACGCCCTGGGCCCTGCATACATCCATAGCCGTCTTCTCCATGAACCATGGCAAACATGTCTGTGTGGAAGTGCCGGCTGCCAAGTCCCTGGAGGAATGCTGGCATCTGGTGGAGGCTTCGGAGCGTACGAAGAAGCATTGCATGATGACGGAGAACTGTTGTTACGATTTTTCGGAGATGCTGACGCTCAATATGGCCCGGCAGGGTTACTTCGGAGAGATCATCCACTGCGAGGGGGGGTATATTCACAATTTGCAGGACCTGATGTTCAGCAAAGAACATTTTTACCAGATGTGGGAACTGGAAGAGGCGACGAAAAGGACGGGCAATCTCTATCCGACCCATGGGCTGGGGCCGCTCTGCCAGTTGCTGAATATCAACCGCGGCGACCGGATGGATTACCTGGTATCGATGTCTTCGAATGACTTTGTCACCGGAGCGTTGGCTGCAAAGCTGGCTGCCTCCGACAGTTTCTATACCCCTTATGCGGGCAGGCATTTCAACGGGACGATGAATACCTCGACTATCCGCACTGTCCATGGGAAGACGATCCTGGTGCAATTCGACGTGAGCTCGCCCCGGCCTTATAGCCGTATCCAGCTGGTGAGCGGCACGAAGGGGGCGGCGCTGAAATACCCTGAGCCGGCACGTTATGCCACTGGTCATGAATGGCTGCCTTTGGAGGAGTATAAGGCGCTGGAAGAAAAATATACTCCGCCGATCGTCCGCAGGATCGGGGAGTCTGCCAAAAAGATCGGCGATCATGGCGGCATGGATTTCATCATGGACTGGAGGACGATCGACTGTCTACGGAATGGGCTGCCACTGGACCAGAATGTATATGATGCGGCGTTGTGGAGTTCCGTTGCTCCGCTTAGCGTATGGTCGGTGGCGAACCGTAGTAATTCCATCGATGTACCGGACTTCACGGCAGGCTCCTGGGAAAAGAATGCGCCGGTGGATATCTCCATGGAACAAGGCGGGAACACAAAAATATTGTTATGATGAAAAATAATTTGAATCGCCGGAAATTTTTGCAATATGCTTCTGTCGCCGGTTTGGGGCTGGGGTTGGGCGCCAAGTCGTTCTCGATGCGGCGGGGGGTAGTAGCTGGGAAACGGGTGGGACTTATCGGCCTGGATACATCGCATAGTACGGCTTTTGTGGAGGTGCTGAACAGCGCCGCTCCTGATCCGGATTACAACGGCTATAAAATAGTGGCGGCCTATCCCTGGGGCAGCAGGGATATACAGAGCAGTACGGAGAGGATCCCGTCTTATACGGAAGAGGTGAAGAAGCATGGCGTGGAGATTGTAGATTCCATTCCGGCTTTGTTGGCGAAAGTGGATGTGGTATTGCTGGAGACCAATGATGGGCGCCCTCATCTGGAGCAGGCTTTGCTGGTGATGAAGGCGGGTAAAACGTTGTTCATTGACAAACCGATCGGCGGTTCGCTGGAAGATGCGATTGCTATATTCGAAGCTGCCCGAAAATATAAAGTGCCTGTGTTTTCCGCTTCTTCTTTGCGGTATATGACTGGCATGCAGGATATCGCAGCGGGTAAGACGGTAGGAAAGGTATTGGGGGCGGATGCCTTCAGTCCGGCACCGCTGGAGCCGCATCATCCGGATTTTTTCTGGTATGGGATCCATGGCATCGAGACGCTGTATACGGTGATGGGAAGGGGTTGTGTCGAAGTGACCCGTATCTATACGGAGGGTACCGATGTGGTGATAGGCGCCTGGAGTGATGGGCGGCTTGGCACCTTCCGGGGAACCCGTACGGGACAGCATGAATATGGCGGCACGGTCTTCGGCGAAAAAGGAGTGGCCCGGGTCGGTCCGTATTCCGGATATGAGGCCCTGTTAAAACAGATCGTCCGGTTCTTCGATACGGGGGTATCTCCTGTCAGTGAGGAGGAGACCCTGGAGATATATGCTTTTATGGAGGCGGCCGATGAGAGCAGGCGGAAGGGGGGCGTTCCGGTGAAGCTGGAATCCACGATGGAAAAAGCAAGGGACGGCGTGAAGAAGCGGAAGACGCTGTGAGGGAATGAAAGAATTTATGAAGAACGAGAGACGCTTTGAAAAAACGGAAGACTTTAAAACAATCATCATGAAAAATATTTTAAATAAGAATCAATCGGATAGCAGCCGCAGGGCTTTTCTCCGGAGCACCGGTCTCTTTGCTGCCGGCGCCCTGTTAGTGCCGCCTGTGCTTTCGGCTGCCGGGCCCTCCGGCATCGGGGGAGGGTCAGTATTGACCGGCGGCGGCAGTGTCACTGTACCTGCCGTGCTGGGCGGGAATCCTGTCCGGACAAAGGGCTGGCCCGAGTGGCCCATCTGGAACAAGGATACGGATGAAAAGATCGTCGTCGACGATCTGCGGAGCGGCATATGGTCCAGGGCCGCCCTGGTGAATCAATTTGAAAAGGAATGGGCGGGGGTCGTGGGCACCAAGCGATGTCTGTCTGTCGTCAACGGCACCAATGCCCTCATTGCTTCCCTGATCCAGATGGATATCGGCGGCGGCGACGAAGTGATCGTACCTCCTTATACCTTTATTGCTACCGTGGCCGCTGTGCTGGCTACGGGCGCCATGCCGGTGTTCGTGGATATCGATCCTGCCACTTTCCAGATCGATCCTGCCAAGATAGCCGCCAAGATCACGTCCAGGACCCGGGCGATCATGCCGGTGCATATTCTGGGGTTGCCGGCCGATATGGTCAGCATTATGCAGATTGCCAAAAAACATAACCTCGTTGTGATAGAAGATGCCTGCCAGGCGCATATGGCGGAGATCGATCACAAGCGGGTGGGCAGCTTTGGTCATGCCGGCTGCTTCAGTTTTCAGAATTCCAAGAACCTGGCCATCGGGGAAGGCGGCGCCATCGTAAGCGACGACGAGGCATTCATGGACAGGTGCTATTCCTATCACAATTACGGCAATCCCTATGGCACGGTGGTGGGGAATGTTACGGCGGGCACGCTGATCGCCGGTAATAAATTGCGGTTGACGGAATACCAGGCGGCTATCGGACTGTCGCTGCTGAAGCGGCTGGGGGCGGAGACGGAGACCCGGAATGCCAATGCTGCTTATCTTAAGTCGAAGATCGGCGCTATCCCGGGTATCCTTCCTTATAAGCTATACGACAACGTTACCAAGGCGGCTTTTCACCTCTTCCCTTTCCGGTATGACAAGGAAGGCTTCAAAGGACTGCCCAGGAAGGATTTTCTGAGGGCCCTGAATGCGGAAGGCATTCCCTGTTTTGAAGGGTATGCGCCTCTTAACAAGATGCCTTATCTGGCGAATGCCTTTCAATCGAAGAATTTCCGGAAGATGTATGCGGCGAATGACCTGGACATTAATGCCTATAACGAGCGGAACCAATGTCCTCTCAACGACCGTCTTTGCAACGAGGAGGCTGTTTGGTTCGCGCAGTCGATGCTGCTGGCCGGAAAGGCGGATATGGATGATATCGTCAACGCCATTGAAAAGATACATGGAAATGCTGATCAGCTCCGAAAGGGGTAGAAGGGGTAAACGAAGGCTTGCGACCAGCGGAAGCCGGATTGTTGTGGATTTATTTAAAAAACGATAATGAAAAAATTGATTTTTATAGGATTGACGTTGGCTGTGTCGATGGGATACGGGCAAGACGGTGGTAAGGCGGCTGGCGCTGTGGACGCTTCGCATAAACTGATCGCGAAGACTTATAATTCAGGATTTCCTTTGGCCCATGATTCCTATAACGCTATTTCTGTCGCCAGTGACGGCAGGGTCTATTATGTGCTTAGCTCCCAGTCGATCGATACGGGCGGGCAGATGTATTCATTCAATCCCAGGACGGGAAAGATCCATCATTGCGGGGATCTGACGGAAGTCTGCGGAGAGAAAGGGCTCAAGGCCATCGTACAGGGGAAGAGCCATGTCCGGTTCGTCGAGTCGAAGGGGAAGCTGTACTTCGCCACTCATGTAGGTTATTACAGCATGGTGGATGGCATGGAAAAAATGGGGATTCCACCCGAAGGCTACAAGGCATATCCCGGCGGCCACCTGCTGGCATACGATCTGAAGACGGGGAAGTTCGATGACCTGGCTATAGCGCCTCACCAGGAGGGCATCCTGGCAATGAGCATGGATACCCAAAGAGGATTGATCTACGGGATTACCTGGCCTACCGGTTACCTCTTTCGGTTCGATCTGGCTAAAAAGGAGCTGAAGGAGATTGGTCCTCTTTCCGGTCAGGGGGAGAATGGAGATGGCAAAAATTTCCGGACCCTATGCCGTTCGCTGGCCATCGATCCTTCTGATGGGAGTGTATATGCGACTACATCCGAGGGGACCATCTTTCGCCTGAGAGTAGGACAGGATGTGCCGGAGCCTCTTGAAGAGGATATGAAAAAAGATTATTTCGGGATCTACGATCCTTCATCGGCGGGAAATATGGGCTATAACTGGCGTCAGACTGCCTGGTATCCGGGTGATAAATCTATTTATGGCGTGCATGGAAATTCCGGGTATCTTTTTCAATTCGATCCCCGGGCCGGCAAGATCTCCGTGATCGACCGGATCACCTCCGGACCTTCTAAACGCAGCGGGATGTTCGACCAGTTCAGCTATGGGTATCTTGGCTTTATACTGGGACTCGATCAGCACACTCTTTATTACCTTACGGGAGGGCCTGTCTACCTGGAAGGCCGGCGGGTGAAGGGTAAGGACAGTACTGCGATGGGGGAGGCCAAGGGACTGGAGGATCTGCATCTGGTGACCTATGATATTGCGGCGGGTAAATACCGCGACCATGGCGCTGTTTTCTACCCGGACGGGCAGCGGCCATTGTATGTTAATTCGATTGCTGTGGGGCGGGATGGGACGGTGTATACATTGGCAAGGATCACGGAGAACGGAAAGAGTAGGACGGACCTGGTGAGGATTCCGGCCGGCCACTAAATGAGCGAATATGATCAGGTATCGAAAAATAAAAGTTGGTTTGTTTATCCTACTGGGCATCTTGCTGCCCGGTCTGGCGCCGGCGGCTCCCGGAAATCCGGGCAGCCTCCGTGCCGGCGTTGCCAGGATCGTGATTACTCCGGGCCTGCCGATGTGGCTGACGGGTTATGCGGGCCGGGACAATCCGGCTAGCGGCGTATTGCATGACCTCTGGGCCAAGGCCTTGGCATTGGAAGAGAGTCCCAGGCATAGGATCGTCATCGTTACTACAGACCTTCTGGGCCTTAGCCATGACATCCTGGAGCAGGTAGTCCACCAGGTGGACAGCCTGTATGGGATCAAAAGGGACCAGCTTCTGCTGAATTCTTCGCATACTCACTCGGGCCCTATGATCTGGCCCTGTGTAGACGTTATTTATGACTTCAGCCCGGAGGACCAGCGGCGCGTATCCCTGTACAGTGATACGCTGACGGCCAGGCTGGTGAAAGTGATCGGCATGGCCCTGGACAAACTGGCGCCGGCGCAATTGTATACCGGTCATGGGATAGCGGAATTTGCCATCAACCGGCGCAATGTCCTTCATGCCAATGGTCCGGTGGACCACGATGTACCGGTGCTGAAGGTGGTGACGGCCGATGGTAAGACGGCTGATGGTAAGATGGCTGATGGTAAGACGGAGGCTATCCTGTTCGGTTATGCCTGTCATAATACCACCTTGGTAGAGGACAATTACCTGATCAACGGAGACTATGCCGGGTTCGCCCAACTGGCGCTGGAAGAGGAATATCCAGGTGCGCAGGCTATGTTCCTCATGGGATGTGCCGGGGATCAGAATCCTGCCCCCCGCGGGACGGTGGAGCTGGCCCGTAGTCATGGAAAGAGCCTGGCTGATGCCGTGCAGAAAGTGTTGTCAGCAAAAATGCAACCTGTACAGGCTCCGATCCGTACGGCCTATACGACTATCGACCTGCCGTTCCGTCCTTTTGATCCGGGCATTTACCGGAGGGAGATCACAGGCTCCGACAAGTACCTGCAAAGGAGGGCGCGGTTGATGCTGGAGGCTTATAACAGGGGCTGGACACCCCACCACCTGACCTATCCTGTGCAGGCGGTCCGGTTTAACAACGATCTGACGATCCTGGCTCTGAGCGACGAGGTGGTGGTGGATTATTCTCTTGCTGCGAAGAAAGAATTTGCCGGCGAGAACCTCTTCGTATCGGGTTATTCGAGCGAGGTGATGTGTTATATTCCTTCTTTGCGTGTGTTGCGGGAAGGCGGATATGAGGCCGATGAGAACATGATCTATTACGGATTTCCCGGTCCGTTTGCCGAAGGGGTCGAAGACAGTGTATTCCGGGCGATCCGGTGGGTCATGAAGGAGACGGGGGGGCGGCAAAGTCCGGAACGGGACCGGGGGGCGGCTTCTTTTCCTATCCGGCTGATTACGCTTGATCCGGGGCATTTTCATGCGGCGCTGGTACAAAAATCGGGCTATCCGGGTATGGATACTATCGTGCATGTATATGCTCCGGGAGGTCAGGAGCTGAAGGCACACCTGTCGCTGATCGAAAAGTATAATACCCGGCCGGATGCGCCTACACAATGGGTGGAGAAGGTCTATGAGGGACCTGATTATCTCGCACGGAT